>Ga0209676_1000295_pt1 | contig 100711 bp, 92 predicted proteins | sample AraplaCvi_mLB_r2_FD_184282 | JGI IMG/M metagenome (GOLD analysis project Ga0209676, IMG submission 184282) | Arabidopsis root microbial communities from North Carolina, USA - plate scrape MF_Cvi_mLB_r2 (SPAdes) (version 2) | ecosystem: Host-associated > Plants > Roots > Endosphere | place: USA...
AAGCGCAACAACATCAACGCCGTGCGCACAGCCCACTATCCCAACGCCGAGCTGTGGTACGCCCTCGCCGACGAGTACGGCCTCTACGTCATGGACGAGGCCGACATCGAGAGCCACGCCTATATGGGCTGGGGCAATTCCGATCCGTCCCAGCGCGACAAGCGCCAGATCGGCTTCGACCCCGCCTGGGAAGGCGCGCACGTCAGCCGCGTCATGAACATGGTCGAGCGCGACAAGAACCACCCGTCGGTGATCTTCTGGTCGCTGGGCAACGAGGCCGGCATCGGCCAGAACTTCGAAAAGGCCGCCGCCGCCGCCCGCAAGCGCGATCCGAACCGGCTGATCTCATACCTGGGCTGGGGCGCGCGGCCCTGGGAACACGTGCCCAACAGCTACGTCGACATCTATGCGCCGATGTACGACGACGTGACCAAGATGGTGGACTGGGCGACCGACCCCAGCCGCACCCAGCCGATGATCCAGTGCGAGTACGCCCATATGCAGGGCAATTCGGGCGGCAATCTGAAGGACTACTGGGACACCATCTACAAGTACGACAAGCTGCAGGGCGGTTTCATCTGGGACTGGGTCGAGCAGTCGATGTACCGCTACACGAAGGACGGTCGCCGCTATTGGGGCGACGGCGGCGAGTATGGCTCAAACCCCGGCGGCGAGATCGAGTTCGGCGATGGCCTGCTGCAGTCGGACCGCACGGCCAATCCCCAGGCCTATGAAGCCCAGAAGGTGATGTCGCCGATCCAGTTCGAGGGCTTCGACGAGACCAGCGGCAAGGTCACCGTCATCAACCGCCACGACTTCCGCGACCTCTCGGGCTTTGCCTTCGAATGGGTGCTGGAGGAGGACGGCGTCCCCATCGCCAAGGGCGCCCTGCCGGATCTCGCGACGGCCGCGCGCCAACGTCAGGCGATCAGCCTGCCGCTGCCTACGGCCCGCAAGCCGGGGGCGGAGTACTTCGTGAACGTTCGCGCCAAGGCGAAGGCGGGCTCAGTGCCGCTAACGCCGGAAGGCTATGTCGTTGGTTGGGAGCAGTTTGCGCTGAAGTCCTTGTCCAAGACCGAGGTGGCGCGCGCCGGCGCGGTGACGACGGCGGACGGCAAGGACGCCGTCACCCTGTCGGCGGCTGGGGCGGTGCTGAAGATCGACCGCGCCACCGGCCTGATCGACAGCTACGCCAAGGATGGCGTCGTACTGGCGCGCGGCGGCCAGCCGAACTTCTGGCGGGCCGAGACCGACAACGACGCCGGCACGGGCCTGGGTGCAATGCAGCGGCCCTGGCAGGCCATGACCGAGCAGCGCCAGACACGCTCCATCACCGTCGACGCCAAGGCCGGCCGGGTCGTGGTCGAGCATGCTTTGGGCGCTGGCGCGGCGCGCTTCGTCACCACCTACGCCATGGCCGGCGACGGTTCGGTGGCGGTGACCGGCGACCTGACCCCGCTGAAGGACGACCTGCCGCCCCCCATGCGCGTGGGCCTGTGGTTCACGGTCCCGGGGGCGATGAAGACGGTCGAGTGGTACGGGCGCGGCCCGCACGAGACCTATGTCGATCGCTACACCTCGGCCCCGATCGGCCTTTGGCGCGGGGCGATCGCCGACCAGTATCATGACTACATCCGGCCCCAGGACACCGGCAACAAGATCGACGTGCGCTGGATGGAGGTCTCGGGCGAGGGCCGCGGCCTGCGCGTCGGCGGCGACAAGCCGCTGATGATGGCCGCCCTGGCCTTTCCGTATCAGGATCTCTATCGCCGCGCGCCGGGGACCTGGAAGTCGACCGACGTCGTGCCGCGCGGCGACGCGACCCTGCTGGTCGACGCCGTCCAGTGGGGCATCGGCGGCGACACCACCTGGAACGGTTTCGGCCTCGCGCACGTGAAGTACCGTCCCAAGCTGGAGCCGACCCGAGTCAGCTTCCGTCTCGAGCCCTTCACGGGCGAGGGCGCGACGTCCGACAAGGCCCAGCACACCGAAGCCACGCCGCCGCAATAGGAGTTCCCGATATGAAGCGTCTTTCCCTGCTCCTGGCGGCGGCCTTGCTTGCCGGTTCCGTGCTTTCTGGCCCGGCTTTAGCCGGGGAGCCGATCAGCACCCGGTTCAACGCCGACCCGTCGCCGCACGCCTTCAAGGGCGGCTACTACCTCTACGCCACCGACGACGCCTCGAACTCGGGAACCTATTGGGACTCGACCACCTGGCGGCTCTACAGCTCCAAGGACCTGAAGACCTGGAAGGACGACGGCGCCTTCCTGGGCGTGACGGTGTTCAAGTGGGCCAAGCCCGACGCCAAGGCCTGGGCGCCGGAGGCGGCCTATCGCAACGGCAAGTACTACTTCTACGCCCCCGTGGGCGGCGACAAGATCGGGGTGGCGGTCGCCGACCGTCCCGAAGGTCCGTTCACGGACGCCATCGGCGCGCCGCTGGTCGACAAGGCCCGCGACGCCAACGCCGGGGCCGAGCCGATCGACCCGCAGGTGCTGATCGACGACAACGGTCAGGCCTACATGGTCTTCGGCACCCGGGTTCCGAAGATCGTCAAGCTGGGCAAGGACATGAAGAGCCTGGCCGGTCCCATCCAGGACATCACGGTCACCGGCTTCCCGGCCGAGGACCCCAAGAAGAAGTACGGCGAGGCCCCGTTCATCCACAAGCGGAAGGGGGTCTACTACTTCAGCTTCTCGACCGGGTGGCCGGGCCAGATCGTCTACGCCACCAGCAAGAGCCCGATGGGCCCCTATGCCTATCGTGGCGTGATCCTCGACTATCTGCAGATCTCGACCAATCACCAGGCGATCCTGCAGGACAAGGGCAAGACCTGGTTCTTCTACCACGACAACCTGCTGCCCGGCGGCGGCAGCCACCGCCGCTCGATCGCCATTGAGCCTCTGACCTATGGGGCCGATGGCTCGATCGTGGAGATCAAGCCGAAGACCGGCACGGCGGCGAAATAGGCCGCCAAGCGCTCGACTGCCCGCGCCGCTTCAGCGACGCGGGCTTGGGGCGGGCTCGTGTCGACCATCCGACGGCGACTTAACGGTCTTTTCAGCCAGGCATGAGCCTATGCTGGTCCGGAGGTCGCGGACTTTTCATGTCGCAACCAGAGTATCGTCCCGAAAACGCCGCGAGCGCGGCGGGCTCCGCGCCCGCGGGATCGCCCGGCGCCTACGGCTATCTGGACCTTCTTGAAGCCAATCAGGACAGCGCCTGGATCCTGCGCCTCGACGGCGTGGTCGAGCACGCCAACCAAAAGGCCCGCGCCCTGTTCGGCGCGCCCGACATCGAGGCCGACTGGCGCGACCTGTGGCCCGAGGAGAGCCGCTTCTCGCTGGATCGTTCGTTCAACGCGGCGGCCGAGGGGTCGGTCTCCCGCTTCCGGGCTTTCCTGGGCGGCGTCGCCAAGACCCGGGTCTATTGCGACACCACCATCGCCCCCGTCCGCGACGCGCAAGGCTGCCTTGTTCGCCTGCTGGCCACCGCCCGCGACGTGACCGAAGAGGTCGAGACCCAGGGCTTCCTCCGCACTGTGCTGCAGCTGCTGCCGCTGCCCCTGACGGTCAAGAACGTCGAGGATCGCCGCTATGTGCTGATCAACCGCGCCGCCGAAGACGCGCTGGACTTGGTCGCCGACGAGGCGATCGGCCGGACTGCCGACCAGGTCCTCTCGCCCGAACGCGCCGATCGCGCCCGCGCCGTCGAGGCCGCCGTGCTGCGCCGGGGCGAGATGCAGGTTCTGGAGGAAGAGATCGAGATCGGCGGCGAGGCCCGCCACCTGTTGATCAAGACCCTGGCCACCTACGACGACATCGGCGCGCGCCATATGATCACCCTGGGCGAGGATGTCACCGCCCGGCGCGCCTCGGCGCTGGCGCTGCGCGAGGCTCTGGACCGGGCCGAGGAGGCCAGCCAGGCCAAGAGCGCCTTCCTGGCCAATATGAGCCACGAGATCCGCACGCCGTTGAACGGCATCATCGCCGGCGCCGACCTGCTGTCCAAGACCTTGACCGACCCGCGCGCCCGCGAACTGGTCGATATCATCGCCGCCTCGGGCCAGAGCCTGGAGGGCCTGCTGTCCGACGTGCTGGACATGGTCCGCATCGAGGCCGGCCAGATGCTGATCGAGACCGCCGCCTTCGAGCTGGGCGACATGGCCCGCTCGGTGGCCGCGCTCTGCGGCCTGCGCGCCGACGAGAAGGGCGTGCGGCTGACGGTCATGGTCGACGCCACGGCCGACCATGCGGTGATGGGCGATGGCGCCCGCCTGCGCCAGGTGCTGACCAACCTGCTGAGCAACGCGGTGAAGTTCACCGACCGCGGCGAGATCGCCCTGACCGTCACCGCCGATGACGATGGCCGCACGCGCTTCATGGTCACCGACACCGGCATCGGCTTCGACGAGGCGATGAAGGCGCGGATCTGCGAGCGTTTCCAGCAGGCCGACGCCTCGTTCACCCGCCGCTTCGGCGGCAGCGGCCTGGGACTGGCCATTTCGCGCGAACTGATCCAGCTGATGGGCGGCGACCTGGACTGCGACAGCACGCCGGGCGAAGGCTCGGCCTTCTGGTTCGCCCTGCCCCTGGAGGTCTGCGCCCAAACGCCTGTCCAGGCCGAGGAAAACCCCGAAGCCCCGGCCGGCGCGCCGCGCGTGCTGGTCGCCGACGACCATCCGACCAACCGCAAGGTCGTCGAACTGATGCTGGCCGACGTCGCCGACATCGTCTCGGTCGAGAACGGCCTCGAGGCCGTCGAGATGTACGGCCTGTCGCCGCCTGACCTGGTTCTCATGGACATGCAGATGCCGGTGATGGACGGCCTTGAGGCCGTACGGCGGATCCGCGCCCTGGAGGCCGCCTCGGGCGCTCCGCGCGCGCCGATCATCATGCTGACGGCCAACGCCCGCCCCGAACATGTCCGCGCCAGCCGCGAGGCCGGGGCCGACGTCCACCTGCAGAAGCCGATCACCACCGCCGCCCTGTTCGCGGCCATCGGCGAGGCCATGGACGCGCGCGCCGACAGCGATCGGGACGCCGCGCTCAGCGCCTGATCCCGGCAAATTTTCCAGCGATCTTTACCCGCCCTTCGCACATCCTTGCGATAGTGCGTCACGAAGAAAACAGTCGGCGATTTCATGGGCTTGGCATCAGCAGCGACGGTCTCGGAGACGACGGTTTCCAACGGTGAAGGCGCTCGCATCGCCCAGCGCCTGGAATCGGCGCGCCAGGTGGTCGAAAGCCGCTTCCTGGAGGCCGGCGACGTTCTGTCGCGGGCGGTCGAGGGCGTAGGCGCCTTGATCGCCGGTCTGGACAGCATGCGCGGCAATCTGGACGCCGATACGGTGACCAGCACCACCGCCGACCTCGCCCGCGCGGCCGAGTCCCTGAAGTCCCTGCCCGACAGCCTGGGCGCGCGCCGCGAGCGCGTGACCGCGCTGGTGAAGTTCGGCGACCGCCTGGGCGCCTGCATCGAGGAGATGCGCCAGCACCTGGCCTATCTCCGCGTCTTCGCCATCAACATCAAGATCACCTCGGGCGGCATCGCCGCCGCCGGGCCGGAGTTCGCGATCTTCGCCCAGGAGATCTACGACTGCATCGAGATGGGCCGCACCCAGCTGGACGCCTTTGCGGGCGAGCTGTCGGGCCTGGACCACACCCTGCGCGGCGCGCTGGTCCACGAACAGGACCTGGTCCGCGACTGCGTGGCCCTGCTGCCGGCCGTGCCGGACGCCCTTTCGGCCAGCGCCAGCGCCATCGCCGCCCATCACGCCCGCATCGTCGAAGTCGCCATGAGCGTCGCGACCCTGGCGCGCGACGTCCAGAAGAAGGTCGGCTCGGGTCTCGCGGCCCTGCAGATCGGCGACATCACCCGCCAGCGCATCGAGCACGTCCAGGCCGGCCTCCAGTATCTGGACGCGTCGGCCGAGATCGCCGCATTGGAGCCCGAGGCCCGCGCCCGCGCCCACGCCTTCATGCATCGACTGCTGGGCGCCCAACTGACCGCGACGGCCGACGACTTCCATCGCGAGGTCGAGCGCATCGGCCACAACGTGATCGGCATGGCCGCCGACGCCGCCGAGTTGCTGCGCCTGCGCGACCTGGCCTCGGGTCAGACCGAAGGTGGCGCCGAGACCAATTTCCTGCGCGACCTGGAAGGCAATGTCGGTCAGGCCCTGGAGCTGGTCGGCGACATGACCGCAGGCGAGCGGGCCGCCGAGGACGTCAGCCGCTCAGCCGCCGTCTCGGCCCGCGACCTCTCCGAACGCATCGCCGGCATCCAGAACATCCGCGCCGACGTGCAGATGATGGCGCTGAACACCACGCTGAAGTGCAGCCGCATCGGCGAGACCGGCAAGCCGCTGGGGGTCATCGCCATCGAGCTGCGTCAGCACGCCATCCATCTGGAAAAGTCCGCCGGCCTGACGACGAGCGCGCTGGAAGGCCTGTTCGCCGCCGCCGAGGCTCTGGGCCAGCGCGAGGCGGCGCAGGACGGCGAGGACGGCAAGGCCGCCGCCGCGGCCAACGTGCTGAGCGACGCGGTCGCTCGCATCGGCAAGGCCGGCGACGGCGTCGAAACCGCCCTGACCGCCGTGGCCCGCCAAGGCGCTGAGGTCGTGGACATGCTGCGTCGCGCATCCCAGCGCTTCGACTTCCACAAGCAAATCGGCTCGGTGCTGGACGCCGCCGCCACTCAGCTGCTGGAGATGGCCGGCGACGGCGAGATCGTTACGGACGACATCGCCGCGGCCCTGCGCCCGACCGTCGACCGCCTGGGCAAGCAGTACACCATGGCCCAGGAACGCGAGGTCCACCGCACGCTCACCGAAGGTCTGGGCGAGGGCGTGGTCGTGGAAGAGGCCGTGGCCGAAGCGCTCGATGACGACGATCTGCTGTTCTGATCCGCCCTCCAACCTGCCTTTCTAGGCGCAAGGCCTGGAAGGCAGGTTAGGGTTGGCCGCAAGCGACCTACCGGCTCGCCGCGCGCAGCACTTCAGCCGCCAGGTTCTGCAGCGGAGCGACCCGGTCCACGCACCCCAGCGCGATCGCTTCCTTGGGCATGCCGAACACGACCGAGGTCGCCTCGTCCTGGGCCAGGGTGTAGGCGCCGGCCTGCTTCATCTCGGCCATGCCGCGCGCACCGTCGTCGCCCATGCCGGTCATGATCACGCCCACGGCGTTCGAGCCGGCCGAGCGGGTGGCCGAGCGGAACAGCACGTCGACCGACGGCCGGTGGCGCGAGACCAGCGGGCCGTCCTTGACCGACACGTAGTAGCGGGCGCCGCTGCGCTCCAAGAGGGTGTGTTTGTTGCCGGGCGCGATCAGCACGCGGCCACGGCGGACGGTGTCACCGTCCTCGGCTTCCTTCACCTCGACCGCGCACAGGCTGTCCAGCCGCTTGGCGAACGAGGCGGTGAACTTCTCGGGCATGTGCTGGACGATGACCACGCCGGGCGAGTCCGGCGGCAGGCCTTCCAGGAACACCCGCAGCGCCTCGGTGCCGCCGGTCGAGGCGCCGATACAGACGATGCTCTCGGTGGTGCGGGCCATGGCCTTCGTGCCGGCCCCTTTTGGAACTGGGGGCGGCGGCAGCATGGCGTCCGCGGTCAGTTTCTTTTGCGGCTCAAGGCCCTCGTGGCGCGTGAACTGCGGAACAGGGCGCTTGGAGCCGCTCAGCTTGGCGCCGGCGGCGGCCTTCACCGCGTCGCAGATGCGGATCTTGGATTCCAGCAGGTGGTCGGCCACGCCCATCTTGGGCTTCAGGATGATGTCGACCGCGCCGGCCTCCAGGGCCTGCAGCAGGGTCTCGGAACCCGCCTCGGTCAGGGACGAGCACATCACCACCGGGATCGGCTTCTGGGCCATCAGCTTGCGCAGGAAGGTGATGCCATCCATGCGCGGCATCTCGACGTCCAGGGTGATGACGTCGGGGATCTCCTCGGCGATGCGCTTGGCGGCCACGAACGGATCGGAGGCCACGCCCAGCACCTCGATCTGCGGATCTTCCGACAGGATCGCGCTGAGGGTCTGCCGTACGGTGGCGGAGTCGTCGATGATCAGAACACGGATCTTCCTGACGACACCCATGGCGTTTCCTACCGCTTCTGGAACACGGTGTTGGCGATCTGAACGACGGGCAGGTCGATGCCGACGATCGATTCAGAATGACCCAGGAACAGATACCCGCCAGGGGCCAGATGGTTGCACAGGCGCTGAAGGACCTTGGCCTGGGTCGGCTTGTCGAAGTAGATCAGGATGTTGCGGCAGAAGACGATGTCGAGGTCGTTCTCGATCGGATAGGCGTCGTCCATCAGGTTCAGGCGGGCGAAGGACAGCTTGCCGCGCAGCTCGGGCGTGATCCGCACCTCGGTGCGCGACGGGTCGCGGGCGCGCATGACATAGCGCTGGCGGCGGGCCAGCGACACGGGCTCGATCATCGCTTCCGAGAAGCGGCCGGCGATGGCCTGGTCCAGCACCTCGGTGCAGATGTCGGTGCACAGGATCGAATAGTCGAGGCCGCGCTGCTTCTCGCAGAACTCGTCCATGACCATGGCGATCGTGTAGGGCTCGGCGCCGGTCGAGCAGGCCGAGCTCCAGATCTTGATCTCCCGCTTGCCCTTTGCCGCCAGGGCGGGAAGGCCCTTGGCGATCAGGAAGTCGAAGTGGGCCGGTTCGCGGAAGAACTCGGTCTTGTTGGTCGTAACCGCGTCGATCAGGTGAATGGTCTCAGCGGCCAGGCCGTCCTCGTCGAACAGGAAGCGGCAGTACTCGTTGACGTCGGTGATGCGCGTGGCGCGCATGCGGCGGCGCAGGCGGCCTTCCAGCATGGTGCGCTTGTTGGCCGGCATCTTGATGCCGCTGTAGTCTTGGATGAACGACGCCAGGCGCTGGAAATTGCGGGCGCTGAGCTGTTCGGTTTCGGGCGCCTGCAGCGCGGCGGCGGCATGTCTCGACACGGGCTTCTCCGTTCGCGGCGCCTGTCGCGCCGCTGTCAGTTCGAACGGCCTGTTCTAGGCCGCTTGGCTCAGGCCGCCTGGGAAAGGGCGGCGGCGTCCTGGCTGGTCAACAGGCGGGCAAGGTCGAAGATCACGACGAAGCCGCCGTTCCCCGACGCGGAGTCCCGACGAACCACGCCCTTGATATATTCCGAGCGCCACGGCACGCCGATGTCCGGCGCGGCCTCGATCTGGTCCTCCGAGAAGGCCACGACCTCGATCACGCGGTCGGCGATCAGGCCCAGGGACAGTTCGCGGTCCTCCAGCGGCACGTCCAGCACCAGGATGCGGGTCGCACCGGTCGGCGGGACGGGCGGCAGGCCCAGCTTCAGGCGCAGGTCGATGGTCGGAGTGCCCCGGCCGCGCACATCGGTCAGGCCCATCAGATAGCTGGGCCCTTCCGGGATGGCGAACGGCGCCTGGTAGTCCAGGATCTCGCGGACATGGGCCACAGAGACGGCGAAGACCTCGGCGCCCAGGCCCAAGGTGACGAACTGCTGGTCAGCGGCCATCAGGCATACTCACGGAAGTCGGCGTCGTCGGCGTCGGGGCCGCCATTGGTGAGGTCGAGGGCGAAGCCGTTGGCGCGGGCCTGCTGGGCCGCCACCGACTGGCGCGAACCGGCCGAGGTCGCCGGCTTGCGGGCGACCGACGCGGTCGGACGCTTGGCTTGCGCACGGACCGGGCGACGGGCCGGAACGGCGTTGCCGGTGCGGAAGTAGGCGATCGAGGTCTGCAGTTCCTCGGCCTGGGCGGCCAGTTCTTCGGACGTGGCCGACATCTGCTCGGACGCCGAGGCGTTCTGCTGGGTGACCTTGTCCAGTTGCTGGATGGCTTCGTTGATCTGGCTGGCGCCGATGTCCTGTTCGCGGCAGGCGGCGCTGATTTCCGAGACCAGTTCGGCGGTCTTGCGGATGTTGGGCACCAGGGAGGTCAGCATCTCGCCGGCCGACTGAGCGGCCTTGACGGTGTCGGACGAGACCGAGCTGATTTCCGCGGCGGCGCTCTGCGAGCGCTCGGCCAGCTTGCGCACTTCCGAGGCAACGACGGCGAAGCCGCGGCCGTGCTCACCGGCCCGGGCGGCCTCGACGGCCGCGTTCAGGGCCAGGAGGTCGGTCTGGCGAGCGATCTCCTGCACGATCGAGATCTTCTCGGCGATCGTCTGCATGGCGTCGACGGCCTTGGCCACGGCCTGGCCCGAGGTTTCGGCGTCGCTGGCCGACTGGCGAGCGATCTTCTCGGTCTGGGCGGCGTTGTCGGCGTTCTGCTTGATGTTGGCGGCCATCTCTTCCATCGAGGCCGAGGCCTCCTCGGCCGACGAGGCCTGTTCGGTGGCGCCTTGGCTGACCTGCTCCGAGGCGGCCGACAGTTCCTGGCTGCCCGCCGAGACATTCTCCGAGGCCGAGATGGCGTCCGAGACGACGCCGCGCAGGCGTTCGATCATGACGTTCACATGGCTCAGCAGGTCGGCGATCTCATCCTTGCTGGTGATGTCGATGGTCTTGGTCAGGTCGCCGTCGGCCACGGCGCGCACGGCGTCGGCGGCGCGGTTCAGGCCCTTGCTGACCATGGTCGAGATATAGACGGCGGCGGCGATCGCGATCAGCAGCGACACGACGGCCAGGCCGATCAGGCTGTTGCGGACGCTCTTGAAGTCGGCGTCGGCCTTGTCGGTAGCGCTGTCCAGCTGGGCTTTCGACAGCTCGACCAACTCCTGCACCTGGGCCGAGGCCTCGGTGACCGCCTTGCGGCCTTCGCCCATCGAGACGGCGGTGGCGGCGACGTCGTTGTTGGCGATCGACAGGCCGTAGACCTGTTCATGGGAGGTCAGCAGGCGCTCCCAGGCGCCGCCAAGGGCTTGCCACTTGGGCTTGCCCTCGGCCGTGGCCAGGCCCTCGGCCTTGGCCAGCAGAGCTTCGAATGCCTTCTTTTCCTTCTCGACCGAGGTCTCGAGGGTCTTCACCTCCTCCGGGGTGTCGACCAAAATCATGTTCTTCTCGAACCGGACCACGTTGAGCAGGTGGATGTTGAGGCCCTGCGCGGCCTGGAGCCGGACGGCCGGTCCGTCGACCATCGCGTTCATGGCGCGATTGGTCGAGGACAGACTGCTGACGCCGAACAGGGTCGCCGTCAGCAAAAGGGCTATGATCAGGCCAAAGGCCAGACCGAGCTGCAGTTTGATCGTAAAGCGCATGGTCTGTGTCCTTTGGCGGTACGCTTGAGCCCGAGGGGCGCGGCGGAGATCAGTACTCGGTGAATTCGCGGTCGTCGGCGTCCGGACCGCCCTGGCTCAGGTCCAGGGCAAAGCCCTGGGCGCGAGCCTGCTGGACGGCGACGGCGCGCGGCGCGGACTTGCGGCCCGGGGCCTTGGCGGCGGGCTTACTGGCGCGGGCCGGCAGACGGACGACCGGGGCGGCGGCGGCGACCGGCTTGCGGGCGGCGCTGTTCGACAGGCGGAAGTAGGCGATCGAGGTCTGCAGTTCCTCGGCCTGGGCGGCCAGTTCTTCGGACGTGGCCGACATCTGCTCGGACGCCGAGGCGTTCTGCTGGGTGACCTTGTCCAGTTGCTGGATGGCTTCGTTGATCTGGCTGGCGCCGATGTCCTGCTCGCGGCAGGCGGCGCTGATTTCCGAGACCAGTTCGGCGGTCTTGCGGATGTTGGGCACCAGGGTGGTCAGCATCTCGCCGGCCGACTGGGCGGCCTTGACGGTGTCGGACGAGACCGAGCTGATCTCGGTCGCGGCGGTTTGCGAGCGCTCGGCCAGCTTGCGCACCTCCGAGGCGACGACGGCGAACCCGCGGCCGTGCTCACCGGCCCGGGCGGCCTCGACGGCGGCGTTCAGGGCCAGGAGGTCGGTCTGGCGAGCGATCTCCTGCACGATGGCGATCTTCTCGGCGATCGTCTGCATGGCGTCGACGGCGCGGTTGACCGCTTCACCCGAGGCTTCGGCGTCTTGAGCCGACTGGCGGGCGATCTTCTCCGTCTGGGCGGCGTTGTCGGCGTTCTGTTTGATATTGGCGGCCATCTCCTCCATCGAGGCCGACGCCTCTTCGGCCGACGAGGCCTGCTCGGTGGCGCCTTGGCTCACCTGCTCCGAGGCGGCCGACAGTTCCTGGCTGCCCGCCGAGACGTTCTCCGAGGCCGCGACGGCGTCGGCGACCACGCCGCGCAGGCGTTCGACCATGCGCTGCAGCGCGATGCCCAGAGTGTCCTTGTCCGACAGCGGCTTGGCTTCGACGGTCAGGTCGCCGTCGGCCACCTTGTCGGCGACGGCGGCCGTGGCGCGCAGGTTCTCGGTCATCTTGTTGACCGTCTCGACCAGATCCTTGATCTCGTCGTTGGTCGTGACGTTGACGCGCTGGTCCAGGTCTCCCAAGGCGACGGCGTCGGCCAGGCTGGCGATCTTGCTCAGGCCCTTGCCGATGGTGATCGAGATCCAGGCGGCGGCGGCGATGGCCAGCATCAGCGAGCCGACCAGAGCGCCGATCAGGAAGTTGCGCGAGGCGGCGAACGTCTTGTTGCCATCCTCGTCGGCGTCGTGGAGCTTCTGGTTGTTGTAGGCCACCAGGTCTTCGACGCGCTGGGAGACGGCATTGGTCAGCGGACGCTGGACAGTCGACATCATGCCGACGGCCTCGGCGCGATGGCCGCTCATCATCAGATCACGCATCTTCAGGTCGACGGCGGCGTAGCCTTCCCAGTCCTGCTCCAGCGCGGTCCACTTGCCCTTGGCGTCGGCGTCGGTCGCCTTCGCTATGCCGTCCGAGACCAGGGTCTCGACCTGCTTGCGCGCCTTGTCGGCCTTGCCGTTCTGGGTGCGCAGCTCTTCGTTGTCGCCGGCCAGGGCCATGTTCTTCTGCGCGCGCGTGATCTGCAGCAGCGCGATGTTGGCCGACTGGGCGCGCTGCAGCTGGCTCATCGGGCCGGCCAGCATCTCGCTCTGAGCCGTGTTGATCTTGTTCAGCGAGTTGATGCCCAGCAACGTCGAGGCGGTCATCAGGACGATCAGCAGGCCGAAGGCCAGGCCGAGCTTGAGTTTGATCGTGAAGCGCATGGTGAGAAGGTTCCGGCTCAGGCTTGCAGCGCGTGAAGGGGAGTGACGGAGGCGGTATGGCCACGCGCCGCGAAGATCTGGTCGAGGTCGGGAATGACGATCACGTCGCCGTCCCGGCGCGCCAGCAGGCGAATGAAGTCCGCACGCCACTTGAGGCCGACGCGGGGCGCGTCCTCGGTGATGCCGCGAGCGATGGAGGTCACTTCGTGGACCTTGTCGGCGCGCAGGCCGATCAGGGTCGGCTCGCCGTCCAGGGCGTGCTCGATCACCACGATGCGACTGTCGATGGTCGGCTCGGCGGCGTCCATGTCGAAGGCGACCCGCAAGTCGACCAGCGGGATGACCCGGCCCCGGAAGTTGATCACGGCGCTGACGAACGGCGGGGCGCCCGGGACGTCGGTCTCTGGCAGCAGGTCCAGCACTTCGCGCACCAGGCCGGCCTCCAGGGCGAAGGTCTCGCCACGCAGGTCGAAGGTCAGGGCCTCGATGGGATCGTGGGTGGTTTCGGCGGTCATGTCGTTACCCCGTCCCTCAGCTGGCGGCGCGCATCTGCGCGTCCTGGCGTTGGCCGGCGGCCACCAGGCTGCCGATGTCGAGGATCAGGGCCACGCCCCCGTCCCCCAGGATCGTGGCGCCCGAGAACGCGCCGACATCGGCGTGGAACGGCGACAGCGGCTTGATGACGGTCTGGTGGTCGCCGAGGATCTGGTCGACGACCAGGCCCACACGTTCGTGGCCTTGGGCCTGCCCCGTGGAGACCACGACGATCTTCTGGTGCGGATCGGGGGCCAGGCCCGTCTTGAACATGTTCCGGAGCCGGATGAATGGCACCAGCTGGTCGCGCAGGGTGATCAGGCTACGGCCCGCCGAGCGGACGTCCTGCTCGACCGACAGCTCCACGCACTCCTCGACCGAGGACAGCGGGATGACGTAGCGGCTGGAGCCGACGCGGACCAACAGGCCGTCGATGATGGCCAGGGTCAGCGGGATGCGCAGCGACACCACCGAGCCGTGGCCCGGCGTGCTGGAGATCTCGATCGCGCCGCGCAGGCCCTCGATGGTCTTCTTGACGACGTCCATGCCGACGCCGCGCCCCGAGAGGTTGGTGATCGCCGCCGCCGTCGAGAAGCCCGGGGCGAAAATCAGCTGCAGCAGCTCATTGTCGCTCAGCACCTGACCGGGCTGGATCAGGCCATTCTCCTCGGCCTTGGCGCGGACGCGGGCGCGATCGACGCCACGGCCGTCGTCAGTGATGGTGATCACCACCTCGGCGCCCGACTGGCGGGCGGCCAGGACGATGTGGCCGGTCTCGGCCTTGCCGGCGGCCCTCCGCTGGTCCGGGGTCTCCAGGCCGTGGTCGGCAGAGTTCCGGATCAGGTGGATCAGCGGGTCGGCCAAGCGCTCGATGACCGTCTTGTCCAGCTCGGTCGCCTCGCCCTCGGTGGAAAGCTCGATCGTCTTGCCGGTGTCGCGAGCCAGGTCGTGGATCAGGCGGCGGAAGCGGCCGAACAGCTGGGCGATCGGGACCATCCGGACGACCATCATGGTGTCGCGCATCTCCGAGGCCAGGCGCTCGATTTCCTCGGCCACCGCGCGCAGGGCGATATCGCTGCTGCCGGCGGCCAGCTGCTTCAGGCGAGACTGGGCGATGACCAGCTCGCCGACACGATCCATCATCTCGTCCAGGCGCTCGGCCGGGACGCGAACGGTGTCGCCGCCGGTCTTGGCGGCGCGGCCCTCGTTGGCGGCGTCGACGGGCACGGCGGCAGCCGGTTGCGGCGCGGCGGCGGCTGGAGCTGCGGTTTCGACGAAGGCCTCGACCGGAACCTCGGCGACCGGCGTCAGATCCTGGATCTCCAGGGTCATGTCGTCGATCACGAAGATGAAGACGTCCTCGATCGCGTCGCGGCCGTGCTTGGTGACCAGGGTCACGTCCCAGGCCAGGTGGCACTCGGTCGGCACAAGGGCATCGAAGTCGGGGATGTTGTCGGTGACGGCGGCGACCGTGCACTCGCCCAGCTCGCGCAGCTCGTCCAGCAGCGGCAGGGGGCGGGTCCCGTTGACCAGGGCGTCGGCCGGCAGGCTGAAGGTCACGCGCCAGGTCTTCAGGCCGGGCGCGGCGGGGGCGGCGGTGGCCAGCGGCGCCGAGGCGACAGGCGCTTCAGCCGAGGCGCCGCCCGCGCTGGCGACCACGCGATGCAGCTCGGCCAACAGGGCCTCGCCGGCTTCCTCGGAAGCGGGACGCCCCTCGGCCAGGGCGCGCATGTGATCTTGGCAAGCCAGGACCGCGCCGACCAGTTCGGAGGTCGCGGCCACCTCGCCCTTGCGGACGCGGTCGAAGGCGGTTTCACAGTGGTGGGTGAAGGCGGCCAGGGCGTCGAAGCCGAACATGGCCCCGGATCCCTTCAGCGTATGGAGCCCGCGGAACACCGCATCGACCAGGTCACGATCACCGGGGCGATGGGCCAGGTCCAGCAGGCCCTGTTCGATCTCCTCGAACAGCTCCTGGGCTTCCTGGCGGAAGATCTCGACGGGATCCTGGCCGCTCACTTGGCGAGCACCTTCTTGACGACGCGGACCAGCTGCTCGGGATCGAAGGGCTTGGTCAGCCAGCCGGTCGCGCCGGCGGCCTTGGCCTGCGCCTTGATCTCGGCGTCGGATTCGGTGGTGAGAAACAGGATCGGCACGCCGGCGCCGGCCGGGCGCTGGCGCAGTTCGCGGATCATGGCCAGACCGTCCATGACCGGCATGTTCAGGTCGGTGACGATCAGGTCGAAGCCGCCGGCGCTGCCCTTGTCCAGGCCGTCCTGGCCGTTGACAGCCTCGGTGACGGCATAGCCCTCGCCGCTCAGAGCGATCTTGATCGCCTGACGGATGCTGGCGGAGTCGTCGACGGTGAGAATGGAGGTCATTGAGCTGCCCCTTGGAGCCAGAACTGAGCGCGGTCGGAGGTGTCGTCGTCGAGGAACCCACCGCGCCGGAGGACTTCCAGTAGAGCGCCGGCGGCCGGCTTGTTGAGCGACAAGCGGCTGCCGTTTTCGCCCGCCTTGCGGCGCGCGGATTCCAAGAGCTGAACGAACGTCAGATCAGTTTCCGTGAGGTCTTCAACGTCGATGGTCACGGCCTTCTGCTCACGCAGCAAGGCGCCGAGCTGCTCCTGAGCTTCACCAATATTTGAAATCGTCACCTCACCGGCGAACGAGATCGTTCTTTCTCCGACGTCAGACAATAAAGTCGCCCCCACCGCAAATATATACCGCCGATATGCGGAATATTCGCTTGTGGAAACTTTGTGGGCCGCAGGCTTAAATTAGGGTAAATGGGACAACCTGGAGCGGAGCGGCAATTTGTCACCATTCCCCATGGTTTGGCGACTCCGCGGGGGACAAGGGCCGCCCCCGCAGGGCTTTACCCTCCACGGTTGCGATTGCGAAAGACCGTCCGCGACGGAATGACGCATGGCGGCCCAAAGAAAAAAGCGGCCGCAAGGATGGCGCGCCTTGAGACGAGAAGCGGTCCTTTGATTCGGATCGGGATGACCATCGATCCGTTCGCGAGGGCGGCGGCCCCAGATCGTTGTTACTGGGCGACGGGCTCACCTCTGGCCAGACGCAACCGTCGAGATTTAGTCAGACAAGTCCACATGTCTCCAGCCGGCGTAGTGACTTGCTGAAGGGCTCCCTAGGCGTTTGCGCCGTTGTCCGAGACCGGCGATGGCCAAGAGGCGAGCCTGCACCTTGAGACGTGACAGGGTCCACCACGCTTTCTTCGAACCGCGCCATTTCGCAGTTCGCATTCCCGGATGGTTGCGCTACCATTAGTCAGACAAAATAAGCAGGGCAGGAAGGCGTCCGATAATGGGCTGGCGTTGCATTCGCCTCGGGGTCACCAGATCACAACGCCGGCGGCCAGGAGCCAAATGAGCGGCGCAGCAGACCTGTACGCGCCCCGGCAGCCAATCCACGACGACGTGCGGGCGCGCGTCCGCGGCCAAGCTATGTGGAACGGACAAGGGGACAAACGCCGTCGCAAACTGACGAGGCTGCTTGCGATCACCGCCACTCTGGCCACCTTCGCCTGGGCCGCGGCCGCCAAAACGCCTGGCCCCGCGCCGACAGAACGCCAGCGCATGATCGTCCTGAGCGACATCGAGGCCGATCCCGACGACACCCAGTCCTTCGTCCGGCTCCTGCTCTATGCCAACCAGATCGATCTGGAAGGCCTGGTGGCCACCACGTCGATCCACATGAAGGCCTCGACGCATCCTGAGTCGATCCGACGCGTCATCCAGGCCTACGCCAAGGTGCAACCGAACCTGGCCAGGCACGAGGCCGGTTTCCCGACGCCCGACCGGCTCGCCGCTCTCGTGAGCGAGGGTCAACCCGGCTACGGCATGGCCGCGGTCGGGACGGGCAAGGACACGGCCGGGTCGCGACTGATCGTCCAGGCGCTGGAGCGCGACGATCCACGCCCCCTGTGGATATCGGTATGGGGCGGCGTCAACACCTTGGCGCAGGCGCTCCATACGATCCGCGAAACACGCTCGCCGGAAGCAGCCCGACGCCTGATCGGAAAGCTGCGCGTCTATACGATCTCGGACCAGGACGACGGCGGGGCCTGGATCCGCCGCACCTTCCCCGAGCTCTTCTATATCGTCAGCCCTGGCGGCTATGGGGCGGGAACCTGGACGGGCATCCACACGCCTGTCGAAGGCGCCGAGAATCGCACGATCAGCAACAGCTGGTTGCGCGAGAATATCCAGCAGGGCCATGGCCCGCTGGGCGCGGTCTATCCGGACGTGGCCTATGGCATGGAAGGCGACACCCCGGCTTTCCTGTCTCTGATCCCGAACGGCCTGAGCGCGCCCGAGCACCCCGACTGGGGCGGGTGGGGCGGCCGTTACGAGCTCTACACGCCGGCGCTCGCCATGACCGACCCGAGCGGATTCACGGGCGGCGTGCCCATCGAGCCCGAGACCCGGCCGATCTGGACCAACGCGATCGATACCTTCACACCGTGGGCGGCTCGAGACCTTGGCCGGGCGCACACGCCGACGGAGCGATCGATCAAGGATTTCCGCGCCGGAATCTGGCGCTGGCGCGACGATATCCAGAACGATTTCGCCGCGCGGATGGACTGGACGACGCGGCCGTTCGCCGAGGCCAATCACCCGCCCGAGGCTCGGCTCGCGCACGCCGACCATCTCACCGTTCGATCGGGCCAGCGGTTCGTCCTGAGCGCGGTGGCCAGCACCGACCCCGATGGCGACAGCCTGAGCTTTCAGTGGCTGCACTACCAGGAGATCGGCCATTGGCAGCCGGCGATTCCGAACGGCATCGCCGCCAATATTCACACCGTCGATTTCACCGCGCCCACCGTCACCGCGCCGCGCGAAGCCCACTTCATCGTTCGGGTGACCGACAAGGGCGCTCCACCCATCACCCGCTACAAGCGGGTGATCGTCACCGTCGTCCCGTGACCGACGTCAGCCAGGATCATCCATGCGCCTGAAACCTGTCCTGCTCGCGCTCGCCGGCGTGGCGGTCGGTCTGTCCGCCGCCGCCGAAGCGAGGGCGGACGATCCCCGACCGATCGTCCAGACGCGCTTCACCGCCGATCCGGCGCCGCTGGTGCATGAGGACGTCGTCTATCTCTACACCAGCCATGACGAGGACGACGCCGAGGGCTTCAAGATGCTCGACTGGCGGCTCTATAGCTCGACGGATATGGTCAACTGGACCGACCGGGGCGTCGTGGCGTCGCTCAAGACCTTCCCGTGGGCCGTGCAGACCAACGACGCCTGGGCGCCGCAGGTCATCGCCCGCGAGGGCAAGTTCTATCTCTATGCGCCGATCAGCGTCTCCGGATCGCCCAAGAACGTCATTGCCGTGGCGGTGGCCGACCGTCCTGAGGGTCCCTTCAAGGACGCGCTCGGCAAGCCGCTGATCGGGCCGGGACGCGACAATATCGATCCTACGGTGTGGATCGACGATGACGGCCAAGCCTATCTCTACTGGGGCAATCCGAACCTTTGGTACGTCAAGCTGAACAAGGACATGGTGTCCTATTCCGGGCCTATCACCAAGATCGAACCGGGCGTCGGCGACTACCAGGAGGGGCCCTGGTTCTACAAGCGCCAGGGGCGCTACTACATGGCGTTCGCGTCGACCTGCTGCCCCGAGGGCATCGGCTATGCGATGAGCGACAAGCCGACGGGGCCCTGGACCTACAAGGGTCCGATCATGGACCACGACCCACGCGCGACCGGCAATCATCCGGGCGTCATCGACTACAAGGGCGGTTCCTATGTCTTTGGCTTCAGCTACGAGCACAATTTCGCGCTGACCCCGATCCATCACGAGCGCCGCTCCGTGTCGGTGGCCAAGTTCGACTACAACGCCGACGGAACCATTCCGAACCTTGGTTGGTGGGACAAGACCAGCGCCCCGCAGATCGGGACCTTGAACCCCTACGGGCGCATCGAGGCCGAGACGATCGCCTGGACCTCCCGCCTCAAGCGTGATCGCGACAGGCCGTACCCTTGGGCGCCCGGCGTGACGACAGCGCAGGACGAGCGCGCGGGCGTGTACGTGACCCGGATCACCGACCGCAGCTACATCAAGGTCGCCGGTGTCGATTTTGGCCCCCGCGGCCCCAAGAGCTTCGTCGCCAGCCTGGCCAACGGCCGTCCCGGTGGCGTCATCGAGTTGCGGCTCGACAGGGTCGACGGCCCTGTCATCGGCGCCATGCAGGTCGCAGCGCCCGGCGCGGCGGGCAAATGGCGCGAGCAGAGAAGCCCCGTCTCGGCCGCGACGGGCGTGCACGACCTGTTCCTGATGTTCAAGGGCTCTGGCGATAACGCGATGTTTGATTTCGATTACTGGCGCTTCGAACAATGATGACCACGCAACCCCGAGACACGCGTCGCATGAAGGCGGGCTGGGCGATGACCGCGGCGACCGTCGCCCTGTTTGCGGCAGCTCCGGCTCTGGCGGCGCAGCCGTCCCCCCCCGCCGGCCTTGACCGGCTGGGCCAGTTGCAGGCCCTGGCGCCTGTGGCCGACGCGGCGTTCCACTACCAGCGGCTGCGTAGCGGCGTGCAGTTCCAGCTGAATGGCGTCACCAAGTCGGTGCTCTTCTATTCGCCGACCGTCGTGCGCGTGAACGCCAATCTGGGCCAGTCCTATTGGACGGCGCCGAGCCTCGTGGTGATCCGCCGGCCCGAAAGCGTGGCCTTCACAGTGCGCGAGACCCCGGACGCGCTGGAACTGGTCGGCCCGAAACTGCGCGTCTCGATCGACAAGCATACCGGCGCCCTGACCTACCATGACGCCGCCGGGCGGTTGCTCACGCGCGAGAAGGCCGACGCACCGCAATCGATCGACAGGCGCGTCATCAGCGATGCGCCGACCTACGAGGTGGAAAACCGCTTCACGCTCAAGCCGGGCGAAGGAATCTACGGTTTCGGCTTCACCGGCGATGACGACGTCAACCGCCGGGGCAAGGACTTGCTGCTCGTCCAGACCAATGTCGGCATCATCATTCCGGTGATGGTCTCAACCGAGCGCTATGGCGTCCTCTGGGACACCTATTCGCAGATGCGCTTCAAGGACGACGCCCAGGGCGCGCGGCTTTGGGCCGAGAGCGCGCCCGGCGGCGTCGACTACTACTTCATGGCCGGCGAGACGATGGACCGCGTCGTCGGCGCGTATCGGTGGCTGACGGGCGACGCGCCGATGTACCCCAAGCAGGCCTTCGGCCTGTTCATGAGCAAGGAGCGCTATCCGACCCAGGCGCGTCTGATCGAGGTCGCCAAGACCTTCCGCAACGAAGGCTTTCCGCTCGATTACATCGTGCAGGACTGGCAGTACTGGGGGAGCGACAAGGATGGCTCCTGGTCGGGCATGACCTGGGATCCGCAACGGTTTCCGGATCCGGAAGGCATGACCCGCACGATCCACGATCTACACATGAAGCTGATGGTCTCTATCTGGCCCTCGGTCGGCAACGATACGGCGCTCGCCCACGAGCTGGATCAACACAATCTGCGGTTCAAGCCGCTGCACTGGATCTCCAAGCAGGCGCGCGTCTACGACGCCTACAGCCCCCTCGGCCGAGAGATCTATTTCAAGCACATCAAGTCGGGCCTCCTCGACAAGGGCGTGGACGCTCTTTGGATGGACGGGACCGAGGTCGAAGTCAGTTCGGCGATGTGGAACCCGGCCGACAACGTCCGCGACACCAAGGCGCTGGGCGCCAACGCCATGGGCGACTTCACCCGATACCTGAACCCCTATTCCCTGCTGACGACCGAAGGAACCTACAAGGGCCAGCGCGCGACCAGCGACAAGCGGGTCTTCACCTTGACTCGCTCGGCCTGGGCTGGCGCCCAGCGGACCGCCGCGGCCTCATGGTCAGGCGATATCTTCGCCAGCTGGAAGACCTTCGCCCAGCAGGTGGCTGGTGGGGTGAACGTCACCATCACCGGCAATCCCTATTGGACCCAGGACACCGGAGGCTTCTTCGTCACTGACTTTCCGGGCGGCGAGAAGAACTCCGCCTGGCGCGAGCTTTACGCCCGCTGGTTCCAGTACGCCGCCTTCAACCCGATCATGCGCGTCCACGGCACGAGTCTGGAGCGCGAGCCCTATCTGTTCAAGACGCTGGATCCTCCGGTCTACAGGGCCCTTCTGGGCGCGACCCAATTGCGCTATCGCCTCCTGCCCTACACCTACAGCCTGAGCGCCAAGGTCACTGCCGAACGCTACACCTTGATGCGCGCGCTACCGATGGACTTCCCCGCCGATCCGGCGACCTACAGCATCAACGACAGCTTCATGTTCGGCCCCTCGCTGCTGGTCCACCCCGTCACGCGGGCGATGTATAGCCTCCTTCCATCCACCGCCACGACGGTGCCTGGCCGGCATCTGCGTACCGCTGAGGGGAAGACCGGCCTGACGGTGCAGTATTTCTCAGGCGAGAACTTCGAGACACCTCGCGGCAAGGCCCTCGACGAGAAGATCGATCACACCTGGCCCGATCCGCCGCTGGCGGAGCTTCCGCCGGGCCTACCCTCTCTGAGCCACTTTTCCGCACGCTGGGAGGGCGACCTGATCGCCCCGGAGGACGGCGAGTACGAGATCGGGCTGGCAGGCAATGATGGCATGCGCCTGGCTCTGGGCGGCGAGACGGTGATCGACGAGTGGAACCGCGCCGCGACCCGGACCCGCGTGGTGCGGCGTACGCTCAGAAAAGGCGAGGCCCTACCGGTGCGCCTCGAGTTCTCCCATCCCGAGGGTGGTCGCGTGTTTCGCTTCGTCTGGCGCACGCCCAGCGAACTGAAGCGGGACGCCGCCGCGCTGAGCGCACCGCGCGACCTGACGATGCGCACCTATCTGCCGCAGGGGGGCGACTGGTATGATTTCTGGAGCAACCAGCGCCATGCCGGCGGCCAAACCGTCGCGCGCCAGGCGCCGCTCGACGTCATGCCGCTCTATGTTCGGGCCGGAGCGATCATCCCCATGGGACCGGTCGTCCAGTACGCCACCGAAAAGCCCGACGCGCCCTACGAAATCCGCGTCTATCGGGGCGCCGATGGCAAGTTCACGCTCTACGAAGACGACAATGAGACCTATGCCTATGAGAGGGGGCAGTCGGCGCGTTACGACATCCGTTGGAACGATGCGCAGCGAACCTTGACGATCGGCCCTCGACGCGGCGCCTTCCCCGGCATGGTCAGGCAGCGAACGCTCAAGATCGTGGTGATCGGCGACGACAAGGCCCGCGCGCTCACGTCGCCGCCGGCCAATCGGACGGTCTCTTATGGCGGACGCTCCTTGATCGTGCGGTTCTAGAGTCGGGTCACGCGGGAAGTCGCATGGGCGTTTTACCCGCGCTCCGCGCGTTGAAATTGCTAGGCGCGTAAGTTGTCGGTCTTCTTGTGGATCAACGGAACGCGGCACCTATGGCGCGATGACCTTGCCTCCAGAGACCCAAGGCCGAACTAACGGTCTTGGGTCCCTGTCTCGACACCTAGAACCGTTTGGCCGCGCCCACCCGCGCCATCGCCGACGACTGGTGTTTGGCCAGCTCGGCGCCCAGATCGAGGTCCAGCGACCAGCCGTTGTCAAAGCCGAATCCGCTGCCGACCCCCAACGTCACTCGGTCCGAGGCCCAGGCATCGCCCACCAGCTGGTAGGACGCGCCGTCCAGCCAGTCGGCGTAACGGATCCGCTGCGGATCGACCGAGGCGAACTCGTGCGAGAACTCGATCCGCACCCGCGGCGTGATCCGCACCTCGCCGACCTCGCGGTCGAACTGGACGCGGCCGCCGATGACGCCGACCAGCGAATTCAGCTGGCGCTTGTCATAGGCCAGGGCGTAGGCGTCCGAACCGCGCTCGGCATAGGCGTCAAGAGCGGCGTCAAGCGCCTTGGCCCGCAGATACAGCGACCAGGTCGCATGACGCGCCGCGCCGTCATAGCCGGCGGTCAGCGCGCCGAACCGCAGGGTGGCGTCGCGCTGGCCGGTGATCAGCTCATTGCTGGCCGCCGTCGTGCGGCGCGTATCGAAGGTTAGCTGACCCACTCCGGCCACCGCGTCGACGAAGACGCCGGAGGTCGGATGGACGCTGGCATAGGCCGCCGCCGTCCAGCCGTCGGCGTCGACGCGCCCCTTGCCGCCGGACAGCTTGGTGACGTCGGAGGCGTAGCCGCCGCCCGCGCCGACCGTGACGGCCGGCGACAGGCGTACATCAGCGCCGCCGCTGATCCCCGAGGTCTGGACGGTCAGCTTGGCCAGGCGCGTGTCGGCGTCGCGGCGACCGACCGTGATCGCCCCGCCCGTCCAGACCTCGACCTTGCCGATCGGACGTTGGCGGGGCGTCTCGCCCGCCTTGACGTCGACCTTGGCGGCCTGCTCGCGGCAGGCGCGCTCCTCCTCCGGCGTATGGGCGCGCATGCGGCAGGCGTCCGCCTGGCCGACGCCCGATGTCAGGTTCAGGCCGAAGCCGTCGCCGGTCTGGCCGCCGTGCAGGCTTTCCAGGCGACGCCCGAAGTTGTCCATCTGGGCCCCAGCGAAGCGGCGGGCCGCTTCGGTCTGGGCGTCGTTGACCGCGCGGACGCTGGCGTCCGTGGTCGGGTCCTGGCGCGCCTCGATCGTCAGGATCAGGGTCAGCGGATCCGAAACGCCCGAGCTGTTGGTCAGGGTGTAGGTGAAGGTGATGTCGCCGGTGAACGCACCCTTCGACGTGAACTCCAGCGCATAGGTGTGGGCGGTCGCCGAGCCCCCTTCGATCAGGCGCGCGGTTCCGATCGCCGCGGCGGGGCTGGCGACCAGGGCGGCGGCCAGGAACGGGCCGTCGGTCGCCGCAGCGGTCAGGTCGACCGTAACCTTGCGGCCGCCCGTGGCCTTCACCTTCAGGACCGGCGCGGTCGGGGTCGACTTGATCACCTGGATATTGACCGTCGCCGGGGCCGAGACGCCGCCAGGGCCGATAGCCACGAAGGTGAAGCTGTCGCGGCCCACATAGCCTTTGTCGGCGGTATAGACGGCGGTGATTTCGGGCGCGGCCGGAGCGGCCGCCGCGCACAGCCGTTCAGCGGTCATGCGGGCGGCGATCAGCGTGGCGGTGCGCACCAGCTCGACCTTGCCGTGGCTGGGCTGGGTGGCGATCTGCACGTCGGTGACGATGCCCTTGACCAGGCTGGCCAGGTTGAAATTGACCTTGTCCACGACCACGGCAGCGTCGCCGGTGGCGCCGTTTCCAGCGCTGCCGCCCGTGCTGCTCGTCCCGCCAGTCGGCCCGGTGGTGTCCAGGGTCGTGGTAGGCGGCGGCTCCGCCGTCGGCGGCGGCGGCGGCAGTACCTTCAGCGTGACCGAGGCCGTGCGGGACTGGCCCCACGCGCCCTTGATGGCGAAGCCGAAACCGTCCGCGCCGATATAGCCAGCGTTAGGCGTGTATTCGACGATCGGCCCGACCTGCGAGAGCTTGCCGTTGGCCGGGCTGGACTGCAGCTCCAGTGCGTCGCCGGCCTTCAGAGTCGCCAGGGTGATGGTCGTCGCACTGTTGTAGGCCACGTCGACCGATTGATCGCTGACGGTGACGGCCACGGCGACCACGACGGTCACGATCTGGGTCGCGGACGAGCCGTTGGCATCCTTCACAACGACCGTCACGCTGTAAGAGCCCGCCGTGCTCGGCGTCCCCGTAATCGCGCCGCTGGCGTCGATCCCCAGACCAGGCGGCAGGCCGCTCGCCGAGAAGCTGTATGGCGCCTGGCCGCCAGCCGCGGCGACGCCCCCGACATACGGCTGGCCGGTGGTCGCCGGGCCAAGGCCAGCCGCGGCCGTCAGACCCTCGATGATCGTCCCGCTATAAGTCCTGGTCGTGGTGACGCTGTTCTGATCTGTCGCGCGGATCGTAAAGCTGTAGGCGCCGGCGGTCGTGGCCGTACCGGTGATCGCGCCCGTCGAGGCGTTCAGCGACAGGCCCGTCGGCAGGCTGCCGGCCGACACCGCGAAGGTCACTGGGGCCGTTCCGCCCGTGCTTGCGACGGTCTGGCTATAGGCCGTGCTGAGCACCGGCGTCGGCAGTGTCACTGTCGTGATCGCCAGCTCGCTTGCGATCGCGCCGCTGTAGGCCTGAGTGGCCGTGACACTGTTGTTGTCCGTCGCCTGGACCGTGAAGCTGTATGCGCCCGCGGCCGACGGCGTACCGGTGATGGCGCCGGTCGAGCCGTTCAGCGACAGACCCGTCGGCAGGGCGCCGGTCGAGATCGCGAAGGTCACCGGGGCCGTCCCGCCCGTGCTCGCGACGGTCTGGCTATAGGCCGTGCTGAGCACCGGCGTCGGCAGCGTCGCTGTCGTGATCGTCAGCCCGCTTGTGATCGCGCCGCTGTAGGCCTGAGTGGCCGTGACGCTATTGTTGTCCGTCGCCTGGACCGTGAAGCTGTATGCGCCCGCGGCCGACGGCGTGCCGGTGATGGCGCCGGTCGAGCCGTTCAGCGACAGGCCGGTCGGCAGGCTGCCGATCGTGATCGCGAAGGTCACGGGGGCCGTACCGCCCGAGGTCGCGATCGTCTGGCTGTAGGCCGCGTTTAGCACCGGTGTCGGCAGGCTCGCCGTCGTGATGGCAAGGTTGCCAGCGATCGCGCCGCTGTAGGCCTGAGTCGCGGTGACGCCGTTACTGTCTGTGGCCCGGATGGTGAAGCTGTATGCGCCAGCGGCCGTCGGCGTGCCGGTGATGGCTCCGGTCGAGCTGTTCACCGACAGGCCGGTCGGCAGGCTGCCGGCCGATACCGCGAAGGTCACCGGCGCCACGCCCCCAGACGTCGCGATAGTCTGGCTGTAACCCGTGCTCAGCACCGGCGTCGGCAAGGTCGCCGTCGTAATGGACAGAGCCGCCGAGATCGTGCCGCTATAGGCCTGGGTCGCGGTGACGCTGTTGTTGTCGGTCGCCTCGATCGTGAAATTGTAGGCCCCAGACGCCGCCGGCGTCCCGCTGAGCGCGCCCGTCGAGGTGTTCAGCGACAGCCCTGCCGGCAGGCTGCCGGCCGACACCGCGAAGGTCACCGGAGCCGCGCCGCCCGAGGTGGCGATCATCTGGTTGTAGGCGGTGCTCAGAACTGGCGTGGGCAGGGTCGAGGTCGTGATGACGATGCCGTTGGAGATCGAGCCGCTATAGGCCTGGGTCGCCGTGAGGCTGTTGGCGTCCGTCGCCTCGATCGTGAAGCTGTAGGCGCCGGCCGCGGTCGGCGTGCCCGTGATGGCGCCGGTCGAAGCGTTCAACGACAGCCCCGCCGGCAGGCTGCCGACCGAGACGGCGAAGGTCACCGCAGCCGTGCCGCCCGAGGTCGCGATCGTCTGGCTGTAAGCGGTGTTCAGTACGGGCGTCGGCACGGTCCCCGTGGTGATCGTCAGGCTCCCGGCGATCGTGCCGCTATAGGCCTTGGTCGCGGTCGTGCTGTTGCTGTCCGTAGCTCGGATCGTGAAGCTGTACGCGCCCGCCGCCGTCGGCGTGCCGGTGATCGCGCCCGTCGAGGTGTTCAGCGACAGGCCCGTCGGCAGGCTGCCCGCCGACACCGCGAAGGTCACCGGGGCCGTGCCGCCCGCGGTCGCGACCGTCTGGCTGTAGGCGACGCTCAGCGCCGGTGTCGGCAGGCTGGTGGTGCTGATCGTCAAGGCCGCGGCGATCGTGTCGCCGTAGGCCTGGGTCGCGGCGACGCTGTTGGCGTCGGTCGCTTGGATCGTGAAGCTGTACGCGCCGGCCGCCGTCGGCGCGCCGGTGATCGCGCCGGTCGAGCTGTTCAGCGACAAACCCGTCGGCAGACTGCCCGTCGAGACCGAGAAGGTCACTGGCGCCGTGCCGCCCGAGGTGGCGACTGTTTGGCTGTAGGCTTGGGACAGCACCGGCGTCGGCAGGCTCGCTGTCGTGATCGCCAGGGCCGCGGCGATCGTGCCGCTGTAGGCGCGGGTCGCGGTGGCGCTGTTGGCGTCCGTCGCCTGGATGGTGAAACTGTAGGCCCCGGCGGCGCTCGGCGTGCCGGTGATGGCGCCGGTCGAAGCGTTCAGAGACAGGCCCGCCGGCAGGCCGCCGGCCGATACCGCGAAGGTCACCGGGGCCGTACCGCCCGTGCTCGCCACCGTCTGGCTGTACGCTTGGTTCAGAACCGGAGTCGTCAGCGTCGTGGGCGTGACCGCCAGGGCTGCCGCGATCGCGCCACTGTAGCTGCGGGTGTTGCTCTGGCTGCCGGCGTCGGTGGCGCGGATGGTGAAGCTGTAAGCGCCCGCCGCCGTCGGGGTCCCGCTGATGACGCCCGTCGAGGTGTTGAGCGACAAGCCCGTGGGCAACGAGCCCGAGCTGACGGCGAAGGTATAGGGCGAGGTCCCGCCGCTGCCCGTGACCGTCTGGCTGTAGGCGACACCGAGCACCGGCGTCGGCAGGGTGCTCGGGCTGACGACCACCGAAGAGGCGGCCGACACCGCCAGGGTGTATTGCGTGTAGCCGGTGTTGCCGGCCGAGTCTGAAGACTGGATCTGGAAGTCGAAGCTGCCCGCCGCGCTGGGCGTGCCGCTGAGCGTGCCCGACGCGCTCAGGCTGAGGCCGGTCGGCAGGCTGCCGGTGGCGACCGTATAGGTATAGGGCGACGAGCCGCCAGACGCGCTGATCGTGGCCGAGTAGTATTGGCCGACCTGCGGCGTCGAACCACCTGAACTGATTGCGCCACCAGTCAAGGCGCAACCGCTGGCCGGGCCGGCGGTCATGTTCATCGAGACCGCTTGGTTGCTGGTGAAGTCCGCGAACTGACCGTTTGCCGCCGTCACCCGAAGCGAGAACGGATAGCTGCCGTTGCTGCTGACGCAGTTGACGCCGGTGACCAGGCCCGCGCTCGACATGCTGAAGGCGGCCGGAAGCGAGCCCGACAGGATCTGGAAGGTATAGGGCGAGGTCTGCCCGCTCGGCGACAGCTGGTAGGAATAGGACACGCCCCGCTGGGCCTGCGTCATGTTGATTTCCAGCGAGATGCCGTTGACGGTTTTCACCGCCGCAAGGGCCGGACCGGCGAGCAGGCTCGCCATCGCCAGGACCAGCACGGCCCAACCGCGTACGATCGGGCGCCAGGTTGTCGAACCGACGGACTGGTGGATGCGGGAGATGAAGGACGAAACGGTCATGGACGAGCCTGGCTGTGCGCTTTGCGGGCGCAGACAGCGGCCTCGGCCTTTAATTTAGAGGTTACCAAACCCGCGTTCACCGAGCGGCAAAAGGTCCCACCATAGGCAGTACCCAAATGGGGAACTCAACCAAAAGCCGATGCCGGACAAGCATTTCCGCCACGACCTGCCGGTCCGAACCCTAGAAGGCGCAAACCGTCGCACCCTAAGCCGGCGAGTGAGTCCGCCCCTCGGACACGTCATCGGTAGCGGATGTTGGCCCCATGCCGGAAACCTGATCTTCCTCCGCGTCAGATCTCCAGCGCCAGCAACGGCGCGAACTGCTGACCGCCGTGCATGTCGCGCTCGAAGGCGCCGCCCTGGGCTTGGCGCCGCGGATAGGCGTATTTGATCACGGCCAGATCTGGCACGTCGACGCGCTTGGCCGAGCCGGGATCGAGTTGCAGCGCCTGCTCGATGGCTGTCGTGGTCAGGCCGGCCGCCCCCCTGCTGCTGTCGAAAGCTTCCCGCGAGGGGAAAAAGATGTCGATGGTGATCCAGAACGGACCCGCCGCCTTGGAGCGCACGTAGCGGGCGACGTCTTTCAGCTGAGCCATCAGGCGGCCTCCAAGCTCTGGGGATCGGTCATTTCACGGCGAACCAACTCCATGCCGTCGGCAGTGGCGACCACGTGGTTGAGCACGAACTCGTAGGCGCGCCCTCGCTCCACCTCGGCCGGCGAGAACGGGAAGCCGTAGCTGGGCAACTCCTTCCCGCGGCGAACGGGGAAGTGGAAGAAGTAGGGATTGCAGGTCCGCGCGATGCGCGTGGCCAGGTCCTGCGTTTCGGCCGTGGCCACGAACATCAGGCCGATCTCACGCGGCGGAACGCTTCCCTCCGCAGCCGGCAGGCCTGACACGGCGTTCCAGCCGTAGGGGCGCAGTGAGATGTCGAAGGCCGCCAACTCCAGCCCCATGACCTTGCGCACACGCTCGACAAGGGCCGCATGCAATGTCGCAACGAAGCCGTCGACCATAGCCAGCACGGCAGGATCGGCGATGCCGACCCACATCAGAGTCTGGAAGGGTCCCAGCGCAGCGCCCTCCAGCTTCATCGTGTAGGGCCGCGGCAGAAACTGGGATCCCACCACCCTCACACCCCGCTCGCCAATTGGCTCGTACCGGGCCTCGGTGACGTCGAGCACGCCGCCGGGCTCGGTCAGGATGAAAGGATCGCTGTTCTCGTACAGCATGTGAGAAGAGACGCTGTAGACGTCACAGCGGTTCTGGTCGCTGAGCGGCCAGACCTCGAATGCCTCGCGCCCCACCTTGATCAGCACGCCGCCGTCGGTGGGGTCGACGGTGCAGAGCCCGCCGCATTCGGAGATCTTGCCCGCGTGCCAGGCCGCCCCCGCTCCCGCTCCGCGCATCAGCGGCACGGCGGCGATGACGGCGGTGTCGGTCGTGCGGCCGCCAAGGACGATGTCGGCGCCGTCCTCGAGCGCGGCGATATAGGGCTCGGGCCCCATCAGGGCGACGATATGCTCGCAACGCTCGACTGTCGCCGCCTCCAGCGGACCAAGCGGCGCCAGGGGCGAGACGTGTCCGGCCGCCAGCCTGGCCAGCAGTTGTTCGCGGGTAAGCTCCGAGTGGAGGGTCGCGATCCGGGGGCTTTGGCCAAGTTCGGCGGCGACCTCCCGGGCGATATCGCGCGTCCAGGCCACCCCGGCGTCGCCGCCGGCCGTGCCGCAGGTGCCGATCAGCAGCGGCACGCCGTATTTCGCGCGCGCCGCCATCAACACGCGAAGGTCCGCCTTCACGGCCTCGCGGCTATACTTGGAAACGCCCGTCGCCAGACAGGATGGACCGCTATCGGTCGAACCGGCGTCCAGGGCGATGGCGTGAGCGCCCTGCGCCAGTCCCGCCTCCACATGTTGCGGGTCGATGCCAGCGCCCAAGGCCCCGACGGGGACGACGACGAGGGTGTCTTCGAATTGGGTCATGATGCGCTCCGCGCGAGGACTGAGACCGCCCGCGCCTCGGCGCTCGGGGTGGCGGAAGGTTTGCCGGACAGGGGCACGGCGCCGAACGCCACGGCGGCCGCGATCATCAGCATCATCAACGCCAGAGCCCATTTGAGGCCAAACCGCTGCATGGCCCCGACATCGACGTTCAGGAGCCCGGCGACCAGATAGACCGCCGCCACCAGCGGGCTCAGCACATGGACCGTCTGACCCAGCAGCGAGGCGCGGGCGATCGCCTCGGGCGCGATGCCGTAGGCCTGGCCCATCTCCGCCATGATCGGCACGATGCCGAAGAAGAACGCATCGTTGGACAGGAAGAAGGTCATCGGACCGCTGGCGAGAGCGGTGACCAGCGCGAGATGGGGTCCCCAGCTCGGCGGCAGCACCGCCAGGAAGGCCTTGCCCATCTCGGCCACCATGCCCGTGCCTTCGAGGATGCCGGTGAAGGTCGCGGCGGCGAAGACCAGCACGACGATCCCCATCACCGCCGGCGCATGGGCAGCCAGGCGAGCGCGTTGATCCTCCAGCCGTGGATAGTTCAGCGTCAGGGCGACTGCGAAGCCGATCATGAACGCAACCGGCAGCGGAACCAGCCTCAGGATGGCGGCCAGCAGCACCGCGATCGTCAGCCCCAGGTTCACCCACCAAAGCTTCGGCCTCGCCAGGGCGGTCTGGGCGGGATCGACCCGCCAGCCGTCGGGCGACAGGTCCTGCAAGCCCAGGCGCCGACGCTCAATGTCGCCCAGGCGCCAGGCGATGGCGCCGACGCCCAGCAACCCCACGGCCATGACCGGGATCAGCGGCAGGAAGATCGCATTGGGATCGACCTGCAGCACCGCGGCCAGCCGCGCCAGCGGCCCGCCCCATGGCGCCATGTTGATGATGGCATTGGACGAGCCCAGCAGCGCGGCCAGGATCAGCGGGTTCATGCCCAATTGGCGATAGATCGGCAGGAAGGCCGTGATCGTGACCATGGCGGTCGTGGCCCCGTCGCCATCCAGCGACACGATCGCCGCCACCGCCGCCGTACCCAGAGCCACCTTGCGCGGATCGCCGCCGACCATCGCCAGCACCCGGTCGACCAGCGGCTGAAACAAGCCGGCGTCGATCATCACGCCGAAATAGTAGACCGCGAACAACAGAACCGCCGCCGTCGGCGCCAGCTTCACCAGACCCTTGACGATCATGGGTCCCATGGTGGGGGCGAACCCGCAGAGCCCGGCGACCAGCACAGGCGTCAGAATCAACGCGACCACGGCCGATAGTCGCCGGGTCATGATCAGCGTCATGAAGACGGCGACCATGGCGAACCCGGCGACGGCGAGAAACAAGGCGCTCACGATCATCCCCTCAGTAGCGCCAGCGCAGGGTCGCGCCATAGGTCTTGGGCGGACCGAAATAGGCAAACTGCCCACCCGCCAGAATGTACTGGTGGGTGATGGTCACCTCGTCGGTCAGGTTCTTGCCCCACAGCAGCGCCTCCCAGCGACCGTCGGGACTGCGATAGCCGAGCCGCGCGTCGACCAGGGTCCGGGCGGGACGCACATTGATGGCGTTGTTGTCGATGTCGTCGAAGATGAAGCTCTCGTAGTTGACGTCCACCGCCCCGAACACGGCCGCGCCGCCCGCCAGCGCCCGCTCGTAGGCCGGCGATAGCGAGAACTTGTGACGCGGGTTGCGATTGAGGCGATTGCCCGACAGGTTGACCCCGCCGGTGACGAGATCGACGAACCGCGCGTCGGTGAAGGCGTAGGCCGCGCCTAGCGAGAAGCCGCCGCCCGGCGTCCACTGGGCCGTCGCCTCGGCTCCGCGGATGCGCGCTGAGCCGGCGTTGGTCGTAAAGGTGTCGAAGCCCACCGTCCGGCGAACCTGCAGATCGTCATAGTCGATCCAGAACAGGCTGGGATTGAACAGCAAGGTCCGCCCGAACAGCTGCGTCTTCAGGCCGATCTCGTAGGAGGTGGCGATCTCGGCATCGAACGGCGTAGCCGCCGAGGTCGGCGTCGAGGGCGTGTCCTGATAGCCGCCGCTCTTGAAGCCGGTCGAGACCGAACCGTAGGCCATGGCGTCATCGGACAGCTCGTAGTTGGCGCCCAGGCGCCAGGTCAGCTGGTTCCAGGAGTCGGACGCTCGGATCGCATAGCGGCTGGCCGCCCGGACCAGGGCCGTGCTGGCCTGGGTCGAGACGCCGTAGTCCTTCTTGTCCCGCGAATAGCGCAGACCGCCAAAGACCTTCAGGCGATCGGTCAGTGCGTAGGTGACGTCGGCGAAGGCCGCGGCGCTGTCGGTGACGTTGGCCTGGTCGTATTGGTCGCGGGCCAGGAACGTGTTCGACGGGGCCGGGGGACTGTCCAGCACGAGCAGGTCGGTGCGGCTGGTGTCGGCGCGGTAGAGATAGAGCCCCGTCACCCACGACAGCGGTCCGCCCGGCGCTGCGGTCAGCCGCAGTTCCTGGCTCCAGAACTCGGTCTCCTCATACTGGCCGCCGCGAATATTGATGCGGTTGGTGGTGGGGTTGCCGCCGTCCCCGTCGCCGAACGAGTCGTAGTCCAGCCAGCGATAGCTGCCGACATAGGACAGGATCGCCTTGCCGAGGTCGTAGTCCAGATTGAGCCGCACGCCGTAGGTGTCGCGATGGTCGTCGCCGTTGATGTCCATGCGGGTGACGCCAGGATCACGATCGACGGCGCCTCGCCAGACCGCGGCGCTGGCGCTGGCCGGATCGACACCGATGGTATGGCGCGCAGGCAAGGTCGCGCGATTGCGTGTGCCGTCGGCGACGATCAAGGCCGTTAGCCGGTCGTTCGGCTTGAACAGCAACTGGGCGCGCAGGCTCTGGGTGTCCTCGTCCTGCACCCGGTCGTTCAGATGGAGATTGCGCACGAAGCCATCGTGTTGGCGGGTGCTGGCGCTGAGCCGGAAGGCGACCGTCTCGCCCAGCGGCAGGTTGACATAGGCTGCCAGCTCGCGCCGGTCATAGTTGCCCAGGGTGGCTGCGACGCTGGCGCCGAACCCCGAAAGGCTGGGCCGGCGGCTGACGACGTGCAGCGCGCCGCCGACGACGTTCTTGCCCCACAATGTGCCCTGCGGACCTTTGAGGACTTCGATGCGCTCGACGTCGAAGGCGTCGAACGCCACCGCCGCAGGTCGTCCCATATAGACCTCGTCGATGAAGACCGCCGTCGAAGGATCACCCGCCGCGCCGCGATCGGACGAGCCGATGCCGCGGATGGCGGGGCGCGGCTGGCTAGTCGGGAAGGCGTCAAAGTTCAGGCCCACGGTGCGGTTGGCGACTTCGCTGACCTCGGTGATGCGGGCCTGTTCGACCTGCTTGGCTCCGAAGACATTTATGGTGATCGGAACGTCCTGGATGTTTTCGGCCCGGCGCTGCGCCGTGACGACGATCTCGTCGATCGTGCTGGCCGGCGGCGGCGGGATCTGCGCGGCGGCGGCGGACGCCGTCGCGGTCAGGACGACGCCCAGCGAAGTCCCCGCGATAATCGCCTTCTTCATGATGCTTCCTTCCCTCTCACGCGGCTCTGCGGCCGGCTTGGGCGGAAGGACGCATGACGCGTCAATGTTCGTCAATCTTGACGAATTGCGTCAATGTTCGGACAAGAGCGCATGAGCGACGATCTCTACATGGACGCGCCCGAGGCGGCCGAGGCCCTCGGCATCTCGATCCCGACGCTCTACTCCTATGTCAGTCGCAAGGGCTTGCGCTCGTTCGCCGTGCCCGGGACGCGTCGCCGGCGGTATTGGCGCGCCGATATCCAGGCGTTGCTCACGACGTTCACGCCGCAGGGCGTCGAACCGTCCGCTCCATCCACCCGCATTACGCTGCTGACCGCCACCGGCACCTATTATCGGGGCCACGACGTCGTCGACCTGGCGGAGCGCTGCACCGTCGAGGAGGTCGCCGCCCTTCTCTGGCAGGCATCGGCTGACCAGATCTTCACCCAACGATTGCCCCATGCGCCGCCCATGCTGCCAGCGATCCTGGCGGCGCTCGGCGAGGCGCCGACGCTCGATCGCGCGATGGCGCTGTTGCCGCTGATCGAACGAGCCAACCCGCGGGCGTTCGACCTGTCGCCGGCCGGCTTCGCCGCCTCGGGCGCGGACGCCCTGCGCTGGCTGACCGCGCTGGTTCTGGACGCAGAGGCCCCGACCGCCGCCCCGCTTCATCAGGCGATCGCCGAGCTCCTGAACGCCGACGCGGTCTTCTCGGACCTCATCCGGCGAGCGCTGATCCTGATCGCCGACCACGAGTTCGCCGCCACCACCCATGCGGTGCGGGCCGCCGCCAGTACGGGCCTCACGCCGTATGCCGCGGTATTGGTCGGCTTGGTTGCGGCGACTGGCCAGAAGGCCAAGATCCAACGCTACGAGGCTGTGCGTCGCCTGGTGCTGGAAATCCTGAATGCCGCCGACCCCGCCCAGCCGGTCATCTCGCGTTTCCGGGCGGGCGAAGAGTTGGCGGGCTTCGAGACCTTGCCCATGCACATGGGAGGCGACCGGCGAGCCCAGGTCTTGCTCTCGGCCTGCCGAGCCGCCCTTGGTCAGGACGCTCTGTTCCAACGGTTGGAAGCGGCGGTGCGGGTCGTGAACGATCTCACATCGCGTGAACCCGGCGTCATCGTGTTGCTGGCCTTCCTGGGCCATCGCCTGGGCCTGGCTGGCAACGAACTGGCCCTGGGAACCATCGGTCGCGCCATCGGCTGGATCGCCCATGCGCAGGAAGCCATGATTGAACCCGGCGTCGCCCGCGCCACCCGCGCAAGCTACGACGGCCCCCTGCCGGCATAGCCGTATCGGCGATCAGCCTCGCACCAGAAGCGGAACCTGAAGCAGCGCCAGACGAAGTGAAAGCGAACGGCGTGTAGACGGGTTGTCTAGCAATCGCTCGAAGACGGTCTTCCAGACGGTGAAACCGCAGGGTTTTCAACGATGTTCGGAAGAATGGCGCGCCCGGAACGATTCGAACGTCCGACCCTCAGATTCGTAGTCTGATGCTCTATCCAGCTGAGCTACGGGCGCGCACTGCCTTGCGGCGAGGCGGGGGAGATAGCCCAGCCGTTCCGGGGACGCAAGCCCGCTTTCACGGATAATGTCGAAAAGTTTGGCGCACCGATGTTCGATCAGCGCCACGCCCTTGTGCGGCGGGGGTTCAGGATGGGCGATTGCGGCCGACATCAGACGATCTCGGCGTGACAGCGTCGCCCTATTGGTGTCCATGGATGCTTTCGGGGACGGCGGGCAGGCCCTCCCCTTGATGTCTGCCGAGGATCCGTATGCGTCGTCTCGTTTCCCTGCTCGCTCTCTCCGCCGCCGTGCAACTGAGCCTCGCGCCCGTCGCGGCCCTGGCCGAGTCGATCCCGCTGGGCATGCCGGCGCCGAAGCCGGTTTCGACCTCGCCCGTGGCCAAGGGCATGGTGGCCGCCGCCAACCCGCTGGCGGTCGAGGCTGGACTGCGGGTGCTGCGTGACGGCGGCTCGGCGGTCGACGCCGCCGTCGCCATCCAGGCGGTGCTGGGTCTGGTCGAGCCACAGAGCTCGGGCCTGGGCGGCGGCTCGTTCCTGGTCTTCTACGACGCCAAGACCGGCAAGGTGACGGCCTATGACGGCCGCGAGACGGCGCCGGCCGGAGCCGGTCCCGACATGTTCCTGGGCGCCGACGGCAAGCCCCTGCCCTTCTTGACCGCACTGATGTCGGGCCGCTCGTCCGGCGTGCCCGGCGCGGTGGCCATGCTGTCCATGGCCCAGAAGGAGCACGGCAAGGTCGCCTGGAACACGCTGTTCAAGGACGCCGAGAGGCTGGCCGACGACGGCTTCATCGTCAGCCCGCGCCTGGCCGGCATGATCGCCAGCACCCGCGCGCCGCAGGCGTCGGCGCCGGATGCGGTGAAGTACTTCACCAAGCCGGACGGGACCCGCTACCAGGCCGGCGACCGACTGAAGAACCCGGCCTATGCCGAGACGGTCCGCAAGATCGCCGCCGAGGGCCCCGCCGCCCTGCTGGAAGGCCCGATCGCCCAGGCGATCGTCGACCGCCTCCACCAGGGCGACCTGCCCAGCAGCATCACCCTGGAAGACCTGAAGAGCTACAAGCCGCGCGCGGCCCAGGCCCTGTGCCGGCCGTGGAAGGTCTACACCGTCTGCGTCCCCAACCCGCAGTCGTCGGGCCTGGCGGTGATCCAGGCGCTGCAGATGCTGGAGCACACCGACATCGGCAAGCGCGGCCCGACCGACCCGGTCGCCTGGACCCTGCTGGCCCAGGCCGAGCGCGTCATGTACGCCGACCGCGACCGCTATGTGGGCGATCCCGCGTTCGTGACCGTGCCGGTCGACGGCCTGCTGGATCCGAAATATGTCGCCCAGCGCGCCAAGCTGATCACCCCGACGGCCGGCGAGGCCCCGCCGTTCGGCCACCCCAAGGGCGCGCCCAAGGTCGGCGTCGACATGACCAAGGAGCCGGGCGGCACCACCCACCTGGTGGTCGTGGACACGGCCGGCAACGTCGTCTCGATGACCACCACGGTCGAGAGCATCTTCGGCAACGGCCGGATGGTCGGCGGCTTCTTCCTGAACAACCAGCTGACTGACTTCTCGTTCTCTCCGAAGGAGAAGGACGGCGCGCCGACCGCCAACGCCATCGCCGCGGGCAAGCGGCCGCGCTCGTCGATGGCCCCGCTGATCGTGCTGGACAAGAAGGGCAAGCTGGTCGCCGCCCTCGGCTCGCCTGGCGGCAACGCCATCCTGTCCTATAATCTGAAGGCCATGGTCGGGCTGTTCTACTGGAACCTGAACATGCAGCAGGCGGTGTCGCTGCCCAATGTCGTGGCCCGTGGCGACACCTTCTCGGGCGACGCCGACGGGTTCGGTCCGGAGATGCTGACGGCGCTGAACGCCCGCGGCGTCAACATCAAGGTCGGCCAGATCGAGGGCTCGGGCCTGCACGGCGTCATCGTGCGTCCGGGCGGCATTCTGGAAGGCGGGGCCGATCCGCGCCGCGAAGGCGTGGCGAAAGGCCTCTAGAGCCTCCTCCCCGAACCCTAGGTGCGGGCCTGGTGCTCTTCCAGGCCCGCCTCGACCTCGGCGCGGGAAAATACCTCCTCCTGGCCGTCGATCAGCAATTCGGCGTCGGCGGCTTCCTGCACGGCGACCTGGGCGGCGACGCGACGCAGCGCGGTGGGCGCGTCGGGGGCTTCGACCGTGATCTCGTGAATCGGCGCGGCCTCGGGCGAGGCGCCGAGCTTCACGGCGATGGTCCAGGTGGTCGTCATCGCACTTCCTCCCAAGGACTAGCTGGCCGAGGCGTCCGCGGCGCGGTCGCCCGATTCCGAAGGCGACTCCGGCAGCGGGTCGGGAACGCCGGCCAGCGTCAGATCGAACACCGAGCCGCCCGGTCCGGTTTCCACCAGCGCCAGGTCGCCGCCGTGACCCTGGGCCAGCTCGCGGGCGATGGCCAGGCCCAGGCCCGTGCCGCCACGGCGCACAGAGCCGACGAAAGGCTGGAACAGGTTGGCGCGGGCCCGTTCGGGCACCCCGGGGCCGTCGTCCGACAGACGCAGGATGCTCATGCCGTCGGCGCGGCGCAGCTCGACAAAGACCTTGCCCTTGCCGCCCCGGTCCGGCGCGCCCTCGATGGCCTCGCGGGCGTTGCGCAGCAGGTTGGTCAGGATGCGGTGCAGCTGGTCCGGATCGGCCAGCACCTGCTCGCGCGGACCGATCACCGTCTCCAGGCCCACGCCTTGCGGCATGAGGCCGGCGTCCTCGGCCGCCATCTCCAGGGCTGGGCGCAGCGGGATGATCCGCGTCACAGGCTCGGGCTCCTTGGACTTCCCGTAGGCCATGACGTCCGAGGCCAGGGTGATGGCGCGGTCGAGGGCCCGTTCCAGGCGGGGCAGGGCCTGGGCCACCTTGGGATCGCCCAGGGCCGCCAGGCGGTCCGAGGCCATCTGGGCGCTGGTCAGCATGTTGCGCAGGTCGTGATTGATCTTGGCCACTGCCTCGCCCAGGGCCGCCAGGCGGGCCTTGGAGGCCAGAGCCGCCAGCAGATCGGCCTGCATGCGGTCCAGCTCGGCCTCAGCCCGGCCGATCTCATCGCGGCGGTTCGACACGGCGATGCGGGCGGCCGGATCGTCCGGGTCGCCACGGAAGGCTTCCATCGCCCGGGTGATGCGCTGCATCGGCCGGACCAGGAAGATGTTCAGGAAGGCGTAGACCAGCACCCCCGCCAGGACGGACACGAAAAGCGTGACCCCGGCCAACTGCCAGAAATAGGCGATCAGCTTGGCCTTCAGCGGCGCGTCGGGCAGCACCACCTCGACGAACTCGGCCTTGCGGAAGCGCGGCTCGGCCATCACGCGGACCATGGCGCCCTTGGGGCTGGTCAGGGTGAAGAACGGGGCGGCCAGGCGCTCGCCGGGGTTCTGGCGGCGCAGGTCGACGAGGTAGGGCGTCTCGAACGGCTGCTTGGGCGGCAGGACCAGGCGCCGGGCGCCGTCCACCTGCACGGCGACGGTGACGGCCCCGGCCTGATCGAACATCTGGTTGGCGACCGCATCGCTGACCCGAAGCTCGGGATCGGACTCGGCGATGGTCGAGGCCAGTTCGCCGGCCCGCACGCGATCCAGCAGCCACTGCTCCTCGTAGGCCGCGAGGGCCGGCGGCAGGATCAGAAGGCCGCCGAAGGCGACGACGATGGCGGTGAACAGCAGCAGGCGCGCCGACAGACCGCCGGGCCACGGAAATCGTCTCCGGGGCGGGGCGGGTTCAGTCTCCGACGGCGAAACCGTTTCGACCATCCGGGGCGGCTACTTCTCGTCCAAAGGCTTGGGCAACGGCGCGGCGCCGCGCCCTTTGCGCCAATGGCGCCACAACGGCGGCAGAAAGGCCAGAACACCCATGCCGATGATTGGAAGATAGATCCGTGGCGACAAGAGGGTTTCAATCGTTACAGGCCCGCCACGCGCGAAGATATGACCAAGTCCCGCGCCGATGCCGGCATAGACGAAAGAACTCGGGATCATGCCCAGCAGCGAGGCCAGGACGAAGGTGCGGGCGGGAATGTTGGCGACACCCGCGGCGACATTGACGGCCAACAGCGGAAAGGCCGGGATCAGGCGCAGGGTCAGCAGGTAGTTGAAGGCGTCCCGGCGCAGGCCATCGGCCATGCGCGCCAGGAAGGCGTCGGGCTTGCGCCGCAGCACGTCGCCGAAGGCCGTGCGGAAGACCAGATAGGTTACGGTCGAGCCGCCGGTGGCTCCCGTAACCGCCAGGCCGCCGCCCAGGGGCCCGAACAGAAAGCCCGAGGTCAGGGACAGGATCAGGGCGCCGGGCAACGAGATCGCCACCGAGCACACATAGACGGCCAGGTAGATCGCCGCGCACAGCATGGGACGTTCGCGCGCGAAGGCCTGTAGTTCGGTCCCGCTCTCGCGCAGGGCTTCCAGCGACAGACGTTCGGGCAGGCCCGTGGCGAAGGCGACCGCGAACAGGATGACGATGACCGCGAGCGGCCCGAAACGGCGCAGCAGCGTCACGGCGCGCTCGCGGGTCATGCGGCGCCGACCGCGTCCTCGACCGCCGCGAAGCCGTCGGCGCGCAGGCGGGCGGCCAGGTCGCGCTTGATGCGGGTGACCAGACCCGGGCCGCCATAGACCAGGGCCGAATACAGCTGCACCGCTCGCGCGCCAGCGCGGATCTTGGCGTAGGCGCCCGCGCCGTCGGCGATCCCGCCGGCCCCGATCAGGGCGACCCGGCCAGCGGCGGCGGCGTGGAAGCGCTTCAGCACCGCCGTCGAGGGCTCCAGCAACGGCGCGCCCGACAGGCCGCCGCTCTCGCCAGCCTGGGCCGACTTCAGGCTGTCCGGACGAGCGATGGTGGTGTTGCTGACGATGATGGCGTCCAGGCCTGCGCCGATCACGGTCTCGACGATGGCCTCGACCTCGCCGTCCTCCAGGTCGGGGGCGACCTTCAGGAAGATCGGATAGTCGCTGCCCGAGGCCACCTTCAGGGCTTCGCGGGTCTCGGACAGGCGCCCCAGAAGGTCCTCCAGCGCCGCCTTGGTCTGCAACGCGCGCAGGCCTGGCGTGTTGGGCGAGGAAATGTTGGCGGTGAAGTAATCCGACAGGCCCCACAGGCAAGAGAGGCCGTTGACGTAGTCCTGGATGCGGTCGACCGCATCCTTGTTGGCCCCGATATTGGCGCCTACGACGCCCCCCTTGCCCTTCCGCGCCGCCAGGCGCTGGGCGAAGGGCTCGAGGCCGCCGTTATTGAAGCCCATGCGGTTGATCACCGCCTGGTCTTCGGTGAGACGGAACAGGCGCGGGCGCGGATTGCCGGCCTGCGCCAGGGGCGTGACGGTGCCCGCCTCCACGAAGCCGAAGCCCGCGGCCAGCATGGCGTCGGGGACCTCGGCGTTCTTGTCGAAGCCGGCGGCCAGCCCCACGCAGTTGGGCAGGTCCAGGCCGGCGATCTTGACCGCCAGGATCGGATCGTCGGGACCGGTGTCGCGCGGACCCAGTCCCCATTGCAGACCGCGAATGGCCCAGCCGTGGGCGTCCTCGGGGTCGAAGACGTGCAGGGCGCGAGCAGCGAGGTCGTGAAGGCTCATGCGAGGTGGTCGCCCAGCTGCGGCACGCCGTCGGCGTCCAGGTGAAGGTCGTTCTCGGTCACCACCTCGGTGATCAGCAGCGGGCGGAACAGATGCGGGAACAGGGCGCCGCCGCGCGAGGCCTCCCACTTCAGGTCCGCGCCCAGGCCTTCGGCCTCGACGCCCAGCAGGACCAGATCCTGCTGCCCCTTGAAGTGCAGGGCCGCGGTCTGCTGGGCCTGGTCGGCGGCCGACAGGTGGATATAGCCGTCCTGATGATCGACGGCCGAGCCCTCGAACTGGCCGGCGGCCTTGGCGGCTTCCCACTCGGCGCGGGACAGGATCTTGTAGATCAGGGTCATTCGCCGCCGGCTCCGCCGTTCTCGCTCGCGAAGAGCAGGTGCTCGAGCGTCGGCCCGTCGGCGCCGCCCGTCTTGAAGACCACGACCGTCGAGGTCGGGAAGCGGCCACGCAGCTTGTTGGTCAGGATCGGCGAGGCCTGGCCCTGCAAGGCCAGACGCAGGGCCAGTTCGTGCATGCCCGGATTGTGACCGACGACCATCACCGTGCCGGCCGCGCCGCCCTCGTCCTCGACCGCCTGGGCGATCTCCTCGGGATCGGCGTGATAGAGGTCGCGCATGTGTTCGATGCGGGCTCTGGCGAAGCTGACCGAGACCTGCTCGGCGGTCTCGCGCGTGCGGCGGGCCGAGGACACCAGCATCAGGTCGGGGCTGAACCCCAGCCCGACCAGCGCCTGGCCCATGACCGCCGCGTCGGCCCGGCCGCTCTCGGCCAGGGCGCGCTCGAAGTCGCCGCCGGTTTGGGCGTGCCGCTCGGCCTTGCCGTGGCGCATCAGGATCAGTCGCTCCATGCGCTCTCCATAGCCGTCCGCCGCCTTCGCAGGAAGCCGGCGGTTGACACCTTCTTCGTCTAGCGCTCCAAGGCGACATGGCTGCGCTCGATCTGGTCACGCCCGCCGCCCCGCCCACTGGGGGAGGAACCTGGCGGTTTCCCGCGAACGAACCGCTGCGGCTCGACTCGGGCGCGATGCTGGAAGGGCTGGAGATCGGCTATCAGACCTATGGCCAGCTGAACGCCGACAGGTCCAACGCCGTCCTGATCTGCCACGCCCTGACCGGCGACCAGTACGTGGCCTCGCCGCATCCGGTGACGGGCAAGCCCGGCTGGTGGACGCGACTGATCGGCCCCGGCAGGCCGCTGGACCCGGCGCGGCATTTCATCATCTGCTCGAACGTGATCGGCGGCTGCATGGGCTCGACCGGCCCGACCTCGATCAATCCGGCCACCGGCAAGCCCTACGGCCTGTCGTTCCCGGTCATCACCATCGGCGACATGGTCCGCGCCCAGGCGATGCTAGTCAAAGCCCTGGGCGTCGAGAGCCTGTTCGCCGTGATCGGCGGATCGATGGGCGGCATGCAGGCCCAGCAGTGGGCCGTCGACTATCCCGAGCGCGTCTTCAGCGTCGTGGTGCTGGCCTCGGCGTCGCGGCACTCGGCCCAGAACATCGCCTTTCACGAGGTGGGCCGCCAGGCGATCATGGCCGACCCCGACTGGCGCGGCGGGGCCTATGCCGACCACGCGACCCGCCCCGAGAAGGGCCTGGCCGTCGCCCGGATGGCCGCCCACATCACCTACCTTTCCGAGCCCGCCCTGCAGCGGAAGTTCGGTCGCGAGCTGAAGCGCGACGGCCTGTCGTGGGGCTTCGACGCCGACTTCCAGGTCGAGAGCTACCTGCGCCATCAGGGGGCCAGCTTCGTCGACCGGTTCGACGCCAACAGCTATCTCTACATCACCCGCGCCACCGACTATTTCGACATCGCCGCCAGCCATGGCGGCGTGCTGGCCAAGGCCTTCACGCGGGCGCGGGACGTGCGGTTCTGCGTGCTCAGCTTCACCAGCGACTGGCTGTACCCGACCGCCGAGAGCCGCCACCTGGTCCGCGCCCTGACGGCGGCCGGAGCGCGCGCCGCCTTCGCCGAGATCGAGAGCGACAAGGGCCACGACGCCTTCCTGCTGGACGAACCGGTGATGGACGCGGCGCTGGAAGGTTTCCTGGCTTCGGCCGAACGGGATCGGGGGCTCGTTTGACCAACACCATCATCCGCGAGGACTTCCGCGAAATCCTGCGCCTGGTGCGCCCCGGATCGCGTGTTCTGGACGTCGGCTGCGGCGAGGGCGCGCTTCTGGACCTGCTGGCGCACGAGAAGCAGGTCGACGGCCGCGGGCTGGAGCTCAGCGCCAGCGGCGTCGCGGCCTGCATGGCGCGCGGCCTATCGGTGGTGCAGGGGGACGCGGACCAGGACCTGGACCACTTTCCCGACCGCTCGTTCGACTACGCCGTGTTGTCGCAGACCCTGCAGGCGACGCGCAATCCGCGCCACGTGCTGGACGAACTGCTGCGCATCGCGGACCGGGCCATCGTGTCATTCCCGAACTTCGGCCACTGGCGGGTGCGCTGGTCGCTGCTGAGCCGCGGACGGATGCCCGAGACCAAGGCCCTGCCGCTGCCCTGGTGGTCGACGCCGAACATCCACCTCTGCACGCTCGCCGACTTCATGGCCCTGACGGCGGACCTGAACCTGCGGGTCGACGCCAGCGCCGCCTTCGCCGGCCAAGGTCCCGCGCGGCCGATGAATCCTGTCAGCGCGCTGGAGAACTGGCGGACCGAGACCTGCCTGTTCATGCTCAGCCGCAACGGCGCGACGCCCCAAGAAGAACCTTCCGGCAGGGAACCTCTGCCGGCTTCGGGCGATCTCTTCGACGGATGAAGACGCTTCGTCTCATGACCTACAATGTCCACCGTTGCGTGGGCACGGACCGCAAGCTCGACGTCGAGCGTGTGGCGGAGGTGATCGCGGCCGAACGGCCGGACGTCGTGGCCTTGCAGGAGCTGGACGTCCTGCGGGCGCGCACCAAGGGCGTCGACCAGGCCCACCGCCTCGCCGAACTCTTGAAGATGAGCTTCCACTTCCACCCGGCCATGAGCGTGGAAGAGGAACTCTACGGCGACGCCATTCTGACCGCCCTGCCCGAGCGGCGGATCAAGGCCAAGGGCCTGCCGCTTTACAAGCGCGTGCCGGGCCTGGAGCCACGCGGCGCCCTGTGGGTGGAGGTCGAGGTCGGCGGGACCAAGGTCCAGATCATCAACACGCACCTGGGCTTGGTGCCTCAGGAGCAGAAGCGCCAAGCCGCCGCCCTGCTGGGCCCCGACTGGATGGGGGCCGACGAATGGCTGGCGCCCGGCGTCGTGCTGGGCGACTTCAACGCCACGCCCTATTCGGCGACCTACCGGATGCTGCGGACGGCCCTGCGCGACGCTCAGGCCCCGACGCCGACCTGGCCGCGTCCGGCGACGGCGACCTTCCCGTCCAGCTTCCCGTTCATGCGCATCGACCACGTGTTCCTGACCAAGGGCCTGGAAACGCGGGAGGTCAGCTCGCCCTTCAGTCCGCTGGCCCGGGTCGCCTCCGACCACCTGCCGTTGGTGGTCGAACTGGAAATCACGGCAGAAGCCGCTCCGGAGGCATCGGCGGCGGCTCGGTGAGCCGGGCTATGTCCCGCTTCAGGCGCTTGCGGCGACCCCAGGGCCGCCAGGCGTCGTCAGGCGCGATGGCGTCACCCAGGCTCCAGTCCGCGATGAACTGCTGGACGCCCGAAAGATAGCGGATCGGCACCGGCTGCAGCCGGCGCGGCGGACCGCCCTTCACATCCAGCGCGTTGATCGCCGCGCCCAACCCGCCTTCCCGCTCCATGGCCTCCAACACGTCGATGGCGTCGCGGTCGATGAAGTGACCGACCAACCGTCCGAGAAAGGCGCGAACCGTCTCGCGCTCCAGATCCGAGCGGGCTTCGAAGGCGAGGTCGCACTCGCTGTCCAGGCCGATCGAGCGATTGTTGAGGTTGGCGCTGCCGATCCGCAGCAGCCAGTCGTCCATGATCGCCACCTTGGAGTGGACGATGATCGGCGCGCCCTTGGGCGTGTGGGCCGAGAAGGCCGAGAAGCGCTTGTGGACGTCGACCTCGCGCAGGCGGTTGATCGCCGCCGTGCGGGCGCTGTCCATGGTCATCTGGTCGAAATAGCTGGGACTGCGGGCCGGGCCGATCGTCACCACCTCGGGACCGTCCGGCTCGGCCAGACGCTCGGCCAAGGCTTCCACGATGATCGGCGAGGTCAGATATTGGTTCTCCAGATAGATCAGCCGCTGGGCCCGCCGGATCGCCGACAGGTGCAGCAGCATGCACTCGGTGACCTCGGGCCGGCCCTGCCAGGCGGCTGAGGTGCGGGCGATGGCCACCGGCATGCGGCGCAGGTCGGGCAGCAGGTCCTCGGGCCAGGGGGTCTCATCCGGACGCTCCGGACGCTCGACGTGATCGCCGCCCGACGACTTCCAGCGGTCCATGAAGAGGTCGGCCATCGCCTCGCCCGCCCGGCCGTCGACCAGCATGGCGACCTCGTGGCGAGCCGGATAGTGACGGCCGGTCGGCAGGCGGCGCAGCGGATTGTTGTCCAGATGGCGGGTGTCATCCCAGCGGTCGACGCCGATGTCGCCGCCGCTGATCAGCGCCGTGACCCCATCGACAATCACCGCCTTCTGGTGATGGCAGGCGCTGGCCGGCAGGGTGGCGTCCAACCGGTACTTCACGCGGGAGCCGGCGAAGAAGGCCGCGCCGCGATGGGGCCCGAACAGCTGTGACGCCGCGATGGGAAACGGCATGTCCCAGGTCAGCACCCGCACGTCCAGCGCCGGGTTCAGCGCCGCCTGCCGTCGCAGGATCAGGCCGATGCGGTCGGCGTGGGTGGGATCACGGCTCTTGCGGACCCGGTCCGGGTCCAGCCGCGTCAGGGGGTCGAACACCCAGGCCAGGATCCAGATCGACTTGCGGGCCGACAGGATCAGCGGCTTCAGCGCGTCGAACGCCTCGTCGTTGTCGATGAACAGGGCCACGCGATCGGCGGACTCGATCCGCCAACAGTTGTATCCCGGTTGGAAGACGGAAGATCCCGGATCCATGTCACCCTGATATGCCGTGAGATTCGACAACGCCTGGACCCGTGTTATGGCTCCGCTTAGGGAGTCCGTCCTGCATAAATAGAGCTGAACAGCCATGACCAGCATCGACCCGTCGAAGACACCACACGTCCTGTCGGATCGGCAGAGGCTGTGGGCGTTCTGGCTGGGCTGCGTGGTGGTTACGGCCGGCGTGCTGCTGCACGTACCGATGTATCTGATGGGCGCCGACATCGGCTACCAGCTGGCCGGCATGCCGATGGACCTGGGGATGACGATCGGCATGCTGATCATCCCGCCCGGCTGCGCCCTGGCCGGTTGGGGCCTGCTCCCTCGGCGCGGTCACGACCACAGCCAAGACCACCACATCGTCGACGTCACCCCGCCCGAGGACGCGCCGCTGTCCCGAGCGCACTGGAGCCTGATGGCGACCCTGGTGGTGGCCCTGATCATCGACATCATGAAGCCCGCCAGCCTGGGCTTCGTCGTGCCGGGCATGATCAAGGAGTACCAGGTCTCCAAGGCGATGGTCGCCTGGCTGCCCTTCGCGGCCCTGACCGGCACGGTGGCCGGCTCGATCATCTGGGGGATCCTGGCCGACATCTTCGGTCGCCGCGCCTCGATCCTGCTGTCGGCGGTGATGTTCGTCGGCACCTCGATCTGCGGGGCCATGCCGGATTTCTGGTGGAACGTCGGCATGTGCTTCATGATGGGCGCGGCCGCCGGAGGCCTGCTGCCCGTGGTCTACGCCCTGCTGGCCGAGACCATGCCGTCCAAGCATCGCGGCTGGAGTCTCGTTCTGGTCGGCGGCCTGGGCGCGGTCGGCGGCTATCTCGCGTCGTCCAGCCTCTCGGCCCTTCTGCAGCCCGAGTTCGGCTGGCGGATCATGTGGTTCCTGAACCTGCCGACCGGCCTGATCCTGGTGGCCTTGTCGGGCGCGATCCCGGAGTCGGCCAAGTTCCTGATGACCATCGGCCGAATCGATGCGGCCCAGGCGATCATGAAGCGGTTCGGCTCGTTGGTGCGCGAGCGCGACGAGACGCCCGCCGAGGCCGCAGATCACCACCACGTCCTCACCGCGCCGCCGATCGAGCGCCGCTTCGCCGGCATGACCGCCGCGCTCAGCATCGCCGCGATCGCCTGGGGCCTGGTCAATTTTGGCCTGCTGCTGTGGCTGCCGGCCGAACTGGTGGCCAAGGGCTACAGCCTGGGCGTCTCCAGTCAGCTCCTCGCCAAATCCGCCCTGATCGCCTTCCCGACGGTGTTCGTCTGCGCGTTCCTGTACAGCCGCTGGAGCACCAAGTGGTCGCTGGTCGGCACGATCCTGGTCAGCGCCATCGGCGTGGCGGGCGTGCTGTCGGTCGAGAACGGCGCCAGCCCGATCCTGCCCGTCGCCCTGATGATCATCGGCACGAACGGCCTCCTGGCCATCCTGCTGCCCTATGCGGCCGAGAGCTATCCGTTGCGCGTCCGGGGTCGGGCCACCGGCTGGATCGCCGCCTGCAGCAAGTCGGGCGGCCTGATCGCCCAGGCCCTGGGCATCCTGGGCGCCGTGCCGGCCCTGAAAGTCGCCGCCCTGGTCATCATCGTTCCGCTGGCCGTGGCGGCGCTGCTGACCGCGCGTTTCGGGACCGAGACGCGCGGTCGCGACCTGCGGGAATTGGAAAACTAGCTAGCCGGCGATGGCGGCGGCGTCACGCTCGCCGGTGCGGATGCGCAGGGCCTGTTCCAAGTCCAGCACGAAGACCTTGCCGTCGCCGATCTTGCCGGTGTTGGCCGTGCGCTGCAGGGCCTCGATGACCGGCTCGAGCACGTCGGTCGGCACCGCGATCTCCAGCTTGACCTTCGGCAGCAGCTTCACCTCGTACTCGGCGCCGCGATAGACCTCGGTCTTGCCCTTCTGGCGGCCATAGCCGCGCACCTCGGTGACGGTCAGACCCGACGCGCCCGCCTCGGTGACCGCTTCGAGCACCGCGTCCAGGCGGCTCGGCTTAATCACGGCGACGATCATCTTCATGGCGGCTGTTCCCGGGGAGCGAACGGTTGTTACGATTCCAAGCTAGGCGTCCAAACGCTTCGCTCCAAGTAAGATCAGACGTTCCGACCGCTCGGCGCCTTGTGAACAGGCGCCTTTGCAACAGGAACCGGGCGCCCTCCGGTCTGGCGGGCAGGTGTCGGCCCCGCCGGACTGGGCAGCAGGACGCCGGGCGCGAAGACCCGGGCGCGCGCCCGATGGCCGCGCGGCTTGACCGCGAAGGTCTGCTTGACCGCCTCCATCAGGATCACCCCGGCGAAGCGCGGCCACAGGCGGGCCCCGACCTGCTCGAAGCCCTCGGCCCAGCCCGCCATCGCCCCCAGCGGCGGCACATAGAGCGCCCGTGTCCAGCCGGCAGGCTCCAGCCCGGCCTCCCGGATCAGGCTCTCCAGCTGGCTGCGGCTGTAGGGACGGCCGTGGCCGAACGGCGTGGTCTCGGCTCCAGTCCAAGCCCCGTCGCGGGACGAGGCGGCGACGATCAGCCGGCCGGTGGGGGCCATGACTCTTCCGATCTCGGCCAGCAGGGCGGCCGGGTCGTCCGCCTCCTCCAGGGCGTGGACGGCCAGGACGCGGTCGAACAGGGCGTTGGGCAGCGGCAGGGCCGTCTCTTCCACGAGGCAGGCGTGGTTACGGCCGCCGTGCGGCCAGACCTCGACGCCCTGCTGGGCAGGCATGGCGGCCACCACGCGCCGAGCCTTGGCCCGAGCCGCGTCCAGGAACGGCGTGGCATAGCCGACGCCCAGGACGTCCAGGTCGCGGGTGTCGCCCCAGGCCTCCTCCACCTTGCGGGTGAGCATGGTCCGCGCCGCGCGCCCCAGGGGGGCGGCGTAAAAGGCTCTCAAGTCCAGCACGTCGCGGCGCATTGAGTCTCCGGGGCCTAGGCCCCATCCTTGTATTCGCGCCGGCTTCGGCGCGATAGAGCAAGCGCGCCATGGCCCTGACCGTTCATCAGTTCCCCTGCCTGTCCGACAACTACGGCTTCCTGATCCGCGACGAGGCGACGGGAAAGGTCGCAACCATCGACACGCCGGACGCCGAGGCCATCCTGGCCGAACTCGCCAAGCTGGACTGGAGCCTGGATCTGATCCTGAACACGCACTGGCACCCCGACCACGCCGGCGGGAACGACGCGCTGAAGAAGGCCACCGGCGCGATCGTCGCCGGCCCGGCCGAGGTGACCCGCATCGCGCCGCTTGACCGTGTAGTGCGCGGCGGCGACGTCGTGATGCTGGGCGACACCCGGTTCGAGGTGATCGACAGCGGCGGCCACACCCTGGGCCATGTCGCCTATCACGATGCGGCCGACGCCGTCGCCTTCGTCGGCGACACCCTGTTCGCCCTGGGCTGCGGCCGGCTGTTCGAAGGCACGGCCGAGCAGATGTGGGATTCACTGACCCGCGTCGCCGGCCTGCCGGACGAGACCACCGTCTATTGCGCGCACGAATACACCGCCTCGAACGCCCGCTTCGCCCTGTCGGTCGACGACGATCCGGCGCTGAAGGCGCGGGCCGACCTGATCTTCGCCGCCCGCGAGCGCGGCGAGCCGACCGTGCCGACCACCATCGCGGCCGAGAAGGCCACCAATCCGTTCCTGCGCGCGCCGCTTCTGCGGCCGGACGCCGCCTCGCCCGCCGAGGCCTTCGCCGAGATCCGGGCCGCCAAGGACAGCTTCAAGGGATGAGCAGCAGCGTGAACGATAAGGCCATCTCGGGCGACCTGGGCGCCAAGGAAATCATCCGCATGCTGGACCTGCAGCCCCACCCCGAGGGCGGCTGGTACAAACAGACTTTCCAGGACCAGCCGGGCCCCGACGGCCGCGCCAAGTCGACCTGCATCTACTTCCTGCTGGAGGCCGAGCAGGTCTCGGTCTGGCACCGCGTCGACGCGGTCGAGACCTGGCACTGGTACGCGGGCGCGCCGATCTCGATCAGCCTGTCGCCGCCCGACGGCCAGGGCGTCACCGCCCATGTTCTGGGCCCGGACCTGCGCGCCGGCTGCCGTCCGCAGGTGGTGGTGCCGACCTCCTGGTGGCAGACCGCCGTCAGCCTGGGAGCCTGGACCCTGGTCGGCTGCACGGTGGCGCCCGGCTTCCGTTTCGAAGGTTTCGAGATGGCGGCGGCGGACTGGTCGCCGTCCAAAGGCTGAGCGACGCCACGGAATCGCCCCGCCCTCCGCGCCCGCGTCAACCTGCCGCAGGCGCCCAAACCGGGTCCCCATAGTGGGTAACTTGGTCGCATGGCGTCGGTATCTGAGCCATGCAATCCTTTTCTGGTCGCGTTAAGAGCGTCGGCCCAGGGGAACCAAGTTCACTATGTCCGAAGAGTACGTCAACGCGCGCGCAGCCACCCGCGTCGCGACCGATTACATTCTGCGCTGGGTCGAAATCGCCAACGAAGTCCACGGTTCGGATCTCCTGTACGCCCTCGTCTTCACCACCCTCTGGGCCGGAAACATCTCGCATCTGCGCGGCAACCTCTATACCGAGGTCGACGACATTCCCCCCGACCACGAGCGTCGTCCGCTGACGGTGCGCCAGGTGGCGGATTCCCTGGCTCTGCCTTACGAGACCGTGCGTCGCCGTTTCGTCGAAATGCTCGAGAAGGGGATGGCCCAGCGGGTCGGCCGCGAAGGCTTCATCGTTCCGGCGTCCGCCCTGGCCCGGCCGGAAGTCGTGCAGGGTCTGCGGCGCTCGCATATCAGCCTGACCCGCTTCCTCAAGGAACTGAAGACGATCGGCGTCGAGGCGGCCTAAGCCCTGCTTCGCTCCTGGCCGACCTGTTCCCGGGCGGCCAGGCGGGAGCCCGGCGTCGACGGCCTTGGCCTAGGCTTGGACGCTGCTGCCGCGCACCACCAGTTCGACGGGAGCGAGGATCGAAGACGCGTCTTCGCCGGCCATGCGGCGGAACAGCAGGTCGACCATCGCCTCGGCCCCGAACGCCAGGTCCTGGCGCACGGTGGTCAGCGGCGGCGCGCTATGGCGGGCCAAGACGATGTCGTCGAAGCCGACCAGCGCCACGTCGCCCGGAATGGTCTTGCCCGCCTCGGTCAGCGCGCCGATCGCCGCCAGGGCGATGACGTCCGAGAAGGCGAAGACGCCGTCGAAGGCCACGCCCTTGGCCAGGAAGTCGGCGACCACGACCTGGGCCTCTTCAAGGGTGTAGGGCGTGGGGACGACCAGGGCCGCATCGAAAGCGATCCCCGCCTCGGCCAAGCCCTTCCTGTAGCCCTCGAACCTCTGGGCCGCCTCGGGGGCGTCGGGCGCGCCGAAGAAGGCGATGCGCTTGCGACCGCCCATGACGAGATGCGCGACGGCCAGCCGGCCGCCTTCTACATTGTCGCTGCCCACCGTGCAGTATCGCTGTCCGGGCAATTGGGCGCCCCACACCACCATTGGCCTATAGGCGCCAGAGACGGCGTTCAGGGCGTCATGCTGGGTGCTCTGGCCGATCAGCAGCAGGCCGTCGGCGCGGTGCGACTGGATGATCCGCTCCAGCCAGCCGGCCTCGGTGACGATCACCTTGTTCAGCAGCACGGAGTAATTGCGGCGGGTGATCTCGTCGGCTAGCCGCCCGACCATCTCCAGGAAGAACGGGTCGGAGATCAACTGCCCGGCCTCACGGGCCAGGGGGATGATCACGCCGATGGTGTCGGTCTTGCGCAGGCGCAGGGACCGGGCCGACTGGTTGACGACATAGCCGTGCGTCTGGGCGATCTCGACGATCTGATCGCGCAGGGCCTTGGGGATCAGGGGATTGCCGGCCAGGGCGCGTGACACCGTCGAGATCGACACGCCGGCCATGCGCGCGATGTCGGCCATCTTCAGGCGCCCGCGTTCGGGCGCCTCGGCGATGTCGGTTTCAGTCATGGGGGAACAATAGAACCTTGGGAACGCGCGAAAAGTCTCGCTGGCGTCGCATCACGCATGGTTGCACCCCAGCGGCGACGCCACGAAACCGTGACTAGCGAACATTGATATGCAAGGCAGGTAAACGGCTGTTGAGCGCCTATGGTTACGCTATCAACAACCGTGAGGCGATCGTCAGCGGTTCATCACCTTGATGATGCGCTTCGATGAGGGACGGCCGGCCAGGCCCTGCCCCGGCGCGTAGGTGATGATCAGCGCGCCCTCCTTCATCTGGGCGCTGGGCTTGCGCCCCTCGGCCAGAAGGACTCGCGCGACCCTCGCGAGGATGGAACGGTCGCCCTTGCGGGCAGCCCTTTCGAAGGCCTCGGCGGTCACCGTGGCGGAATCGGCGATCAAGACCGACGTCTCGGGACGGGCGTCCTGGACGGTGGCGAACTCGATGTCATGTTGAGCCGCGCGGCTGGCGCGCGCGGTGGCGATCGCCAACCGCTGGAACAGCGACGTGATCGACAAGATCGCCGGGGGCTGGATCGACGAGGCCCGCCCCGACAGGGCGGCCGCCGCGCCCATCGGCGCGGTGTCCGTGAACAGGATCACGCCGCCCAGCTTGGTCACCCGCAGCACGGGTTCGCCCAGGTCATTGCGATAGATGACATCGCCACGAGAGGCGGGCTGCGGCGAGAGCACCCAGATCTCGCTGCTGTTGTCGAACTTCATCAGCGGCTGGGGCGCAGCCTGGTCGAAGACGAAACCGCCGCCGACCTCGGAGACGTAGCGGGCCACCGGCGGGGCTGCGACTCGTCGGGCCTCGGCCGGTCCCTTGTGACCGAGCAGGGCGTCCCGCAGCGAATGCGGCAGCTGCTGGGCGTTCGCAGACGCCGCCATGACCATCAGAGCCGCGATGGTCAGGGACGCCTTCGCCCCCCAGTCGCCAAGCTCCGCCTTGCAGAATTTCATACGATCCGTACTGCCCGCCGACTGGGGCGAATCTTGGACGTGTTAACGTCCAAACCCCGAAGCCGCACACATGAGGCCAAACCGCAACAGTGGCCGTCAAGTGCGGGCTTCGGGATCTTGGGGCCTATCAGGCCATGTACTGGCCGCCATTCAGGCTAAGCGTCGCGCCGGTGACGAAACCGGCCCGCTCGCCCGCCAGGAACGAGACCATGTCGGCGATCTCCTCGCCCTTGCCCAGGCGACCGACGGGGATGCCGCCGATGATCCCGGCCAGCACGTTTTCCGGCACCGCGGCCACCATCTCGGTGTCGATATAGCCGGGGCAGATCACATTGACCGTCACGCCCTTCTTGGCATTCTCCAGGGCCAGGGCCTTGGTGAAACCGATCAGGCCGGCCTTGGCGGCCGAGTAGTTGGTCTGGCCCATCTGGCCCTTCTGGCCGTTGATCGAGCTGATATTGACGATGCGGCCCCAGCCGCGATCGCGCATGCCCTCGATCACCGGGCGGGTCATGTTGAAAGCCGAGTCCATGTTGACCCGGATCACGTCCGACCACTGCTCGTAGCTCATCTTGTGCAGCATGCCGTCGCGGGTGATGCCGGCGTTATTCACCAGGATGTCGATCGGACCCAGCTCGGCCTCGACCTTCTTCACGGCGGCCTGACAGTCGTCGAACACGCCGACATTGCCCTTCACGACCATCACGCCCAGTTCCTTGGCGCAGGCCGCGGCGGCTTCCTCGTTGCCGGAATAGCCCGCGGCCACCTTGTGGCCATCGGCGATCAGTCGCTCGCAGATGGCCCGGCCGATGCCGCGGGTGCCGCCGGTCACGAACGCAACTCTCGTCATTTCAATCTCCCGGTTGTTCTTAATTGGTGCGCCGGTCCGCGCGCCCCCAAGGCCTTGGGCCTAAAAGTCTTGGGCCTAGAAGCGCGCGGTCACGGCTAAGGTTGCGTGTCGAAAGGTGTCAGATCGCCTCGACGCACATGGCCACGCCCATGCCGCCGCCGACGCACAGGGTCGCCAGGCCCTTCTTGCCGCCCGAGCGCTTCAGCTCATGCAGCAGCGTGGTGAGGATCCGCGCGCCCGAGGCGCCGATCGGGTGACCGATGGCGATGGCGCCGCCGTTGACGTTGACCTTGGCCGGATCGAGACCCAGCTCGCGGACCACGCACAGCGACTGGGCGGCGAAGGCTTCGTTGCTTTCCACGAGGTCGAGGTCTGCGACGCTCCAGCCGGCCTTTTCCAACGCCTTCTTCGAGGCCGGGATCGGGCCGGTGCCCATGATCTCGGGCTCGACGCCGGCATTGGCCCACGACGCGATCTTGGCCAACGGCTTGAGACCGCGCTTGGCGGCTTCGTCGGCGCTCATCAGCACCAGGGCGGCGGCGCCGTCGTTCAGGCCCGAGGCGTTGGCCGCGGTGACCGAGCCTTCCTTATTGAACACGGGCTTCAGGCCCTGGACGCTCTCGATCGTCGCGCCGTGGCGGATGAACTCGTCCTTGTCGACGACGGTGTCGCCCTTGCGGCCCTTGATGGTGACCGGGACGATCTCCTCGTCGAACTTGCCGCCCTTCTGGGCCGCCTCGGCCTTGTTCTGCGAGGCGACGGCGAACTTGTCCTGGTCCTCGCGGGTGATCTGCCAGCGGCTGGCGATGTTCTCGGCCGTCTGGCCCATGTGGTAGCCGTGGAAGGCGTCCCAAAGGCCGTCCTTGATCATGGTGTCGATGAACTGCAGGTCGCCCATCTTCTGGCCGCCGCGCAGGTTCTGGGCGTGGGGCGCCTGGCTCATGCTTTCCTGACCGCCGGCCACGACGATGCTGGCCGAGCCGTCGGCGATCTGCTGGGCCGCGAGGGCCACGGCGCGCAGGCCCGAGCCACACAGCTGGTTCAGGCTCCAGGCCGGGCTCTCGACGGGGATGCCGGCCTTGACCGAGGCCTGGCGAGCAGGACCCTGGCCGGCGGCGGCCTGCAGCACCTGGCCCAGGATCACTTCATCCACGTCCGACGGCTGAAGACCGGCGCGGGACACCGCCGCCTCGATGGCGATCTTGCCCAATTCCGCCGCGGGCAAGCTGGACAGCGCCCCGTTGAACGAGCCGACCGGCGTGCGGGCGGCGGAGACGATGACGATGTCGCTCATGCGATAACTCCCGTGACGTTCTGACGTGACGCCACGCGGTCGGCGCCGTCGTTTTGCAGTGCAGCACCAGAAAGCACACCCGAACCGCGTTCGTCACGGTCACATTTTCATGCCTTCGCGACACCTCCAAGTCATCAGACCACTGGCGCCATGCCTTTGCATTAGCGATAGTGCGATGCGAAAAGCGATGGTAACCGCTGGACTAGGGAACGAAATGTCCGAGAACCCGGAAAAAGGCGAAGCGGCCATCGGCGGCGAGAAGACCGCCGGCCAGCGCGTGATCATCAAAAAATACGCCAATCGTCGTCTCTACAACACGGCGTCCTCGTCCTACGTGACCCTCGAACACCTGTCGGACATGGTGAAGGAGGGCGTGGACTTCGTCGTCTATGACGCCAAGACCAATGACGATATCACCCGCTCGGTCCTGACCCAGATCATCTTCGAAGAGGAAAACCGCGGCGGCGGCCAGAACCTGCTGCCCATCCAGTTCCTCCGGCAGCTGATCGGCTTCTACGGCAACTCGATGCAGGCCTTCCTGCCGTCGTACCTGGAGATGTCGCTGGAAAGCTTCGCCAAGCAGCAGGAGCGCATGCGCACCCAGTTCGCCGGCATGGCGCCCGGAAAGATCCCCGGCATGGGCGTCTACGAGGACCAGATCCGCCAGAACATGGCGTTGTTCGATCGCGCCATGAAGATGTTCTCGCCGTTCGCCTATGTGCGGCCCGAGGACGCCGGCGCGCCGGCCGAACCCGCGCCGGCCCCCGCGCCCGCCGCCCCGGCCAGCGACGATTCCCTGGCCGAGCTGAAGCGCCAGATGGAGGCGATGCAGGAGCAGCTCGCCAAGCTGGCGAACAAGCCTTAACTCTCCACGGCCTTAACCAAGACTTTCCAGCCGTTCTTAACCGTCTTGGCGCTAGCGTTCGCGCCATGAACGGCCCGATCGATCCCATTCGACGCTCTGGTCCCGCGCGCCGCGCCCTGCCGGCGCCGCGCGAGGGCGATCGTCATGAGACCGAGACAGAGACCGTCTTCGTCGTGGAGGAAGACGCCCCCCCACCGCGCCAGGAACCCCCGCCCCGCCGCGAAGGCTTCGCCGCCTTCGCCGCTCAAGTCATGGGCCAGCCTGGACAGAAACGCGGCCTGCGCGGTGGGCAGGAAGTGCTCGACGCGGCCAGATCGACCTATCTCGGCACGGAATATTCCGGCGCCGCCGATCGCCGTCCCAAGGCGGGCCTGCTGAAGAAGACCAACATCTAGCCCTTCAGGCGGGCCAGTTCGGCCTCCAGAATGGCGACCCGCGCCTCCAGCGCCGCCAGGCGCTGGGCGTCGCCGAACGGCGGCGGCCGCACGCCCGCGCGGGACGCGGCCTCGGCGGCCGTGACGCCCAGAAGCTCGGCGAAAACAGAGACTTCCCGCATCGACAGCTCACGCTGGTCCTTGAAGGCCAGGGCCAGGTCGGCCTCACTCATGCCGGCCGCGGCGGCCAGGACCGCGCGGGTCAGGCCGCGCTCGGACAGCCGCGCGTCATACCAGTCGGCGTCGAAGAACAGGGCCATCAGCAGGAACCGCCCGGTTGGCGCCAGTCTTGCTTAATCGAAGGTGAACTCATCGCCGCGAGCCCGACATGTCCATCGCCATCCGCTTCTTCGACATCGCCATCGTGGCCCTGATCTTCACGGCCCTCACCTAGGTCAGGCGGACTCCAGCAGCATCATCGTCCCCTGGCCGCCGTCGGCGCAGATGCTGACGATGGCGCGTTCGCCCTTGGGACGGGCGGCCAGTTCCTTCACCGCCTGGCTGAGGATCCGCGCCCCGGTGGCCCCGAACGGGTGACCCAGCGCCAGTGACCCGCCGTACGGGTTCATCCGATCGCGCGGGAATTGCCCCATCGACGCCGTGACCCCGGCCTTGTCGGCCAGGAACCTGGCGCTCTCCCAGGCCGCGATGTGCGACAGCACCTGGGCGGCGAAGGCCTCGTGAATCTCCCACAGCGAGACGTCGGCATAGGTCATGCCGTTGCGGGCCAGCATGCGCGGCACGCCATAGGCCGGGGCCATCAAGAGGCCCTCGTGGCGCAGGTCGATCGACGTGACCTCGTAGTCGACGATCCGCACCCTCGGCGTCTCGCCCGGCAGGCGGGCCATGCCGGCCTCGGAGCCGACCCAGATCGCCGCCGCCCCGTCGGTCAGGGGCGAGGAGTTGCCGGCCGTCAGCGTGCCCTTGGCGCTGGTCTTGTCGAAGGCCGGTCCCAGCTTGGCCAGCTTCTCCAGCGTCGAGTCCTTGCGCGGAATGGTGTCGCGTTTGGCGCCGCCGATCGGGATCACGAGATCGTCGAAGAAGCCCTCTTCCCAGCCCTTCACCGCGCCCTGGTGGCTGGCGAAGGCGATGGCGTCCTGGTCCGCGCGGGCCAGCCCCCATTCCTTGGCGGTGATCTCGGTGTGCTCGCCCATGGACAGGCCCGTGACCCGGTTGGCGACCTTGGGGATGAAGAGCTTCACGTCCTTCAGGTTCAGCGCGCCGAGCGCCTGCAGACGCTGGCCGCCGGTCTTGGCGCCCTGGAACTTGCGGATCCAGTCCGACAGGGCGACCGACAGGCCGATCTGCACCCGGCTCATGCTCTCGACGCCGCCGACCAGGGCCAGGTCCCGGCCGCGCCCGTCGACCATGCCGGCCGCCTCGATCGCGCCGATCATGCTGGTCGAGCAGGCCATGATCGTCGAGAAGGCCGGGATGGTCGGATCGCCGCCGGCGTCCAGCAGCACTTCGCGGGCGATATTGCTCCAGGTCAGGTTCGGTATGACCGTACCCCAGACCGCGAAGTCGGGCTTCACCCCCTGCGCCAGCATGGCCTTGACCACCGGCACGGACAGCTCGATCGCATCGTAGGAGGCCAGCGGCCCGTCGACCTTTGCGAACGGCGTGCGCACGCCCGAGGCGATCCAGACGTTCGAGGCGGAAGACTTGGCGGCGGGCATGACGGGAAACTCCGGAGCGGCGGAAACCTTGACCTATATGGGATCGCCTCTCGCCTCTTGTCGAATATCGGCTTAATCGGCTGGGCATGAGCAGCGAACTCTCCCTCGACGACAAGAAGGCCCAGGCCCGGGCGTGGTTCGAAAGCCTGCGCGACCAGATCTGCGCGGAATTCGAGCGCCTGGAGGACGAGGCCCCGGCCGACCTCTATCCCGGCCGGCCCGGCCGCTTCGAGAAGAAGCCCTGGGACCGCGCGGCGGGCGGCGGCGGCGTCATGGGCATGATGCATGGCCGGCTGTTCGAGAAGGTCGGCGTCCATGTCTCGACGGTGTTCGGGACCTTCACCCCCGAGATGGCCAAGAACATGCCCGGCGCGGACCAGGATCCTCGCTTCTTCGCCACGGGCATCAGCCTGATCGCGCACATGACCAGTCCGCGCGTGCCGGCCGTGCACATGAACACGCGCTTCATCGCCACGACCCGAAGCTGGTTCGGCGGCGGCGGCGACCTGACCCCGCTGCTCGGCTACCAGCGCCAGCAGGACTTCCCGGACGCCATCGACTTCCACGCCGCCTACCAGCGCGCCTGCGACAAGCACGATCCGGCCTGGTATCCGAAGTACAAGGCCTGGTGCGACGAATACTTCTTCCTGCCCCACCGCAACGAACCGCGCGGCATCGGCGGCATCTTCTACGACCACCACGACAGCGGCGACTGGACCCGGGATTTCGCCTTCACGCAGGACGTCGGCCGCGCCTTCCTCGAGATCTATCCGGACCTGGTCCGCCGCCGCATGGGCGAGAGCTGGACCGCCGACGAGCGCGAGCAGCAGCTGGTCCAGCGCGGCCGCTACGTCGAGTTCAACCTGCTGTACGACCGCGGCACGATGTTCGGCCTGAAGACCGGCGGCAATGTCGAGTCGATCCTCAGCTCGATGCCGCCGACGGTGAAGTGGCCCTAGGACAAGGGTCCGCATCCTCGCGCCGGTAAGGCTGCGAGGGGGTGGAAAGGGATGCGGAGCGCCGGACAGCGTCCGGAGGGGTTGGGTAGTGATTACCGTTTCGACGAAGCCAGAGCGCTCCGCGTAGCCGTTATCCAGAAGCCTTCGACGCGCGGGGTTTTAACCCGCTTCCGAATGCGCCTCCGACGGGCGGGCCAGGGCGACGAACCCCGGTCCCGGAACGTCCAGGCGATTTCAGCCCGGACCTGCTGTGCTCGCCAAAACCTTCGCCGCCCCCTAAGGGAAGGATCAGGGGCTTCGTCCCGATGTTTCAGGGAGCCTGCCGCTGGATCCGTCGCGAAGACGAGACTCCGAAGAGACCCGGCAAGCCCTTCCCGCTCGACCACCCCCGACAGTCGTCACGATCGCCGGCCGGACGTCCCTTCCGCGCCATCGGGTGAGGAAGAGTATGGGGCGGCGCTGAGCGCGGATCATTCAGCGGGGCGTAAAATCGACAAGCGATTGATTTCAATGCGTTCTATCTCGCGAATTCCGAGGATAGAGGCGCTCCAATCCCCTTACTAGCCCCCTCCGCGCTTCGCGCTCCTCCCCCGGAGGGGGAAGACGGAGGTCGGCGGCGCGAACCGTCTGCCCCCTCCGGGGGCGGGCGACCACGCGCTAGCGGGTGGTCAGGTGGGGGCCTGGGGCGGTGGCCATCAAGCCTTCGGACACTTCGCGCCGGTATCGATCCACGCCTTGATCAGCTCGCCGAACTGAGCCTGGGTCCCAGGCGCGGGAACTCGGCCCGCACCGGGGTTCCAGGCCCAGCCGACCAGGTGGTCCTGAGCCATGTGGTGATGCAGCTCGGCCATCGACTTGCCGCCGTTGGTCGCCGGGTTCTTGATCTGGGCGCAGATCGCGCCCAGCGACTTGCCCTGCCAGGCCATCTCGGCCGGGGCCAGGGCCCATTTCGGATCGCCGGGAATGCTCTTGATGTCCTGACCCCAGGTCGGGACGTTCTTCTGGGTATGGCACGAGAAGCACGGCAGGCCGGCTGGGCCGTGGCCGCTGTCCCCCGCGACCATCGGCGGATTGTGCGGATGCAGGTCATCGCCCTGCGTCGGCGCGCGCTGCACGGGGTGGCAGTTCAGGCAGCGCGGGCTCTGGATGACCTTGCCGGCCTCCGTGAACAGGGCGATCGAGCGGGCGGCCGGATCCTTGATCGACTGGAACTCGGCGGCGGTCTTCAGCGTGGCGGGCGCGGGGGCGGGGGCGGGTTTGGCGTCGGGCTCGACGCTGGCCATCACGGCGCCGGCGGTCGCCAGGGCTCCGACCAAGATCACGACGGTGGCGGCGCGCATGAGCGTTCTCCCGGAAAGTCCGGACTCGAACGCTCGCGCTTAGGCTTGAGTTTCCTTGTCCAGTTCCTGGGCCAGGAACCGGCCGATCCATCGCGCCATGCGATCGCGGTCGTTCTCGGCGCCCAGGCTGGCGATGGCGGCGTCGGCCTGCTCGTCGGTGAACCGCGTCCCGCGCCGCGCCTCGATCAGCGCCGTGGCATAGGCCGGCGAGAACTCGGGGTGGAACTGCATGGAGATCGCCCGGGCGTCGTCATAGGCCAGCACGCCGTAGGGGGTGAAGGCGCTGCCGGCCAGCACCCGCGCGCCCGGCGCCAATTCGACCACCTGGTCCTGGTGCGAGCCGGGCACGGCGACGTGGCGGGCGTCGTCCATCCACGGCGCGCGGTCGGCGACCTCGTAGGCCTGCAGGCCCACGCCCCAGCCCTTGTCGGACTTCTCGACCTTGCCGCCGAACGCCTCGGCCATGATCTGATGGCCGAAGCACACCCCGACCATCGGCGTCTCGCCCTTGGCCTCGCGCAGGAAGGCCTTCAGCGGCTCGATCCAGGGCAGCGGATCATAGACCCCGGCCGCCGAGCCGGTGATGACATAGGCGTCGTTCTCGGCCGGATCGGCGGGCAGCTCGCCCTTCTGCACGTCGTAGACGCGATAGGTGTGCTCGGGCCCCAGCAGCGCCTCGAACATCGCCGCGTAGCCGCCATACGTCTCCGCGAGGTCGCCCGGCGGATTGCCGGTCTCGAGCAGGCCGATCTTCAAGACACCCCTCCGAACTCAGGAACTCAGTAGACCATCCCTTGCGCGACGGCCTTCAGGCGTTCGATAGCGCTGAACTTGTCCTCGATGAAGTCCTGGTCGATCCACCAGATCTCGATCTCGCGCATCACCTCGCCGACCATCGGACCCTTGGGCACCCCGGCCTTCATGATCTCCTCGCCCGACAGCGGGAAGGCCGGCGGGGTCCAGGTCTCGGCCAGGGCCAGCAGGGCGCGCCATTGCGGGGCCGTGGAGTCGCGGCCCGAGCCGGCCCAGGCCAGCTTGACCCGGTCGCAGAAGGCGCGCTGGCCCAGGCCGTAGACGGCGCGGCGGGCCTCGCGCGGGCTCATCCAGGAGACCACGCGCGGGTTCTTGCCGACGCAGTCGACCAGGCGGTCGCGAACATTGTTGGGCAGGCGCAGGCGCTCGGCGGTCTGCTCGGCCACCTTGGCGTCGTCGGGGATCAGGGCCGCCAGGCGCAGGACCGGATCGTTCTCGAACAGCTGCTCGGTCTCGATGGCGATCAGAGCCTCGAAGCGGGCCAGGGACTTCACCGACGGCAGGATCGAGGACAGCACGCTGGTCGCCGCCATCAGCCGGAAGGCCGGGCGCGGATCCTCCGCGGCCAGCATCTTCATCAACTCCTTCTGGGTGCGCTCGGCGGCGCGGCCCGAGACCATGCCCTTCAGCGCCTTGCAGGCGGCCAGGGCCTTCTGGTCGGCCTCGCCCTGGCCGTACCAGGCCTGGAACCGGAAGAAGCGCAGGATCCGCAGATAGTCCTCGCGGATGCGGGTCATCGGATCGCCGACGAACACCACCCGCCCCTCGCGGGCGTCGGCGATGCCATGGCCGGTGGGGTCGTGAAGATGGCCCTCGACGTCGGCATAGATGGCGTTGAAGCGGAAGTCGCGGCGCTCGGCGTCCTGGCCCCAGTCCTGGGTGAAGGCCACCACCGCCCGGCGGCCGTCGGTCGAGACGTCCTTGCGCAGGGTGGTGATCTCGTAGGGCTGGCCGCCGGACAGCGCCGTGATGGTGCCGTGGTCGACGCCGGTCGGAATGGCGCGCAGGCCCGCCTGGGCCAGGGCGTCGATGACCAGGTCCGGCGTCAGGGTGGTGGCGATGTCGATGTCGTCGACCGGCTTGCTCATGATCGTATTGCGCACGCAGCCGCCGACGAAGCGCGCGCAGCCCGGATAGCCGCGCGCCTCCAGGGCGGCGATGACCGCCTTGGTCTCAGGCAAGGTCATCCACGGCGCGGGGCCAATGGTCTCTATGTTCAACGCCTGACTCCCACTCACGCGCCTGGTCCCTTCTGCGAGGGGCGACATTGTTAGGTCAGCGCACCCCGACTCCGCCAGACGGGAAACGCGCTATTCGGCGAGACGGCGACCGCTTTCGTCGTAAAGCGCCTCGTACAACGACCGAAGCATGCCCGCCGTCGCGCCCCAGATGAAGCGATCGTTCCACGGCATGGCGTAGAAATGCCGGCGCGCGCCGTCGGGCGCCTCGCGGTGCTGGCGCTGGTGGTTGGCCGGGTCCATCAGGAACGCGAACGGCGTTTCGAAGACGTCGGCGACCTCTTCCGGGCTGGGCGCGAAGGTCGCCTTGGGATCGACGAAACCGACCACCGGCGTGACATAGAAGCCCGTCACCGTCTGGTAGCCGTGCAGCAGGCCGGCCACCGTCACCAACGACGGGTCCAGCGCCACCTCCTCCTGGGCCTCGCGCAGGGCAGTCTCCCAGGGCAGCTCGCCGGGATCGCAGCGGCCGCCGGGGAAGGCGATCTGGCCGGTGTGGCTGCGCAGGGTGTCGGCGCGGCGGGTCAAGAGGACCGTCAGGCCGTCCTCGTGCTCGACCAGGCCCACCAGCACGGCGGCCGGACGCAGGGCATGCGGATTGTCGACCTTCAGGCCCGGATTGAGGTCGTAGTCCGAGCGCTGGGGATTGGCGAGGCTGGGATCATAGGCCGCGATCGGATGCAGGCGGCTTTCGATCCAGGCGCGTCTCTGCTCGCGCGTCATGCCGCCCCCGGAAGCGCGATGGGGAAGAAGGCGCCGTTGGAGCGCACGCCCCAGGTCTCGCCGTCCTGCCTCGCCATCTCGGCCAGCTCGTAGAACACCGGCCGGGCGATCAGGGCCTCCAGGCCGCGACGCACGTGAACATAGGGCCGCGGCTCGCCGGTCTCCGGGTCGATCTCGACGCGGATCGCGTTGTCGAGCCCGGCCTCGACCGTGTCGCCGACATTGGTCTGGAAGACGAGGGCGTCGCCGACCTGGTCCACGCGCGTGGCGATGAACGGGGCGTCCTCGACCGTGATCTTCATCTTCTCGACCGGCGTGACCAGATGATAGCCGTCCGGATCCAGCCGCAGCACGGTCGAGAACAGCCGCACCAGGGCCTCGCGGCCGATCGGCGTCCCCTCGTGAAACCAGACCCCGTCCTTGCGGATGCGGATGTCGATCTCGCCGCAGTGGGGCGGGTTCCACAGGTGCACCGGCGGCAGGCCGCGCCCGCCCGCCGCTTTCGCGGCCTGGGCGACGCCTTCCAGTCCAGCTTTGGGTGCGTCGGTCATCACCGATCAGTTAGGCCCTTCGGCCTGCTGGCTCAAGCGCGCGGATCGATCGAAACGAGACCCGACAGACCCTCGTCACCGCCTTGCCGCAGCGGCAACAGCAGCACGCGGCGCTGGTCCACCGGGCCCGGCATGACGACGCCGGCGGTGTGGGCGTTGGTGAAGCCGATCCGCCCGAAATAGGGACCGTCGCCGACCAGCAGCACCGCCCGCCAGCCGGCGGCCCGGGCCGCCTCGACGGCGCTCTCGACCAGGGCCTGGCCCAGGCCGGCGCTGCGCTCGTCGGGGTCGACGGCCAGCGGACCCAGGAAAGCGACCGGCTCGCCGCCGATCGTCACCGGCCACATCCGGCAGCAGCCGACGGGCCGGCCATCACGTACGGCGACGAACGAGCAGTCCGACAACAGACGATTGCCCTCGCGCAGGCGCTCGGACGACTTGGCGAAGCGGCCGGGACCGAAGACCCGGTCGATCAGGTGGGTGACGGCCGCTTCCATCCCCGGGGTCTCATGGACCAGCGGCGGGTAGGGCGGCGAGGAAGAAATGGACTTTTGGACGGAGGTCATCGGCCTTCGGAAAATGCGAAAGGGCGTCGGGAGCTCCCGACGCGAAGGCGCGACCGGGAGAGCGTCAGATCGTGGCGCGTTCGCGCGTCATTCGTCGCATCGCCTAAAACCTCCAAAAGATGAGCGCGCTGTAGGGCCAAGCCATTCCCAGGTCAATAACGTTGCAGTGCGGCACGAGCGCCCTATGTTGCGAGCCGATGTCCGAGCCCGCCGAAGACCCCGCCCCCGAGACCTCTACCCGCGCCTTGTTGCGGGAGCGTGACTTCCTCCTCTTCTGGGTGGCGCGGTTCGTCTCGACCCTGGGCGTGCAGATCCAGTCGGTGGCCCTGGGCTGGCAGGTCTACGCCATCGCCCGCCTGACCCACTCGGTCGGCGAGTCGGCCTTCATGGTCAGCATGATCGGCCTGGCCCAGTTCGCGCCGCTGTTCCTGCTGACCCTGGTCGCCGGCGAGACCGCCGACCGCCGGACCCGCAAGCGGATCGTCGCCACGACCCTGGCCCTGGACGCCATCAGCGCCGGGGTGCTGCTGGTCCTGGCCCTGACGGGCTCGCACCAGCTGTGGCCGATCTTCGCCATTTCGGTGCTGTTCGGGGCCAGCCGCGCCTTCCTGTCGCCGGCCAGCAGCGCCATGGGCCCGATGCTGGTGCCGCGCCCGCTGCTGCCGCGCGCCATCGCCTGGCAATCGCTGTCCTGGCAGGCCGGCTCGATCGCCGGTCCGGCCCTGGGCGGCCTGCTGCTGATCCACTCGCCCGCCCTGGCCTTCGGCGCGTCGTTCGGCCTCTACCTGACGGCCGCCCTGCTGGCCCTGCTGATCCGCAAGAACACCAAGCCCGAACTGCAGCCCGGCTCGCGCGTCGAGCTGATCAAGGAGGGCCTGGCCTATGTCTGGAACAACAAGATCGTCTTCGGCTCGATCTCGCTGGACCTGTTCGCGGTGATCCTGGGCGGGGCCACGGCCCTGCTGCCCGTGTTCGCCAAGGACGTTCTGCACATCGGTCCCGGCGGTTTCGGCCTGCTGCGCGCCGCGCCGGCGATCGGCGCGAGCGTGGTCGGCGTCTATCTGGCCAGCCAGCCGATCCGCCGCCACGCCGGCCGGATCATGTTCGCGGGCGTGGCGGTCTTCGGCCTGGCGACCGTGGTGTTCGGCCTGTCCAAGCTGGAGTGGCTGTCGGTCGCGGCGCTGGCGGTGCTCGGCGGGGCCGACATGCTGTCGGTCTATGTCCGCCAGACCCTGGTGCAGATCGTGACGCCCGACCACATGCGCGGCCGCGTCGCCGCCGTCTCGGGCGTGTTCATCAGCGCCTCCAACGAGCTGGGCGAGGTCGAGAGCGGGGCCGCGGCCTGGCTGCTGGGTCCCGTCGGCGCGGCCGTGTTCGGCGGCGTCGGGGCCATGGCGGTCACGGCGCTGTGGGCCTTCCTGTTCCCCGACCTGCGCAAGGCCGACCGGCTGGAATAGCTAGAGACCCGCCAGCCTGCGGATTCCGTCGCCCGTCAGGCGGCGGATGATCCACTCGTCCATCGCGGCCGCGCCCAGGCTGTCGTAGAAGGCGATCGAGGGCGCATTCCAGTCCAGCACCGACCACTCCAGTCGGCCCAGGCCCTCGTCGACGCAGCGCCTGGCCAGGTTGGCCAGCAGCGCCTTTCCCGCCCCGGAGCCGCGCGCCGACGGCCGTACGAACAGGTCCTCCAGCCAGATCCCGCAACGGCCGACGAAGGTCGAGTAGTTGTAGACCCACAGGGCGAAGCCCACCGGCTGGCCGTCGAGCTCGGCGATGTCGGCGAAGGCGCGGGGATTTTCGCCGAACAGGGCGGCGGCCGTGTCGGCTTCCGTCGCCTGGACCGTATCCAGCAGCTTCTCATAGTCCGCCAGATCGAGGATGAACTGATGGATCAGCCCCGCATCGGCGGGCGTGGCGGAACGGATTGAAACAGGCATGGCGGTCTCTGCGGACTATCGGGACTTCGTTCTGGAACAGTTGGCCCCGCTGGGCCACATCACCTCGCGCCGTATGTTCGGCGGAGTCGGGGTCTATGCGAACGGCCTGTTCTTCGCGCTGATCGACGACGACGTCCTCTACCTCAAGGGCGACGAGACCCTGAAGGCCGAGTTCGAGGCGGCCGGCTCGCAGATCTTCGACCCGTTCGGGGACGGCAAGACCCTGAACTACTGGACCGCCCCGGCCGAGGCGCTGGACGACCAGGAGTTCCTGCTGGAGTGGTCGCGGAAGTCGCTGGAGGTCGCGGCGCGCAAGTCGGCGGGCAAAAAGAAGCGCTAGCCGATCTTCACCCCCGGCGGCGGCTGGCTGCTCTCGGGCACGAAGAAGTCCGGCATCAGGGTCGCGGCCGGATCGACCTTGTACTTGTCGAAGTCGCGGACACCCTCGCCGTACAGGAACGTGTCGTCGATCAGAAACTGGCCGGTCAGCTCGCGCGAGGGCTTGTTGAAGATCGCATAGGCCGCGTCGGCCATGATCTCGGGCGTCCGGCAGTGCTTGAGGCCCTCCTCGCCGGTCAGGGCGAACTGGATGGCGGCGGTGGCGATGCCGGTGCGGGGCCACAGGGCGTTGAAGGCGATCCCGTCGCTCCGGAACTCCTCGGCCATGCCCAGCACGCACATCGACATGCCGAACTTGGCCATGGTGTAGGCCACGTGCGGGCCGAACCAGCGCGGCGACATGTCCAGCGGCGGCGACAGCATCAGGACGTGCGGATTGGCCGACTTCCTCAGATACGGAATGCAGGTCTTGGTGGTCAGGAACGTGCCGCGCGTATTGATCTGATGCATCAGATCGTAGCGCTTCATGTCGGTCGACAGCGTCCCGGTCAGCGAGATGGCCGAGGCGTTGTTGACGCAGATATCGATGCCGCCGAAGCGCTCGACGGCCTTCTCGACCGCCTCCTGGACATTGGCCTCGTCGCGCACGTCGACCACCAGCGGCAGGGCCTGGCCGCCCGCCGCCGCGATCTCGTCGGCGGCGGTGTAGATGGTGCCGGGCAGCTTGGGGTGCGGGTCGGCCGTCTTGGCGGCGATCACCACGTTTGCCCCGTCCCGCGCCGCGCGCAGGGCGATGGCCAGGCCGATGCCCCGCGAGGCGCCGGTGACGAACAGGGTCTTGCCCTTCAGGCTCATGCTGGTTCTCCGCGCGCTTTCATCAGGTCTAGGCCGGCGACGACGAAGCCCAGGATGAAGCTCATCTTGGCCACGTGCGCGATCGGACCGTGATCCTTCAAGGCGAGGCCCGCAAGGCCGATGAAGAGGGCAGCGATCCAGAGCGCTGCAGGGATGCGGAACACCTTGGCCCGCAGCAGGTCGATCGCCCAGATCACCATGCCGATCGACCACAGGCTGGAAGCGATCATGTACGAGGCCCCGCCGAAGATCTCGGCCGACGAGGTCCGCACCAACAGCACGCCCAGCAGGGCCGCGACATAGCCGACCAGCCCTAGGGCGCTGGCCGTCCGCTGGCTGGCCGACCACACACCCAACATGCCGAACAGCAGCAGCAGGTCGATCAGCACGTAGACGAGGTGCGGCTGCGGATCGACCAGGCGGGGATAGATCAGGAACGGCGCGAGGACGTCGATCGCCGCCCCGACCATGGTCGCCGCGCCGGCCAGGCGCAGCACGCTGCGTTGCTTCATCAGCCGCCGGCCCCGACGGTCTTCACCGAGAGGTCCCACAGGCGGTCGGCCGCCTCAGGGTCCAGGGCGTGGGGCATGACGCCGTTCCAGGGGCGCTCCTGGCTCCATGGGACCGCCTGGTTGCAGTCTTCCAGATAGAGCCCGCCGACGCCTTCCAGCTCGTCGCCCACGGCCGCCCAGACGCTGGTCGCCGCGCCCTGCTCGGTGGACTTGAAGCCCTCGCGCGGCTTGTCGTTCTCGTCCAGCCAGCCCATGGCGCGCTGCTCGTCCAGGGTCATGTGCCGCTGCAGCGGGGTCATGATGCCGCCCGGCATGACGGCGTTGGCGTTGACGCCCTGGTCCTTGAACCGCTTGTCGAAGCCGACCGCGAACAGGCTGTTGGCGGTCTTGGCCTGGCCGTAGGCCTCCCACTTGTCGTAGTCGCGATGCTGGTAGTTCGGGTCGTCGAAGTTCACCCCCGCGCGGCGATGGCCGATCGACGACAGGGACACGAGGCGCGAACGCTTCCCTGACCCCTTGGCGGCGGCCACCAGGTTCGGGGCCAACAATACCGACAGCAGGAAGTGGCCCAGGTGATTGGTGCCGAACTGCATCTCGAAGCCGTCGGCGGTGCGCATCAACGGACTGGCCATGACGCCGGCGTTGTTGATCAGCAGGTCGACGGGCCGGTCACCCCAGCGATGGGCGAAGTGGCGGACGGCCTCCAGGCTGGCCAGGTCCAGCATGCCGAAGCTGGCGCGCTTGGAACCGACTTCGGCGTTGATCGCATTGGCGACCTCTTCGCCCAGCTCGGGCTTGCGGGCGGCGATGATCACCTCCGCGCCGGCCAGGGCCAGGGCCCGCGCCGTCTCGACGCCGATGCCGGTGGCCGCGCCGGTGACGATCGCCGTCCGGCCCGACAGGTCATGGCCCGCGACGACCTCACGCGCCGTCGACTTCGCCCCGAACGACGAGGTGATCCGTCCGTTCATGCCGCTCTCTCCCTGGTGTTTGTTCTTCTGGTCGGAACGCTACAACTGGATGGCGCAGATCCCCAAGGCGATCGCCAGGCACAGCGGGCCATAGGCGCGGCGGTTGAGGCGCCAGAACGGCGTGCCCTCGGCATAGCGGAACACCGGCGGCGCATAGGTCGCCAGCCCTCGAGCGGCGAAAACGGCGAGCAGGGCCCAGCGCGCGGCTTGCAGCCAGGGCTCGAAGGGCGTCGGCGGCGCCAGGGTCGCCAGGACCAGACCCGCGCCCGTCGTCAGGGCCAGGGCCACGCCCAGGCAGGCGGGCAAGCCCGGGGCCTTCATGTCGCGCGTGCGGCCGACGACGTGCTCGACCAGCGAGGTCTCGTCATGGCCCGGCCAGCGTCCGCCGAAGCCCCAATAGAGGTGGACGGCCGCCAGCAGGACCAGGACGCCGGCGACCAGCAGGGCCAGCAGCACGACCTAGCCGACCTTGCTGAAGTCGGGCGGACGGCGCTCCATGAAGGCCATGAAGGCTTCTCGCGCCTCGGCGGTCTTCAGGCGCTCGCCGAACAGCGCGCCCTCGGTGTCCATCAGCTCGGCGATCTTCCCGGCATCGCGCATCAGGCGCTTGGTGGTGGTCAGGGCGCCCAGCGGACGGGTGGCCAGCTGGTCGGCGGCGGCGCGGGCGCGGGCCCGCAGGTCGCCGGCCTCGGCCGAGCCATTGGCGATGCCCCAGGCCACGGCCGTGCCGCCGTCGATCGCCTCGCCCAGGGCGAACATGGCGTAGGCGCGGGCATGGCCGATGCGGGCCGGCAGCAGCCAACTCGAGGCGGCTTCCGGCACCAAGGCCAGGTTGACGAACGGCACGGTCAGGCGCGCGTCGGGGGTCACATAGACGAGGTCGCAGTGCAGCAGCATGGTCGTGCCCACGCCCACGGCCTGTCCATGGACCGCCGCGATCAGGGGCCGGGTCGCGTGGGCCAGGGCCTTCAGGAAACGGATCACGTGGCGCTCGCCGGTGAAGGCGCCGGTGGCCTGGCTGGCGAAGTCCTGCAGGTCGTTTCCGGCCGTGAAGCTGTCGCCGTCGGCCTGGAAGATCACGACCCGCACGGCCGGGTCCTTCTCGGCCGCTTCCAGGCTGTCGGCCAGCACGCCGTACATGGCGTTGGACAGGGCGTTCTTCTTTTCCGGACGCGTCAGGGTGAGGGTCATCACGCCGGCGTCGATCTCGACTTTGACATGCTCGGTCATGGTCATTCTCCCTTGGGAAACTTGGTCTGCAGACTGGCGAGCCAGCGCGCGACCACGCCGATCTCCTCGTCCGTGAAGCCGGCGGTCAGGTGAGCGTTGATGCCGTCCAAGCCGGCCTTGGCCGCCTCGCGGGCGGCGCGGCCCCTGTCGGTCAGATAGAGGCGCATGGCCCGGCCGTCCTTCGGATCGGCGCGGCGTTCGACCAGTTCGGCCCTGGTCATGCGGTCGATTAGGCCGGTCATGGCCGAGGGCGCCAGGTCCAGGGCGTCGGCGGCCTCGCCGATCAGCGCCCCGTCCTGCTCGCCGAGGAAGAACAGCACCCCCGACTGAGCCGCCGTCAGGCCGCCCTTGGCCGCCATCTTGCCCTCGATCCAGCGCTGCACGCGCCGATGGCCGGCGTTGAGCAGGAAGATCAGGCGGCGGTCGGCGGGCACGGACATGCGGACCAGCCTATATTTCGCATACGAAATGTCAAACGGGCGTTTTTAAGCTTCGCTAGAAACCGCCGCGGCCGCGTACCAGGCGACGCCGTCGGCATCGAGCTCGCGCCGGATGCGGCCGCGGCCGATCAGGCAGTTGAGGTGGGCCAGGGCCTCGCCGGTGGCCATGCCCAGCAGGTCGGGGCCGATCGGCCGGGCGAACAAGGCTCCGAAGGTGTCGACCACCCGCTTGGGCTCGGCCAGCTTCTTTTCCAGGCGGGCCAAGCCCCGCTCGTGCCCGGAGATCAGGCCGTCGATGCGGGTGTGCAGGCCCTCGAACGGATCGTTGTGGGCCGGCAGCACGACCACCTCGTCGGGCACGGCCGCCTTGACCTTGGCCAGCGAGCGCAGCCAGTCGGTCAAGGGGTCGGCGTCCGGCTCGGTTGGGAACACCGAGACGTTGGACGAGATGCGCGGCAGCACCTGGTCGCCTGAAATGAAGACGTTCAGTTGGGGCGCCCACAGGCAGGCGTGATCTGGCGAATGCCCCTGGCCCGTCACCACCCGCCAGGTCTTGCCGCCGATGTCGAAGTCCTCGCCGTCGCTGAGGCGGCGATAGCTGTCGGGCAGGGCGTAGATCGCCTTGCCGAAGCCGCCGAAGCGGGCCTTGTAGTTCTCGATGGCGTCCTCGTCCCAGCCGGCGGCGTGGAAGAATTTCACGCCGTCCTCGGGCGCCTCGCGACCGGTGTCGGCCACCAGCATCCGGCACTGGAAATATTCCAGCCGGGTCATCCACAGCCGGCAGTCGAACTTGCGGGTCAGCCAGCCGGCCAGGCCGATGTGGTCGGGATGCAGGTGGGTGACGATCACCCGCGTGACCGGCTTGCCGCCCAGGGCCCCGACGAAGGCGTTGCGCCAGGCCTGGCTGGTCTCGCGGGTCTGGACGCCGGTGTCGACGATCGCCCAGCCCTCGCCGTCCTCGATGGCCCAGACATTGATGAACTGCAGCGAGCCGCCCAGCGGCATGCGCAGCCACAGCACGCCCGGCGCCACCTCGACCGCCTGGCCCGAGCCCTGCTCCGGCGCGGTCTCGAACGGATAGACCAGGCGACCGGGCTTGCGTGATTCCCGAGCCTCGTTTTCGGGGGGCTCCCCCTCGAGCTGATCCTCAAATCCGTCGCGCATCCTGTCCCCTCCGAACGCCGTTCAACCGGCGCTTGTCCTTGTTCCAACCCATTTTTTACGCTCGAACCCCGTCACGATCACGCCTAGGTCGGACGGTATCTTGACCCCCGATGCAAGCGCGCGCTTATGTCCGCGCGAGGAATCCACCCAGGAGATGTTTCCCATGAAGCGTTTCGCGATCGGCCTGTCGGCCGCCCTCGCGGTCGCCATTCTCGTGCCGGCCGCCGTTATTTCGGCGCCGAAAGAAGAGAAGGGCAAGCCCGCCGCTGTCGACGCCAAGGCGCGCGAAGCGGGCATGAAGGAAGCCCCGGCCCTGATCCAGGCCAGCGGCGCAAGCTGCACGGTCTCGGACGCCCGCCTCGTCGGCGAGGACAAGAAGGCCGGCGCCAAGTACTACGAAGTCGCCTGTAACGAGGGCATGGGCTTCGCGCTGATCGCCAAGAAGGACGTGGCGCCGCAGGTCTACACCTGCCTGGAATCGAGCCAACCGGGCCCCGACGGCAAGGTCGGCGGCCTGGCCTGTATCCTGCCCGGCAACGCCAATCCGGGCGCCGGCCTGGCGCCCTTCGTCAAGAAGGGCGGCGTGACCTGCGATATCGAGAACACCCGCGCCATCGGCTCGGGCGCCAAGAACTCGTACTTCGAAGTCGCCTGTAAGGGCGGCGCCGGCTACATCGTCCAGACGGTCGCCCCGCTGAACATCAACGGCGAAGTCGCGGTCAACAGCTGCCTGCTGTACGAAGAAGGCGGCAATGTCAGCTGCAAGCTGACCAACCGTCAGACCCAGCTGGCCGTCGTCGACACGCTGAACACGGCCGCGGCCGCCGCCGGCACCAAGTGCGACATCAAGGACAAGCGCTACGTCCTCAGCACCAAGACCGACAACTACTACGAAGTCTCGTGCCAGGACGGTAAGGGCTACGTCTATCAGCAGACGACGGCCACCAGCGCCTTCGCCCGCGCCATCCCCTGCGCCCAGGCCGGCTTCGTCGGCGGCGGCTGCACCATGACCGACGCCGTCGCCGCTCAGACCGAGCAGGCCGGCTTCTACAGCAAGCTGGCGACCAAGGCCGGTTTCCCCTGCGACGTCGAAAAGTACGGCATGCTGCCGAGCCAGGACCCGAAGAAGGAAATCGTCGAGCTGAAGTGCAAGAACAGCGACGTCGGCGCCATCGCCGTGTTCACCGCCACCGGCGGCACGGTCTATGACTGCCTGACGGCCGAGCTGAACGGCTTCCGCTGCTCCTTCACCAAGAAGGACACCCAGTACGCCCGCCTGACCAAGGACTTGGTCGGCTTCAACAAGGCCTCGTGCACCGTGTCGGACGCTCGCGTCATCGGCGCGACCGACAACGAGGGCTTCGTCGAAGTGGCCTGCTCGGACGGCCTGCCGGGCTGGGTGCTGGGCTATCCGACCGGCGTCGCCAAGCCGGCCGCCAAGGAGTTCCTCTCCTGCGTCCAGGCCAAGGGCATCGGCGGCGGCTGCAAGCTGCCGACCAACAAGGTCAAGGGCTGATCCCAGTCCTAGGCTGATCTGAAGAGGCCCGCCCGGAGCGATCCGGGCGGGCTTTCTTTTTGTCGCCGGGACTGGCTAGGCTCGCGCCATGCTTCGCGCCCTGACCCTCGCCTTCGCCCTCGTCGCCACGGCCAGCGCCGCCCAGGCGGGTCCGCGCTATGTCTCGATGGGCAGCTCCTATGCCGCCGGCCTGGGGATCGCGCCGTATCAGGAGGGCACGCCGGCCCGCTGCGCCCGGTCGACGCGGAACTACGCCAGCCAGTTGGCCGCCAAGCGCGGCCTGAGCCTGGTCGATGTCGGCTGCAGCGGGGCGCGGACCTCGGCGATCCTCCAGCCCTGGGGCGAGCTGCCGGCCCAGATCGATGCGGTCACGGCCGACACGGCCCTGGTCACGATCACCATCGGCGGCAACGACATCGGCCTGGTGGGCGGTCTCTATGGCGGCTCGTGCCGGCAGCTCGGCGAGGCCAATTGTGCGCCGCAGTCAGCGCCGACCGAGGCCGACTACGCGGCGCTCGAAGCCGCCATGACCGGCATCGTCAAGGCGATCCGCGCGCGGGCGCCGAAAGCCGAGGTCGTGCTGGTCGAATATCCCACCATCCTGCCGCCCACCGGCGCGTGCGCCGCTACGCCCCTGGCGGACGCCGACGCCCAGGCCGCCCGGACCAAGGCCGCACGGCTTCTGACCGCCACGCGCGCGGCCGCCACGGCCGGCCGCGCGGCGGTAATCACCACGTCGGAATTTGGCCGAGGCCACGACGCCTGCGCGGCCGAGCCGTGGATGAACGGCTACCCGGCCCCGGGCGCCGCGCCCTACCACCCGAACCTGGCGGCCATGACCGCCATCGCCGAGGCGCTGGACGCCGTCTTGCCGCGCTAGATCGCCGCCTCGATCAGGCGCGGGCCCGGCGTCGCCATGGCCCGGGCGAAGGCGTCGTCGAAGGCCTCGGCGGTCTCGGCGCGCTCGGCGGCCATGCCCAGGCCCTGGGCCACCTGGACCCAGTCGATGCGCGGGTCGCCCAGGTCCAGCAGCTTCGAAGCCGCCGGCCCCGGATTGCCGGCCCCGGTGCGGCCCAGCTCGATGCCCAGGATGCGGTAGGCGTGGTTGGCGAAGACCACGACCGTCACGTCCAGCTGCTCGCGGACGATCGTCCAGAGCCCCTGCACCGTGTACATGCCCGCCCCGTCGCCGGTCAGGGCCAGGACCTTGCGGTCGGGACAGGCCACCGCCGCGCCGATCGCCAGCGGGATACCCTGGCCGATCGCGCCGCCGGTGAGGGACAGCCAGTCGTGGGCGCGGGCCGCCTTGGTCTGGGTGAAGATCGGCAGGCCGGCCGTCACCGCGTCGTCCGAGATCACCGTGTCCGCCGGCATGTGCCTGGCGATCGCGGCCCCGATGGCCCAGGCGTCGAAGCGTCCCGCCGGCGCGTCGGGCGCGCGATAAGCCTCGACCGCTCCCGCCGCCGGCGCGCCGAGGGCGTCGGCCAGGGCGTTCAGGGCCGCCGCCGCGTCGACCTCGCGGCCGCACAGGGTCTCGACCGAGCAGTGCTCGGGCACGAGCACGCTGGGCCGGTCGGGATAGGCGAAGAAGGCCACCGGACGGGCGGTCGAGACCAGCACCATCAGGTCGACGCCCTCCAGGTCCTTCAGGGCCTGCTCGGCGAAATAGGGCAGCTTGTCGGGGCGGAAGCGGCCTTCGCCCCGCGCCTGGCGGGCGGTGAAGGTGTCGGTCAGCACGCGCACGCCATGGGCCGCGAGCCGGCCGGCGGCGGCCAGGGCCGCCGCGCCACAGGCCCCCGAGCCCAGCAGCAGCACCGGCTTCCTGGCGAAACCCAGGGCCTTGGCGACCGTCTCTACGGCGGCCTTGTCGGGCGCGGCGAAGGTCGGCGGGGTGACGACCGGCCCCTTCACGGTGGCCGGGTTCCAGGCGGCGTCGGCGGGCAGGACGAGGCAGGCGTTGCCGCCGGGCGTCCCGTAGCTGGCGGCGATGGCCTCGGCGGTCAGCGGCCCGACGCTGTCGGCGCACTCGGCCGACTTGACCCACAGCGAATTGGGCGCGGCCAGGGCGTGGATGTCGCTGTTCAGCGGCGCATCGAAGCCGCGGTGATAGGTAGCGTGGTCGCCGATGACGTTCACGATCGGGGTGTAGGCCCTGCGGGCGTTGTGCAGGTTGGCCGCGCCGTTGGCGTAGCCGGGCCCCAGGTGCAACAGGGTGCAGGCGGGTTTGCCGGCCATGCGGCCATAGCCGTCGGCGGCGCCCGTCGCTACGCCCTCGAACAGGCACAGCACGCTGCGCATGCGCGGCTCGCGGTCCAGGGCCGAGACGAACTGCATCTCGCTGGTGCCCGGATTGGCGAAACAGGCCGTCACCCCGTTGTCGGCCAGGGTGGTGATCAGGGCGTCCGCGCCGTTCATGGTCTTCTCCGTACCGCTATGCCCTTTGTCTCCGACATTTCGGCATTGGTCTCAACTCGATTGCGCTGAAGCCGGCAAACGTCGCAGTGTGCGGACCGGATTGGGGAGAAAACTTGCCATGCCGGCCATGAGCCCGGCCGCGCGCTGGACGCTGATCGCGTCCGTGATCGCCGGCGTCAGCTATGTCGTGACCTGGGGCGTGACCCTGCCGCCCCCCGTCGAGATCGCCTGGAAGGGCGCGGGCGTGGCGCTGCTGGCGATCCATGCGGCGGTGCGGGCGCGGTCGGTGGACGGGTGGCTGCTGGTCGCCGTCATGGGCCTGGGGGCGCTGGGCGACGTCCTGCTGGAGATCCTGGGCCTGACGACGGGCGCCGTCGCCTTCCTGCTGGGTCACCTCGTCGCCAGCGGGCTCTATCTGCGCCACCGGCGCGCCGGCTGGCCGGCGGCGCTGGTCCTGGTCCCGGCGATCGCCGGAGCGGCCTGGCTGCTGCCGGCCGACCGCGCCGCCGCGCCGGGCATCGCGCTCTATGCCGGCTTCCTGGGCGTGATGGCCGCCACGGCGCTGGGCAGCCGCTTTCCATGGGCGAGCGTGGGCAGGGGCGCGCTCATGTTCGTGCTCTCGGACCTCCTGATCTTCGCCCGCCTGGGCCCGCTGCCGGACAACCTGGCGACCGGGCTGGCGGTGTGGGGCCTCTATTATTTCGGCCAGATGCTGATCTGCCTGGGCGTGGCCGAGAGCCTGGACACTAGAACCGCATGACCCCGGCGTCGGGCTGCTCGGCGAACAGCCGCGCGAGTTCGGTCGGCCGCCGCTCCCGCGCCAGGGCCTGGTTGATGTAGCCCTTGTCGGTCAGCTCGCCGCTGGCCGCGTCCGGCGCGCCGTCCAGGATCAGGGCCCGCTGCACCTTGCCGCCGCCGCCCTTGGCCGAAGCGTTCATCCGCGCGAGGCCCTCGATGATCGCGGCCTTCACGGCCTCGCCGTCCCCCAGCCGCTCGCAGGCCTTGGCGTCCAGGAACAGCATCAGGCCGACGCCGTCCTGGCCCTCGCCGCAGACCACCGCGTCGGACACCAAGCCGCCGATCGCCGACACCGCCGCCACCCGCAAGGCCCCGGCGGCCACGAAGGTCCCGCTGGCCAGCTTGAAGTTCTCGACGAGGCGGCCATCGAACACCAGGCCCGCCGCCGGATCGTCCGGATCGGCCAGCCGCGCCGCGTCGCCCAGGCGGTAGAAGCCATCCTCGTCGAAGGCCTGCTCGGTGGCTTCTGGCTGGTCCAGGTAGCCCGGAGAGACCTGTGGCCCCTTCACGCGGATCTCGAACTTGCCGCCGTCGCCATCCTTCGTTCCTGGGGCCGGGACCAGCTTCACCGAAGTTCCCGGCGTCGGCAGGCCGACCATGCCCGAGCGGGCGTTCAGCCAGTGGATGTTGCAGGCCGTCGGGCCGGTCTCGGTCGCGCCATAGCCGGCGGCGAAGGTGATCCGTTCGCCGACCGTCCGCACCGCCACGGCCTGGACTCGGTCCAGGATCGACTGGGCCATCGAGGCCCCGCCGTACTGCAGCACCCGCACCGTCTCGAAGAACTTGGCCGCCAGGGCCTCGTCGCGCTCCAGCTCGCCGACGAACATCGCCCAGCCGGCCGGGACCATGTTGTGATAGGTCGTCGCCACCTCGCGCAGATTGCGCACCGTCTCGGCGAACTTGCCGGGGACCGGCTGGCCGGCGTCGATGTACAAAGTCCCACCCCGGTGCAGCACCATGTGCAGGATGGCGTTGGCCCCCAGGCTGTGGCTCCAGGGCGCGGAATTGACCAGCACCGGCGGCTCGGGATCGGCATAGCAGGCTTGGATCTGGGCCGCGTTCAGCGCGATGTTGGCGTGGGTGCAGACCACCGCCTTCGGACGCCCCGTCGAGCCGGAAGTCAGCAGCAGTTTGGCGACGTCCTCCGGCTGGGCGACGGACTCGACGGGCTCGCTCTTCAGGAGCTCGGCGAAGGCGATGTCGCCGGCCCGGGCGTGACGGCTGACCACCACCGGCAAGCCGGCCAGGAACGGCGCGGCCAGGGCGTCGCCGAACGCCTCGGCGTCGTCGGCATAGACGGCGGCGGGCTTCAACCGCTCGACGGCGTGCCGCAGGCGGGTCAGGTCCGCGCCCTTCAGCCCGTACTGCGGCGAGACCGGTGCGACGGGCGCGCCCAGGCTCATGGCGGCATAGGCGATCAGGGCGTGGTCGACGCCGTTGCGGGCCAGGATCAGCAGCGGCTGGCCGCGCGAGAGGCCTAAGCCCGCCAGCCCGCCGGCCAGAGCGGCGACGCGATCCTTGGCCTGGGCGTAGGTGACGGTCCGCCAGCCCTCGCCGTCACGCTCGGCCAGCCAGACCCGATCGGCCGCCTCGATCGCCCAGCGCGCCAGCGGCTCGGTGGTGGTCCGCACCGCGCTGGAATAGGGCATGGGATTGCGCAGGATCAGCGTCTCGTCGTGACGCTCGACCTCCAGCGCACGGGGGGCGTAGCGAGCATCGCGGAAGGGCGCGGTGTTGAGGGTCGATCCGTCCATGCGCCCAGTTATGCGTCCGCGCCGACCGGCGTTCAATCCGGCCGTGGCGGCGCCCCTCTCGACATTTTTCACGAGACCTGTCGAATCCGTCCCAGCCGGCGCGTCTCTCAGCTCGAAGCGTCGCGATGGCCGCGCGCTCATGGGAGACGAGACGATGCAATACGCCCTGCTGATCTATGAGAACGAGGCGCTCTACCGCGGCGACGACGGCCGTGCGCTGGACGAGATCATCGCCGCTCACCAGGCCCTGGCCGGCGAGTTGGCGGCCAAGGGCGTCCTCAAGGGCGGCTCGGGCCTGAAGACCGTCGACACCGCCACCACGGTGCGCAAGACCGGCGGCCAGCACGCCCTGCACGACGGCCCCTACGCGGAAGCGCGCGAGCAGCTGGGCGGCTTCTACCTGGTCGAGGTCGCGGACCTGGACGCCGCCCTCGCCATCGCCCGGCGCATCCCGCTGGCCGGCGACGGCGCGGTCGAGGTCCGCCCCGTCATCGACGAAGATTGAGGACGCTCGACCCCATAAGGGCTCTCGAGGGGGCCGCGCGGGAAGCCGGCGGGCGCATCGTCGCCGCCCTGGCCGCGACCTTCCGCGACCTCGACCTGGCCGAGGAGGCCTTCGCCGAGGCCTGCGCGCGGGCCGCCGCCGTCTGGCCGGCGGCCCCGCCCCTGGACCCGGCGGCCTGGCTGTACGCCACGGCGAAGCGGCGCGCGCTGGATATGATCCGCAGGCGGAAAGTCCGTCAGCGCCTGGCGCCCGACGCGCCCGAACCGGACGCCACGGCCGAGGACATCTTGGCCTCCGACGCGCGATTGATCCCCGACGAGCGCCTACGGCTGATCTTCGTCTGCTGCCACCCGGCCGTCGCCCCCGAGGCCCGCGCGGCCCTCACGCTGCGACTGGTCTGCGGGCTCTCCGTCCAGGAGATCGCTCGCGCTTTCCTCGTCGCCGAGCCGGCCATGTTCCAGCGTCTGACCCGCGCCAAGCGCAAGATCGCCGAGGCCGGGGTGTCGTTCGAGGTCCCTGGCCCCGAGGCCTGGCCCGAGCGGGTGGAGGCGGTGCTCTCGACCCTGGAGGTCGCCTATGCTCGCGCCCACGAGGACGCCGCCGGGACCGGACAACATGCCGGCTACGCCCGCGAGATGCTGGGCCTGACGGCGGCGCTGGCCGAGCTGCTGCCCGAGGAGCCGGAAAGCCTGGCCTTCGCGGCCCTGGTCCGCTTCGCCGAGGCGCGGCGGCCCGCGCGGCTGGACGCGGCGGGGGCGATGGTTCCGCTCTCGGAGCAGGACCCCGCCTTGTGGAACCGAACCCTGATCCGCGACGGCGACGCCCTGCTGCGGCGGGCGGCCCGCCTGAAGCGCACCGGTCCGCGCCAGCTGCGCGCAGCCCTGCACGCGGCGTGGAGCCTGCGCCGGTCGCTGGCCGAGCCGCCGCCATGGTCGGCGATCCTGGCCCTGTACGATCTGTTGCTGGACTGGCGCGAGGACCCGTTCGTGCGGCTCAACCGCGCCGTGGCCCTGGCGGAAGCGGCCGGACCGGCCGTGGCGCTGGCCGAGGTGGAGGCCCTGGACGCGCCGCGCCTCGCGGACTTCCAGCCCTTCCACGCGGTGCGCGCCGACCTCCTGGCGCGGCTGGGCCGGCGCGACGAGGCGCAGGCGGCTTACGACCGCGCGATCGAGCTGGCGCCGGGGCCGGCCGAGCGGCTGTGGCTGCTGCGCAAGCGCGAAGCGCTCTAGCGGGCCAGGGTCTCCAAGAAGCGCACCGGCTCGCCGCGGCCTTCGGCGACGATCTCGTCGTCGCGCATGACCACGACGCCGCGCACGATGGTCGCCACCGGCCAGGCCTTGGCCTCGAAGCCGTCGAACGGGGTCCAGCCCGCGCGGTTTGCCATCTGCGCGTGGGTGATGACCTTGCGGGCCTTCATGTCGACGATGGTGAAGTCGGCGTCGAAGCCCTCGGCCAGGCGGCCCTTGTCGGCCAGGCCGAACACGCGGTTCACGCCGTGGCTGGTCAGGTCGACGAAGCGTTCCAGGCTGAGCTTGCCGTCGACCACGTGGGTCAGCATGACCGGCACCAGGGTCTGGACGCCCGGCATGCCCGATGGCGAGGCCGGATAGGGGCGGGCCTTCTCCTCGCGGGTATGCGGAGCATGGTCGCTGCCCAGCACGTCGGCGATGCCGGCCTCGATGCCGCGCCAGACGCCGGCCACGTGGTCGGCGGTGCGGATCGGCGGATTCATCTGGGCGAAGCCCTTCAGGCGCTCATAGGCTTCCGGCGCGACCAGGGTCAGGTGCTGGGGCGTGACCTCGACGCTGGCGACGTCCTTGTTCTGGGCCAGGAAGTCGATCTCTTCCTTGGTCGTCACGTGCAGCACGTGGATGCGCTTGCCCAGGTTCTTGGCGATGCGCACCAGGCGGTGGGTCGACTGCAGGGCGGCCTGGGCGTCGCGCACCTCGGGGTGGCTGGTCCAGTCGCCCGGACGGGCCAGGCTGCGGCGCTCGGCCAGGCGGTATTCGTCCTCGGAGTGGAAGGCCGCGCGGCGGTTGACGTGGCGAAGCACGTTCTCGACGCCCTCGTCGTCCTGCACCAGCAGGCTGCCGGTCGAGGCGCCCATGAACACCTTGATGCCGCAGCAGCCCGGCAGGCGCTCCAGCTCGCCCAGGAATTCGGCATTCTCGTGCGTGCCGCCGACATAGAAGGCGTGGTCGGTGTGCATGCGGTTCTTGGCGCGCGAGAGCTTGTCGGCCAGGGCGTCCGGGTCGGTGGTCGTCGGCTCGGTGTTGGGCATCTCGAAGACGGCGACCACGCCGCCCAGGGCCGCGCCGCGCGACCCGCTCTCAAGATCCTCTTTCCACTCCAGGCCCGGCTCGCGGAAGTGCACCTGGCTGTCGATCACGCCCGGCAGGACGGTCAGGCCCGTCGCGTCGAAGATCTCGCCGGCGCTGGCCTGGGACAGGTCGCCGAGGGCAACGATCTTGCCGCCCCGCACGCCGATGTCGGTGACGCCGCGCCCCGCATGGTTCACCACCTCGCCGCCACGCACGATCAGGTCGAAGGTCTGGGTCATGGGACGGCTCCTCGGTGGGTTTGCGCGGTCGTAGGACCGCGTTGTCCAGGAGGCAACCGAAACTAGCTGGCGTCGCGCTCCGAAACGCGTTCCTCGGCCAGGACGTCCTCGACCACCGCTTCCTGCTGAGAGGCTTCCACCGTCTCGACCACCGGCTCCGGCGCGACGGCCTCGGCCGGCGGGGCCGCTTCCACCCCGGCAACCTCCTCCGCGATCGCCTCTTCGACCACGGCTTCCTGCGGCGAGAGCTCGGCCTCCGGCTCCGTACGCGCCAGCAGCGCCTTGGCGGCCTTGACCACCGTGGCCACCGGCAGGTCGCTCATGTGGCGGATGGCCTGGGAGAGATCCGGATCGATGGCCAGGAACTGGTCGAAGGAGCGCGGGCCGCGCACCGCCTCGGCCTTGTCGCCCCAGGGGCCATAGCGGCGCTCGTCCGAGGGGCCGAACAGGCCGATGGTCGGTGCGCCGGCGGCGGCGGCGATGTGCATCAGGCCCGAGTCGTTGCCGATGAACAGCCGCGCGCGGCGCAGGCAGGCATAGGCGGTGAGCAGGTCCACCTTGCCGGTCAGGTCGATGGTGCGACCGCGGGCCGAGGCCATGCGCAGCTCCTCGACCATGCGGGTGTCTTCCGGTCCGCCCAGGATCAGCAGGCGACCGCCGGCCATCGGGCCGTCCTTGTCCAAGAGCTGGGCCGCCGTCTGGGTGAAGCGCTCGATCGGCCAGACCTTGCCGATCCAGTTCGAGGCCGGGCCCATGGCCAGGATCGGACCGCCTTCCCCCAGGAGCTCGTCGGCCAGGGCCTGCACTTCCGGGCTGATGTAGAGATACGGCGCGGGTGGGTCGCCCTCCAGCTTCAGGGTGCGGGCGGCGTCGACCACCTTGTGCACCACGTCGCCAGGCAGCTTCTTCCAGATCGCCCGCTTCTCGCGGCGCAGGAAGAGGGCCGTGGCCGAGCCGCGCAGGTCGACGACCAGGCTCCACTTCTTGTGGCGCACCTGGCGCCACAGCTTGAACCAGTGCCCCTTGCCCTTGCCCTTGCCCTTCTCCATCACGATCACGCGGTCCAGGCCCGGCACATGGGCGAACAGCGGCGCGGCCAGAGGACCGGCGACGATGGTGAAGCGCGCGTTGGGGATCTGGTCCGCCAGCATTTTGATCAGGCCGGACGAGAGCACCGCATCGCCGATGCGGGTCGCCGTGATGAAGAGAATCGGGAAGGCCCGCTGTGTCATCCGCCTATCTATAGGCTGGTCGGTGAGTCGACGCATCCCACGTTAACGGTTGAGCTTTCGGGATTTCTAAGGACTGGCGCCGGTGGGGACTCGGCGCCACATGTGAGGGCATGAGTTCCATCGCCCACCTCGCCTCCCGCGCCGTCATCGCCGTCTCCGGCCCGGACTGGCGAAGCTTCCTGCAGGGCCTGCTGACCCAGGACGTCGAGACGATCCAGCCGGGCGAGCTGCGCTTCGCGGCCCTGCTGACGCCGCAGGGCAAGCTGCTCTACGACCTGTTCGTGGCCGGCACGGAAGGCGGCGCCCTGCTGGATGTGGCGGCCGCGCATCGGGCGACGATCCTGACACGGCTGACGCTGTACCGCCTGCGGGCCAAGGTGACGCTGGAAGCCCAGGATACGCCGGTCCTGGCGGTGTTCGGCGGTGAGGTCTCGGGCCCCTATCTCGATCCGCGCCTGCCGGGACTCGGCGCGCGGGCCTATGGCGGGCTGGACGCCAATGCCGACGAAGACGCCTACGAGGCTCATCGCCTGGCCCTCGGCGCGCCCGGTCCGGCCGACTGGGGCAGCGAGGCGAACTATCCGATCGAGGCCGACTTCGACCTGATGGCCGGCATCGACTTCAAGAAGGGCTGCTTCGTCGGCCAGGAGACGACCAGCCGCATGAAGCGGCGCGGGACGATCAAGAACCGCATGCTGCCGATCACCTTCGACGGCCCGCCCCCCGCCTTCGGGACGGAGGTGCTGGCCGGCGCCTTGCGGGCCGGCGAGGTGCTAAGCGGTCGCGACGGCCGTGCCATGGCCCTGCTGCGCCTGGATCGGATCGAGGGCGCGACGCTGACGGCCGACGGCCGGCCCGTGAGGGTCGAGCGCCCGGCCTGGCTAGGCTAGGGGCTTTCGTTCTCGAAAAGTTCTGGTAGCGTCGCCGCATGACCGAGCACGCGCGCTGCACCTGGAAGGGCATGAACGGGGACCCGTTCTACGAGGCCTATCACGATCATGAGTGGGGGGCGCCCGAATGGGACAGCCGCGCCCTGTGGGAGAAGCTGGTCCTGGACGGCTTCCAGGCCGGGCTGTCGTGGATCACCATCCTGCGCAAGCGCGAGGGCTTCCGCAGCGCCTTCGCCGGCTTCGATCCGGAAAAGGTCGCCCGCTTCGACGAGACCGACCGCGCCCGGCTGATGGCCGACGCCGGCATCATCCGCTCGAACGGCAAGATCGATGCGGCCATCTCGGGCGCCCGGATCTATCTGGACATGCGCGAGCGCGGCGAGGACTTCGGGACCTTCCTTTGGAACATGGTCGGCAATGCGCCGATCCAGAACCAGTGGCAGGCGGGCCAGGTCCCGGCCCAGACGCCGCTGGCGGTCGACATGGCCAAGGCCCTCAAGGCCAAGGGCTTCAAGTTCTGCGGCCCGGTGATCGTCTACGCCTTCATGCAGGCCACGGGCCTGGTCAACGACCACCTGGTGACCTGCTTCCGCCACGAAGAATGCAAGGCGCTGGCGCAGCGGCCTGTCTAGCGCCATGGCCGACCGTCGTCCCAGCCGGTTCATTCCGAGGCGAACCCCGGAATCGGCGGCCATGGTCGCCGACGTCAAGCGGGCCATGGCGATCACCCCCGCGCTCAATCGGCTGGCCTATGACGACATCGAGCAGATCAGGGCGGTGTTCAGCGACCTGATCGGCCAGGACCTGGACCCCGGCTTCGCGCTGATCCCGCCCTTCTTCACGACGGGCGGCCGGAACATCCGCATCGGGCGCGACGTGTTCATCAATCAGAACTGCACCTTCTATGATCTCGGCGGGATCGACATCGCCGACGCGGTGATGATCGGACCGAACGTGAGCCTGATCACCTCGGGCCATCCCCTCGCCCCCTCCCGGCGCAGGGACGGCGTGACCGCCGCGCCGATCGTCATCGAGAAGAATGTCTGGCTCGGCGCGGGCGTCGTCGTCATCGGCGGCGTGACGGTGGGCGAGAACGCGGTCGTGGCGGCCGGCTCGGTGGTCACCAGGGACGTCCCCCGTGACACGCTGGCGGGCGGCAATCCGGCCAGACCCATCCGCGCGATCGTCGACGACTAAACCGTTCGCGACCGGTGGCGAGCGAACATCCGTGCATCCTTCGCCCCTGGCGCCCCACCAAAACTCCATCCGTTTTCAGACGAAGCCGGTTTCATCCTGCCCTGAAAGCGCCTAGGTAAGCCTCAACCTGAGCATAACTTTCCAGGGATTAGGGCAATGGACGACGCGGGCGCCAGCTTGCAGGCGACGATGGCGGGGATGGGCCGGACGGCTCGCGAGGGCGCGCGCGCGCTTCGCCTCGCCATGCCAGAGCAGCGCACCGCCGCCATCCAGGCCATGGCCGCCGCGATCCGCGAGGACGCCGCCGCCATCCTGGCCGCCAACGCCAAGGACCTGGCCCGCGCCAGCGCCAACGGCCTGACCGCCCCGATGCAGGAACGCCTGCTGCTGGACGAGAAGCGCCTGGAAGGCGTGGCCGCCGGGGTGGAAGCGGTCGCGGCGATCCCCGACCCCATCGGCGTCGCCACCTCGCGCTGGACCCGGCCCAACGGCCTGGACATCAGCCGCGTGCGCACCCCGATCGGCGTGATCGCCATGATCTACGAGAGCCGCCCCAACGTGACCGCCGACGCGGCCGCGCTTTGCGTGCGCTCGGGCAATGCGGTGATCCTGCGCGGCGGGTCGGAGTGCATCCACTCCAACCTGGCCATCCACGCTTCCATAGAACGCGGCTTGCAGGCCGCCGGCCTGCCCGCCGCTGCCGTCCAGATCGTCAAGACGCCCGATCGCGCCGCCGTCGGCGCCATCCTGTCGGGCCTGGACAAGGCCATCGACCTGATCATCCCGCGCGGTGGCAAGAGCCTGGTCGCCCGCGTCCAGGCCGAGGCCCGCGCCCCGGTGCTGGGCCACCTGGAAGGCCTGAACCACGTCTTCGTCCATGCCGGCGCCGACGTGAAGAAGGCCGTCGACATCGTCGTCAACGCCAAGCTGCGCCGGGTGTCGGTCTGCGGCTCGGCAGAGACCCTGCTGATCGACAAGGCCGCCGCCGAACGCCTGCTCCCGCCGATCGCCGACGCCCTGATCAAGGCCGGCTGCGAGCTGCGCGGCGACGCCGCCGCCCGGGCGATCGAGCCGACCATGAAGAAGGCGACGACCGAGGACTGGACCACCGAGTATCTGGCCGCGATCCTGGCCGTGGCCGTGGTCGACGGCGTCGACGGCGCGGCCAGGCACATCGCCGCCTACGGCTCGGGCCACACCGACGCGATCGTCACCGAGGATGCGGCCGCCGCCGACGCTTTCGTGGCGGCAGTCGACAGCGCCATCGTGCTGGTCAACGCCTCGACCCAGTTCGCCGATGGCGGCGAGTTCGGCTTCGGGGCCGAGATCGGCATCGCCACCGACAAGCTTCACGCCCGCGGCCCGGTGGGGGCCGAGCAACTGACGACGTTCAAATATGTGGTTCGCGGGACCGGCCAGACTCGTCCCTGAGGCCGGCCGGCCCAACGCCCAGCGCCTCGGGTTCCACCTGGAGCCCGGGATGCGCGTCGGCCTGTTCGGCGGCAGCTTCAACCCGGCGCACGAGGGCCATGCCCACGTGGCCGAGACGGCCATGCGCCGTCTGGAGCTGGACCGCGTCATCTGGCTGGTGTCGCCGCAGAACCCGCTGAAGTCCAAGCACGAGACCCGGCCCGTCGCGGAACGCATGGCGCAGGCGCGCCGCTGGGCGCGCGGATCGGGGATGATCGTCTCCGACGCCGAGACCCGCCTGGGCTCGCAATACACCATCGACACCCTGAGGGTGCTGCGCGCCCGCTATCCCGGCGTGAAGTTCGTCTGGGTGATGGGGGCCGACAGCCTGGCGACCTTCCACCGCTGGCGCGGCTGGACCCAGATCATGCGCGAAGTCCCCGTAGCGGTGATCTCGCGTCCGTGGATCACGCTGAAGGCCCGGACCTCGCCCGCGGCCCGCCGTTTCGCCTTCGCCCGCTGGCCTGCCAGCGCCGCCGCGACCCTGCCCGACGCCACCGCCCCGGCCTGGGTCTATCTGACGGGACCGCTGAATTTCGCCTCCTCGACCGCTCTGCGGTCGAGGCAAAGAGAAGAGCCGACCGCCATGCGAGCGCGCCAAAAGGGCTAAAGGCCAAGCTTTTCAGCGTTGCCCGAAGGCCTCAGGTCGGCCCGGCGATCGTCGTTCGGCCATCACCCTCTCTCTTTCCGCCCAATTCCGTGCTATGGGGGATATCCACAGCGACCCCATAAGGAGCAATCCGCTGCGTAGCGACCCCGCGCAAAGTGCGCACGAAGGCCCGGCCGGCGCCGAGTCCTCGACTGAATCCCCGGGCCTGAGTCTGCCCCTCGACCTCAAGGCGCTGGAGCGCCTGATCCTGGAACGCCTGGACGACGACAAGGCCCAGGACATCGTCCACATCGACCTGACGGACAAGAGCTCAGTCGCCGACAGCCTGATCGTGGCGTCGGGCCGTTCGCACCGTCACGTCGGCGCGCTGGCCGATCACCTGCTGCGGGCGCTGAAGGAAAACGGCTACGGCAAGGCGCGGGTCGAAGGCCTGCCGCATTGCGACTGGGTGCTGATCGACGCCGGCGACGTCGTCATCCACCTGTTCCGCCCCGAAGTGCGCAGCTTCTACAACATCGAGAAGATCTGGGCGGTCGACGCTCCGCACCGCACGGCCGCGAACTGATCTCCTCGATCCTGCTCGGCCGTCGCCCGCTCTCGGGTGACGGCCTAGAGCCACGCCCATGAAGATCACCATCCTCACCGTCGGAAAGCTCGGCCGCATGGTCGAGGCGCAGCTGGCCCTGGACTATGCGTCCCGCGCCACCGCGTCCGGCCGCGCCCTGGCCCTGGGTCCGGTCGAGATCGTCGAGGTCGAGGCTCGGAAACCCGGCAAGGCCGCCGAGGCCGAGGTGCTGCGCCCCCACCTGGACGGCGCCTACGTCGTGGCCTGCGACGAGCACGGCAAGGCCTGGAAGAGCCGCGCCTTCGCCGACCACCTGGCCCGGCTGCGCGACGACGGCAACCGCCGCGTGGTGTTCCTGATCGGCGGCGCCGACGGCCTGGATCCCACGATCCTGTCGGCCGCCAACGAGACCATGGCCTTTGGGGTCCAGACCTGGCCGCATGCCCTGGCCCGGGCGATGCTGGCCGAGCAGGTCTATCGCGCCACCACCATCCTGTCGGGCTCGCCCTATCACAGGGATTAGGGCATCAAGGCCGACGATGCTTCGCCGCCCTCTCGTCATCGGCCTGATCCTCGCCGCCCTCGCCGTCCCGACGGCCGTGGTCGGCTGGCAGCGCGCCGACCGGGCGGCCGAAGCCCAGCGCGCCAAGGACCGCCAGCAGGCCGCCGACACCCGCCGCGAGATCCAGGACCTGCGGGCCGAGCTGGACCGCCTGGACCACGCCCGCATCGCCGCCGGGGCCGATGTCGACGCCAAGCGGGCCCGGCTGGAGGCGCTGAACGCCCGCGAACGCTCGATCCTGGCCGACCTTGGCGTCAACCGCCAGCGCCTGTCGCTGCTGCTGTCGGCGCTGCAGCTGTTCCGCCGCGACCCGCCGCCAGCGCTGCTGGTCTCGCCGGGCAACGCCCGCGACGCGGTGCGGGCGGCGATCCTGATCCGAGCGATGACCCCGGACCTGCAGCGCCGCGCCGAGGCCTATGCCCGCCAGGCCTCGGCCGTGGGGACCCTGCGTCGCGAGGCCGCCGCCGCCTCGGCCGAGCTGTTCACGGCCGAGAGCGTGGTCGCCGACCGCAAGGGCGAGATCGAGCGCCTGATCATCGAGAAGACCCAGCTGGAGCGCGCCTACGCCCAGGAGGCTCTGGCCGAGGAGAGCGAACTGCGCACCCTGGGCGCCCTGACCGACGGCCTGGGCCGGGTGGAGCCCACGGGGCCGCTGCACCTGCGCAGCCCCGCCGCCGGCGCCATCGTGCGCCGCTTCGGAGCCGAGATGCCGGCCGGCGGCAAGTCGCCCGGCCTGACCATCCGCACCGACAAGGGCCTGACCGTCACTGCTCCGGCCGCCGGAACCGTCGAATACGCCGGCGCGCTGAACGGCTGGGGCGCGGTGCTGATCCTGCGCTCACAGGGCGCCTACCACCTGGTCCTGGCGGGCCTGGATCAGGTAACGGCGGCGCCCGGACAATCTGTCGCGGCCGGCGCCCCCATCGGCAAGATGCCGGATCATGTATCTTCCGATCCGGAGCTCTATCTGGAGGTCCGTGAGAACGGCGAACCGGCGGACCCGGAGCGCTGGCTCAAACAAGAGTCGCGATAGACGGCTTTTTCAGTAATGGTGGCCGTAATTCTACCGGCTGCCGCGACTAGTGGTTGGACGGGGCTAAACAATCGAAAGCGGCGCCACGCGCCGCCAGGGAGCCTTCTGGGCCTTAATGCGCAAGTACCTGCTCATCGGCGTTTCCGCCTTCGTCCTCGGCGCGGGGACCATGGCCTACTTCAGCCCCATCGCCCAGGCGAACAACGCGCCGAAGACCAAGACCTACAAGATGCTGGAGCTCTTCGGCGACGTGCTGGGCACGGTCGAGGACCAGTACGTCACCGAGGTCGACGACAAGAAGCTGATCGAGGCGGCGCTGGACGGCATGCTGACCAGCCTCGATCCGCACTCGGGCTACCTGTCGCCCGACAGCTACGAGGACATGCAGGACACCACGCGCGGCGAGTACGGCGGCCTTGGCATCGAGGTCACCAGCGAGGACGGCGTCGTGAAGGTCATCTCGCCGATGGACGGCACCCCGGCTTCACGGGCGGGCATCCAGGCCGGCGACTACATCACGGCCGTGAACGGCCAGAGCGTGCTGGGCCTGACGGTCACCGAGGCCGTCAAGCAGATGCGCGGCACGGCCGGTGAAGCCGTCACCCTGACCATCGCTCGCGACAAGACCGATCCGTTCGACGTGAAACTGGTCCGCGAGGTGATCAAGCCCAAGGCCGCCATCGCCCGCATGGAAGGCGACTACGGCTATGTCCGCCTGCCCGGCTTCAACGAGAAGGCCACCGACGCCGTGGTCGCCTCGATCGACGAGCTGAAGGCCAAGAACCCGCAGATGAAGGGCCTGATCCTGGACCTGCGCAACAATCCCGGCGGCTTGCTGGACCAGGCGGTCGGCGTGGCCGACGTGTTCCTGGACGGCGGCGAGGTGGTCAGCCAGCGCGGCCGCGATCCGCGCAACATCCAGCGCTACAACGCCCGCCCGGGCGACCTGCTGAACGGCATGAAGATGGTCGTTCTGATCAACCAGGGCTCGGCCTCGGCCGCTGAAATCGTCGCCGGCGCCCTGCAGGATCGCCACCGCGCCGAACTGGTCGGCCTGACCAGCTTCGGCAAGGGTTCGGTGCAGACCGTGATCCCGCTGCGCGGCGGGGCCGACGGCGCCCTGAAGCTGACTACGGCCAAGTACTTCACGCCCTCGGGCCGCTCGATCCAGAAGACGGGCATCGCCCCGGACCTCGAGGTCGCCCAGACCCGCGACCAGGCCCAGGACATCGCCAACCGCGTCTGGTTCAGCGAAGCCAGCTTCAAGAACGCCCTGAACGCCGACGAGGGCAAGAGCCGCCAAGGCGTCCACACCCCGGCCGAGGCCCCGCCGGCGGCCTTCGACGACAAGAAGGGCGACTTCCAGCTGCAGCGCGCCATCGCCGTCCTGAACGCCGGCTCGGTCGCCGCCACGCCCAAGCTGCCCAAGCCGGCGGCCAAGGTCGCCGAAGTCACAGCCAAGGCCGCCGCGGCGGCCGGCAAGGCCCCGGTCACCGAAAACAAGTAAGGCTCAGCGCCCCAAGCCTGATCAGCGCCGCTCCGGGACACCGGGGCGGCGTTTTTTCATGGCGCTCGCTTGGCGAATGGCGATCGGCCTGTAAGGTGGCCGAACGCCGTTCGGGGACTCTCCATGCTGCCTTTGCTCATCGCCCTGGCCATGGCGACCGCTACGCCTTCGCCCAAGCCGCTTCTGCCTGGCGTGGTCGACACGACCGCCACCGAGGTCCGGCCCGCCTTCAGCCCCGACGGGCGTTGCATCCTGTGGGGCGCGATCACGACCAAGGCCGACTGGAAGATCCTGCAGACCTGTCTGGAGGGCCAAGCGTGGTCGATCCCCGCGGCCGTATCCTTCGACAGTTCCGCCAACGACTTCGACCCGGCCTTCTCGCCGGACGGCCGCACCGTCTACTTCTTTTCCAACCGCCCCGGCGGCCTGGGCGGAGACGACCTGTGGGCCGTGGCGCGGGATCCCGCGACCCTGGCCTTCGGGACGCCTCACAACCTGGGCCCGCGCTTCAACACCGCTGGCGACGAGTGGGCGCCGAGCCCGACCGGCGACGGCAAGCTGATCTTCTCGTCGAACGGCCACGGCGGCGCGGGCGGTCAGGATCTGCTCGAGGGCGCCCTGGCGGGCGACGCTCCGGTCCGGAACCTGGGCCCTGGCGTCAACGGCCCGCTGGACGACTTCGACGCCACCGTGCTGGCGGATGGCCGACTGGTCTTCGCCTCCGGCGACCTGAAGGCCGAGACGGGCGTGGCGCTGTACGTCGTCCGGCGCGGCGGCGACGGTGCCTGGGCGGGCGGCCGCCAGCGCCTGCCCACGCCGATCAACTGCTCCGCAGAGATCAACAACGGACCGGCGGTCGATCCGCGGCGGCCGGACCTGTTCTTCTATTCGGCCTACTGCCTCGGGCTGGGCGTCGGTCGGATGGACATCTTCGAGGTCCCCGCGCCTGCCGGCTGAACGCCCGGCCGCGACGTCGCGTCGCGTCGGCGAAGCGCCTTGGCAGCATCTCGTTAACCATATGTTCGGCCCTGACCGGCTAGCCTGCGAGGGTCATGGCCGTCACCTTCTCGCGAAAGCCCGCCTACGCCGCCGCCGCGCCCGCTCCGGGCGGGTCGGGCGACCTGCGCGCCAAGCTGATGGCGGCGCTGACCAATCCCTATATCAGCGCCAGCGGCGCGGCCTGCCTGTTCCTGGCCTCGCTGGCGACGCTGGTCCTGATCACCAGCGACCCGCACGCCGGCTCGCCGGTGATTCGCCTGGAGCTGACCAAGATCGGCGCGACCAAGAACGCGCCGGAGGGTTGGCGCGAGGCGCTGGGCGGCGATCCCGGCCACGAGGCCGAGTTCGTGCCGGGCCAGCTGGGCCTGTCGCGCAACCCCTTCGCTCCGGTCCAGGCCGAGGAGGGCGAAGCGACGCCCGCCGAAGGCCTGGCCAACCTGCCGCCTATCCAGCAGGGCCCGGGCCTGGCCCAGGCCCCGATCGCCGGCCTGACCGCGCCCGGTCCCGGCGGCGGCCCGCTGCCGATCATCGCCGCCGACGGCCGCACGGCCGCCGAGGCCTATGCCCGTCCGTTCACGCCCAATGGCCGCCCCAAGGTGTCGGTGGTCATCGGCGGCCTGGGCCTCAACGCCCAGACCACCCGCGCGGCGATCGAGACCCTGCCGGGCGAGATCACCCTGTCCTTCGCGCCCTATGCCGAGGGCCTGCAGGGCTGGATCGACCTGGCCCGCGCCCACGGTCACGAGGTGCTGCTGGAGACCCCGATGGAGCCGGCCGACTATCCGGCGAACGACCCGGGTCCCTATACCCTGATCGCCGCCAACCGGCCCGAGGACACCGTCCGCAAGCTGGAATGGCTGATGTCGCGCGCCAGCGGCTATTTCGGCCTGTCGAACTATCTGGGCGCCCGTTTCGTCGAGAGCGACACGGCGATGACCACCTTCAACGCCGTGCTCAAGGCCCGCGGCCTGGCCTTCGTCGATGACGGTCTGGCCCAGCGCCGCGGCGGCCCGATCCCCCGCGCCTCGGCCGACCGGGTGATCGATGACGAGCTGTCGGCCACCGCCATCGACGCCCAGCTGCGAGCGCTGGAAAACGGTGCGGCGGGCCGCGGCCAGTCGCTGGGTTCGGGCTTCGCCTATCCGGTGACGATCACCCAGGTGCGCGTCTGGGCCGCCGGCCTGCAGGCGCGCGGCCTGCAGCTGGCCCCCGCCTCGGCCCTCGCGCACCGATAAGCCTGTAAGCCCGGGCGTACTTCACCTCAGGCATACTGGCGCGCCGCGACAAGTCGTGGAACAACGCTCGTGATGACCGAGCGTGACTATCCCAAGCATCGGCCGAATGTCGGCGTTGTCCTGTTCCATCCGGACGGGCGCGTCTGGCTGGGCCGCCGCAACAAGCAGGCGCCGCCGTACAATTGGCAGTTCCCGCAAGGCGGCGTCGACGAGGGCGAGGATCTGGAGGTCGCCGCCCGCCGCGAGCTGGCCGAGGAGACCGGCGTCACCTCCGTCGAACTGTTGGGGCGCACGGAGGGATGGGTGAGATACGACTTCCCGCCCGAGGTGCTGGCCAACGAGAAACGCTCGCGCGGATGGCTGGGTCAAAAGCAGGTCTGGTTCGCCTATCGCTTCATCGGCGAAGAGTCCGAGATCGATCTGGAGGCGGACGAGCACATCGAGTTCGACGCGTGGAAATGGGGCAGGCTCGACGAAACGCCCGAACTGATCGTACCCTTCAAGCGTGGCGTCTACGAAGCAGTGGTCGCCGCCTTTGCGGGGTTCGCGCGCGGCGTCTGACTCTGTCGTCCGTCGCGTTGGGGAGAACAGGATGGCGGACACGGTTCTGCTGATACACGGCTACGGCTGTGGAGGGGACGTCTGGGACCCTGTCGCCGCGCGGCTGCGGGCCGAAGGGTACCGCGTGGAGGCGCCGACGATCCGGTCGGCGGTGCGCACCGTCGAAGGCCCGCGCGCGGGCCTGGCGGGCCTGACCCTGGCCGACTACGTCGCCGAGATGAGCGCCCTGGCTCAAACCCTGGCCAAGGAGACCGGCAAGAAGCCGATCGTCATCGGCCACTCGATGGGCGGGCTGATCGCCCAGAAGATCGCCGAGGCCGGCCATGCGTCGGCCCTGGCCCTGTTCGCGCCCGCCTCGCCGGCCGACGCGCGCGGCAAGCCCAAGCTGACCCCTGTCTTCACCTTCCTGAATCTGGCCCTGCAGTCCAAGCCCGAAACCAGGGCCGGCAAGATGTGGAAGCCCGGCTTCAAGTTCGGCGTCGTCAACGCCGTGCCGGCCGCGCGCCACGACGCGCTCTATGCCAAGCTGGTCCATGACAGCGGCCAGGTGCTGGCCGACCTGGCCTGGCCGCATAAGGATCCCAACAGAACCGCCCATGTCGACGCCAGCAAGGTCACCGTGCCGGTGCTGGTGATGGCGGGCGCGCTGGACCGCACGACCCCCGTCGAGGACGTCCGCCTCGTGGGCAGGAAGTACGCCGGCGCCGAATACCGAGAATACCCCACCAACGCCCATTACCTCATAGACGAGCCGAACACGATGAGCATCCTCAACGACCTGATCGCCTGGCTGACCGGCAAGAAGCCGGCCGCCGCCCCCGCGCCCGAGCCGGCGAAGGCCGCGACTCCGGCTCCCGCTCCGGCTCCCGCGCCCGAGCCCGTGAAGGCAGCGGAACCGGCGCCGGCCGCCGCCCCGGCGCCGGCTCCCGCACCCGCACCTGCCCCCGCCGCGAAGGCTCCGGCCAAGCCGAAGGCCGAGGCCAAGCCGAAAGCGGCCGCGCCCGCCAAGGCCCCGGCCGCGAAGGCCGCCCCGAAGGCCAAGGCCCCCGCCGCCGAAAAGGCCCCGCCCACGCCGAAGACTGTCGCGCCGAAGACTGGCGCGCCCAAGACGGCTGCGCCCAAGGCCGCCGCCGCACCGAAGAAGGCCGCGGCTCCGGCTGCCAAGCCCGCCGCGGCGAAAGCCGCCCCGGCCAAGGCGCCCGCGAAGGCCGCCCCCGCACCGAAGACCGCCGCCGCCAAGCCTGCTGCCGCGCCTAAGGCCGCGGCGGCTCCAAAGGCCGCTCCGAAGGCCGCCGCCGCGCCCGCCAAGGCGGCTGCGAAACCCGTCGCGAAGGCCGCTCCGGCCGCCAAGCCCGCGGCGACCGCCAAGGCTCCGGCCAAGGCCGCTGCTCCGAAAGCCGCTGCGGCTCCGAAAGCTCCCGCCGCGTCCAAGACCGCCGCCCCGAAAGCTGCTGCGAAGCCGAAGGCCGAGGCCAAGCCGGCGACCGCCGCCAAGGCTCCGGCCACCAAGAAGCCTGCGACAAAGGCGCCTGCCAAAACCTCGCCCAAGGCGGCGAAGTAAGTGTAGGCTGAACCCCGCCGGCTGCTTCGTCGGCGGGGTTACCACCTAGGGCGTCCATGCGCGCACCCGTGATCATGGTCCACGGCGCTTTCTGCGGCGGCTGGACTTTCGACGCCTTCCGCCAGCCGTTCGAGGCCGCCGGCCATGCCGTGCTGACGCCCGACCTGATCGGCCATGACGGCCACGGCAGCGCCGCCGGCGTCTCGATGACCGACTACGCCCGCCAGATCGCCCGGCTGGCCCAGGCCTGCGAGACGCCGCCGATCCTGATCGGCCACTCGATGGGCGGCCTGGTGGCCCAGATGGCCGCTTCGCGCGCGAAGATTTCCAAGCTGATCCTCCTGGCCCCGTCCGCCCCCTGGGGCGTCTCGGGGGCCAGCCTGGAAGAGGCCGTGTCGGCCGTCAGCCTCTACACCTTCGGTCCCTACTGGCTGCAAGCCATCGCGCCCGACTACGGCGTCGTGCGGCGCTACAGCGTCGATCGGCTCGAGAAGGCCGACCGCAAGGCGATCTTCGCCCGCATGACGGCCGAGAGCGGCCGGGCGCTGTGGGAGACGCTGAACTGGTGGCTGGACCCGTTCATGACCACCTCGGTCTCGCCCCCCGGCTGTCCGGTGCTGGCCATCGCCGGCGGCCAGGACGTGATCCATCCGCCGGCCACGGTCCGCCAGACGGCCGCGCGCCTGGGCGGCGCGGTGGAGGTGTTCCCCGAGATGAGCCACTGGCTGCCCGGGGAACCCGGCTGGGAACGGGTGGCGGACCGGTGCCTGGCGTTCATCGCCGCGCAGGACCGGGCGGCGGCTTAACCCAACATCGCCTCCCGGAAGCCTCGCAGAGGCTATCCGGGACCCAGGGACGGCCTCAGTGCGGTTGCCCTGGGTCCCGGCTCTCCGCTTCGCTACGGCCGGGATGACGATGGATATTTGACGGTCAGGTAGAGGGCGAAAACACCTTCAGCCCCAGGATGCCGGCCACAATCAGGCCCAGGCACACCAGGCGCGCGGCGGTCGCCGGCTCCTTGAACAGCATGATGCCGACGATCGCCGTGCCGACCGCGCCCACGCCTGTCCAAACGGCGTAGGCCGTGCCCAGCGGCAGGGTCTTCACGGCCCAGCCCAGCAGGCCCATGGACAGCACCAGGCTGACGGCGGTCAGTGCGATCGGGATCGGCTTGGTGAAGCCCTCGGTGAACTTCAGGCCGACAGCCCAGCCGATTTCGAACAGTCCGGCGATGAGGAGGATGATCCAGGCCATGGCGAGCCCCTGAACTTGGGGTCGTCCCCGGAAAAGCAGAAGGCGCGGGGGTCGTCCCCCGCGCCTCGCCTAGATAGGTCCGCCTCTGAGGCGGGGCAACAGCTTGATGGCGCGCAATGGCCGCCGAAACCGGCGACCACTTTCGGCTACTGCGCTCGTTAGCGGCTGCTGGTGCTGTACAGGATCTGGGCGCGCTCGAAGTTCTTGCCGACCGAGGTCTCGTCCAGCTTCTTCAGGCGCATGTAGACCAGACCGGCGTGGCCGCCGGCCCAGGCGTCGTCCCACGACACGGTGAAGCGGCGATAGTCGCTGCCGACCGTCTGGTCGTTGCGGATCAGGCGCAGCTGCGGGCTGTTTTCCCAGGTCGCCCAGTCGTGCAGGCCGTTGGCCAGTTCCTGAGCCTGTTCCGGGGTCTGGGCGTAGTCGATGGTGACCGTGCAGACGTTCTTGTTCGAGCCCGGGTTGTCCAGGGTGATGTTGTACGGCTTGCCCAGATCGAGGACCCACTGTTCCTTCTTCTTCTTCAGGCCGTAGTCCTTGACCAGCTGGGCGAAGTCGCCGCCGGCGACCTGCGGCTTGCAGACCTTGTCCAGCACGTCCAGCAGACGCAGGGTCACCGGGTCGGTGGTCTTCGGACCGCGAACCGGGGTGGTGTAGGTTTCGGCGGGCGCGCCGGCGACCGGGGCGGCGACGGGCGGAGCAGCTTGATCAGCCGGAGCGGCCGGAGCGGTTTGGGCCGCGGCAGGCGCGGTTTGGGCCGGAGCGGCGGCGGGAGCCGGCGCCGGAGCGGCGGCCGGGGCCGGAGCGGTTTCCTGGGCGACGGCGGCGGTCGAGACCGCACCCAGAGCGATCAGGCTGACGAGCGCAAGGCGCATAGGCTGGATATCCCCAACTAGACGAGAGGTCGGCATTAAAACCGACAGACAGTCCCTCGCAACCCTTATGGCTACCGATTGAGGCGGAGATTGGGTCACAAGTGTAATTTTTTCTCGCCTGACACGAAAACGCCCTCGATCCGCGAGGAACGAGGGCGTTTCGAGATCATGCGACGGGCCTGAAAATCAGGCCGCTTCGACGGCGTGTTCGGCCAGGATGGTCAGGCCGTCGGGACCGACGTCCGCGAAGCCGCCCTGGATGTCGAACACCTTGGTCGTCGCGCCGTCCTTCACGGTCACCTTGCCCTCGCGCAGGGTGGTCATGAACGGGGCGTGACCGGCCAGGACGCCGAAGTCGCCTTCCGTGCCCGGGGCCTGGACCAGGTCCACGTCGCCGGAGAACAGTTCACGCTCAGGGGCGACCAGAGAGAAGTGCAGCTTGGCCATCAGTTGAAGGTCTCCTCGACGCCGCCCAGGGCGGCTTCGATGTCTTCGTCGGTCTGGATCTCGGTGCCGCAGAAGGGGCAGAAGCGGATGGTGGCCAGCACCAGGCCCGTCTCGCCCTCTTCCTCGCGTTCGCCGAGATTCAGCAGGATCAGGCCGCTGTCATGCTCGATGAGGCTGGCGGTCGTATCCGGAGACACGGCTTCCGCCAGTTCGTCACAGCAGAATTGGCCCAGATCGGCGTCTTCGGTCATCAGGCTTCGGCCGCCATCTTCTCGGCCTTGGCCACGGCTTCCTCGATCGGGCCAACCATGTAGAAGGCGCCTTCCGGCAGGTGGTCGTACTCACCGTCCACGATGCCCTTGAACGAGCGGATCGTGTCCTTCAGCTGGACGAAGGCACCCGGCGTGTTGGTGAACTGCTCGGCGACGTGGAACGGCTGCGACAGGAAGCGCGAGATCTTGCGGGCGCGCGAGACGACCAGCTTGTCCTCTTCCGACAGCTCGTCCATGCCCAGGATGGCGATGATGTCCTTCAGGGCCTTGTACTGCTGCAGGACTTCCTGGACGCGGCGAGCGACGGTGTAGTGCTCCTCGCCGATAACCAGCGGGTCCATGATCCGCGAGGTCGAGTCCAGCGGGTCCACGGCCGGGAAGATGGCCTGGGCCGCGATGTCACGCGACAGAACGGTGGTGGCGTCCAAGTGGGCGAACGAGGCGGCGGGCGCCGGGTCGGTCAGGTCGTCGGCGGGCACGTAGATGGCCTGAACCGAGGTGATCGAGCCCTTGTTCGTCGAGGTGATGCGCTCCTGCAGGTTGCCCATCTCGGTGGCCAGGGTGGGCTGATAGCCCACGGCCGAGGGGATACGGCCCAGCAGAGCCGACACTTCGGCGCCGGCTTGGGTGAAGCGGAAGATGTTGTCGACGAACAGCAGCACGTCCTTGCCTTCTTCGTCGCGGAAGTATTCCGCGATCGACAGGCCGGTCAGGGCGACGCGGGCGCGGGCGCCCGGGGGTTCGTTCATCTGGCCGTAGACCAGGGCGCAGCGCGAGCCTTCGGTCGAGCCGTTGTTGGCCTTCGGGTCGACGTTGACGTTCGACTCGATCATCTCGTGATACAGGTCGTTGCCTTCGCGGGTGCGCTCACCCACGCCGGCCAGAACCGAGTAACCGCCGTAAGCCTTGGCGATGTTGTTGATCAGTTCCTGCATCGTCACGGTCTTGCCGACGCCGGCGCCGCCGAACAGGCCGATCTTGCCGCCCTTGGTGTAGGGGCACATCAGGTCGATGACCTTGATGCCCGTGACCAGCACTTCAGCGGTGTTGGTCTGCTCGGCGAAGGTCGGGGCGTCGCGGTGGATCGGGCGCGACAGGTCCGACTGGATCGGGCCCTGCTCGTCGATCGGCTCGCCGATGACGTTCATGATGCGGCCCAGGGTGCCCGGACCGACCGGAACGCGGATCGACTCGCCGGTGTCGCGCACGGCCTGGCCGCGAACGAGGCCTTCGGTGGCGTCCATGGCGATGGCGCGGACGGTGTTCTGGCCCAGGTGCTGGGCGACTTCGAACACCAGGCGCTGGCCGGTGGCGGTGTTGGTCGTCTCGACGGCGTTCAGGATCGCCGGCAGAGCGCCGTCGAACTCGATGTCGACGACGGCGCCGATGATCTGGACGAGGCGGCCGGTGGCGCCGTTCAGGTTCACGGCGGCGTTGGCCGGAGCGGCGGCCTTCGGGGCGGCCGGCTTCTTGGCGGCCGGAGCCTTAGCGGCGGCGGGAGCCTTCGTGGCGACGGCGGCCTTCGGAGCAGCAGCGGCCTTGGGGGCGGCGGGCTTCTTGGCGGCGGCGGCGGCCGGCTTTTCAGTCGGGGTCTTGGCCATGGCGTGCGGTCTTTCGGTCTCTGCGTGCTTGTGTCGTTAGGCTTGGATCAGACGGCTTCGGCGCCGGAGATGATCTCGATCAGCTCCTTGGTGATCTGGGCCTGGCGGGAACGATTGTACTCGAGGGTGTAGCGCTTGATCATGTCGCCCGCGTTGCGCGTGGCGTTGTCCATGGCGGTCATCTGGCTGGCGTAGAAGCCGGCCATGTTGTCCAGCAGGGCCGACAGGATCTGAACCGTCAGGTTGCGCGGCAGCAGGGTCTCGAGGATGGCCTCTTCCGAGGGCTCGTACTCGTAGACCGCCGAAGCGCCCGTGCTCGGAGCCGCGCCGCCTTCGACCGTCGCCGGGATCAGCTGCAGCGCCGTCGGGGTCTGGATGACCACCGACTTGAAGCGGCTATAGAACAGCGTGACCACGTCGGTGTCGCCAGCCTCGTAGAGACGCGTGACGACGTCGGCGATCGGCTGGGCGACCGACAGGGTGAACTGGCGGTAGGCCGACAGATCGAAGTTCTCGACAACCTTGTCGCCGTACGGGCGCTTCAGCTGGGCCGAGACCTTCTTGCCGACGCAAACGATCTTGACGTCCTTGCCCTCGGCGATCAGGCCGTCGATGTGCTGGCGCGCGGCCCGCACGATCGAGGACGTGAAGCCGCCGGCGAGACCGCGATCGGCCGCGGCGACGACGATCAGGTGACGATCATCGCGACCCGTACCGGTCAGCAGGGCCGGAGCCCCGTCGCCCGACACGCCGGCCGCGAGATTGGCGATGACCGAGGCCAGGCGCCGGGCGTACGGACGAGCGGCCTCGGCCGCCTCCTGGCTCCGGCGCAGCTTGGCCGCCGCCACCATCTGCATCGCTTTCGTGATCTTTTGCGTCGCCTTGACGCTCGAGATCCGATTGCGCATTTCCTTCAAGCTGGCCATTCGGCGCTACTCTCTCCGAGCGGTTCCGAGGGGGCTTAGGCGAAGGTCGACGAGAAGCTGTCGAGCGCGCTCTTCAGCGACGCTTCCAGATCCTTGTCGAGGGCCTTCTTGGTGCGGATGCCGTCCAGCAGGTCCTTGTGAGCGCTGTGGAGGCGAGCCAGGAACTCGGTCTCGAAGCGGCGGACCGACGAGGTCGGGATCTTGTCCAGATAGCCGCGCGTGCCGGCGTAGATCACGCAGACCTGCTCTTCGACCGACTGCGGCGCGTACTGCGGCTGCTTCAGCAGCTCGGTCAGGCGCTCGCCGCGGGCCAGCATCTTCTGGGTCGAGGCGTCCAGGTCCGAGCCGAACTTCGCGAAGGCGGCCATTTCACGATACTGGGCCAGCTCGC
>Ga0209676_1000296_pt1 | contig 100635 bp, 85 predicted proteins | sample AraplaCvi_mLB_r2_FD_184282 | JGI IMG/M metagenome (GOLD analysis project Ga0209676, IMG submission 184282) | Arabidopsis root microbial communities from North Carolina, USA - plate scrape MF_Cvi_mLB_r2 (SPAdes) (version 2) | ecosystem: Host-associated > Plants > Roots > Endosphere | place: USA...
AAAGCTGCGCGGACGCATGGGAGCAAATATGATCACGCTCGCCGCGTCGACCCTGCTCGCGGCAGCGATGGCGGCCCTCTCGCTTGCGGACGGCTTCTGGACGGCTTCGGCGGCCCTTTTCGTCGCGGGCCTGGCCTGGATCGCGATGATGGCTTCGCTCAACGGCGGTGCGCAGGCGACCTCGCCCGGCTGGGTCAAGGCGCGCGCGCTCGCCATCTATCTGCTCGTGTTTCAGGGATCGATGGCGGGAGGATCGGCGCTCTGGGGGTCGATCGCCTCGCGCATCGGCGTACCGTCGACCTTGCTCGCCGCGGCGGCACTGCTCGCCCTCGCCGGGATGGTGCTCGCCTGGCGCTTCCCGCTCGACAAGGCGAGCACGCTGGACCTCGCGCCGTCCGCGCATTGGCCGACGCCGATCGTCGATGGCGATGTAGATGTCGAGCATGACAGCGGCCCGGTGCTGGTGACGGTCGAATATCGTATCGACCCGGCAAAGGTGCCCGCATTCTTCACCGAAATGCAGAAGATGCAGCGTATCCGGCGCCGCGATGGCGCGATCCACTGGGGCATTTACGAGGACACCGCCGCGCCCGGCACGGTAATCGAGAGCTTCACCGTCGAAAGCTGGCTGGAGCATCTGCGCCAGCATGACCGAGTTACCAATGCCGACCGCGTGCAGCAGGAGGCTTTGCGCGCCTTCCAGACTGGAGACGCGCCGCCGGTCGTGCGCCACTTCGTCACCCGGCACTGATGCGCACTCTCTTCCTCCTCGCCGCGCTGCTGCCGATTGCGGTGCAGGCGCAGGAGGCCCAGCAGACCAACCTTCGCTACGATGAGGATTGGTCCGTGCTGTCGGCGGCGCCACGCGACGGATGGCGCGAAGCCAAATATATCCCGCTGACGGACGACGGCGCGGCCTATTTGACGCTTGGCGGCGAAGCTCGGGCTCGGTTCGAAGGGTTCGACGATAATCTGTGGGGCGACCCGCCCGCGCCCGACGATGGCTATCTCTGGCTGCGCGTCATGCCGCACGCCGACCTTCATGCCGGTCCGGCCCGCGTCTTCGTGGAGGGCATCGCGGGCTACGCACGCGGCGTCGGCGCGGGCAAGGGACCGGTGGACGAAACCGGGATCGACCTGCTGCAGGGCTTTGTCGATATACGCGTGCCTCTCGGCGGCCACGGCAGCCTGACCGTGCGCGGTGGGCGCGAGCTCGTCGCACTCGGATCCGAACGGCTCGTCGGCATCCGCTACGGCCCGAACATTCCGCAGCCCTTCGACGGCGTTCGCGCCATCGTTGACCGTGGCCCGATCCGTATCGACGCATTCCACATGCGACCCGTCACGGTGGGCGGTGGCGATTTCGACGACCAGACCTCGAAGACACGGCGGCTGGACGGCGTCTATGCGACCATAGCGCCCGCGACAGACACCGGCATCGACGCCTATTGGCTCGGCTATGAAAATGAGGACGCCCGCTTTGCCGACCGCACCGGCCGCGAGACGCGCCACACGTTCGGCGTGCGCTTTTTCGGGAAGCGCGGCGACCTCGGCTGGAACTGGGAGGCCATGCTTCAGCGCGGGCACTTCGACGGTGACCGCATCCGTGCATGGTCGCTTGCCACCGAGACCGCATGGAGCTTTCCGCAAGCGCCGCTCAAACCGCGCTTTCGCCTGCGCGCCAATATCGCAAGCGGCGACCGCGACCCCGCCGACCGCCGGCTCGGCACCTTCAACGCGCTATTTCCCAAAGGCAAATATTTCGGCGAACTGTCGCCGATCGGCCCGCGCAACATCGTCAATCTCCACCCCAGCGTCGATTTCGATCTCGGCAAGGGCGTGACGGTCGAACTGGTCGCCGCGCGTTTCTGGCGCGAAAGCCGGGGCGATGGCGTTTACGACATCCCGGGCGGGCTCATCCGTCCGTCAGGCGGCAGCGACGCGCGGCATATCGGCGACCAGGTCGAGATTTCGGCGGGCTGGCAGGCGAATGCTCTCCTCTCCTTCACCGCCTCGCTCTCGGCCTTTCGCCCTGGTTCCTATATCCGCGATACGGGGCCCGCGCGCACGATCCACATGGTCGGCGCCGAGGCGATGCTGAAGCTCTAAAGATCGATCATCCCGGCGAGCTCCGCATCATGCTGTCCGAGAGTAACAAACTGTTCGAGCAGCCACGACGCCGCCGGTCCCGGCGGCGTATCGCGGCGCCAGACGCCGGCAAAACGATAGGTGCCGCCCGGATGGTCCGGCATCGCTAGTTGCACCAGCGTTCCTGCGACGAGGTCGGACTCGATCATCGGCAGCGGCATATTGCCCCAGCCAATCCCCTCGCGAAGCAACGCGTGTTTGGCGCCGAGGTCGGCGAGCCGCCAAGTCTTCGGGCTCATCACCGAATAGTCACGTCCCTCGGTAAAGCGCGACCGGTCGGTCAGAACGAGCTGCGTATAATCGCGGCCGGCCCCGGGCGGGATACGCTCCATCCGTCCGAGCGGATGATCGGGCGCCGCCACCGGCACCATCGGGATCGATCCCGCCGCGACGCATTCGACCCCCTCGACCCCGGCCGCGAGCGGCCCGGATATCCCGAGAATGGCCTTGCGATCGAGGACCATCGCAGTGATCGCACCCAGCGCCTCGACATGGAGTCGGAGCTGCACGGTCGGGAACTCGGCGGCAAAGGCACGCAGCACCCTGCCCAGGCGCTCGGACGGCAGCATCACGTCGACCGCCAGATCGACCTCGGCTTCCAGCCCGTCGAGCATCCCCTTCACCTTGGCACGCAAGCCATCGATACCGACCGAAATCGCCCGCGCCTCCGACAGGAGAGCGCGGCCCGCAACGGTGAGCTGAGGCTTGCGCGTCCCTTCGCGTTCGAAGAGCGTGAGGCCAAGCTGCGCCTCGAGATTGGAAATGCCGTAGCTGACCACCGATACCGCGCGATTGAGCCGGCGCCCGGCGGCCGCGAAACTGCCGGTATCGACGATGGCCAGGAAGATGCGGAGCTGGTCAAGGGTCGGTGTCCCGGGATTATTCACTTTTCAACTTCCTCGAACGTTTCGATAAATTTTATCTCACTGAACGGAGGAGCCCGCAATGCTTAAATCCCTCCTCGACGGCGCCCGACCCCGGCGCGCCATGGAGACAAAAATGATCGAACTTCGCCCTTTCGACAGCCTTGGCGGCGCCAATCACGGTTGGCTCGACGCCAAACATCACTTCTCGTTCGCCGGCTACCACGATCCCGCACGTACCAGCTGGGGCAACCTGCGCGTCTGGAACGACGACACGATCGCGCCGCAGACCGGCTTCCCGCCACACCCGCACCGCGACATGGAAATCATCACTTATGTCCGCGAAGGCGCAATCACGCACCAGGACAATCTCGGCAACAAGGGCCGGACCGAGGCGGGCGACGTTCAAGTCATGAGTGCGGGCACCGGCATTCGTCATTCGGAGTATAATCTGGAGGACGTGACGACGAAAATCTTCCAGATCTGGATCATCCCGACGCGCGACGGCGAAGCGCCGCAGTGGGGCGCCAAACCCTTTCCGAAGGGCGAACGTTCGGGCAAGTTCGTGACGCTCGCGTCGGGTTATGAGAATGACAATGACGCGCTGCCGATCCGTACCGACGCCCGCGTGGTCGGCGCAACGCTGCGTGCCGGCGAGACCGCCGAATACCCACTGGGCAAGGACCGCAAAGCCTATCTCGTCCCGGCAAAGGGCGCGGTGCAGATCGACGACATTCGGGTAAACGCCCGCGACGGAGCCGCGATCAGCGATATGGACGTCCTGCGCGTAACGGCAATCGAAGACAGCGAAATCGTTCTCGTCGACACCGCCTGAAGAGTGACCGGAGCGCCGCCGTCGCGGCGGCGCTCCACATTGGAGAGGAAAGATGATCCAGTTCAGAGATCGCGGCGCGCGCGGCCGCCACCAGGGTGCTCAAATCGACGCCCGCCACAGCTTCTCCTTCGCCGATTATAACGACCCCAAGCATATGGGATTCCGGGCACTTCGCGTGCTCAATGAAGACCGTGTCGTCCCCGGCGCCGGCCTCCCCGACCATGGCCATGAAGACATGGAAATTGTGACGATCGTGCTCAAGGGCGCGATCGAGCATCGCGACAACCTCGGCAATAGCGCGGTCATCCGCGCGGGAGAGGTCCAGCGAATGAGCGCTGGCACCGGCATCCGTCACGCCGAGCGTAACCCGAGCGCCGACGAGCGCACGCATCTGCTCCAGATATGGATTATTCCGGCCGAAACCGGCGGCCCGCCCTCATATGAGCAGAAGTCGTTCGCCGAAGACAGCGCGCGAAACCGCTGGGTTACCATTGCCAGCCGCGACGGGCGCGACGAATCGCTGACGCTGCGGCAGGATGCGACGATGGAAATCGCGCGTCTCGACGATGGCGCAACCCTCGCACGCGGGCTGGACCCGGTACGCGGCTATTGGGTGCAGATCATCGCGGGCATCGTCGGCCTCAACGGGACCGAAATGCGCGAGGGCGATGGCGCTGCAGTTACGTCCGAGAGCAGGCTAACCTTCACAGCGGAAACCGACGCCGAAGTGCTGTTGATCGATCTGCCATGACAGAAGACCGGCGCGTCTGAACGGCTCTGCCAAAAACAAGCTGCAGCACAAAAACACGAGCAAGGAGAAAAGCCATGTCCTCGAACAACCATCCGGTTGGCGACCCCGCCCCTACCGACTTCAATCGACTCCTCCGCGCGAACCTCCAACGCGTGTTCAACGAGCGAAATCCCGTTCGGCGGGCCGAGGCAATTGCGGAGCTCTATTCCGCGGACCCGACGATGTATGAACCCGACGCCGTGATCGATGGACGCGAGGCAATTTCAGCCGTCGCCGGCAAGCTGCTCGACCAATTCGGCCCGGAATTCCGGTTCACGCCCGAAACCGATGCGGTCGGCCATCATGGCGTTGGCTCGATGCGCTGGCATGCGGGTACGCCAACCGCGCCGCGGATGGTGACGGGAACCGACACGGCCGAGGTTGTCAACGGCAGGATAGCTCGTCTTTGGGTTTTGCTCGATCCGATGGGATAGAACCGTTGCGTTCGCGGGTCCGACCTCCGTGAGCCGGTGATATCTGGCCGCGAGCAGACCGGATGCTTCCAGAAGATCGGGAGACCAGGCGGCCGTTCGATCACGGATGTTGACGACGCCCGCTGACGACGGGGCCAGTATCCTTTGAAATAGCGCCAGAGCGACTGGGCAGTTCCAGTCTGTCGGCCCGCACTGCGGCCAGTTTTTTGGCACCACGATCCGGCATCATTACTATGTCAGCCGGCATGCGTCGAACGGGCGCCCTCCTCCGGGTCAAACATCGCTACACCGCCTGATGCGGCCGAAACCATTACCTCGGTCTGCAGCACATCCCAATGCTCGGCCAGCTTGCCGCCCTCGATACGAAAGAGATCAACCACCACTTGGGGTTCGTCCGCCCAGCCGCGGATGCGCCCGTGGATGGCAACGAACGGCCCTTCAGCAACGATCAGCCCGGGCTCGTAATGGACGTCTTTCGTGAGGTTAGCGACGAGTGCTTGCAAGGCGTTGCGACCTTGGGGAATGTCGGGATTGTGCTGGATGTAATCCGGCGCGTAAAGGCGCTCCACGGCCGATGCATCGTGACGCTGAAAGAGGGCGGTCATCGCCTCGAGCACTAACGCCTTGTTATGATGTGGCCGATCGTCGAGAACATGGTCCGCAGGCCGCGTGACGGCAATTGTTCCTCTCATTCGCAGGAACTGCCCGTCGGGCAATGTGGCGAACGAATGAACCACACCCCGGTCATAGTCCTGGACATTCGTGACCGTCGCACCATCCTTCTCCTGCCAGCTCACGGCGAACAAGCCGTTGCCAAGTGGCACCACCTGAATTTCGACCACCTCGGTCCGGGCGAATGGGCCCTCCTTGATTTCGAACTTCAATTTCGTGGCCGACAACAGCGTCAGGCTGACCCGGAAGGCCGAATAAGAGACTTGGATTTCCATTCCGACGGGAAAGCGTTCCATCGACATTGATGATACTCACTATGGGGTAATGGTTAGGCCGGTGCGCGGCGCCACGGGAAGAATGGGCGGGGAGCGGGGATGCCGGGTTGGTCCCCGGCATCCCCGCTCCGATCAGCTTTGGACGCTCGGCACCGGAGTGTTGAGCAGCTGCTGCTCCCACAGATAGGCGATGCCGCTGCCAGCGGCATGCTGCTGGAGCACCTCCGTCAGCTCGGCGGCATGCTCCGTCCGCGCCCAGTCGCGCTGCCATTCGGCAGCGAGCGCAAGCCAGGTCATCATGTTGGCGCCAGCCGCGATCATCCGCTGGATCGAGACCTGGTGCGCCTCGATCGACGTCCCGCCCGACGCATCGGTGATTACCGTGACGTCCCAGCCTTCGCCAAGGGCCTGGATCACCGGCATCGCGACGCAAATCTCGGTCCATAGCCCGGCGATGATCAACTGCTTGCGGCCCGTCGCCTTCACTGCATCGACCACCTTCGAATCTTCCCAGGTGTTGATGAAAGTCCTGTCGATCACCTCCTGTCCGGGAAACACATCGGTGATCTGGGGAAAGATCAGACCGCCGCGCTCGGCGATTACGCTTGTCAAGATGGTGGGAACGCCGAAAGCTTTGGCAGCCTTCGCCAGCGCCGCTGAGTTGTTGACCACTGCTTGGGGGTCGTGGCTGTTCAGGTTGGCGAGCTGATACGGCTGATGATCGATCAGGACGAGTACCGAATCTTCGGGACGAAGAAGTGAAGTAAGGCCGTTACGGATGGTCATGATTATCCTCTGCTGTGGGTATGAGTAAGGCGGTTTTCCTGAAGACAGCCGCCGACCGCGACGCTGCCAGGAAGACGGTATTGCCGTTCCGGAAATTGATGCGATAGTGCCGCTATACGGGACACTGCGTCGCAAGATGGGGAACACTGCGTTGGAAATCGAAGATCTGCGGACATTCGTCGAGGTTGCCGATGCTGGAGGTGTTTCGCCCGCTGCGCGCCGGCTCGGCATATCCAAGTCGATCGTCAGTCGGCGGCTTGCCCGCCTTGAATCGGATCTGGGCGTCCAGCTTCTGGCGCGATCGACACGCGGCGCCGCTCTCACCGAAGCCGGGGCGGCATTCCGGGACTATGCGGCCAGAGTCGTCGCCGAGATTGACATGGCGAGGGAAATGATCCTGCCGGCCGGCGAGCTTCGCGGCCGCTTGCGGGTTTCAGTGCCACTAACGTTCGGCCCGACCCACTTCGCGCCGGTGCTCGCGGACATGGCGCGGCGCCACCCGCTTCTCCATATCCAGACTTGTTATACGGACCGCTTCGTCGATCTGATCGCTGAGGGTTATGATTGCGCAATCCGGGTCGGTTACCTCCAAGACTCCAATCTGATCGCGCGACGCGTCGGGCCGATGTATGGGAAGCTCCTCGCGAGCCCGGACTATATCAGGGCGCATGGGTCGCCCGAGACGCCCGAGGAGCTCGGCGCGCATCAGTCTCTCATGCAGGGCACAGAAACCTGGCAGCTCATGGATGGCGACAAGATTGTTACGGTTCGCCCGCAGGGGCGATTTAAAGCAGACAACGGCACGGCCCTCATCGCCGCCGCGATAGCAGGTCTTGGGATCGCTTACCTTCCCGATGGGCTTACCCGTGATCTTCAGGCATCTGGCACACTCGTCCCCGTCATGACACGGTACCCACCGCCTCCTGCGGGGGCCTATATCATCCGCCCGCCAAGCCAACACCCGTCACGCAAGATACGGGTCCTCACCGAACTTCTGATCGAATGTTTTGAACAGGCGCCCCATCTTGCACGCGTTGCGAACGGCTGAACTAACTACCAACAGGGATGGCCGAGATCATCTCCCGCAATTTTTGGCCGCAAGTGGACCGACAGCTTTCGGGAATAACATTGTAATGGCGGAAATCAGATGGCCGCGCTTGGCGCGCGGTTACCACGTGGATGAGCAACTCAGCACGATACGCCTTCAAGATCGATCAATTTACCGACGTAGCGGCTAGGGTTGCCTCGGAGACCGCGCGCGCAAGTTCGGAGGCTCTGAACGGCTTGGGGAGCCGGTGAACTTCGGTCGCGGTGTCTTCCGCCAAGTCAGCAAAGCCGGTGATCATAAGAACGGGCATATCCGCTCGAACCTTTCTTGCTTCCCGCGCTAGTTCGAGACCGCTCATCGCCGGCATCAGATAATCGGTCACGATGATGTCGAATGGCTGGGATCGCGCCTGGACTACCGCTTTCGATCCGGAGTCAACTTGGGTGACGCTATGCCCCATATCCTCAAGCATCGCCGCCGTGCCTTGGCGAACGATATCTTCGTCATCGACAAGCAATATGTTGAGAGGGCGCAGGCGGGGAACGTCCGGATCAGATTGAGGGGATTGAGCGATTGCTGCGGACGCCGCGGCCGGTAACCAGATTTCGGCCACCGTTCCTGCTCCGACGACGCTTCGCATCGCGAGACGTCCGCCGGACTGGGCCGCAAGGCCGTGAACCATCGAAAGCCCGAGACCCGTGCCCTTACCGACGCCTTTCGTCGAATAGAAAGGCTCGATCGCATGCGCCAGCGTCTCCGGATCCATGCCGGCCCCGGTATCCGACACCGCGATGCGAACATAATCGCCTTCCGCCAATACCGGATCATTTGCTTCGACCGCGACCTGTTCGGCGGAAAAGGACAGTTGGCCGCCCGAAGGCATGGCATCGCGCGCGTTAACAGCGAGATTGAGTAAAGCGAGCTCAAGCTGATGCGGATCGACCATGGCTGGCGGCAGATCGGATGCCAGTTCGAACCGGAACTCGATCGTCGGCCCGATCGATCGCCGGACGAGATCCTCCATTCCGCCGATCAGCGCTCGTACGTCGACCGGCAGCGTTTCGAGATTCTGTCGTCTCGCAAAGGCGAGGAGGCGCGCGACGAGCGTCCGAGCTCGCTCCGATGATTGTAGCGCGCCGTCGAGCAACTTCTGGAGGCGCGGATCGGTGACCTTCTGACGAGCAATGTCGAGGCTGCCCACGATCGGGGTGAGCAAATTGTTGAAATCGTGTGCGACCCCGCCAGTGAGCTGCCCAAGTGTTTCCAGCTTCTGGGCCTCGTGTAGCTGGGCCATGACGTCGGCGTATTCGCGAGTGCGTTCTTCGACGCGCTGCTCGAGCTCGGCGGCGAAGTTTCGCAGCGTCTCTTCGGAGGACTTGCGATCGGTGATTTCCACGCTGACACCGGTCATTCCGGTTGCGCGTCCGACGCCGTCGAGTTCCGGACGGCCGCGCACCTGCACCCAGTGGACTGAGCCATCGGGCCAGACGCAGCGATATTCGACATCATAATCGTGGCCGGTAGCGAGGGCCCGTTGCACGCTCTCCTGCATCATGGCGCGGTCGTCGTCATGGACGCTTGCGACCAGATCTTCGTACGGGAAAGGATCATCCGCGCCGCGGCCGTAATGGCTTTTGCAATCTGCCGAAGACGTGAGGCGCATCGATGCCACGTCGAGCGACCAGGCCCCTAGCTTTCCCGCGGCAAGGGCTATGCGCAGTTGCTGTTCGCCTTCGCGAATGGCCTGCAGGCGAGCCCGGGCGTCATATTGGCGCCGACGGCCGCGCAGGGCTGCCTTGGCTATACTGATCAATGTGGTGGGGTGAAACGGCCGCTCGATGAAGGTGACATTGCCGAGCAGCTCCAAGTAACGGCCTGCCGCCGGATTTCTCTCGAGACTACCGCCCCGTTCGGTCAAGAGAATGAAGGGAAAGTCGGACCATTCGCCTTGGGCCCGGATAAATTCGTCGAGCCCGCGAAGATCGGCCCCGCGAAACGCCTCGTCGGTCACCAGCGCAAAGCCTACGCCACCGAGCAGAATTTGGACAAAGCTCGGCAAATCCGCAGCGGCCTCGCTCTCGATCCCGGCATCGCGCAGCATCAAGGAGGCGATTTCCGCATCTCGCCCTCGCGGGGCAAGAATGACGGCACGCTCGGAAAAGGTGCGGTTCACTCGGCGGGCATGCCTGCGGATTCCATCAGCTCCGGTGTGCCGATGATTTCGGGTACGCCGCGCAGTACGCCCTGGAATCCGGTGAGCGGCTCGCCGAGCGATATGCCCTTGGCATCGATCCGATATTCGCGGATGGTATGTTCGTGCGCGCCGGTCCGCTTCTTCATGATCGAAATGGCTCGGCGGACGCGCCCCGCAGCTTCAAAGTAGCGCAATAGCACCACTGTATCGGCCAGATAGGTGACATCGACCGGCGCCTTCATATCGCCGACGAGACCATGCTGCGCCACAGTGAGGAAGGTCATGGCACCTTGCCGGTTCAGATATTGCAGCAACTCGTGCATGTGCAGAATAAGCGCCGATTCCTCCGGCATAGCGGCCTGGAAGCCATTGAGGCTGTCAATAACCACCGTCTTCGCTTCCTGCTTCTCGACACAGTTTCGGACGCGCTGCGAGAATTCGCCAGGCGACAGCTCCGCGGCATCGACCTGCTCGATGATCAGGTTTCCGCTGTCGACAAGCGCCTGAAGGTCGATCCCGAGGCCCTTCGCGCGCGCGAAGAGAAGACCGAGTTCTTCGTCGAACACGAACATCGCAGCCTTGCCGCCGCGCTGAATCGCGCTCTTCACGAAGGTCAGGGCGAAAAGCGACTTACCCGTCCCCGACGGACCCAGAATGAGCGCGCTCGAACCTGTATCGAAGCCGCCGCCAAGAAGTGCATTGAGTTCGACACTTTCCGTCGAAAGCGCCTCGCGTTTGAATTCGGTTTTATGCTCGAGCGACACGAGGCGCGGAAAGACCTTCACCCCGCCCGTTTCGATGAGGAAGTCATGATAGCCGCCGCGGAAACGTTGACCCCGATATTTGAGGACGCGCAGCCGCCGGCGCTCGGCGCCATATTCGGGCGAAAGCTCCTGGAGACTGATCACGCCATGCGCAACGCTGTGAACCGTCTTGTCGGCGCTCTCCGAGGTCAGGTCGTCGAGCATCAGCACCGTCGCGTTGTGGCGCGCGAAATAATGTTTGAGCGACAGGATCTGGCGCCGGTAGCGCAGCGAGCTTTGCGCGAGCAGGCGTATCTCGGACAGGCTGTCGAGAACGACCCGATCGGGTTTGATCTCCTCATATTTCTCGATGATGCGCTTCGTCGTCTCCCCAAGCTCGAGATCGGAGGAATAGAGCAGGCTCTGCTGCTGCTCGTCGTTGAGCAGGCTCTCCGGCGGCACCAGTTCGAAGATATAAAAATTGGCCGGAAGATCCCAGCCGTGCGACTTCGCCGTTTCGCGCAGTTCCTCCTCGGTTTCGGACAGGGTGATGTAAAGGGTGCTCTCACCGGCATCGCATCCAGCGAGGAGAAACTGGTTGGCGATCGTCGTCTTTCCCGTCCCCGGATCGCCTTCCATCAGGAAGATGCGGCCGCGCGCGAAGCCGCCGGCCGTGATATCGTCGAGCCCTTCGACCCCTGTTCCTGCCTTCGTCGTACGGTCCATGTGCATCCCTCTTTTCTCACTCGTCTGGGAGCCGCGGCGGTCACCACCCTGATCCTTGCCCACGACTCAAAATGATCGGTTCGCCATAAGCGTTCCCACGCGGCATATCAGGTCTCGACCTCGCGTCACGCGATCTGCGCAAAAGCCTCCCTGAGACCGGCTATAGTGTAGGGCTTTTCGAGGACCGGCCGTCCCTCCCATATGGGATCGAAGGAAGCGCTGAACCCGCCCGTCGCAATGATGAAGGGTATTCCGGCGCTCGCCAGCGCTTGGGCAACGGGTGCCGACGTCTCGCCGTCGGCGAGATGTACATCGACGATAGCCGCAGCCACCCGGTCCGCCGCGATCGCCTCGAGGGCCTCGGCAATATTATCGACGCAGCGCGCCGTCTCGCGTCCGAGGATGTCGATAAACTCCTCGAGCATCATTCCAATCATCGCATCGTCCTCGACGATCAATATCCGTTTAGCCATGCCGTAACGAACGCTCCCTGCGGGCTATACCAAGGCCCGCCCGTAAAACCCCGTTCGTCAACGGAGGGGACAGAACAGCGTTCCCGCGTGCGACCTGTGCGATTATGCGTGGCGCGCGTTCCCAACTCCGGACACCACACGGCATCATGTGTAGAGCTTGACCGCGAAGCCGCGAACGTCGCGCGGCGTGTCGACCGAACCCGCGCCGCCGGCGACGGTCGAGAAGCGCACGAAAACCGGACAGGTCTTGCCGGCCTCCTGGAAGATGTCGGCCTTGGTGAGTTCTGGAATGGCGCGGGTGCATTCGAAGATGCCGTGCGCGCCCGATCCGCGTGCATGGACGATGCGCTCGGGAATGCGCTCGTGATCGAAATGGAAGATTTTCTCGCGCAGCACGAAATCCTCGAGCAGCGTCGGGCCCCGCTCGCCGGCGCGGAGCGAATTCTGATTGTCGGCGATCCGGTGCCCGAAATGTCTGTCAAATGCGCCGCGGCATCCGAATGTCGCGCATCGTCGGCAATATGCTGATGGGTCTCGCCTGCATTGCCCTTGTCGGCGACGACGTCCGTCTTACGGGGGACGGCACGGCTCCACAAGGAAGCACCGGAACATCGATCTGGAGGAAGGTGTCGCGGCGAGATCATGCGCGGGTCGAAAACGCATCCCCCCTCGCCGCAACCTCGCCCGGCTAGCCCAATAATTCCGGGCCGAAACGAACCCAGGTTAAGTTCCGGAAAATAGACGCGGGCTACGCACCGGAACGTTTCTGCACGAGCGGGATTTGACGAACGGCAAGCAGGGAGAATGATCGCGCATGGCGACATCAGATAATCCGCGCAGCAGCTTTCCCAGAAAGGCAAAATTCGCCGTCGCGGCCGTCGTCATCGCACTCCTTGTCGTGCTGCTCGTTGCCGCTGCCTTTCCCGTCGCGCTGCTAAAGGGGGTTGCCGAGCGGCGGCTCTCGATCGAGTTCGATGCGCCGGTCAAGATCGGCGCGCTGTCGCGAACGAGCATCTTTTCCTTTACCCCCGAGATCGTCGTGAACGACCTGCGGATCGCCCAGCCGGCGTGGGCAGGCAAAGGCGATTTCCTGAAGGTCGATCGCGCCAGCGCCAGGCTGTCGATCTTCGGTTTCTTCACCGGAAGCGCCGATCCGCAGTCGATAACGGTCACAGGCCTCGACGCGGCATTTGTTCGCGATGCCAAGGGCAACAGCAACTGGGCAGGACGCGCTGGCAAACAATCGTCAGCAAGCAAAGATGGACCCTCGCTCGATCGGCTATCGATCGACAAGGGCCGCTTCACGCTTCGCGATGCAAAGCGAAGGCTCGACATGACGGGCACGATTTCGGCGAGCGCCACCACCGGTCTCGCCATCGACGCTGCGGGCAGTTTCGACGGATCGCCCGCGCGCCTCAAGGCGCGAGGCAGGGCCATAGCGGGTGTAGACACACGAGGCTCCTGGCCCTTCTCGGCCAGCCTGTCCTCCGCTGTCCTCAACGTGACCGCAGCGGGTACGACCGACGGCCCGCTCAACTTCCGCGACATGACGATGAAGATGAGTGCAAAGGGCACCAGCCTCAAGAAGCTGGACTATGTGATCGAGGCCGGACTTTTCGGAACGCAGGATATCGATTTCGCCGGATCGGTGCGCCACGTCGGCGAGGACTGGTTCGTCGACAGGCTGAACGGCACAATCGGCCGTTCGCGGATTAACGCCAAAGCCACGGTGTTGAAGCGTGATGGCCGAACGAAGATCGATGCGACGATCGATGCGCCGCAATTCGACTTCGACGATCTCGCCGACGATGCGGGACAGGCTGCCGCGCGCGCGAAAGAGGCCCGGATCGGCAAGCGCGTCATTCCCGACACGCGGATCGATCTCAGCCGGATGGGACCGACCGACGGGATCATCCGCTTCTCCATCGCCCAACTCCTTGTCGAGGGCGGTTCGGCTTTCCAGAGCCTCAAGGGTGATCTCAAACTCGATCACCGCGTCCTCAAGCTCGAAAACACCGTGGCCAAGCTTGATGCAGGGCGCATGACCGGCTGGGTGAAAGTCGATTCCACCAAGCCGATGCCGGTCTTTTCGACCGAACTCAGGGTCGAGGGCGCGCTGCTCGAAACCCTCGTCGGCCAGCCCGACATGATCGGTGGTGCGGTGCAGGGCCTCGTCCGGATCACGGGCCGCGGGACAACGATCCGCGAGGCCTTCAGCAAGGGCACGGGCAAGATTGCCTTCACCGCCAGCCGCGGCTCGATGAATCGCGCCGCCGCCTTCGTACTCGGACAGGATCTCGGCGGCGCAATCGGCCAGAAGATCGGAAATGACGATGCGATGACCCCGCTCACCTGTGCGATCCTCGCCTTCGACGCCAAAAATGGCGTGCTTCGTCCCTCGCCATTCCTGATCGCAACTGCCGTCTCGCGCGGAAGTGGGCGTGGACAGATGAACCTCGAAGGCGAAACCGTCGCGCTCACGATAATCGGCGCGTCGAGCGACAAGCCTGCCCTGAAGCTCGTCGATCCGCTTCAGATTGGCGGCACCTTCTCGAACCCATCGATCACCATCGCCGACAAGCCAGCGACGGGAAAAGGGTCCGGCAAAGGCATCATCGGATCGATTGGCCGTTCGATCGGCAGTGCGCTGGGGCTGCGCAAGGACGATGGTCCGAAGATCAAGGCCCCGCCCGTTTCGGCCGTCAACTGCAAGGAGTTGACCCGTGCGGCGCTCCGCTAGGCGCCGCCGTTCGCCTTCATAAGCCCACGCAACTAAGTGAAATTCAGACCCCCCGCATCAGTCCGGGGACCAACGGCGGAAGTTCGCGCGCAAGAAAGCCGAGCGATCCCATCGTCTCCGACAAGCGGCGCCCGGCCTCGCCGTGGAGCCAGATGCCCCATGCTGCCGCGTCGAGCGGCGAGAGGCCTTGCGCACCAAGCGACGCGATCAGTCCGGCGAGGATGTCGCCCGACCCGCTTACCGCCAGGCCAAGGCCGCCGCCCGCATAACTCAGCGACGTGTCGCCCGCCATCAAGTGGCTGGTCGAACCCTTGACCATCACCGCACAACCGAAGCGCTCGACGGCTTTGGCCAGATTGCCGGCGGGATCCGCTGCAACCTCCTCGCGCTCGACGCCCAGCAGGGCGGCGAGTTCGCCTTCATGCGGCGTCATGACGATATGCGCACCGCGCGCGCGAATTTCTAGGGCATGATCGGCCGCAGCGCGCAGCGCGAACGCGTCGAGCAACAGGAACATGTCTTCGGGAAGCGCGGGCAGGAGCGCCGCGAGAAGCGATCCGACGATCGCCTCATCGATCATCGCCGGCCCAAAAACGATCGCATCGTGCAGCTTCAGTTCGGCGAGGAGCAAATCCGCACTCTCGGGCGAAATTTCGCCGCCCTCGGTCTCGGGAAGCGCGACGACAGCGCAGGATGGAAAGGCGATGCCGATCGGGATCGCGGCCGAGGCGATCGTCGCGATCGTGACCTTGCCCGCACCCGCGCGAAAAGCCGCCTCGGCTGTCAGCAACATGCCGCCCGGCACCCGGCGGCACCCGCCGATGACGAGCACTCGGCCGCGGCCGTTCTTGTCGACATTGTCGTGATGATCGGGAAGCGGGTTGGCTTTCAGCCACGCCGTGTCGAGCCGCGCTTCCTCACCCACGCGCGGCCACCATTGCGTCGGGCTCACGCGTGACCGCGACGTCATCCTTCATGGGCGCTGTGACATTATAGCGCGACAGCACCAGGTTGCCGTCGCGGCCAATGCCAGGATCGAAACGATATTCGGTGATCGCGCAATTTGCGACGTCGCCTTCCCTGTCGATCGCCAAGATTTCCTTCTCCCCGAGATTTTCGATGATCGTCCGCAGACAGAGCACGACCACCTGATGCGCGACGATCATTACGCGACGCCCGCCATAGTGAAGCGAGACCGTATCGAGCAGCGAGCGGAGGCGCAGGATCACGTCGCACCAGCTCTCACCGCCCGGCGGGCGATGATAGAATTTGCCCAGCAGGGTCCGAAAAGCCGCCTGCTCGGGATGCGAGGCCTCGATGCCGACGTGTGTCAGGCCATCAAGGATGCCGAATTCCTTTTCACGAAGCCGCTCATCTACGCAGATTTTCTCATCCGCCGCACATCCGCCTGCGGCACGGAAGATCTCTGCCGTCTGGACGGCGCGGACATAGGGCGAAGCGAGCATGATCTCGGGTCGGCCATCCTCCTCGCCGGCGGCGAACCACTCTCCGAGCGCCCGCGACTGCTCTTCGCCCAGCTTCGATAGTGGCACGTCGACGTCGCGGTGATCGAGCGCGATACGGAAAGCTCCCGCCGCGTCAGCAGCATCGCGCGCAATATTACCGGCGCTCTGGCCGTGGCGAACGACCCATAATCTGGTTGGCCAACGAGGTGTCATGCCTATCTAACGCCGCCGCAGAAATCTCGTTGCGCATATGTGCCACATCGCAGGAATCGCGCTCTGCGACGCTGGCATTTCCCACACGCGAATACGTCGGGCGGACAAAGCAATTAGTCCGGACCGCGCAAGGGCGCGGCCCGGTGGAAAGCGTTCAATCCGTCGTGTTTTGAAGCTCGGCGAGAATACGCCGCCCCACCGCCCGCGGTTCCGGCTTCGCGAAATTTTCGTGACCGCGAAAAAATGGGGCGGTGCTTGCCGGAGCAATCGCGCCTCGGTCCGGCCAAACCGCATTGAGCAACGCAGACCTTACGATCGTTAGCGAGATCAACCTTCCGGTACGCTATTGGCCGTTAGCGGACTGTCTGCTTCCCGCCACAGATTGCGGAAAGCAGACGCGGAAACTGGCTGACTGCGCTCTGTCAGCTTCCGGATGACGAGCCCTCGTTTGCTGCCGGTCGGCCGCCGCGGATCAATCGCTCCAGCACGATCACAACCAACGGCACGACGAGCGAAACATAGATGTTGTCGATGCCGTACGGGTTATCGAGCATGTACCAAATCGTCGTCAGGATCGCCGACCCGGCGAGCGCCAGCGTGGCGCCGCGGGAGCTGGCATAAAATGGCAGCGTAAAACCGATCACCGCTACGATCGAGATCGAGAGACGTAGCGCTCGGGTGAAAAAGCTTAGTTTAAGGATTTCAGGCACGAACAGCGCAAAAATGAGCGGCAGGAAGGCAATGACGATGGCCGCAATGCGAGTCATGCGGAACTGCTGTGCCTCGCTCGGCTCGCGGTAGGGTACGTAGAAGTCGCGAATGACCAGCGACGCGATAGCGAGTGCAACCGTACTGACGCTGACGAAAATCGAGGCGACAAGCGAAACCGTGACGACGGCCGCCGCCCATGTCGGCATAAGCTCAAGAAACATCGGCAGCGCGTAGAGGCTGTCCATTTCAGGACGCAGGTAACGTGCCGCAACGCCGATCGCAGCCAGAGCGAATCCGATCGGAAAACAGAAGGCCGCAGCCCACAGCGCCGCTTTGCTCGCGTCGCCGGCGCTTTTCGTCGAGGAGATCGCCTGGATAATATATTGTGTCGAGAAGATCGCGCCAATGGTCGAGATCGTCCACGCGGCGATCGTCGCGAAACCTATCGTGCCGTCCCAGGTGAAGTAATGCGCAGGCAGGGCGGCCTGCATGGGCGCGAAACCCTTGGTCGCCATCAGCGCCACAGCCGCGAGGATCGCGATCCCCACCAGCTTGATGCCGCTGTGCAGCAACGTCACATAGGCGATGCCTTTGAGCCCGCCGAAGAAGTAATAGAAGGTGCTGACCACCGCGATGATCGCCATTGCCGGCAATAACCCGATCTTCATCACCTCCTGAATCGCCGCCGCGCCGCTGATATAGTTGCCGACATTCACGAGAAGCAGGGCATAAATCATGATGAGCGAGACGACCGTCATCGTCTTGCGGTCATATTTCTTCTCAATAGCCGCTGAGATCGTATATTCGCCGGACCCGTATATCTTCTTTGCGAAGAAAAGCCCGAAGAGCAGGAAACCGATCGACGCACCGAGCACCGACCAGGTCGCCGCCATACCCGAGCTGAAGGCTTCCTGTGCTGTGCCGACCGTCGACTTGGCGCCGATGAATTCCGACATCAGCAGAATGCCGACAACGATGGCCGGCATCGCGCGCGAGCCGACCATATAATCGGCATTGCTTTTGCTGCGCAGCCGGTAGGTCAGCCAGCTGGTGAAGGCGATGTAGAGGACGACCGCCCCCATGATGACGATGGTCGCCGACGGCACAAAATGACCCATGATTCTCTCCCGTTCCGCCTCAGCCGTACATGCGGCGGCGGTAACCCAAATTATTCAGCGAGTTCGCGCATCACCTTGATGAGGTCGCTCTTGCCTTCGAAACCGATGCCGGGAAGGTCCGGCATCACGATATGACCGTCCTCGACCTTCACCGTGTCGGGGAAGCCGCCATAAGGCTGGAACAGGTCAGGGTAGCTCTCGTTTCCGCCGAGCCCGAGGCCCGCCGCGATATTCAGCGACATCTGGTGACCGCCGTGCGGGATGCAGCGCGACGGCGACCAACCGCATTCGGCCAGCGCGTCGAGCGTACGCAGATATTCGACAAGGCCATAGGACAGCGCACAATCCATCTGCAGATAGTCGCGGTCAGGGCGCATCCCGCCGTAACGCAGAAGGTTGCGGGCATCCTGGTGGCTGAACAGATTCTCTCCCGTCGCCATCGGGCCGGGATAGAATTCGGCGAGCGCGGCCTGCAGCTTGTAGTCTAGCGGGTCGCCCGCTTCCTCGTACCAGAAGAGCGGATATTCGCGCAGAGCTTTGGCATATTCGATCGCGGTCAGCGTATCGAAACGGCCGTTGGCATCGACCGCGAGCTGCGCGTCGCCGTCGATTTCCTTGAGCACGGATTCGATGCGCCGCCGATCGATCGCGAGGCTCTCGCCGCCGATCTTCATCTTCACGACATTATAGCCGCGATCGATATAGCCGCGCATCTCGGCGCGCAGCGCGTCATCGTCCTTGCCGGGATAATAATAACCGCCCGCCGCATACACAAAGACGCGCGGGTTCGCCTCACGCCCCTTCATCTCGGCGAGCAGGCGGAACAGCGGCTTGCCGGCAATCTTCGCGACCGCATCCCATACCGCCATGTCGATCGTCCCGACCGCGACCGAGCGCTCGCCATGACCGCCCGGCTTTTCGTTGTTCATGAGCGTCTTCCAGATCTTGTCCGGATCGAAATTCTCGCCGGTCTCGTCAAGCGAGCTCGCGGGTTCGGCCTCGATCAGCCGGTCGCGGAAGCGCTCGCGGATCAGCCCGCCCTGTCCGTAGCGGCCGTTGGAGTTGAAGCCGTAACCGACGACACGGCGGCCATCGCGCACGACATTGGTCACCACCGCGACTAGGCTCGCGGTCATCTTAGAAAAGTCGATATAGGCGTTGCGGATCGGAGACGAGATGGGCTTGGTCACCTCGACGATGTCGATGATCTGGGGCTGGGTCACTTTATCTTACCTTGGAACTGATGGCAGGCGTCAGAGCGACGCGCCGCCGCAAATGAGAATATCCTGACCGGTGATCGCGCCGGCGTCCGGTCCCAAAAGGAAGGACACGGCACCTGCCACCTCGGCGGGTTCGATGTAGCGTCCGATCGGCGGGAGCACCGGCGGTACGCCCGCCCGGTCTCCGCGCGTCAGGAACGGTGTCGCCGTGGCGGCCGGCGATACGATATTGGCTGTGATGCCGCGCGGCGCGAGTTCGATCGCGAAGGATCGCACGAGCCCGGTCAGCGCGGCCTTGGTCGCGGCATATTGCGCCTTGCCCTTGGCGCCGCGGCTGGTCCGGCTGCCGATCGCGACGATCCGCGCGCCTGCGCCCATGCCCGGTGTCAGGTTTTGGACAAGAAGCGCAAGCGCGCGGACATGCACGGCGTACATGAGGTCTCCGTCGGCAGGATCGAATTCATCGATCCCGCCTGTCCGCATGAACCCCGCAGCATGGACTATGGCACTGACCGGGCCGAGCCCGGCGCACAGCGCCGCAACCGCCGAAATGTCGGCCAGATCGACAACCTCGAAACGCATGCCATCGACGGGCTCGGACGACGTCCGGTCCAGACCGATCACCGACCAGCCTTCGAGCACCAGGCGCTGCGATATTGCAGCCCCTATGCCCGAAGCGGCGCCCGTGACGACCGCGATGCGAGGGTCGACCGATGCCATGGCGTCAGGCCAGCGCCGGCTCGACGAGACCCGCGCCGCGCACGGCCGCTTCGATGCGACGAAGCTCTTCAGCGCTGGGCGGCACCGTCGGCGGACGCACGGTACCGCGCGCAATCAGGCCGGCGGCGGCCATCGCCGCCTTCATGCAGGCATGCGCCTCGCCCGTCGGTTCGCCGTCACCGTAAACCGCCTGCTTCAGCGGATCGATGAGCGATTGGACGCGCTGCGCCTCAACGAGATCGCCGGCCTTCACCGCGTCGAGCAAGTCGGCGATCAGGCCCGGAATGACCGAGGCAAAACCGACGAGCGCGCCGTCGACGCCCTGCACCATCGAGGCGAGCAGATATTCGTCGTGGCAGGTGAGCAAAGCCTTGTCAGGAGCGGCTGCGCGGATCGCTTTCAGGTCGCGATCATATTTGTTCATTTCGCGCGTACCGATCTTGAAGGCCTGCACCGCGTCGAGACGCGCGAGCTCGGCCAGCAGTTCGGACGAGAAACTGGCCTTGGTCCAGGCCGGATAGACATGAACGATCAGCGGCAGGCCCGATGCCTTGCCGATGGCCTCAAAATATTCGGTGACGTGCGACGGGCGAAAGCCGAAACGGAGCCAGTGATGCGGGGGCATGATGTCGAGCGCGCTCGCACCGGCTTCGCGCGCAATCACGGCCTGCTCGCACGCGTCCAGGATGCCCTCGCAGACGATCGAGGAAATGACGGGGATCCGCCCGTCGACCGCATTGGCGACGATCGACGTCACTTGGGCGCGCTCGGCGGGAGTAAGCGAGAAGACCTCTCCGGTGTGGCCGTTCGTCATGATCGCCTTGATGTGCCGCTGCTCGGACAGCCAGCGAGCGAGCCGTGTCAGGCCGCCTTCATCAATACTGAAGTCCTCGTTGAACGGGACGGCGATGGCGGGGATCAGACCCTTGAAATCAATAGCGGAAGTCACCGGTAAAAGTCTCCAATTGTTGCTATGGTGCTAGGGATTGGGCCGCCGTGCCGCCTGCGGCACGGACGGCGAACGAGAGCTGACGCGCGGCTTCGCAAGTGATGTCGCGCGCGCGACTGACGAAATCTTCGAGAGTATGACCAAAGGCGGGCGCCGCGACGCTGAGCGCAGCAAGCGGAACGCCGTCCATATCGGTGATTGGAGCGGCCAGTACGCGCAGGCCGGTCACGGTTTCCTGGTCGGAAACGGCAAAGCCGTCCTCGCGGACCTTCGCGATCTCATCGAGCAGCCGGTCGATATCGACCATCGTATATTCGGTAAGCTGCTTGGGCGGGTTGGATTCGAGAATCTCGCGTTCGGTCGCGACCGGCAGGTGCGCGAGGATCGCGCGGCCGAGCGCGGAGGAAAAGGCGGGGACGCGGTTGCCCACCCGTACGTCGACGGCGAGGCGTTGCAGCCCGGCCTGGATGCGCTCGATATAAACAATCTCATAGGCATCGAGGACGCCGATCGAGGCCGCCTCGATATGATCGTCGACCAGCGAGCGGAGGAGCGGCCGTCCGAGGCTGCGGATGTCCGAGCGCGCGATCGCGTTGAAGCCGAGATCGAGGCATTTCAAGGTCAGCCGGAAGCGCTTGCTCTCCCCTACGCGTTCGACATAGCCGAGCGACACGAGGGTATTGAGCATACGAAAGGCGGTGGCGTTGTCCGTTCCGGCCGCGCGAGCCACCTCGGCGATGACGAGCTCCTCGCTGTCCGGGCCAAAGGCTTTCAGGACGGCAAAGGCCTTGACCACCGACTTGACGGTATTCTTCTCGTTATTGTCTTCGCTCATCAGGATACTCCCGCTCGATTTATTCATGCGGAGGGTTCCTACCAGCGCGGCGCGCTCAAAAACAGCGGGTGCCGCGAAGGTCCATCCTGACGGGCAGCAGGCGGTGCGCGCGACAGGCCGTGGCCGGGGAGGACGGGATCCGGACGCCGATCGCTCGGCACCTTCTGCCCGCCAGGATGAAAGACCATACGCCATCGTCAGAACGAGAAGCGCGCGCCGACCTTGTACGTACGCCCGAGGACGTCGTAGTAGGTTCCGTTGGTGTAGGAGCTGTACTGGGCAAACTTCCCCGGAAGCCCGAACCAGCCTGTTGCACCCGTCCCCGGCGAGAAGGGCGGCTTGGTATTGAGGATATTGTCGACGTTGGCGAAGAGCTGGACCTTCGCCTTGTCGCCCGACACGATATTGTAGCGGATGTTCGCGTCGAGATAGAAATAGGCGGGAATCTTCTCGTCGAGATAGGTGTTCGCGGCGGCGAACTTGTACCGGTACATGCTGTCGATGAAGTTGCCGCGCAGGCTCACCCCGAGCTTCTCGTCATTATAGGCAAGCGTCGCATTCCAGCGCCAATGCGGTACGCCCGAAAGGTCGCCAGCGAGATCGCGCGGATTGAGGCCCGAGCTGTTCTCCTTATACTTGTCGACATAGTTGGCGAGGAGGCGGATCGAGAACTGCCCCGTCGAGCCACCGAACAGAACGTCGGCGCCGAAGCGGTAGCCGAGATCGAACTCGATCCCCTGCGTCTCGATCGAACCGAGGTTGAGGAACGGATCGATGATCACGGTCTGGTCGGCATTGATCAGATCGCAAAGCCCCTGATTGGGCTCGCGCCCCGCCGCGGTACCGCCGCCGAAGCAGCCGTCGATGATGCCCTGCGCGCCGAGCTTGCCGATCACATCCTTGAGCTTGATGCGATAGCCGTCGATCGAGAGTGTCAGCCCCTTCGTCAGCAAATCTTCCATCGTGATGCCGACCGTGGTGCTGTAGGCGCGCTCGGGGCTGAGATCGAGATTGTTGCGTCCGGGCGAGACGGCATTCGCCGAGCCCGTCTCCACGCCGCCCGGCCCTCGCGTGATGACCGATGAGTAGGTGGTGTTCGCGCCGTAGGATTCGAAGAGCGACGGCGCGCGGATATCTTTCGAATAGGCGGCGCGAAAGCGGAAGCCCGGTACGGGTTCGTACGTCGTTCCGACCTTCCACGTCACCACGGTCCCGCTCGTGCTGTAATCGGTCACGCGGATCGCACCGTTGAGATCGAGCGATTCTGCGCCCTTTACGTCGGCGAGCAGCGGCACCACGACTTCGCTGAAGCCCTCGATGACGGTGTAATCGCCGGCAAAGCTCTTCGGGTTTGATTGCTGGAAGCCACCCGACGCGAAGAGCGGCGGGTTGAGGAAGTCGGCGTAGAAGCTGACGTCCTGAGTGACCTTCTCATAGCGATAGTCGACACCGGCCGCGAACGACACCGGGCCGGCCCAGGTCGAGAAAGGCTCGCCGTTGATCGAGGCACCGGCCGCGACCTGTGTGTAGACCGACGACTGATAGAGATCGTCGACGATATAGTCCTTCGCCGAGGCGAGCGAACCGGGGCCGAAGGGATTGGCGGGAACACAAAGGGCGGCCGCGCCATACGCGGCCTCACCCGGCGCAGCCGCCCCTTCGACATTCACGCGGCAATCGGGAAGTCCGGTGCGCGGATTGATGACGACGTCGGTCGCGGCGGCGAGATTCGAGACGACGATATTGTTGCCGAGGATCGTGTCGTACCAGTCGCGCCCGAAGGTGCCATAGGCTTTCCACGACCAACCCTTGCCCATCTGCCCGTCGAGACCCGTTGCAACGCGGAAGACGCGGTTGTTCGAGTCCGACGTCGCCGAACCGAGCTCGGGCGCGATCTTCGAGAGATAGATGGTGTCGGTGCCGTTGGCGTTCATGATCGCCTGAATGTCGGCTGGAATATATGGATTTCCGTTGCGGATCGCGATCGGATAATCAGTCGATGACGGGATCGCGTTCACGAACAGGTCAGTTTCGGTACCGGATTCGCCATAGGATGCTTCGATGAATCCGGTCAGGCTCGGCGAGAATTCGTAGAGCGCGCGGCCAAAGAGAATCTTGCGTTCGAGCGGAGCCTGCAGGTTACGAACCCCGCGCCACTCGCCATCGCCGCCGATCGATACGCTACGATTGATCGGGCCGATCTGGCCATAATTGAACGGCGCCGAGCTGGTCGAGTTGAGGAACTGACGCCCATAGAAGGGATCGGTTGACGCGAGGGGGTTGCCGTCTGCGGCAACGAGGACACCGCCCTGCGTATAGCTGTTGTGCGTCAGGCCGCAGGTCTGAAGCCCGAGATAGAATGTCCCGTTTACCGAGCCCGGGAACCAGCCGCATTGGTCCTTGCCATAGGGTCGGTCGTTGGTCGTCGGGATATCCCACGACTTGCTATACTCGCCCGCGAGCATAAGCTGGCCGCGGCCATCGGCAAAAGACGTGCCGGCTGCAAGGCTGAGGCTGATTTCCTGGGCGTCGCCGTAATCCGAGATGCCATATTGCACCTTGCCCTGGATGCCTTCGAGCTTGCGCTTCAGGACGATGTTGATGACGCCGCCGACGGCGTCCGAGCCCCAGGCGGCCGAAGCACCGCCGCTCACAATGTCGAGACGTTCGACAAGCGCCTCAGGGATGAGATTGATATCGACCGAGCTGCCGCCGCTATTTTCCGCCCCGTTCGAAGGCACGAAGCGGCGCCCGTCGACGAGGGTCAGCGTGCGCGTCGCGCCGAGCCCGCGCAGGTTCACATAGTTGCCGCTCGCCTGCGAGGTGGCCGGGAAGTTCGGCGACGGGCGAACCGAGGGGATATCGTAGAGCACGTCGGCGATGGTCGTCGCGGCCTGCGCCTCGATCGTGTCGCGACCGATAGCGGTCACCGGGGTCGGCGCGAGATAGCCCTCGCGGTTGACGCGCGTGCCGGTCACGATGATCGAAGCATCGTCGGCCGGAGCGTCTTCCGAAGCAGAGGCCTCGCCCTCAGTTGCCGGGGCCTCCTGGGCGGCGGCAGGCGCCATGACGAGCAACAGGCTGGCAGCGCTGCACGCAAGCCGGACTTTCGAAGTGAACAGAACCTTTTTCATTCATCCCTCCCGATACGGGTTCCCAAAGCGTGCCCGGTTGTCGGGCCATCCTGCCATCCGATCCAAATCCATTGTTCGGATAGCGAATTTATATTCGCATTTCTGAGCATAGGCAATTTTGCCGGCTTGTAAACTCCCTCGACGCAATTCCTGCGTCGCCCCGAAATCGCTCGCTTTTTTTGGCAGTGGGAGGGGTTCGTGTGCATTAGTCGTTCGGGGAACATGTGCCGAAATCTGGACGGGCGTGAGCCTCGAGTCGGCGATCTGCGTCGCCAATCTTGACATCTCGCCGAAGCAGGATATCAATTCTCACACATAATGAATATTAATTCGCAATCCGAATTTATTGGGAGAGAGAGATGTCGGCTATTATGAGCAGGCGCGCGCGTCTTGCGGTTTCGCTGTTGACCATGACCATAATGACCGCGGCCAACGCCGCTCCCGCTCACCCTGCCCCCGCGACGATCGCGTCCGGCTCGCCACTGCTGCACATCGATCCGGCCGAAGTCGCTTGCGGCCGGCCAGCGATCGCGTTGATGGACGCAACGCGCACGACGACTGGCTGGGACCACCGGAAATTTCCGGCTTTCAAGGTGGTGGGCAACACATATTCAGTCGGCATATCGGCGGTGACGGCCTATCTCATCAAGACGAGCGACGGCCTGATCCTGATCGACACCACATTCGACGAGACGGCGCCTTGGGTCGCGGAATCGATCGAAAAGCTCGGGTTCAAGCTCACCGACATCAAGATCATCCTGGGCAGCCACGCCCATCTCGATCATCAGGGCGGCAGCGCCTGGATGAAGACGCGCGTGCCGGGGGCAAAGCTCATGATCATGGAAGGCGATGCCGAGACGGTCGAAAAGGGCGCACCCGGCGTCGCAGGCATCGGCCGCGGCATGCCGCCGGTGAAAGTGGATCAGGTCCTTCACGACGGCGACAAGGTGACTCTCGGCGATGTGACAGTGCTCGTATGGAAAACCGCGGGCCATACCCCGGGCGCCTCTTCGTTCGAATGGAAGACGACCGAAAACGGCAAGACATATGATGTGCTTCTGATGGGCAGCCAGCAGGCCGCTGAGAAGCTCATTCCCGAAGGCTATCCCGGCATTGTGAAGGATCAGATCGAAGGGTGGGAAAAGCTCCTCTCGCTGAAGCCCGACGTCTGGTTCGGCGGACATCCCTGGCAGCACAACAATGTCGACAAATATGAAGCGATGCTCGCCGAAGCCGGCAGCAATCCCTTCATCGATCCGAAAGGCTATCGCTGCCTCGTCGCTGCGCGCGCCTTCGACTTTGTCGAGGAACTGAAGAAGCAGGAAGCGGCCGCGGCCAAGGGCGGCAAATGAGCCGCGCCGCCCGGCTGTTGGCCGGAGCTGCGGCCTTCGGTTTGCTCGCCGCTCCCCTGCCCCTTCCCTCCTTTCCGGCATTCGCGAAAGCGCCGAGCCGCGCCACGGCGCTGTGCGGTCCCGGCGACAATCCCGAGCCTGGCATGCAGGGCGAAACCCCCCTCGCCGATCTCGAAGCCGGACGGACGGCGAAGCCTTACGTCTGCGGGATGCGCATCGTGGGCAAGCTCGACCCGTGGGGACGCGGCGACAATTTCATGCTCAAGCGATCGCGGCAATGCGCCTATGTCCACGGCTCGGGCGAGCGTAAGGGGATCGCGGTTATCGACGCGAGCGACCCCAAAGCGCCAAAGGCGGTCGGACTGCTCGACACACCGGGCGCGATCGGCGGCTCCGAGACGATGGATGTCGTCGACGTCGGGACGCGGCACCTCCTCGTCGCGGGCGATTACAGCGGCGGATTGAAGCCCCCCGGCCCCGCACCCCTCGATATCTACGACATCAGCGACTGCACAAAGCCCAGGCTGCTGACGACATTTTACTGGCCCGCCAACATCCATGTGCCGAAGATCTCGCCCGACGGGATGCGTGTCTACGCGAGCCGCGAATATGGCACTGACGGGCTCATGATCCTCGACATCGGCGACCCCGCCAAGCCCGTGTATATGGGCGAGTTCCCGCTCGTGCTTCCCGGCGGCAAGGCGCAGCGCTGCCATGACATGTGGATCAACGACGAACAAACGCGGCTGATTTGCGCGGGCAGCGTGCCGATGATCGAAGCCCGCAAGGGCGATTCCGCGCCCAGCATCTGGGATATCAGCCAGATCGGCAAACCCAATCCGCAGTGGCCGACGATCGGGTTCGTGGGCACCAGCGACGTTCGCGGCCAGGGCGATCACCATGCACCGCTGCTGCGGGTGCGCGGGCGGTCCTATCTCGTCGCCGCGAACGAGCTGCGCTGCACGGCCTTTCCGCGCATTTTCGATATGACCGACGAGAAGGCGCTGCGCATGGTCGGCGAGTTCCGGCTCGAGGCGAACGATCGTTGCCTGGAGGATCCTGTATGGGCCAAGGCGAATGCGGCGGGCTCTTACGGTCTCCACTATAATGCCGTGGTCGACAATGCATGGGGCGACGTCGCACTTGGCTTGTTTAGTTTCATGGGTTCAGGCGTCCGAATCGTCGACCTTCGAGACCCGACCCATCCGCGCGAGGTGGCCTATTATCATCCCGGCGCAATCGACGCGCCCTCGCCTCCCGGCCCGCTCGCAGGAAAGACCGACAGCTGCATGTCGATCAACAGCTTCGTACCCGAAACAGGGCACATATGGTTCGTCTGCCGCAGCGGCTTCTATATAGCCGAGCTGTCGGAAAAGGTCCGCCGCGACCTCCGCTAATCCTGAGTTGGCCGATAGCGGACAGGCAACTTTAAGGGCGGGATCGACGAAGGCAGACGGTACCGTGACGTGCTGCGTCGGCAGCTTGATTGGACCCCGGCGGTGGTGACCCTCTCAGTTGGAGCTAGCCCATTACGCAACTCAAAGCGTGATCCACTCATGCTGCGGATCATTCTTGAAAACCCACTGGCGTCGTGGCCCAGCCATCACATTCAGATAATAAAGATCATATCCGTGCGCCGCACCCACGGGATGATAGCCGCGCGGGACCATCACGGTGTCGCCATTCTCGACGGTCATCGTCTCGTCGAGCGCGCGGTCGTCGGTGTAGACGCGTTGGAAACCGAAGCCCTGCGGCGGATTGAGGCGGTGGTAGTAGGTTTCCTCGAGGCTGCTTTCCTCGGGCAGTGCGTCGCTGTCATGCTTGTGCGGCGGATAGCTCGACCAGTGGCCACCCGGCGTGATCACCTCGACGACAAGCAGGCTTTCGGCGGTGTCGTCCTGGTCGGAGAGGATGTTGCGGACGTGGCGTTCGTTGGTCCCCGAGCCGCGGATCTCGATATCCTGCGGGCGAAGCACGCGCACATTGCCCGCGCCGCTGCCGGGGGCCGTGCAGATCGCAATCTCGGCGTCGCTCTCGCCTTCGACGCTATAGGTCATGCCGGCGGGGAGATAGATCGAGGCCGCCGCGCCGTCGAAGACGCTCGTGCGGCCGCCGAGATGTTCGAAGGCGGTGCCGTCAGCGCGCACCGTCACGCTGCCGGTCAGGACGACGACGCACGCCTCCCTTCCTGCCTCGACGCTCGCATAATGGTCGCCGGCCCCGACGCGCACGACACGGAAGCCGACATAGCGCCATCCCGCACTTTCGGGCGTCACGTCGGTGACGACGCCATCGGCGTCGGGGTCGCGCGGGCGGATGAGCAGAGGGCTCATAGAAGACCTGCCGCGGCCGCATGGGCCTTCAGCGTATCGAGCCCGAGTTGGCTGTATGACCGGGGGTTCGCGAGCGCGGGGTCTTGCTCGGCCTCGACGACCACCCAGCCCGAATAGCCGATATCGGCGAGCGCCTGAAAGAAGGGCGCATAATCATACTCGCCATCGCCGGGCGCGGTGAACATGCCGTCGACGACCCCATCGAGGAAGCTGTGGCCGCCGGCAAGGGCAGCAGCGTGGTGCGCACGGCGGACGTCCTTGCAATGGACATGGTTGATGCGGTCAGGGTGCGATCGAACGATATGGACGGGATCGATACCGCCATAGATTGCGTGGCCCGTGTCGAGCACGAGCCCGACATGCTCGCCCGTCGCCGCAAAGAAATGCTCAAGATCCTCCATCGTCTCGACGACCGTCCCCAGATGATGATGATAAGCGAACCGCATGCCCCGTTCGCACGCATAGGCGGCAATCCTGTCGAGACGATCGCCGAATTCGTCCCACTCGTTTGCGGGCAGTCGCGGCGGCGTATCGAGCCGACTGGTGCGATCCGAATGCACCGCATTGCTCGTCTCGGCGGCGATGAAGACGGTCGAGCCCATCGCCGCGAGCAGATCGATGTGGCGCGCCATCGCCGCTATCTCGGCTTCGGCATCGCGCGTGAGCAGGTTGGTGCTGTACCAACCGCCGACGATGGCGAGTGCGTGCCGCTCCATGATCGGCGCGAGAACACCCGGATCGCGCGGGAATTTGTTGCCGAGCTCGACCCCGTCGAAGCCGATGTCGCGGACATCGGTCAGGATCGCATCGAGCGTGGTATCGCCGCCCAGCTCGGGCATGTCGTCATTCGACCAGGCGATCGGGCTCACGCCCCAGCGGATCGTCATTCTTTCTCTCCGGCAAGGCGGGCTTCGTATTGGCGGCGCGCCGCGGCGACTTCGGCGCGCGAGGATATTTGGGGGACCGCGACGTCCCACCAATGGCCGCCGACCTCGCTCGAAAGCGCGGGGTCGGTGTCGATGACGATCACGCTGGTGCGGTCGGCGTCGCGGGCGCGGCCAAGCGCGGCTTCGAGTTCGGCGATGTCGCCTACCTTTTCCGAAATCGCCCCAAGACTTTTCGCGTGCGCGACGAAATCGATGTCGGGAAGCGTCGTGTGGCGGCTGTCGGCGAGCAGATTGTTGAAAGGCCGCCCGCCGGTCGCCTGCTGCAACCGATTGATGCAGCCGAAGCCGCGATTGTCGAGCAGGATGACGATCAGCTTCATGCCGAGCATCACCGAGGTCGCCAGCTCCGAATTGAGCATCAGATAGCTGCCGTCGCCGACCATCACCACGACCTCGCGCGCCGGATCGGCCATCTTCACCCCCAGCCCACCCGCGATCTCATAGCCCATGCACGAGTAGCCATATTCGACATGATAGCCGCCGACGGCGCGCGTCGGCCAAAGCTTGTGGAGTTCGCCCGGGAGCCCCCCGGCGGCGCACACAACGACCGCATTGTCTGCGGTGCCGCGCGCCACCGCGCCGACCACCGCGGCATCCGAAGGAAGCGCTCCGTCAGCAGGAAGCGCGGTGGCCGTTTCATACTCCTCCGCCGCGCGCGCTTGCGCCGCGTCGAGCTCGGCGCGCCAGCCCGGTGACACCTGCCAGTCCGCAAGCGCGCTACCGAGGCTTTCGATCACCGCGCGGGCATCGCCCATCACGCCCGCAGCGCCATGCTTAGCGAGGTCGTGAAGCGCGACATTGACTTGAAAGAGTTGCCCGCGAAACAGCGTGCGCGATCCGGTGGTGAAATCCTGCAGCCGCGTCCCGATGCCGATCACCAGATCCGCCGCGGCCGCCGCAGCGTTCGCGGCGCTTGTCCCCGTCACCCCGACACCGCCGAGAAGCTGCGGATGATCGACGGTCAGCGCGCCCTTCCCCGCCTGCGTTTCGGCGACCGGAATACCGCTCGCAGCCGCAAATTCGGCAAGCGCGGTCTCGGCCCTAGAATAGAGAACACCGCCGCCCGCAACGATCAGCGGCGCCTTCGCGCTGCGGACCGCCGCGACGAGCGCCGCGAGTTCGTCCGCATCGGCCTGCACGCGGCGCTGGCGCCACACCCGCGGTTCGAAAAACGCCTCCGGATAGTCATAAGCCTCGGCCTGGACATCCTGGCACAGGCACAGCGTCACCGGACCGCAGGCGGCGGGGTCGGTCAGCACCGCCATCGCGCGCGGCAGCGCATCGATGATCTGCTCGGGCCGCGTGATCCGGTCGAACAAGCGCGAAACGGGGCGGAAGCAATCGTTCGCGCTCACGGTCGCATCGCCGAAAACCTCGACCTGCTGCAGCACCGGATCGGGGCGGCGGCTGGCATAGACATCGCCCGGAAGGAAGAGCACCGGCAGCCGGTTTACGTGCGCGAGCGCGGCGGCGGTGACCATGTTCGTCGCACCGGGGCCGATCGACGTCGTGCAGACCATCGCGCGCTGGCGCCGCGACGCCTTGGCAAAGGCGATCGCGGCATGCGCCATGCCCTGTTCGTTGTGCGCGCGCCAGGTCGGCAGGCTATCCTCAGCTTCCGCCAGCGCTTCGCCGACCCCCGCGACATTGCCATGCCCGAAAATCGCCCACACGCCGGCAAAATAGGATTGCTCCACCCCGTCGACTTCGACGCGCTGCGCCGCCAGCCAGCGGACCAGCGCCTGCGCCATCGTAAGCCGGATAAACGTCATGCCGCTACTTTCGAGCGCCGCACCCGCTGCCAGGCATCGACCAGATGGCCGAAGTTCGCGGCAAGTTCGGCTTCGGCGGCGGCGTCGTCGATCTCGCCGTCCAGCCAGCGCCGCGCGACATCGTGCCAGATCGTCCGGCCGACGGCAAATCCCTTGACGATGCGGCAGGGTGCAGCCGCGCCAAAGCTGGCGAGCAGCGTCTCGGTGGGCTCCGACAGGCCGAGGAGAACGACCCCGCGGCAATGCGGATCGTGACGCGCGATCGCCGCCTCGACATGCGTCCATGCCGCCGGGTCGCTCGCGGGCTCAAGCTTCCACCAGTCGGGATAGACGCCGAGCGAATAGATATGGTCGATCACGTCGGCGACCGTGGTTGTATCGATCGCGCCATGCCGCGAGGCGATGACCTCCAGAAGCAGCTCGTGCCGCGTCGCCCGGCAGGCATCGAAGAGGCGCACGATCTCCCGGTCCTGCGCCGCACGCATCTCGGGCGCGTCGCCGGGATGATAGAAAACAAGGCATTTGACGACGTGATGCGAGGGCCATTCGCGAAGCGAGACGGCGAGGTCGGCATGACCTTCAAACGCGATCGGCCGCGATCCCGGCACTTCGACGGGGCGGCCGATCCAATAGGGGAGATCGGCGCTCATCTCGAGCGGCCGCGCGCCATAGCGCCCGTCGAGGAGCAGCCCGAAATTGGGATTGCCCTTGGCGAGGCGATCGACCGCGGCGAGCGCCAGCGCCTTGAAGCGCGATACCTGCGCCGCGTCTCCGGTCCCCAGCTCCACCAGCAATTCGTCGAACTGGCTGCGATGATCGATCGCGAGCACGGTAAGCTCGTCGATCGCGCCGGCGCGGTTCGTCGACCAGTGGAGCTGCTCGAGCTCGGCGCTATCGCGCAGGCGATGTGGCCAGTCGTCGCGCGCAAGGAAATGCTCAAGCTCGGCCCAGCTTGCCATCGCGGGCGCGCAGCCGTGGCGCGACACGACGATCGCGCCGCACGCATTGCCCCATTCGCAGCAGGTCGCCAGTGGTTCGCCCCGAAGCCATCCGCGCAGGAACCCGGCCATGAACGCATCGCCCGCGCCAAGCACGTTGAACACCTCGATCGCGAAGCCCCGGCCGACGATCCCCTCGTCGATGCTGTCGGGAATCGCGCCGTCGAAGGCGGTGCAGCCGAGCGCGCCGCGCTTGCAGACGAGGAGCGCGCCGGTCGCATCGCGGATCGTGCGGAGCGCCGTGATCGTGTCGGTCGTCCCGCCGAGGATATGGATTTCCTCCTCGGTGCCGACGACCAGGTCGACGAGCGGCAGGACGTCCTGCAGCGCGCGCGTCACATCGGAGCTGGCGATGAAACGGTCCTCGCCATTATCCTTGCCGGCCAGCCCCCACAGCACCGGGCGATAGTCGACATCGAAAATGACGCGGCCGCCCTTCGCCTTCATCAGCCGCGCCGCCGTCAGGCTGGCCGCGCGCACCCCGGGCTGCGACAGGTGCGTGCCATTGATCAGCAGCGCCCCGGCGCGCTCGACGAGCGCCACGTCGATATCGGCTTCGGTCAGCGCCATGTCGGCGCAATCTTCGCGGTAGAAGATGAGCGGAAAGCTTTCGGTGTCGCGGATGCCGAGGATCACCAGCGCTGTGAGCCGGTCAGCGTCGGTTAGAACGCCGGTGGTCTCGACGCCTTCGCGCTCCAACTGCTCGCGAAGGAAGCGCCCCATATGATCGGCGCCGACCTTCGTGATCAGGCCGGCGCTGAGGCCCAGCCGCGCCGCGCCGACCGCGGTGTTGGTCGGGCTGCCGCCGACATATTTGGCGAACGACAGCATGTCCTCGAGCCGGCCGCCGACCTGCTCGCCATAAAGATCGACGCTCGAACGGCCGATGGTGATGAGGTCGAGCGGCCCCGATTTTCGATGGCTCTTGTCTGACATGGGTGAAACGCCTCTCCGTTACTGGAATGCATATTCCACCATTTTCAATTATGCAAGAAACGTTTCATTTTATGTCAACCGCCGCCAGAACGCCGGCTCGCCTCAAAGGCATAATTGATGACGAGCGCCTGCGCGAGGCACATCGAGGCCGATAGCGATCGGAATTTGCGCACCTCCGATTCGCGCACGAGCAGCACGTGATCGGCCGGCGTTGCGATCGGGCTCACCAGGCTGTCGCTGATCGCGAGAATCCGGCAGCCGCGTTGCGCGGCTTCGCTGACGATCGACACCGTCTCTTCGGAATAGGGGTGGAAGCTCACTGCGACCAGCAGGTCGCCCGCGCCGATCGCCATGAGTTGCTGGCGCGCGAGACCGCCGACACCGTCGATGAAAAAGGCGCGCTTTTCGGCCTGGAGGAGCGAGTAAGCGAGATAGGAGGCGACGGGAAAGGAGCGCCGGAACCCCACGACCCCGACCGCCCCGGCGTCGGCGATCGCATCGACCGCGGCCTTGAGGTCGGCGACGTCGGTCGTCTGCAACAGATTGTTGAGCGCGAGGACATTGCCCTCGACGAATTCGGCGAGCAGGTCGTCGGGCTCGCTCGCGCCATTATCGGCGGCGCGGCCGAGCTGTCGCACCCGGTCGGCGTAGCCGAGCGCGGCATTGTTGCTGATCAGCCCGTCGCGGAACAGCCGCTGCATCTGGCTCGCGCCTTCATAGCCAAAGGCCTGCGCAAAGCGGACGATTGCCGAGGGCTGCACTCCGCTCCGCTCGGCGATGACCGCCAGCGTCTCGAGCGCGAAGTCGTTCGGATGATCGAGAATATGCCGCCCGATTTGCTGCATCCGTTTGCTGAGGTCGCTGTAGCGCGCGAGGATCGCGGTGCGCAGCTCCTCGGCGCTCGCTGGAACATTGGTCATCATATCGCCCTCTCCGGTTCGAATTTGGCCGGTTTCACATTTGGAATATCTGTTACGGAATTAGAATGCAATGCCGCTGCGCCGGATTTCCGAAGTTTAGAATTTTTGTTCCAAACGCTCATTGCTCGTGCGACAAGGGATACCACGGCGCCGCGCGCATCAGATCGTGCCAGCGCGTTATTGAAACATAGTTTCTAAAGAACGTGTTGACAGAATATTTGTTGTAGCCGACACAGGCAGAGCAGATATGGCGAGCGAGACAGTGCGCCGCCAACAGCGTGGGTTGAGGATTGGTATGACATCGCAAAATGCACCCGCGTCGTTCGCAGGCGCGCCGCTCGAAGACGCCGGCGTCGCGCCGGAAGCGCTTGAGCAGCTCGACGCCAGCTTCCGCGAGCGCGTCGAGGCCGGGCGGATGGCGGGGATCGTCTATGCGGTCGCGCGCCACGGCCACCTCGTCCACCAAAGCGCGATCGGCCATGCCGACATCGAAACCGGCCGGGCGATGGCGCTCGACACCGTCTTCCGCCTCGCGTCGATGACGAAACCCGTGACCGCGATCGCGCTGATGATGCTCCACGAGGAGGGCCGCTTCGCGCTCGACGATCCGCTCTCGGCCTATCTTCCCGCGTTTGCCGACATCAAAGCGCTGCGCACGCTCGACGCGGCGCCCGATGATGTCGTCGATCTCGATCGCCCGATCACGATCCGTCATATCCTTCAGCACAGCGCTGGGCTTGGGCTCGGCCTTGGGATCGGGCTCACCGGCGAGGCGCTTCTGGCCGCAATGGACCCTTATAATCCCCGCCATTCACTGGCAGATGACGTCGACAATGTCGCCAAGGTGCCGCTCGTCTATCAGCCGGGCACGATCTGGAACTACAGCCTCGCCCCCGATATCCAGGCGCGGCTGGTCGAGATATTGAGCGGCGAAAGCTTTGCGGGCTTCATCCAGAAACGCATTTTCAGCCCGCTCGGCATGGTCGACACCAGCTTTGCGGTGCGCGAGGACATGGCCGGGCGCGTGGCGAGCGTCTATTGGCGCGATGGCGAGACGCTCACCCGCTGGCGTGAGGGCGCGATGCCGCCCCTGCCCCCGATCATTTCGAAATGGCCGCAGCCCTTCTTCAATCTCGACAACTTCGACGTCGTCAGCGAACGCGGCAGCTTCGGGCTCTATTCGACGGTCGGCGATTATCTTCGCTTTGCACAGATGCTGCTGAACGGCGGCGAGCTGGGCGGCGTCCGGATCATCGGCGCCGACACGCTGGACCTGATGACCGCCGACAGCGTCGGCGACCTGCCGCTGATGTGGCCCGTCCAGGGGCTCGGCTTCGGGCTCGGCTTTGCGGTGCTGCGCGACCCCAAGGCCGCGGGCTACGCTGGCACGCCGGGCATGTTCCACTGGGACGGCGCGCTCGGCACAGTAATGTGGGTCGATCGCGAGCGCGACCTTGTGGTCGTCGGGATGGCGCAGCACCTGCTGATCGAAGAACTCACTCCCGACGCACTCGGCGCCGAATTGCGCAATCATATCTATCCCGCGCTGCTCGACGGATGACTTCAACTCCCGACCTTGCCGGCGTCGGAGGTACCGCCCCGGCATCGCGGCTGAGCGACGTGCCGTACAAGAAACTGCTGCTCTGGCTATTGCCCGCCGCGACCGCGAACTATGCGCTCTTTCAGGGCCTCCAGGCGATCATCCTGCCGCATCAGATCGAGATGATCGACCCGGCGGCGAAGGTCGCGAACCTAGGGCTGATCACCGCGCTCTCCGGAATTACCGCAGTCGCGGGGCTGCTCGCCGGCGGCACGATCTCCGACCGCACCGTCAGCCGGTGGGGCAAACGCACCCCTTCGCTCGTCCTCGCTGCACTGGCGAGCGCACTCTTCATGGCGCTGATGGCCGGGGCGGACACAATCTTCACGCTCGCCATCTTCGCCTGCGCGCTGTGGTTCTTCGCCAATTATTATCAGGCGGTGATGACCGCGATCCTACCCGACCGCGTACCGCTCGAGCACCGCGGCATCGGCGCGTCGATCCTCGCGCTCGGGGTGCCGTTCGGCGTGCTCGTCGGCGTAAATATCGCCGCGCAGACGGGCCAGCGCGCGGGCTATCTGACCCTCGCCGCGCTGCTGGTCGTCACCACGCTCGCTTTCGCCGCCATCGTCCGCGAGCCGCCGTCGGTTCGCGCTCCTTCGCGCCCCCCCGTCGCCATAGCGCAGCGGCTTTCCGCCTTTTTCAGCGGCTTTCGCTATCGCGATTTCAACCTCGCCTTCATCGGACGGGCGCTCATGTTTTTCGCGATCTTCAGCATCACCGGCTATACCTATTACATCCTCCAGGATTATGTCGGCGCCGCGAACCTGCCCGGCGGCAATGTCCAGACCGCAGTCAGCATCATGATCTCGGTCCAGATGATCGCGTGCATGATCAGCACCGCGGCGAGCGGCTGGCTGGTCGACCGCTTCAAATGCCCCAAGCGCCTCGTAGTCATCGCCTCGCTCGGCATGGCGGCGGCGATGATGATCCCGCTGTTCAGCGCGTCCTGGCCCGCGATGGTCGTCATGCAGACGCTCGTCGGCTTCTTTTTCGGCGCCTATATGGCGATCGACCTCGCGCTGATGACGATGGTACTTCCCGATCCCGACGCCGAGGGCCGCGACATGGCGATCCTAGCGGTCGCGGTCTCGGGCCCGCAAATCTTCTCGCCCGCCGCCGCCGCGGGGATCATCGCGCAGTTCGGCTACTCCGCGCTGTTCGGCACCGGTGCGGCGTTCGCGGTCCTCGGCGGGATCGCGGTCCTCTATATCAAGAGCGTCCGCTGACGCCGGCGCAGCCAAAGGAATATCGTCGATGCCGCATACCGAAAACGGAGCCCCCCGCATCTATTTCGAGACGCGCGGCGACCCGGGCAATCCGCCGCTCGTCCTGATCGAGGGACTCGGCGCCCAGATGATCGGCTGGCCCGAGGGGTTCCTGAACCGCCTTGTCGATCGCGGCCTCTATGTCATCACGCTCGACAACCGCGACGTCGGCTTGTCCGAGATGATGGGCGCGCCCGATGATGTGACGGTCGCCTACACGCTCTCCGACATGGCCGGCGACGTCTGCCGCGTGCTCGATACGCTTGGCGTTGCGGCGGCGCATATCGCGGGGCAGTCAATGGGCGGCGCGATCGCACAGACGCTCGGTATCGAGATGCCCGCGCGCGTGCTGTCGCTCACGCTCATCTATACCGCGGCGGTGTTCGACGCGAGCGTGATCACCGAAGAGGCGCTGGGCCGCAAGGATCTCGTGCCCCCCGCCGACCTCACCCGAGACGAAGCGATCGCGTCCTATATCGACAGCCAGCGCCCCTGCGCCTCGACTGCCTATCCATTCGACGAGGCGCGCGTCGCCGAGACGGGCGCGCGCAGCTTCGACCGCGCCTATCGCCCCGACGGCATCGTGCGCCAGACCTCGGCGGTGATGAACTCGCCAGACCGTCGGCCTGCGCTTGCCGCTGTCACAGTGCCGACCGCGATCATCCACGGCCGCGCCGACCGGCTGATCAAGGAAGAGGCGAGCATCGAAATGGCGGCGATCATGAAGGGCGCCGAGCTTCACCTCTACCCCGGAATGGGCCACGTCGTCGCCGAGCCCTTGTGGGACGATTTCGTCGCGATCATCGCGCGCACGGTCGGGCGCGCCTGAAGCGAGCGTTCAGCCGAGCGGCGGGACCGCGGCGGGCTGTCCTGACAGGAGCGACGCCTTCGCGGCGGTCGCCAGCGCGAGCGCCGCGACACCGTCCCTGAACGTCACAAGCGGTTGCGCGCGGCCCGCGAGGACATCGGCAAAATGCGCGATCTCGTGGCGGAAGGCGGCGGCGTAGCGTTCAAGGAAGAAATTCTGCAACATCGCGCCCTGCGGGCCGCTTTCGCTCCATATCTTGACCGTCGTCTCGCTCATATTGCCCGCCGAGACCATGCCGCCCGAACAGAAAGCCTCGACGCGCTGGTCGTATCCGAAGCCGCTCCGCCGGCTGTTCGCGATCACGCAGAGCTTGCCCGTCGCGGTTTTGAGCAGGATCCGCGCGGTGTCGATGTCGCCCGCTTCGCCGATCGCCGGATCGACGAGGCTGCTGCCCCAGGCAAAGACCTCGGAGACTTCTTCGCCCAGCAGGAAGCGCGCCATGTCGAAATCATGGATTGTCATGTCGGCGAACATCCCGCCCGACGTGCGCACATAGCTCACCGGCGGCGGCGCGGGATCGTTGCTGGTGATCTGCAACGTCTCGAGCGCGCCCAGTCCCGTACTGCCGATTTGCGCCTTCAGCGCCGCGAAATTGGGATCGAAGCGCCGGTTGAAACCGACGAAAATACGCGCCGCATCGAGCCGCGCCGCCGCGGCCAGCGCGCGGTCAAGGTCGAGGTCGACGGGCTTCTCGCAAAAGACGAACTTACCCGCGTCATGCGCGCGGATGGTCAGGTCGAGGTGCGTGTCGGTGCTCGTCGCCACGAGCACCGCGTCGACCGACGCATCGCCAAGGACACTCTCGACGTCGGTTGCAGTGGCGCCATGTGCCTTCGCCAGTTCGGCCGCCGCGCCGGCATCGACATCGACGACGTGCGAGAGCGCCAGATCGGGGTGCGCCGAGATATTGGCGGCGTGGATCTTCCCGATCCGTCCCGCCCCGAACAGCGCAATCTTGAACATTCCGGCGTTCCTCATCTGGCTGCATGCGATGGCGGACGCCCCGCGTGGAGCAATCCGCCTTCTTTTTAGAACTCGGCCGAAGCGCTGAGGCCGAAGGTGCGGACCGAGTTATAGCCCCACGTCTGGTTCGTCGAGTTCAGACCGAGCAACTGGCCGTCGATATTGTCGGTGCCGATGAAGATCGGGTAGCGTTTGTCGGTGCAGTTCTTGCAGAACAGCGACAGGCGAAAGCGTTCGTCGATCGTCACGCCGATCGATGCATCGAAGATGTCGATCGCGCCAAGCCGCGTCTGCGGGTTCGCATTGCTGTTAAAGTTGATCGACGAGCGATGATACCAGCTGCCCGACAGATTGAGCGAGGCGCCGTTCGAAACCGGCTGTTCAAAGGCCGCACCGAGCGTCGAGGTGAATTTGGCCGAGCTCGGCGTGCGGTTGCCCGAGGAATCGCTGGAAAGCGTCGGGCACGGCTGACCGGGGAAACAGCGGTCGTTCGGAAAGCGCTTGAACTTGCTGTCGAGCAACGTGGCGGCGGCGGTCAGGGTCAACGACTGGATCGGCCGCGCCTCGGCGAACACCTCCACGCCCTGCGACTTCACCTTCGCCGCGTTGGCGGTGTAATAGGAGAAGGTCGCGGCGTCGAAGCCCTGCACCTGGAAATCGTTGAACATTTGCCGGAACGCCGTGATGTTCAGGCGCAACTTCCGGTCGAGCAACGTCGTCTTCGCGCCGATCTCGAACGACTTCACTGTTTCGGGGCCGATCGCGAGCTGTTGCCCGGCGACCGCCGCTGTGTCGTTGAACGCCGGCCCCTTATAACCGCGCGAGAAGCTGGTGTAGACCATTCCCACGCCATCGACGTCGTACTGCCCGCCGACCTTCCAGCTAAAGTCGGTATTCTTGACGCGCTCGTCCGTCGAATAATTGTTCGCGCCGATCGGGACCGGATAGAAACGCTGGTTCTGGATCAGGTCAATCGAACCCTTGTCATGGGTCACGCGGCCACCGAGGATCAGCGTCAGATTTTGCACCGGGTGGATGTTGAACTGGCCAAAGCCCGCGATGCTTTTCGCCCGCACGCGCGAGTTGATATCGGCGCCGGTGAGCGGGTTGTTGTTCGAATCGAACGGGCCGAGCAGGCCGTAGGCGGCTGCACCAACCGCATCGGCTTCCTTCAGGTGCGAGTTGAAATAATAGACGCCGACTTGCCCATCGACCAAGTCGCCCGCATCGATCGCGACCCGGAACTCGTTCGAATATTGGCGATAGCGGCCGTCGCGCCGGTTCAGGTCGACGCCGTCGAGGCTGGTAAAATCGAGGTCGCCGACGGCCCTGGCGTGATAGGCGCGCCAGGCGAAGATATTGCTGATCGTGATCGCGTCGGACGCTTCGTAGCTGACCGTCGCGCTGGCACCGCCGGTGTCGATGTCCAGCCCGCCGCCCGGCGCGCTATAACCGAAGCTCAGGTTCCGCGGGCTCGCCGTCACCCCGTCGGCCGCCAGTGCGAGCGCGGTCACGCTGCCCGGCGCCAGATAGCGCAAGGTGCGGTCGTAAATGCCGCCGATCCCGCGGTTCTGCGCATAGTCGCCGACGAGGTAGATCGACAGCTGGTCGGTCGGTTCGGCGAGGAACTTGCCCTTCACGCCAAAGCGCCGCTGATAATTTTTGAAGTCGGCGGCGGGGGTGCGGGTGACCACCTTCGCGATCGTATCCTGATCCGAATAGAATCCGTTCAGCCGGAACGCCGCGGTCGGCGAGACCGGGACGTTGATCGTGCCGCGCACGATCTGGCCCCAGCCACCGCCCGGCGTGCCGTCGCGATAGTCGACCTCGCCATAGATCCGGCCCGAGACGGCGGCGAAATCGGGACGCTTGGTGACGACGTTGAGCAGGCCGGCCGACGCGTTGCGCCCGAAGAGCAGCCCTTGCGGCCCCAGCAGCACCTCGACCCGGTCGACATCCTCGAAGCCGAAATAGTTCATGAACAATGGCACGCCCAGCGACACATCGTCGATCGCGACGCCAACGCTCGAATCGACGTTGGGGCTGAAATTCAGGCTGCCGACCCCGCGGAGCGAGAAACTATTGTCGGTCCCGACGCCCAGGCTCGGCACCGCGCTCTGCAGCTGGACCAGATCGTTGACGTTGCGGTTCTCGAGTTCGGCGCCGGTGACCGGCTGGACGCTGACCGGCACGGTCTGCAACGACTGTTCGACGCGCTGCGCGGTGACGATGATATCCGTGACGCCTGAGGTATCTGCCGGGGCGCCCTCCTGCGCGAACGCGGTGACGGGAAGGGTCAGAGCCGCGGCGACGATCGCTGCAGCGCTGACATTCTTGAGCAGGTTTTCAGGCTTCACTCTCTCTCTCCCTTGGCCGCCGCTGCGCGCCGATGGCCCCATTTTTGGTGGCCGTTGAACCGATCGCGCCGTCCCACTTCGAACCGCGACAAAACATTTGTTCCATTATCTACTCTAACGGAATAAAGATTGCAACAGGGGTCGCGGGGAATGTTTTCGTCCGATCGGCGCGCAAATTTATCGATGTTTTGGAGCGAGTTGGGGCGCCGCCGGTGCAGCGCCCCGCGCGGTCAGAGGCTGACGCCGCCGCCGACGATCATCACTTGGCCGCTGATATAATCGCTTTCGGGGATGCAAAAGAGATAGACGCCGCCTGCGGCTTCGTCGGGCGTTCCGGCGCGGCCGAGCGGCACCATCGTCTTCAGCGCACCCAACATCGCGGCCGGAACGCCGGCCTGGATCGCCTTGCCCTCGATCTCGATCAACGTCGCGGGATCGTCGTTGGGCTTGGTCAGCCGCGTTTCGATAAAGCCGAAGGCGACGCAGTTCACGCACACCTTATAGCGGCCCCATTCCTTCGACATCGTCTTGGTCATGCCGACCAGCGCCGATTTGGCCGACGAATAATTGACCTGCCCCGCATTGCCGTGGGTGCCCGCCATCGACGAGATATTGACGACCTTGCGGATCACTTCGCGCCCCTCGGCGGCTTCCTGTTTCGACGTCACGCGGAAATGCTCCGACGCGGCGCGCAGGATGCGGAACGGCGCGACGACATGGACGTCGAGCATCGCCTGGAATTGTTCGTCGCTCTGCTTCTGAATCACCGCGTCGCGCGTGTAGCCGGCATTATTGACGATGATGTCGAGCCCGCCGAAATTCTCGAGCGCCGCCTGCACGAAGCGATCGCCGAAATCCTCGGCGGTCACATTGCCGGTGCACGCCACCGCCGCGCCGCCCGCCGCCTTGATCGCGGCGACGACTTCGGCGGCCGGCGCCTCGTCGAGATCGTTGACGACGATATTCGCGCCGTCGGCGGCCAGCTTCAACGCGAGCGCACGGCCGATCCCGCGCCCCGATCCCGAAATGATCGCGGTCTTGCCTTCCAGTTTTTTCATGGGTCTTTTCCTAGTCCGAGAGAGCGATGACGGCTTCGCCATCAAGAGTTTGCAGCCCGCTATCGGTCCACGCGCCGATCTTCAGGCGCGCGACACGCTCGCCGCCTTCCTCGAAGATCTCGGCAACCTCGCCGCGGCAATGCACCGTGGCATGGAGCGGGGTGATCGCGGTGAAGCGCGTGTTCCAGCGGCGGATTCTGTCCTGCGGCGCCCAGCTGCGCAGCGCCTGCGCCAGATAGGCCATCGACAACATGCCGTGCGCGAACACATCGTCCATGCCCGCCGATTTGACATAGTCGCTGTCGATATGGAGCAGGACATGGTCGTGGCTGGCGCCGGCGAACAGCGCCAGCGTGGCGCGGCTGATCGGGCCGCGCACCAGTTCGGGAAGCTGCTGCCCCTCAACCATTGCGCACCACCGTCACCGTCCGCATTTCGGCGCAAGGCTCGCCTGCGGCATCGACCGCGTGCGTGTCCTGCACGACGAACTCGAGCGCACCGCCCTTCTTGGCATAGATGTCACTGGTCGTCGTCGTGAGCGTCAGCGTGTCGCCGGCATAGATCGGGCGATGATAGGTGAAGCTCTGCTCGCCGTGCAGCACGCGCGCCATATCGATGCCCAGCCCCTGCTCCTTGTCGAAGATATGGCCGCGCTTCGCGGGCGCGGACAGCGCGAGCGAGAAGAGATAGGTCGGCGGCGCGGGGATCGCAGGATGCCCCGCCGCCTTCGCGGCCTCGTCGTCGAAATAGACGGGATCGCTCTCCCCCGTCGCTTTCGCGAAGAATTTCAGAAAGCCCTTTTCGACGTCGACGATGCGCGGTTCGGAAACCACCCCGACATGCTTGTCGCGATCGATCGCCATGTTCAGGCGACCTTGCCGTACAGCGTGACGACGCACGCGCCGCCGAGCCCGAGATTATGCTGAAGCGCATGCCGCGCCCCGTCGACCTGCCTTTTATCAGCGGTGCCGCGAAGCTGATGCGTCAGCTCATAACATTGCGCCAGCCCCGTCGCGCCGAGCGGATGGCCCTTCGACAACAGCCCGCCCGACGGGTTGGTGACATGCGTGCCGCCATAGGTGTTGCCGCCATCGCGGATATAGCGCTCGGCGCCGCCTTCTTCGCAAAGCCCCAGCGCCTCATATGTAATGAGCTCGTTCGGCGTGAAGCAATCGTGCAACTCGACAACGTCGATGTCGGCGGGACCGAGGCCCGCCGCCTCATAGACCTGCCGCGCCGCATCCTTGCTCATGTCGTAACCGATGACCTGCATCATCGACGCGCCGTCGAAGCTGCTGGCGAAGTCGGTCGTCATCGCCTGCGCGACGATCTCGACCCCGGCGTCTAGGTTGTGCTTCGCCGCGAACGCCGGCGAGACAAGCACCGCGGCCGCGGCGCCGCATGTCGGCGGGCACGCCTGGAACCGCGTGATCGGGCCATAGAGATGCTTCGACGCCAGCACCTCTTCGACCGTCAGCGGATCGCGGAACAGCGCGAGCGGATTGTTCGCGGCATGTTTGCGCGCCTTGACCGAAATCATCGCAAAGGCTTCGTCACTGGTGCCGTAGCGCGCCTGATGATCGAGCCCGCCGCCGCCGAACTGCTGCGCCGCGAACGGCGCCTGCTCGTCGATTCCCTGGATCTCCTCCTGCCGGTTGAGCGCGAGGTCGAGCGTGCGCTTGCGGTCGTTGAAGATCATCCCGAGCGCGCCGGGCACCATCTGCTCGAAACCCACCGCGAGCACGCAGTCGGCCGCGCCCATTTCGACCATCTGGCGCGCGAGGTACAAAGCCGTCGAGCCGGTCGAGCAATTGTTGTTGACGTTGACGATCGGAATGCCGGTGATCCCGACGCGGTAGAGCGCCGACTGGCCGGCGGTGGAATCACCGTAGACATAGCCCGCATAGGCCTGCTGGATCAGGCTATAGTCGATCCCCGCATCGGCGAGCGCGAGACGGATCGCCTTTTCGGCCATCACGTCCCAGTCTTCGCTCTGTCCCGGTTTGGTGAAGGGGATCATGCCAACCCCGGCCACGCGTACATTGGTCATTTAAATTTTCCTTCGCTGGCGCGTCACAAGGTGCGCGCGATGATCAGTTTCATGATTTCATTGGCGCCGCCGTAAACGCGGCTGGCGCGCGCGTCGGCGAACAGCCGCGCGATCGGATATTCGGTCATATAGCCATAGCCGCCGAACAGCTGCTGGCAGGCGTCGATGACCTTGCACTGCGTATCGGTCGTCCAATATTTGGCCTTCGCCGCGGTCGCGGTGTCGAGCTCGCCCGCGAGCAGCCGCACCATCAGCGCGTCGACAAAAATGCGCGCGACACTCGCCTGCGTCGCCGCCTCGGCAAGCACGAACTGCGTGTTCTGGAAATCGAACAGCGCCTTGCCGAACGCATTGCGCTCGCGGACATAGTCAGTGGTCAGCGCGACCGCGCGCTCCATATTCACCACCGCGTCGAGCGCGATGATCATCCGCTCCCACGCGAGCTGGTGCATCAGCTGGCCAAAGCCCGCGCCTTCGACCCCCAGCAAATTGCCCTCGGGCACGAACACATCGTCGAAGAAAAGCTCCGACGTATCCTGCGCATGCATGCCCAGCTTTTCGAGATTGCGGCCGCGGCGAAAGCCTTCGGCCCCTCCCGTTTCGACGACGAGCAGCGAAATCCCCTTTGCGCCGGGTTCATCGCCAGTGCGCGCCACGACAACGATCACGTCCGCCGTCTGGCCGTTCGAAATGAAGACCTTCTGACCGGTCAGCCGCCAGCCGCCTTCGACGCGGCGCGCGCGGGTGCGGATATTCTGCAGGTCCGACCCCGCGCCCGGTTCGGTCATCGCGATCGCGCCGATCCGTTGCCCCTTCGCCATGTCGGGGAGCCAGCGCAGCTTCTGCTCCTCGGTCCCGTAAGCGAGGATATAGTGACCGACGATCGCCGAGCTGATCGAGTTGCACACCCCGAAACCGCTGCCCATGCCGGCGCGGCTCAGTTCCTGATGGATCACCGCCTCATGCGCACGCGTCCCGCCGCCGCCGCCATAGGCCTCGGGGATGCTCGCGCAGAGTATGCCCGCCTCGCCCGCCTTCCGCCATGCGTCGCGATCGACCTGCTTTTCGCGCTCCCAACGCTCGACATGCGGCGCAAACTCGCGCGCCAAGAACCGCGCGACATGGTCCTGCAGCATCGCGAGTTCGTCATCGATCCACGGTGATCGCTCAGGCGACATTCCGGCTGTGTCCTTCCCAATATTTGGCGCGCAGCTCGGCCTTCACGATCTTGCCCGCCGCCGACATCGGCAGCGCACTGCGAAATTCGATCGACCGCGGGCATTTATAACCGGCGATCAGGTCGCGGCAGTGCGCTACCAGCACCTCTTCGGTGAGCGTCGCCCCCGGCTGCGCCACGATCACCGCATGGACGCGCTCGCCCCAGCGATCGTCGGGCACCGCGATTACCGCGACCTGCGCTACGTCGGCGTGCTGCGACAGCGCGCTTTCGACCTCGGCCGAATAGATATTCTCGCCGCCCGACACGATCATGTCCTTCAGCCGGTCGGCGACATAAAGCACGCCATGCTCGTCGACGCGGCCACCGTCGCCGGTATGCATCCAGCCGCTGCGCAGCGTCTCGGCGGTCAGCTCGGGCTGATTCCAGTAACCGAGCATCACGCACGGCCCGCGCACCAATATCTCGCCAATCTCGCCCGCAGAAACGGGGCGGCCCTTATCGTCGGCGATCATCAGCTCGGTGGTCGCGATCGGCAGTCCGGCGCCGCGATGGCGCCCCGCCGCGCGATGGTCACCCTGTGATATTCGGGCGGCAACAGGCGTCGCGGTGCACGACACTTCGGTCATGCCATAGGCCTGATAATATTCGAGGTGCGGCGCCGCGGCCATGATCCGGTCGAGCGTCGCCTCGGGCATCGGCGAGGCGCCGTACATGATGGTACGAACGCGCGACAGCTTGGCCGCATCGAACCCCGGCGCGTCGAGCAGCATCTGGATCATTGTCGGCACCAGCAGCGCATCGGTGACGTCTTCGTCTGCGATCAGGTCGAGCGTCCCGAACGGATCGAAACCGCGCGCGATCACCGCGGTTCCGCCCGCGAGCATCGCCATCGTCATCGCCGCCGCGGCGGCAAGATGGAACAGCGGTGCCACGATCAACGCGCGGCAACCCGCCGGGAACAGCCCGACATCGCGCATCGTCCGGCAATTGCCGACGAAGCCCGTATGGCTGAGCATCACGCCCTTCGACCGCCCCGTTGTTCCGCCCGTGTAAAAGATCGCGAGCAGATCATCGCCGCTGCGCCCGGCGTCTTCGACGGGTTCGTGCGTCAGCAGGTCTTCGATTGAGATTCCGCCATTGCTCGCCTCGCCCAGCATGACGAGCGTTAGCCGATCGGCGCGCTCCGCCAGCACATTGGCATTGGCCTTCGCCAGATCGTCGCTGACGAACAGTATGCGCGGTTCGCAATCGTCGATGGCAAAGGCATTCTCGACCGCCGTCCAGCGATTGTTGAGCGGCGCGAGCACGGCGCCCGCCCAAGGGATAGCGAGATAGAGGGTCAGATAATCGTCGCTGTTCGAAGACAGCACCGCGACCCGGTCGCCTGGCTCGACGCCCATCGCGCGAAGCCCCCCGGCGATCCGCGCGGCGCGATCGAGGACGGCGCCCCAGGTGCGGACGCGGCCTTCAAATACGCTCGCAGGCGCATCATGGCGTTCGGCAACCGCGCCCCTGACGCTTTCTACATATCCGGGGATACCCACCATTCCACTCCTCGGCATCGGGTCGCTTACTCGAATCGAGCCGCACCCCGTTTTTCTGGAATGATGGGTATCAATGTTACTGGTGAGTAGCAAACATTAATTGCCGCTATCGCGGCAGCAGCCCCGCCATCATCTGATTCACAAAAATCTCCGCAACCGTCGATGCGCCGACCGGACCACCCTCCTTGTACCAGCTGCTGATACCATTGATCGCGCCAGCGAGCATGAAGGCGGTGAGCTTCGGATCGCACGGACCGATCGAACCATCGCCGATCCCGCGTGCGACCAGCTCCCGAATTTGGCGGTCGATCCGGCCCTTCCCTTCGCGCACGCGCGCGCCGCCTTCGGCGCTGAGGTCCGAGTCATTGAGCAGGACAAAACAGCGCCCGAAATCGGTGGCGGCGATTTCGGCGTAGCGCTTCAGAAAACCGCGAAGTTCGGCGATGGCTGGAGCGTGCGGATCGGCGGAAATCGGAGCTTCCAGCTGCTCGGCGGCGCGCGTCGCAACCGCTCCGATCAGGTCCTCTTTGTTCTTCGCATAATAATAGAGCGTTGGCTTGCTGATCCCCAGGCGCAGCGCGATGTCGTCGAGCGAGGTGCGGTGATACCCTGCCTCGGCAAAGGCCGCCGCCGCCGCCTGGAGCACGGCTTCGCGCTTTTGCTCGCGCTCGGCCTCGCGGTCGCGCGTCCACGGCGATTTTGCCGACTTCGCTGCGCTGCTTGCTGCCATGGTCGCCCTTCTTTCCACCTGATGCTTCGCCGCTACCATTCCAATGAATATCCGTCACCAAAGAATGGTGCCGCCCCGATTTGAAAAAGGCTGTTGCGATTTATGTTACTCATGGGTAACTAATCGAACGACCGGTATCGTCAACAGGTTTCGGCAATCGCGCAATGGACGCGAACGGGAGAGGACAGATGATGAATTCGCAGTGGCGGAAGAATATTCATGGCGCGGCATCGACCGTTGCGCTGGCCTTCGCGGCGATCGCCCTTTTGCCGACGTCGGCATTCGCGCAGGAAGCCACCGACGACAGCGCGACCTCCGAAGGCGGTGCAACGGGCGCTCTCGCCGGCGATATCATCGTCACTGCGACGAAGAAGGGCTATGGTGAAAATGTCCAGGATGTGCCGATCGCAGTGACGGCCTTTGGCGAGGCGCAGCTCGACGCGAAGTTCGTCCAGAACCTCCAGAGCCTGAGCTACGACGTTCCGAACGTTCAGCTCGAGGATGTCGGCACGACCGCCGGCTACGCCAATTTCTCGATCCGCGGGCTCGGCATCAACAGCTCGATCCCGTCGATCGACCCCACTGTCGGCGTGTTCGTCGACGGCGTCTATCTTGGCATCAACGCCGGCGTGGTGTTCGACAATTTCGATATCGCCGGCATCGAAGTGTTGCGCGGGCCCCAGGGCCTGCTGTTCGGCCGCAACGTCACCGGCGGCGCGGTGGTACTGCGCACCTCCAGCCCCAGCTTCACCTTCCGCGCGAGTGCCAAGGCATCGGTCGAAACCGGCCTCAAGAAAAGCGTCTCGGGCGTCGTGTCGGGCCCGATCGTCGAGGATGTGCTCGCCGCTAAGATTGCCGTTTATTACAGCGACGACAATGGCTGGTTCCGCAACCAGTTCGACGGTCGCAGTTTCGGAAAGAGCGAAGATCTGATCATCCGCCCCGCGCTGTCGCTGCGCGGTGGCGAGAATTTCCGCATGGATATCCGTTACGAGCATGGCGAGGCAAAGGGCGACGGTCCGGCGGGCCAGAACCACGCATTGTTCGACCGCGACAGTTTCGATTTCTCGATCGATTTTCGCGGCTTCTATGACAATGAATGGGACCAGGCGAGCGTCGAAACCAACGTCGATGTCGACTTCGGCGATGGCGTGATCACCAATATCGCCGGCTATCGCCGATACACCTCCGACGCCGCTTCCGATATCGATGCGACCCCGCGCAACCTGTTTAACGCCGATGTCGCGATCCGGCAGAGCCAGCTCAGCGACGAGCTGCGCTATGCCGGCAAGTTCGGCGCCGTCGATGTCACAACCGGCCTCTTCTACTTCACTCAGGATCTTCGCTATGCCGAGCAGCGCACGCTCTTCGGTGGCCTTCAGGTCGTATCGGGCGGCGGCGATCAGGACCAGACGACCTGGGGCATTTTCGCATCGACCGACTGGCACATCAACGACACGCTGACGCTCAACCTTGGCGGCCGCTACAGCTGGGAGCGCAAGTCGGTCCACATCGCGCAGTTGCGCCCGGGCGGATGCAATGTGGCGACGCTCATCTGCGCGACCACCTTCATCGATTCGGAAAGCTGGAAAGGGTTCACCCCGAAGATCGGGCTCCAGTGGCAGCCCGATGACGACACCCAGCTTTACGGGCTGTTCACCCGCGGCTTCCGCAGCGGCGGCTACAACATGCGCAACACCGACGGCGGCGTCCCGCCGGGGCCGTTCGATCAGGAAACGCAGGACAGTTTCGAGCTGGGCGTCAAGAAACAGTTCGGCCGCAACCGGATCAACGTCGCGACTTTCTACAATCGCCTCAAGGATCTGCAGCGCGAGATCAACCTGCCCGGCCCGCTCGGCGTCAGCCAGGTGATCCGCAACACGGCCGATGCCGACATCAAAGGGGTCGAGGCCGAAGCCCTCTTCTTCATTCTCCCGAACCTCGCCTTCACCGGCCAACTCGGCTACGTCCACGGCAAATATCGCAACATACAGTTCGACCTGTCAGGCGACGGCGTGATCAACGACATCGACGCCGCGCTCGAACTCCCACGCCTGTCGCCTTGGACCTATGGCGCCGGACTCACCTATGACCAGTCGCTCGGCAAGCTCGGCACGATGACGATGCGCGTGAATTACAACCACCGGGACCGCGCCGCCTTCACAGACAACAACCGCGGCTTCATGCAGGCCGCCGACATGCTCGATGCCAGCGTTACGCTTGCGACCGCAGACAATGGCTGGCGCTTTTCTGCCTACGCCCGCAACCTCCTGGACGAAGTCACAATCGGCAACGACACACAGCTTCCGGCCGCTTTTGGTGGTGTCGGCGCCAGCTTCTCGCCTCTCAACAGGGGACGCATATATGGGGGAGAAGTGGCCGTCAGTTTCTGATCAGCCGCGACTTCGCTGTATCTTAGCCGTGCCACGGGGTTGGATGCTTCCCGATCAACGCCCCCTTCGCGCGCAAGTTGCAGGCGCTGGTCGGGAACGACCGGCTAGCCCAAGACGTGTAGACGTCATGATCGATCCCATCGCTCCCGCTCGCCGCAAAGCTGCCCGCCACCGGCCACCGCTAGTTCGTGTCGAAGAAGGCCGCGATGAAGATAGCCACCTATAATGTGAACGGGATCACGGGCCGTTTGCCCGTCCTGCTTAAATGGCTGGACCTCGCCAAGCCCGACATCGTCTGCCTTCAGGAACTCAAGGCACCGCAGGCAAGCTTCCCCGAACAGGCGATCAACGAGGCGGGTTATGACGCGATCTGGCTGGGCCAAAGCCGCTGGAATGGCGTCGCGATCCTCAGTCGTGTCGGCGAGATTCACGAGACAAGGCGCGGTCTACCAGGCGACCCGGACGACGAGCAAAGCCGCTATATCGAAGCTGCGGTGGGCGGCGTGCTGATAGCCGGTCTATACCTTCCTAATGGCAATCCCCGCCCCGGACCGAAGTTCGACTATAAGCTCGCCTGGATGAAGCGGCTTCACGCCCATCTTGCAACGCTCGTCGATCTCAAGGCACCGGTGGTGGCGATCGGCGATTTCAACGTCATCCCGACCGACCAGGATGTTTATAAACCCGAGCGGTGGAAGGACGACGCACTTTTCGCGCCCGAAGCGAGGGCCGCTTTCCAGAAACTGCTCGATCAGGGCTGGACCGACGCCATCCGCCATCTCCATCCCGACGAGACCATCTACAGCTTCTGGCATTACTGGCGCCGATCGTTCGAGCGCAACGCCGGCATCCGCATCGACCATTTGCTCCTCAACCAGACCGCCAGGAAGCACCTCAAGACCGCCGACGTCGATGTCCGGCCACGGGGCTGGGAGAAGACGAGCGACCATGCGCCGGCATTGATCGAGCTCGGCGACGCGCCGGCGGAGGGAAAGAAGACGACATCGCAGCATCGCAGCAATTAAATGCGCGCGTTGCCGCTCCGGCGGAACCGACCCGTCCATCGCGCGTATCATAGGCCTGTCCACTCGACGGAGTGGTAGAATTTAAGCCGTGTCTTCGGACAGGCTTTAGGGAAGCCCCGTGGCAGAGATGTCGCGGGGCTTACCTTTTTTCCTTATCGCGAGCCTGAAGCACCGCAAGAGGTGCGGCCTGCCGATCCCCGTGCTCGATAATCGACATAACATGGATCAATCGAGCAACTTTGGCTGCGCCCTCCCGTTCCTTCATCGAAGAGGAGAAAGCCATGGCAACAGCAGCACAACCCCGTAAATCATCGGGCTTCGGCAAGCTCGCGGGCGTCGCCGTCCTCGGCGCGCTGTATTGGTTCACGCGCAAGACCGGCCCGAAATTTCCCAAGGATGACGATCATTCGGCAGCGTTTGCCGACAGCGAGACCGATCCTGAGAATTTTGACCAGACACGTTCGGCAGGCCCCGACGGCATGCGCAGCGACGCGCGTCGCAGCTGGGACAAAGTCGACCAGGCGGCGGACGAGTCCTTCCCGGCCAGCGATCCGCCGGCAAATTACTGAGCCAAGACCGCCCAGAGGAGACGATCATGAGCGACACCACTCCGCGCGGCTCCCCCGGCGATGCCCGCAGCGAAACCGACAAGACCCCAACCCCCGGTTCGCTGCAGCCGGCAAAGGTGGCCGACCGCGATAGTGTCGGGACCGCGAAGCCGGAAGATTATCCCAAAGCCGACCGAGACGATGGAGATGTCACTGCCGAAAGCAATCGCGGGCGGCGCGCCGACAAGCATGGTAGCGGCCCGGTCAGCGGCAGCGGCGCGGGCGCCGGTGGCGGCGGCAATCCCGAAGATTATGACGATGATGCGCAGGCCGGCGGCGGGCGTAAGCCCATTCGGACCCACAACGGTCCAAAGACCGGCGCCGATGCGCCCGCGGCCGGCAGTCGATAGGTATATTTCCAGTTGCGCAGTCAGCGCGGCGAGCGCGCCCGGATCGGCGTGTAGTCGCACGTAAAGGCGAGTTCTTTCGTCGCGGCGCTTGGCACAAGATGGATATGCAGACCGTGCGCGCCGCCCGCACCGATTGCGAAGGCTTGCTCGGCCTCGAACATGTCGTCGCGATGCGCCTCGCGCCAGCCCTCAACGCTCCGCAGCGCACGAGCCTTCGCCTTCACCAGCGTGTCGGCCACCACGAAAACATTCTTGTGCTTCTCGAGAAACTCGCCCGGCACATAGCCGCCGAGGTTCACATAGTAGAGGCGCTCCGGACCTGCGAACGGTTCGGGCTTCAAGAGGACGTCATAGCCGTCGGCATGCTCGATCTCCGCCCAGCAGTCGATATGAAGGCTTTTGGGAATGCCCCACCATTGGCGGCGCAACTCGTCATATGTTTCGGTGATCGACGGCGCGACCGCGAAGCGCATGTCATGGAGTTCGATATTGGCGCCCTCGAGCTCGCCGCCGATGTAGATGGCAAAAAGCTTCATGCGGCAATCTCTGCTTCGTCCCCAGCTCCGCCCTCACCCGCACCCCGCGCGATCGCCGCGACCAACTGTTCGGCCACCACGAGACCCATTTCGTGCGAACTTGTGATGCCCTGGATGAAAGGATGGCGGCCGAGAAGGAACGGCAGGCTCAGGCAGAACAGCTGGTCGGCCGGGATGTCGTCCGACACAGGGTGGAACTGATCGTCGATGGCGATCCCCCGCGAAGCGCTGGGTTGAGCGCCGGGCTGCGCATCGCGGACGATGCCCTGCTGAAGCAGGGAGGGAAAGGGAAATGCCTTGGCGGCGAGCGGTCGCTGCCCCGTCGCCTCGATGAAAGCGTCGAAGGCTTGGCGCTCGCCCATCCCCTCGACCACCGCGCCGCCTTCAGGTCGGTGGCTGTCGATGCGATAATCGTCGCCGATCGCCATGACATCTAGTTTGCCCGCGCGGTGAAGTGCCAGCATACGCTCGATCGATTCATGCGGGACGGTGGCATAGTCATCGACGAAGACCGGTTTAAAATGCTTTGAAAAGCGCCGATATTCTTCTGTGTCGAGATAGGGCACGATCAGCGCAAGGACCTCGTGCATGCGCAGGATCGCATAGCGGCAGGGCACGGTATGCTCGATCTCGTAATTATGCTGCGCCTCGGCGAGATTCGTCTCGGCCCAGTCGAAAGGATCGGTGTCGGCGCGGTCCGCAAAATAGCGTTCGCAAAAATCCTCCAGGTCGAGTTCGGCGATGCCGGTCTCGGTGGCATAGCCCGGATCGGCGGCAATCAATTCCTGCCTGAACAATTCGAAGGCCGGTTCGAGCAGCAAGCCGTCGGCGCCGATCAGGGCCTCCATCGCCTCGGGCGTGCAGATCGAGAGCGACTCATAAGGAAGCGGCGCGAAGAAATCGGCCTCGGGTAGCAGGCCCTTTCGCGACATCATCGTCATGTGAAATGCTTCGCTGCCCGTTGCCGGCGCATATTCGAGGCCGCCATCCGCAAGCTCTATGAACTCGCCTTGGGTGACCGAAAGCGCCACCGCCGCATCGATCGCGCTGAGCGAGGTGCCACGAATTCCGACCTTTCCAGGCGGAATCCCGGCAAGCGCGGTCGCGGGCCAAGGGCTCAGGAAATAGCCCGGTCGAACCTGCGGATCCTCTGGCCATTGGTGGCCGGTCGCGAGCACGACATGGTCGAAACGCATCTCGGCGAGGTCGCCGCCGCGTGAGCGGATTGTGAGCCGCATGGCTTCGGGTTCACTCGCCGCGTCGACCACGCGGCAGCGCGTGCGGACATCGACGGTGACACCCTGCGCCCGCGCGCGCTCGAGCAACGCCCGAAACTGATCGTAAAAGAAGTCGCCGAGCGCGAGCCGCGGATAGAAGGTTCGCTCGCCAATCGCATCGGGATCGACACCCAGCGAGACAAGACGGCTCGGCGGCTGAGCACGAAGCCAGTCGATGAGCGTTTGCTCGAGCGGCGGGATTTCGATGCTGGCAATATTCGACAGCATCGCCGGATCGTTCCAGCCCGGGCGATAAGGTGTGCCTCGGCCTGCGGTCGATTGCTCCTCGAAGATCGTCAGCGAGAAGGGCCGAGTTACCGAATTGAGAAGGGCGTGGAGCGTATAGATAGTTGTCGGGCCAGCGCCAACAAAGGCAATCGAGGATGTCATCGTCATAGAATGCGCCTTGGCGCGAAAAGGTGCGCGAATAACGACCAACATAGATCATATCCTGCGCTTTTTTTCTTCGAACGAGACGCCGCGACGCGGAACGCGATGCGCGCCGGTCAGTCCACCCACATCGCATGCGCCTTGTGCCAATCGGCGATCGAGAGTTCGGGGTAGAGATCGAAACAACGATCGCCCTCTTCTATCGCCGTCTGGACCCAGTTCGCCTTATATTTCAGCATCAGATGAACCGACGACGGGGGAACCGGCAAATCGGAATCGATTGCGCTCGCGAACGGGTGAACAAGCTCGGGCCACGTCGGATCGAACATCCAGAGCGCCCCGCCGCATAAGGTGCAAAAACGCCGTTCGGCGGTCGACAATTCGCAGCCGTCATGCTCCTCGTCGGCGATTATCGCGCGATATGTACCCAGCCGGTCTGCGCCCTCGATACGCAACGATTCCGCACTCGCACCGAGATTGATGGCATAGCCGCCGCCGCCCTGCTGTTTACGGCAGATCGAACAATAGCAGCGTTGATAGGGAACCGGCGTGTGGCTCAGCACGGTAAAACGCACGGCGCCGCAATGGCATGATCCTTCGAGTTTCAGCGGCATAATTTCATCCTTCCCGCCCTAGCGCCTCGAACCACTCCGCATAGGCGTCGTGCGCGCCATATACCGGTTGTAGTCGGGCGCGCCGTCGTTCCACCAGACCGGTCCACGTTCGCCGAGCAGGCGCTTGCTGGCATCTACTTCGGCACGGGCCTTGCGCATCGCAATCTTGTCGTCGGACATCTTGGCCGCGCCAACGGCGCGGCGGGCGTTCATGAGCCGCGCCACGAGCCGTTCGCGCTCGCCGGACCCAAGGTCCGGGTCCGGCAGTCGCCATAGCCGCCCGCGCACGACGAAATAGCGTCCGTCGGGCGTGACCGGATGGCCTGCTACGGCATCTGGCGCATCCACCATCTCGATCCGCACATCAGCCCTTCCAGCGCAGGGCGGCAAGCTCCTTGCCGCGGGCGCGGCTGAGATCGGCAAGGCAGGAAAAGCGGGACATGGCCTGCATCGATCCGCCAGCGAATTCCCCAGCTTCAATCACGCACTGACTGTCGCGATATTTGAGCCAGGCGCGCTGGCTCGCGAGCAGCGACGCGGCATAACCGAAGCCACCGCCGCGCGAATGGTCCGCGCTGTCGCGGCGTTTCATGAAAGCGTTGGTCGCATTCCACTCGCGCGTCATGACCGCATCGGCAGATTTATACTCTTGCTCGGCGGTGCGCGTCATCTGCGCCTGGGTTTGGGCATCTGCCGGCGTCGCAGCCACCACCGCAGCGGCCGCAAGTCCATATTTCCACATCGGTCGTCTCCATCAGATCGATCATTCGCACATGCGCCCGCCTCAGGGTGCCGGCAGTTTCACCTCGGGCAAGGCAGCGAGGTCGGCCTTGGTCAACGGGGTGGCAAGGTCGGTGTCGTTGCCGTTCACGACGGCTTTCAGTCCGGTGATCGGGACATGGACATAGCGATCGGGACCGACGCCATCGAGCTCCACAAGGAGGCGATCGACCTTGTTGTCGGGATCGCGCAGGACCTGCTCGACGTCCCCCAAATCCTTGCCGTCGGCGCCGACCAGATCGGCGTCGAGCAATTGCGCCTCGGTCAGTCCCAGCGCCGCCGGCAAGGGACCGGCGACCGTCGCGCTGGTTTCAGCGGCGCGTTCGAGCTTGTCTTCAGCGGCTTCGTTCTTGTCGTTGCAGGCCGCGAGCATCGTCGCCGAACAGGCGAGAAGAAGGGGGGTTCGCATGGCTTTTCCTTTCGAAATATCGGGATGCAAACGCCCGCGGGCAAATCATGGTTGCCCTGGCCAGGCCGAGAGTTGCCAATTCGCCCGCACAAGTAGGGAACCGTATATGGCTGCGACACACTCAAACCTAGCGCGCCGCGCCGTCTTGGGGCGCGTGATTGTGCGGCCCTGCAAAAGCGACTAGGCCTCGTGAACCGACCTCTCTTTCAGGCTCCCGCGCACATGACGGCCACCGCCGATATCGCCGCCTCGACCGAAGCCCTTCTGGAGGCACGTGCAGTGCGCGAGCCCGATTACCAGCTCGAAAATGCCGCGCTTCGGCTCGTTGCCGAAGAAATGTCACACAGCCCCGAGACGGTACTGCGCCGCCTGTGCGAGCAGGTCCTTGTCGTTTGCGGAGCGGAATGGGCCGGGGTGAGCCTGCTCGAAGACAAGGAAGCCGGGGGCAACTTCTATTGGCCGGCGATCGCGGGCCTTTGGTCCCCCTATGAAGGCGGCGGCATGCCGCGCAGCGAGAGCCCCTGCGGGGTCGTGCTCGAACGCAACCGGACGCTGATCTTCCACGATGTCGAGATAGAGTTCCCCGCTGCCGCGGTGGCCTGCCCTCGCATCACCGAGTTGTTGCTCGCGCCCTTCCGGATCGATGGCGTGCCGGTCGGCACCGTCTGGGCGCTGCTGCATTCGGACGCCAAGAGGTTCGACAGCGAAGACCGGCGCCTGCTCGAAAGCCTCGCACGCTTCGCCGCCGTAGCCTATCAGACGACGCGCGCGAACGAAGCGACACACGCGGCACGCGCGCAGTTCAGCCTCGTCAATCATGAACTCGCGCACCGGCTCAAGAATATGCTGACAATGGTGATGGCGGTCGCTTCGCAAACGTTGAAGGGCGTAACCGAGCGCGACGCGGTCGAGGCATTCAAGGATCGGTTGCAGGCGCTGGGATCGGCGCACGACATCCTCGTCGATCAGAGCTGGTCCGAAGCCCCGGTCCGCGTGATCGCCGAGCGGGTGATCGGACAGTTGGGAGAAGCGCACCGGATCGACATCGCGGGTCCCGATGTCATGTTCGGGCCGCGCGCGGCGCTGTCGCTCTCGCTGATGCTCCACGAACTGGGCACCAACGCGATGAAATATGGCGCGCTTTCGGTTCCGGACGGACGCATATCGTTCTGCTGGGAAGCCACCGGAGGCGACGATGGTGTCCTGAAGGCGCGCTGGCAGGAAAGCGGCGGCCCCGCCGTGACGCCGCCCGCGCAGACGGGATTTGGTAGCCGTCTCATTAGCATGGGACTAATCGGGCGCGGGGGCGTTACGCTATCATATGCCCCTGACGGGTTATTGGCAGAATTCGAGGCGCCGCTCCGGTTGGCCCGCGAGATTGGCCGCGAGGAGAATCTGGGTGCCTGAAGACGAGTCCGCAGTGGTGCTGGTGGTCGAGGACGATCCGCTCGTTCTTTTGTCCGCAGTCGATATCATCGAAGAAGCGGGTTACCGCGCGTTGCAAGCGAGCGACGCCGACGAAGCCATTGCCATTCTCGAAGCCAACCCGGACATCCACATTGTCTTCACCGACATCGAGATGCCGGGTTCGATGGACGGGGTAAAACTTGCCGCCTTCATCCGCGATCGCTGGCCGCCGGTCGAAATCATCATCACCTCGGGACGCGTCCCTGCCGATGACGTTACCCTGCCCGACCGCGGCGTCTTCTTACAGAAACCGTACCGGCCGCAGGAACTGACCGAACAGCTTGGCCGGCTACTCTGAGCTTCCCGATCGGGGCGCCGACGAGCGGGTTGAAGATGGGGGACGAATGAAGGACAATAATATTGCGTCGCTCGGCGGTGACACCCGGGCGAGCCGGGTCATTATCGCGATGCTTGGTCTCGGCTTTGCGGCATTGCTTGTCGCAGCGGGAGCCGTGTTCTGGATCCAGCGCGAAAATGAAGCCAACGCAGCGCTCGTTACACACACGCTCGCGGTCGAGGCCAGCCTTGGCGGTTTCGCGAGCGCCAGCGAGCGAATGGAAACTGCGCGCCGGGGCTTGCTTCTCACCGGCAATCTCGAATTCGCCGGGATCGTCGAAGACACGCAGAAAGTTGCAAAGGAACGGGCTAGTGAACTCGCTGCCCTTATCGAGGACAATCCGAAGCAGAAAGCGCGCGTCGCACGCCTGCGCGCGATGCTTGAGGCCTATAGCCGGCACTACCAGAAAACCATTCGGCTGACGGGCGCGCCGCGCGCCGCAATGCTTGCGGATTTTTCGAACGACACGGGCGTGACCCATGTCCGCGAGATGCGCGCCATCGTCCAGACCATGCTCGACGAGGAACTCGCGCTGCTGCGCGAGCGCGAGGCGCGGCAGAAACAGACGCAACGCCTGTTCCTTGTCACGCTGATCGTCACCGGTGCGCTGATCCTGCTGGTGGCCGGTGTCACGCTCAGGCTGGTTCGCCGCAATCTTGCCGACCTCAGGGAATCGCGCATGGAACTTCACGCGCTCAACCTCGGTCTTGAACAGCTGGTCGATGCGCGAACCGCCGAACTGCAACGCGCGAACAGCGAGATCCAGCGTTTCGCTTATATCGTTTCGCACGATTTGCGTTCGCCGCTCGTCAATGTCATGGGCTTCACCGCCGAACTCGAGGCCGCGCGCAAGGCAATTGCCGCCTATGTAGAAAAGAGCGATCGCGACGGATGGGCGGCACCCGACGCCACAGCCCGCCTTGCCATTGACGAGGATCTCCCAGAGGCGATCGGGTTCATTCGCAGCTCGACGCAGAAGATGGACCGGCTCATCAACGCGATCCTCCAGCTCTCGCGCCAAGGCCGCCGGACGCTCGCGCCCGAGGAACTCGACCTCACCGCAATGGCGAACGAGATAGGCGGCAGTCTCCATCACCGGATCGAGGAGACGGGAACGCGCTTCACCGTCGAGCCGCTGCCGACGATCGTCAACGATCGGGTAGCGGTCGAGCAAATTCTCTCGAATCTCGTCGAAAATGCCCTCAAATATCTCAAACCCGGCATACCGGGCGTGATCGACGTCAAGGGCCGCACCAGTTTGGGGCGCGTGATGATCGAGGTCACCGACAACGGCCGCGGGGTCGATCCGCGCGACCATGACCGCATTTTCGACCTGTTCCGACGCTCGGGAACACAGGACCAACCCGGCGAGGGTATCGGCCTTGCACATGCCCGTGCGCTGGCTTATCGCCTCGGCGGGTTCATTGAAGTCGCATCGGCGCTCGGCGAAGGTTCGACCTTTACCTTGACTCTGCCGAGCGAATGGCGAGGCGAAAACGAAGATGCCTGATCAGCAACCGGTCAATATCGTGATGATCGAGGATGACGAAGGTCATGCCCGGCTTATCGAGAAGAATATCCGCCGTGCGGGCATTTCGAACACGATCCATCATTTTACCGATGGCGGCAGCGCGCTCGCCTTCCTTCACGACGCGGAGGAAGGTCCTGTTCGTAACGGACCGGCGCTGGTGCTGCTCGATCTCAATCTGCCCGACATGAGCGGCACCGACATTCTCGCCAAGATCAAGGCCGACGACAGCCCGCTGCGCCGCACGCCGGTGGTGGTGTTGACGACGACCGACGACAAGGTCGAAATCCAGCGCTGCTATGACCTCGGCTGCAACGTCTACATCACCAAGCCGGTCAATTACGAAAGCTTCGCGGACGCCATCCGCCAACTCGGCCTGTTCCTGTCGGTGATCCAGGTCCCCGATCCGGACCCCGTTTGAGACCCGCACTGACCCACATTCTTTACATTGACGACGACGAGGGCATCAGACGCCTCGTCTCGCGCGCCCTCACCCGTAAAGGTTATGCGGTCAGCGTTGCAGCGAGCGGCGCCGAAGGCATTGCGATGGTCGAGGCCGAACGCTTCGATCTCGTCGCTGTCGATCATTATATGCCGGGGCTCGACGGTCTCGCGACGCTCGAAACGCTCCGCGCCCTCCCCGACTGTCCGCCGATCGTCTATGTCACGGGATCGGAAGAAAGCCGCATCGCGGTCGCCGCGCTCAAATCGGGTGCCGACGATTATGTGGTGAAAGCGGTTGGCGAAGATTTCTTCGACCTGCTTGCCTCGAGCTTCGAACAGGTGCTCGAGCGTGCGCAGATGCGCGAAGGCCGCGAGCGCGCCGAAGCCGAGCTTCGCATCAGCAATGCGCGCCTCGAGGCGCTGCTCAAAGAGGTGAACCACCGCGTCGCGAACAATCTTCAGATGGTGATGTCGTTCATCGCTCTGCAGTCGAAAACGATCAGCGACACAAAGGCGCGCCAAGCGCTCCAGCAGACACAGCAGCGGATTGCGACGATCGCGCATGTGAATCGCCGCCTCTATACGAGCAACGATGTCGAGTTCGTTCCGATGGACGAATATCTGCGCGGCCTCGCCAGCGATCTTGCCGCGACCTGGTCGACGAGCGCCGCTCCGCGTACGGTCCGCGTCGCCACGCCCGCGATCAAAATCCGGACCGACCAAGCCATCGCGATCGGCATGATCGTCAATGAATGGGTTAGTAACGCCTGCAAATATGCCTATGGCGAAGAAGCGGGCGAGGTCCGGGTGGCGCTCGCGCTGGAGGGCAGAGCTCTGACGCTGGTCGTCGAAGATGACGGCGCGGGCTGGGCGGACGGTGGCGCAGTACGCGGCACCGGTCTCGGCACAAAGCTCACTTCGGCGCTTGCACGGCCGCATGGCGGGGAGGTGCGGTACGAGCCCACCCATGCGAACCATCCCTGTCCGGGAACGCGAGCGATCGTTCGCATGCCCGTCAAGGCCGGCGACATTCGCGAAGAGCAAGCCGGCCCGTCTCAGCCCCTTTCGGGTTTCGCGGCGGCCGCGCAGTAAAAAGGCCCGCCGAAGCGGGCCTTCTCAAAATTCTTCCACGGATATCCGGATAGGCACCATGCGAACGCCCTCCGATAACCGCGGTCAGGGCAAGGTGCGACGTCCGCCACGTCCGAAGACGAAGCCGACAACCACAAGCACGACCGCGACGACGAGCAAAATCTTGGCAAAATCAGCCGAAAGCCCGGCGATACCGCCAAAGCCGAGAAGCGCGGCGACCAGCGCCACGACGGCAAAAATGATGGCCCATCTGAACATATAATCCTCCTTCCTGGACACACAGCTGCGCAAGCTCCGCACGCTTGTACGGGCGGCGGGCGCTGCCGTCGGTTCATCCTGTTTGGATATGCGGTTAACGCCGCCTTGCCCTGAAGGTTCCGGCATCGCCGTGAATTGGGACTGCCCCATCGTGAAACACTGAATCATCGCAACGGCGCAAGCGTTCGGACGTTTTGTCTGCAGGGGGAAGCAAGCTAAAAAGGGCCATCTGTGTCGCATCTCCGTCCAACTATTTCGATCTCCCTCATTGCTTCCGCCGCGCTTGCATTGACGTCGTGTAGTGATGCGAACGCGGCTCGCGAAGACGCCGCTGCGTCACGCGAAGCACCCGAGCACGATAGCGAACTTGTCATGCTGGCTGACGGAACGACCATGATCGCTCGCAAGGGCACGCTCAGCCGCAATGTCGCCGATTGGCTTGCCGTCGACGAACCAAGCAGCAGGATCTTCACATTCGGACCGGGCGCCTTCGTCGCCGAAAGCCCCCGGCTATCTCCCCACGGGCTCGGCAGCGCCGCCGATCTCGGCACGCTCCTGCGAGCTACGCCCGGCACCCAACTCATTCTGGACGGCACAGGCAACCCAATGACCGAGGCGCGCGCCAACACACTAGCGAATTTTCTCGCCGAGCGCGGCATCCTGCCGAACCAGGTCAAGGTGACGACCGATGCAAAGGTGGAGCATGTGGGCGCTGCCAAAGCGCCGGACAGTCTTTCCTTCTGGTTGGAACGCAGCAACGGAGCATAGCCCGAGACTTGGTAGTACGTGGAAGGGGCAGTGCTTGCGTAGCGATTATCGCGGAGACGCCACGAAACTCCTTTTCTGCACCGCTTCCCTTCGAGCTTTGTAAAAACTCCGCGGCAGGCGCGGAGCTATAACCCCGCCTTCGCAACCGCGGCGGCGACCTCGCTATCGGCCGACGGGCTGTTTATCGTCAGCCGATTGAGCAAAGTCTGCACGCGCTTCTGAGCCACCTGCAAGGTCTTGTGGCGCACCTCGCGCGTCCTGTTGGTGCGCCAAGACCGGCTTTCGCCGAGAAGCGCCGCCCACTTGGCTTCTTCGGCGGCCAAGGCAGCAATGGCAAGACGCAGACCGTCGCGCTGGCCATGAGCATAGTCGTCCGGCAAATTTAGCCTCCTTCAGGGCTCCCCGCACGGTGTATAGCGCATATTCCCGAACGCCCTGTCATTGTGGTCGTTCCGGCGTGGAGCTTGCCTCTCGGGCGGAACAAAGCCGCGCGCGGTGGATTGCTGCTGGATGGACATGCGCTCCGGTCAGGTTGCCCAAGCAGCCAGTTTACTTGCCTCTCACGGGGCAAAGAAGAACAGCGCAAGAAATTCCTGGGATATTCTGAACCTGGACGCCGCATCGGCACGATCTGCGGCCTTTGCAGAGCTATAACCCAATAAGGAGACTGTTATGGCACGCAAATCAGAGGCTGGTAAGGTGGGAGAAACCTCATCCGAGAAGCGAGGCAAACAGGTTGCCGCTTCGAAGCTCCGGAAAGAGGTGGGTGGCGGGAAGACGATACGCAGTTCTCCAAGGGACAAGGAGTCCGATCTAGAGCGCGCACCGAAGTGGGAACCGCGATATGCCGGTTCGGACCGGCTCAAAGGCAAGGTGGCGATTGTCACTGGAGGCGACAGCGGTATCGGCCGAGCCGTTTGCGCGCTTTTCGCGCGCGAGGGCGCGGACATCGCGATCGTCTATAATAGCAATACGTCCGATGCCGAGGACACGGCTGCAATCGTGAGCGGCGAAGGACGGAGCGCGATCGTCATCAAAGCCGACGTCGGCAAGACAAGCGCCGGGCCGAAAATCGCAGCCAAGGTCGTGGCAAGGCTCGGACGCATCGACATCCTCGTGAACAACGCGGGCGAACAGCACCCGGCGGAGGATATTCGCGATATTACCCCCGACCAACTGCAGCGCACATTCGCAACAAATATTTTCGGCATGTTCTATCTGGTGCAGGCGGTACTCCCCCATCTCAAAAAGGGCTCGGCCATCGTCAATTGCACAAGCATCACAATGTATCAGGGAAGTGGCGGCCTGTTGGACTATAGCGCGACCAAAGGCGCCATTACCGCCTTCACCCGCTCGCTCAGTGAAAATCTGGTCGACAAGGGCATAAGGGTCAACGCGGTCGCTCCAGGCCCAATCTGGACTCCGTTAAATCCACGAGGCGGCGCCCCCGCGAAGAAGGTTGCGACTTTCGGCGAAACGACTCCGATGAAGCGGCCCGGCGAACCCAATGAGGTCGCGCCCAGCTTTCTGTTCCTCGCATGCGACGACAGCAGCTACATGTCAGGTCAGGTTCTTCACCCAAATGGCGGCACAATCGTGAACGGCTGAACTTGGCCGGTTGCGGCCTGTCGGCTTCCGGATGGAGATCGGTGAAACCTGACCTCAAATGACTGAACAGCCTGCCGAGATTGAATTGTACATGCTGTGACGGGCCTCGCTGCGAGGCTACGCCCCTGCGCTACATGCCTGGCGGTGGCGGGGGCAAGGGCATCGGGTGGCAGCTAGGAGGCCAACAGGGGCCGGCGGTCAAGTTCGATGCTGAATTGGAAACGCGTACTTGGATACTTATAAAACGGATATTATCGCGGACCGCCTTAGCGAAAGTTCGGTCTGTCCTCAGATCTGAGGACAATGCTTTGCCTACCCGCGTGTAGGCGTCCGAAGTAGGCTCCGTCTCAACAGTGCAGTTTCGAAGGGCCCCATCCCGGCTTAAATCCTCGCAGCGCAGTGAGACCATTCCAAATGCGCCTTCAACGGGAGGGATCAAGCTCAGAGTGCCTGGACTAGCCCGCTTCGAGATAGGCATGACTTCCCATTGCTTCTCGCCCTTAGCTTCACGCAAGAAAACCGTGCTATAAATCTCTTCGGCAAGCGGCTGTGAGCGCGCGGGTGAAACGATCGTGAAACCGCCCAATATCAAAGAAGGGAAGAAGAGATTGAACCGCATATGATCGTAAGCCTACAAAACAAAACTCTTAGATAAGTGCGCCTCCGCCTCGCACACCGCAAGCGTGGCCGCTAATGCGCTTGGAAAATATTTCACAAACGCTCCGCCCCCAGAACGTTTACCGCAGGTGGCCGAACGCGGACGGGCAGCTACTGACTGCAGAACTGCAAAAGCCGACCTTTGATCTTGCTGCGCCCGGAATGGCTTTGATCAATCGTGGCCGACCATCAGCAACGTGTCGGATCGTTGACCACCGGCAGCGGCAAGATCGTGTTCGTCTCCGCCCAAGGCTCGATGGACCGTGCCGCCGCCTTCGTCCTCGGGCAGAACCTCGGCGGTGCGATCGGCGAGAAGCTCGGCGGCGGCAACAGGTGTCGCTCAACTGTGGCCTTTTCGTATTCGACGCGCGTGGCGGCATCCTTACCCCCTCCCCGCTGCTGCTCGATACCGCCGTCTCGAGCGGCCGGGGCCGCGGCCGGATCAATCTTGACGGAGAGACGATAGCACTGACGATAACTGGGGCTGCAAAAGGCGACCCGCTCCTGAAACTAGTCGATCCGCTTAGCGTCGGCGGCACGCTATCCGCTCCGACGATTGCCATTGACGGCGCAGCCCAAAAATCCGGCAAGCCGGGCGGCGGCATTGTCCGTTCGATTGGCCGCTCGATCGGCAGCGCGCTCGGGCTCCGAAAGAAAGAGCCGAAACCTGGCGGCCTCCCCGGAAGCGTCTCGAACTGCGGTGCGCTGACGGCCAGCGCTCTGAGATAGTTTTACTCGGCTGTTGGCCGATGGCCGCGCGTCCGCTTCCTGCCCAAAATACGCAAAAATGGGCGTTCGCTAACCGAGGCCGACACCTATTCGTGACGGAGTGCCTCAATCGGGTCGAGCCGGGACGCCCGTCGCGCGGGGTAGTAGCCGAACGCGATTCCCATAAGCGCGGAAAACAGGAAGCTCATCGCGTTGACGAGCGGGTTGAAGATAAACGGCACGTCGATCACCGCTGCCATGCCCGATGAAAGCACGAAGGCCAGTGCGATGCCGACGATCCCGCCGAAGCAGCACAGCACCACAGCCTCGGTGAGAAACTGGAGCTGAACCTCGCGCGCAAGCGCGCCAATCGCGAGGCGAATGCCGATCTCTCGCGTACGCTCGGTCACCGAGACGAGCATGATATTCATGATGCCGATGCCGCCAACGAGCAGGCTGATCCCGGCGATCACCGCAACCATCGCGGTGAGCGCGCCGGTCGCCGAGCCGAGCGCCTGGTTGACCTGCGCGGTGTCGACAATGTTGAAGTCGTCGTCGGTCGCCCCCTGAAGCAGGCGTCGTTCGCGCAGCAGGCCGACGAGTGCTTCCTTGACCGAGGTGCTCGAATAGGCCGCGTCGTATTTGATCACGAAATAGTGGATGTCGGTGCTGCCGATAAAGCGCCGCTGCGCCATCTTGATCGGGACCATCGCGACATTGTCGCTGTCTTCGCCCGCACCGCCGCTCTGGCCGCGTTCCTTGATCACGCCGATCACGGAGCACGACACATTGTTGAGGCGGATCTTTGCGCCGAGCGGGCTTGTTCCCGCCGGAAAAATCGCCTGCCGTACCTTGGGTCCGATCAGGCACACATTCTGGCCGGCGCTTTCCTCTTCGGGCGAGAAGGTGCGGCCGGTCTCGATCTCGATCGACCGCGCCCTCAGGAAATCGTTCCCGGCGCCTTGGACGCTCGTCCGCCAGCTTTGTCCATTGTGGAAGGCCGTCGCGCTCGTCGAAACGCTGCCCGATATGTCTTCGACACCGGCGATCTGTTTTCGCGCCGCGTCAACGTCGGCCTGCTTGAATGGGCGCGGCGTTCCGCGATCGCCTTGCACGGGGAAGACGATCAGCACGTTCGATCCCAGCGACGAAATCTGGTTTTTGATCGACGCGGTAACGCCGTTGCCGAGCGTTACCATCGTGATCACCGCGGCGACCCCGATGATGATACCGAGCGTGGTCAAAAAGGAGCGCAGCAAGTGACGCCGGATTTCGCTGAACGCGAGCATGAGCGTGGCACCGAACATCAGGCGGCCCCTTCGCGGCGAGTCCGCACATCGCGTTCGACTGTCTCGACCAAGCCGTCGCGAAACCGGACGATAGTGTCGGCGAAGGCCGCCATATCTTCTTCGTGCGTCACCATGAGGACCGTGATGCCTTCCTGATTGAGCCGCGTGAGCAACTGCATGATCTCCACCGAGCGCTCGGTATCGAGATTGCCGGTCGGCTCGTCGGCGAGGAGCACCTCGGGCTGGGTGACGAGGGCGCGCGCGATCGCGACGCGCTGTTGCTGCCCGCCAGAGAGCTCGGCCGGGGTATGGTCGGCCCACGGCGCGAGCCCGACCTGATCGAGCGCGCGCATCGCGGCGGCGTGGCGCGCACGCTTCGTTTCGCCGCGATACAGAAGCGGCAGTTCGACATTTTCGACGGCGCTGGTGCGCGCGAGCAGATTGAAGCCCTGAAAGACGAAGCCGAGATAGCGCCGCCGGAGCAGGCTGCGCTGGTCGCGATCGAGCGCCTGAACCTCGACACCCCGAAAACGGAAGATGCCGCTCGTCGGCACGTCGAGACAGCCGAGGATGTTCATCGTCGTCGACTTGCCCGATCCCGACGGCCCCATGACTGCGACGAAAGCGCCGCGTTCGATCTGCAGGTCCACGCCCTTCAACGCCTGGAACGCCGCCTCGCCCTTGCCGAAGCTCTTGGTGATCGCTTCCAGCTCGATCAGGGCGGTGCCCGAAGGCCGTTCGTGGCTCACGGCGAGGTCGCTCCCTTGCCCGTCACCACCTTCATGCCGGGGCGCAGCGAGGTCGAGGTTACGGCCGTCAGGCGTCCGTCGCTGAGCCCGGTCACCACGTCTGCCGGCTTCAGCTGTCCGTCCGCTTCGAGCACCCATATGCGCTGGCGGCTTCCGGCGCCGATCGTCGCCTGCTGCTCGGATTTCTCGAGACCGATTTCGGGAGCGAGAACACTGGCGGCCTCCTTCTCCTTGGCGTCGGGCTGGAAACGCAGGGCGCCATTGGGCACTAGCAGCTGGCGCGCGGTACTACCGGTGGCAATGGTGGCCGTGGCCGTCATCCCGGGACGGAGTTCTCCGCCAGCGTTTGAAACGGCAAGCCGCGCTTCATAGCTGACCACCGCATTTCCCGTGATCGCTGTTGCCGCTGCCGCTTGGCTGGCCTGCGAGGCGGTGTTGCTTGATGCCTGATCGACGCGTTCGACGAGCGCGGGGAAGCGCCGGCCGGGATAAGCATCGACGGTGAAGGTCGCCTTCTGCGCCTCGCGCACCTGTCCTACATCGGCCTCGTCGATTTCGACGCGAAGCTGCATGGCGGACAGATCCTCCGCGATGATAAATAGCGTCGGGGTGCTGAAGCTCGCCGCGACGGTCTGCCCCGGTTCGACCTGCCGTGCGAGCACGACACCCGAAACGGGGGAGCGAATGACCGCGCGATTGCGGTTGGTGACCGCGGTCGACAGTTGCGCCTCGACCGCGCGGACGTTCGCCTGGGCCGCGGTGACCGCCGCAGTATCGCGCTTGACCGCGGCCCTTGCCTGATCGAGCTCGACCTGCGCCGGCACCTTCCCGCCCGACAGTTTGAAGACATTTTCGAGCCGCGCCAGCTGCGCGCGATTGACGTCCATTCCCGCCTGCGCCTGTGCGACCTGCGCGCGTGCCGCATTGCGATTGGCCTCGGCCTGGACGATCTGGTCCTCGATCACGTCGGTGTTGATCTGCGCCAGGACCTGACCCTTGGTGACGCGGTCGTTCACATCGACATAGATATGATCGATCTTGCCCGACACTTCGGAGCCCACCTCGACCTGGTTGGTCGGCCGCAAATTACCGGTCGCGGTTACGCTCAAGGCAAGCGACTTTTGAACGATCGGTTCGGTGATATAATTCACCTTCCCGCTCCCGCCCGAACAGGTCGCGACCGCGAACAGGACAAGCAGCACGCCGATGGCGGGCAGCCAATATTTCATCCACCGCCGCCAACGCGGCGGGGACGTTGTACCGAGGAAGTCGTCGAGCCCTTGCGGGGCGGTTGTCGTATCGGTCATTTCGGTCATCCCTTCGTCCGGACAGGAAGGTCCGGATCGAGTTTCGTGGCGTCCCAGCTGCCTCCCAGCGCCTGATTGAGGCCGATGAAACTGTTGGCGCGTTCGGCCTCGCTCGCGGCGCGTGCGTTGCGCGCGGCAAGCAGCTGGTTTTCGGCGATCTGGAGAGTCTGGAAATCGATCAGACCTGCCTGATACTGGCTGCGCGCGAGCAGCGCGGCATTGTTTGCGGCATCCTGCGCGCCGCCGAACAGGCGCACGCGCTCGCCGGCAGCGCGCAGCGCCGCCTGCCCGTTCTCGACATCTTCGAGCGCCGCGAGGATCGCCTGCTCCCAAGCGGCGAGTGAGCTTTGCGCTGCGGCCTCGGCGCCCGCGACCTGCGCACGGGCGCGCCCGCCATCGAAGATCAGCTGGCTCACCCCCGCGAAAAGCCCGCCGGTGATGACGTCGAAGAGCCCGCCGATCCCCGCCGAGCCTGTCCCGATGTTCCCGGTGAGCCGCACCAGCGGAAGCAACTGCGCACGCGCAATACCGACACGGGCGCTATTCGCGAGCAGCGCCGCCTCGGCCTGACGCACGTCGGGCCGGTTCCTCAAAATGGCCGCTGGCGTGCCGAGCCCCACATTGCCGGGGGGGGCCGGAATCTGCGCGACATCAGCCTCGAGCGTGAGCCGCACCGGACCCGGCGCCTCGCCGATCAGCGTCGAGATACTGTTGGCCGCCTGCGCAAGGTCGCGCTCGAGCGCGGGAATGCTCGCAGCGGTTTGCGCGCGTTGGGCGGCCGCCTGCTCGACGTCGAGGCTCGACACGAGGCCGGCTTGCAAACGCCATCGAGCGATCTGCAGATTGTCGTCCTGGATCGCCAATGTCCCGCGCGCAATCGCCAGTTGAACCGCCAGCGTGCGCGCCGAGACGGTGGTCTGTGCCACTTGACCGACGATCAGCCGCTGCAAGTCTGCAAGGCCGTAGCCCGCAGCCGCCAGATCGGCGCGCGAGGCCGCCACCTCATTGCCGATGCGTCCGAACAGGTCGATTTCCCATTGGGCATCGGCGCCGAGTGAAAATTGCAGCCGGTCGTCGGCGCCGTCACCGATATCGCGCTGGGCGCCGCCCGAGGCGCTTATCTGCGGCAGATAGCCGGCGCGGGCCGAGCGTACCCCTGCCCGCGCCTGCCCCACCCGCGCAGCCGCCTGCGCGATGTTGCGATTGTTCGCGAGCGCCCGATCCACGTAGCGATCGATCAGTGGATCGCTTAGCTGCGTCCAATAGGAGATCCTGTCGGACGACGATATCGCAGCGTCGATGGACCATTGATCGGGTAACGCGACGTTCGGTCGCGGTGTCTGATCAGCCGACGCTACTGCGCAGCCCCCCAGCGCACCGGCGCCCAAAGCCGCCAGCATAAAGCGCCATTTCATACCTTGTAGCTCCTGCGTCGCACCGCCTCCAGCGATGGTCGTGAAAATGCTCATGTCCGACGCAATGCTTCATCGGGGTGAGCGGGTCTGCCGCCCGGTTCCTCGGACGGCTGAACCAGTTCGAGGCGCTGCGGCGCGGTTCCGATCTCGATCTTCTCCTCGCGCAAACGCCCAAGCAGGGTCTTGAGCACGGCGCTGCGCGCGGAATAGACGGCGCGCGGGCCGGTCACATGCGCGAAGCTGTTGAAGACCATCTTCCCGTCGGCGATCGAATCGATGAAGACCGATGGCGCGGGGTCGCCGAGGATCGCGCCCTCGGCGGCATAGGCGTCGCGCAGGATGCGTTCGACCGCCGCCGCGTCGGCCTCGATCGGCACCGCGAACTGGATTTGCACGCGCCCGAGCGGGCTCGCGAGCGTCTTGTTGAGGACGGGCTTGGTAATCAGCTCGGAGTTGGGGATGATCAGGGTGGAATGATCAGCCAGCGTCAACTCGGTCGACCGCACATTGATCCGCTTCACATCGCCTTCGTCATTGCCGACCTTGATCAGATCGCCGATCTTGATCGGCCGCTCGGCCAGCAAGATCAGCCCCGACACGAAATTCTGCGTGATCGCCTGAAGGCCGAAGCCGATTCCCACCGACAGGGCAGAAAGCAGCAGCGCAATCCGTTCAACCCCGATGCCGAGCGACGCGAGCGCCCAGATCGCCGCCAGCGCGATCCCGACGTAGCGGGCGATCAGGCTGACCGAGTTGCGACCCGATCCGTCGAGGTCGGTCGCGGGCAGATAGCGGCGCTCGAGCCAGCCGATAAACCCGCGCACCAACGCAAGGCCGACCAGCAGAACGAGCACGCCGCGGATGATCGTGCCCGGCGAAATCATCACGCCGCCGACCGAAATGCCGTCGGAGATGGAGGCGATCGTCTCGACGGTCGAGACGATGCCGCTACCGGCACCGAATGGCGCGATCAGTATAACGAAGGAGATCAGGGCCAGGATCAAACGCAGCGTGCCCGAGAGAAGTACGCCGAACTGGTCGATCGCACTTCCGCGGACGCCAACCCCGCGAACGAGCGTCTGTCCAAGCCGGCCTTCGCGGTTGAAGACCGCGGTCACCCCATCATCGAAGGCATTCATCAACAGATAGGTGCTCGCCGCGACCACGCCCGCCCAAACGATCATGTTGACGAGGAAGCGCGCGAACTCGACATAGCCGATCGCGAGCCCCAGGCCGGCCGCCAGCACCACGATCCAGAGCAGTAAGGCAAGCGCGCTCAGCCCGGGGTGGGAGACCACGCCTTCTTCGCGGTCCGCTTCGGACGCGCGTAGCCGGCCGAACGCGACCAGAGCCCCGCCAATCAGAAGCAGGCTGACGGCCGCTTCGACCGCCTGCGACGCGCCAAGCGCGGCGGTGCTCGCGCCGACCGCCGTATTGAAGGCTTCGAGCATGCTGGTGACGAAGGTGATCCCAACGAGGATCAGGGTCAGCGGGCGCAGCCGGCTGGCCACCTCGTCGCTGATTGGCGCGATCCGCCAGCTCGGCTGGCTGCGCATGAGGACCGCACCGAACAGGGCCGCGACGAGCGCGCAGAAACCCGTCGTAGACACGAAGGCCTGCAAAAGGCCATTCCAGTTGGTGGGCAAAAGATTGGCCGCTCCCGCGCCGATGACGAGCAGGACCGCCGCAAGAAGCGGCGCGAGGGTTCGCACCAATACCGCCCACAAGGCATAGGCAGACCGGCGGAGCCGGTTTCCCGGCGCGTCACTGATCAGATAGCGCTGTCCGAGCCGCAGGCCGAAGCGGCGGGCGGGGCCGATGAGGAGCAAGGCGACGACAAGGCAGAGCGCGGCGATCGCGTACCCGCCGGCGATCGTGGCGCGACCAGCCTCCGGCTCCGCTTCGGCGAAGAAGCGCTTGATCCGGGCAACATCGGCATCGAAGGATCGCAGCACCGCGGCCCAGAAGCTTGGCAAAAGGGGCGAAGCGACACGCCGCGACATGCGCGCGCTGAACTGCTCGGCATCCTGCCGCTGCATCGAAGCGGCCAGCTGTTCGGCTTCGAGATCGAGCAGCCGCGCTCGCTTGACCATGGCATCGATCGACAGCCGTTCGGCCGCGAGGCTCATCCGCTGCGTCGCGACTTCGGGCGCCTCGCCGGTCGCGGCCACCTTCGGCCCGAGTTCGGCGATGCGGGCATCGACGGCGGCCAGTTGGCTGGACAATTGCTCGGTCGCCGCAAGCGCCGATTGCCGTGTCGTGGAGATCCGCGCGCGGAGCACCGCCCGGTCGGCATCGCTGCTTTTTGCTTCGGCCTGCCGCCCGATCAACCGGATATCGGCCTCAGCTTGGCGAAGCTGCGCCGGCGCATCGATCGCGTCTTGGGCAAGGGCCGCCGAACCGAGCAGGATGACGGAGAGCGCCATCAGCAAGGAACGAAGACTACGGTAAAGGGCGTGCGAGTGGATCATGGGAGGTTCGGCCAAGACCATCCCAAAATTGCGCGAACATTGCGCCGGTTGGCGCTGTGGTCAGTCTAAGGGAAAATCGACACGGATGATCGCGCCGCCGCCCGGGGCGTCGTGAATCGTTACGCGCCCGCGATGGCGTTCGATCACCTGCTGCACGAGATTGAGGCCGAGCCCGGAGCCGGATTGCCGCGGACGAATGCGGTGGAACGGCTCGAGCACCTGCTCGCGCTCGTCGGCGGGGATACCCGGGCCGTCGTCCTGCACTTCGAAACCGCGTCGATCGACCCGCACCAGAACCGCCCGCCCGCCATGTTCCGCGGCATTCTGGACGAGATTGGTGACGACGCGCTCGATCGCTCCGCTATCCCCGCGAACCGATGACGGTTCATCGGCAACAACTTCAACTGTCTTACCCGACATGATCAGCACCGGAGCAAGATCCGCGACCACGCGCCGGACGAGGGCCGTGAGGTCGATCACGTCATGATGCGGCTCCAGATCGATCCGGTGCAGATCGAGCAACTGCTCGGCAAGATTGGCAAGACGCGCGACATCGCCCGTCAACTTGCGCGTTTCGAGGGATTCGGACGCGTCGATCTTCACGCCCAAGATGGCGATCGGGGTGCGCAGTTCGTGGGCTGCGGAGGCGATAAAGCGCCGCTGGCGCTCATAACCGTCGTCGAGCCGGCTGAGCGCCTCGTTGACCGCGCGGACCAGCGGCGCGATCTCGCGCGGTACTTCGGCCTCGGTCAGCCGGATGCCGCGTGCGTCGATGTCGATGCTTTCCGCTTCGGACGCGATCCGCGCGACGCCGGCCAGCGAGCGGCGCACGACCCACGGCGTCACGATCAGCGCCATGATCGCGAGCATCAGGAATATCGGAACGACAAGAATATTGCTGACGAGAAGAATGAACATGGACAGCTTGGTCAGATCGCCATGACCGACGAGAGTCAGCTTGCCCGCCGGTCCGTTTTCCTGACGCACCGCGACCGATAGTCGGTGCGGCGCCTTCAGGCCACGGACGTCGCCGAACGAAAATTCGCCGAGCGAAGCAACTACGGACCCATATTCGTCCGGCACGCGCCCGAACGAAACCCGCCGTCCCCGTTCGTCCTGCGCGGCGAACCAGAGCTGCGGGTTATCCTTCTGCACTTGGGCGAGTTCGGGGGTCATGCGGACGACAAGCTCTCCGCGGTCATCCCGCGTGACCGCCTTGGCGGCAATCTGGAGGAACCCGGGATTGGCGTAAGGCCCGCCGCTGTCCATGCGGAGCAAGACCGCCCAGAGCAAAGTGAAAGACACGACCAGCGTGATCAGCTGGATGATAAGCGGCTGGACGAGCAGCCGCCGTTTCAGCGAAGGTTGGCGCGGCGTCGTCATTCGCATTCCCTGAGCAAATAGCCCACACCCCGGATCGCGTGGATCTCGACTCCGGCTTCGGCCTCGGTCAATTTTCGGCGAAGGCGCGAGATATGCGAATCGAGCGTGTTCGACTGGATTTCGTCGTCGAAGCCGTAAACAGCTTGCTCGAGCGATTCACGCAGCACCGTGCGGCCGCGGCGGCGGATCAAGGTCGAGAGAACGCACAGCTCTCGCCGCGGCAGGTCGAGCCGTTCGCCATCCACCGTCGCTTCCTCGAAGCTCAGGTCGAACAGGAGGCGGCCGACCCGGACCTCTTCGTTCGCAATCTCGCCTGGACGCCGGCGGATTGCCCGGATGCGCGCCAGCAGTTCCTCGACGGCGAACGGCTTGGCGAGATAATCGTCAGCCCCTTCGTTGAGCCCCGCGACGCGGTCGGACAATTCGCCACGCGCGCTGAGGATGATGATCGGGACGCCGGGGCAGGTGGATCTTATTGTCGGAATGAGTTCAAGGCCGTCACCGTCGGGCAGCGTCAGGTCGAGAAGAACCATGTCGGGGGTGAAGCTGCGCGCCGCTTCTTGCGCCAGCGTAAGCCGGTTCGCCCAGTCGACGACGAAGCGTTCGCGTTCGAGAACCGTGCGGATGGTGACCGCGAGTTCGGTTTCGTCCTCGACAAGCAAAATCTTCACTCTCGTCTCCCTGTTCCGCCAACGCCTTGCCGATCGCGGCCGATCCCGCACGTCATCGCGCAACGCGGTGCCAGCGGCGCATTGCGCCAACATTGCGTTCATGCGGCCAATGGCATTCCGCGGCGCAATGTTGGCGCAATCGAGCACCGGCAGAGAAGGATGGCAAGGCCCAGCCCCCTCGGCCTTGCAGCGCCGGCCTTTGGCCGCCCGGATCGTCTCCGCTTTCTCACCCCTCCTCCCTCCAGAGGAAGCGGAGACGGTCTTCGATGGCGCGCGTTGACGTGGGCGGTATTTGGCCCCCAACGCTTTGCCTTCCCGGAGAAGGCTATTGCGCGTCGGCTTCGGCAGCGCGCGCTTTGACCAGCGCGTCACGCATCTCGGCGCCTGAGAGACTGCCGTCGCTGTTGGAATCCAGACCTTCAAACGCGCTGGCGATGATCGGTACGGCCGCCGCCTCTGACTTGTTCACCAGACCGTTCTTGTTCGTGTCCATTTCGTTGAAAGCGATCTCCATCGCCGCCGTTTGCCGATCGAGCTTGTCCTGCATGAATCGGCCGTATTCCGCGCGGTCGATCTTGCCGTCCTTGTTGGCGTCCATCGTCGCAAAGCTCCGGTCGACGGCCGGATCTACCGTCTGTGCTTGCGCGGCGGTTCCCGCCGTGAGCGCGACCGCAAGGAAGGTGGTGGGAAGCAGTTTCATTCTATTTCTCCAATGTTCGGGATGTGCCCGTGATCATTGATGAGCGGCGTATCTCACCGGAACGTGAGGGCACGACGATGACGACGCACCATCGCGCTCGGGAATTTGCGCCGAACATTGCGGGAGCCTGACGATCGCCCGCCTGCGGCCGATCAGGGGTTTGGGGCGAGCGGTGAAGCGAGCGATGGACGGGGGCGACGCCATGCTGACGCAATGTCCGGGCCGTCTTTTTGAACGGTGCCCGGCAAGCGGGTGCGTTCAAAGGAGTTTCAGATCATGGTTTCGTTAGTTGGTCGATGGATGCTGATGGTTGGAGCCGCCGCCTCGGCCTGTACGCTTGTTCCCGTCGCAGCCCCCGCCCACGCCCAAAGCTGGGGCGCCTCGTCTTGTCGCGGTCTCGAAGGACGCGAGCGGACCCGCTGTGAACGCGCGCGCCAAAGCAATGACAATCGCTGGGATCGTGACCGGAATCGTGGTCAGCGCGATCGGGAACGCGAGCGCCGTAAGGACGCCAAGGCCGACGGAGTGGTTGCCGGCGTGATCGGCACCGTTCTGATCGGCGGTATCATCGCCGCCGCCACCAGCGGCAAGAAGAAGCCGAAGGACGATGATCGCGCTCGCCGAGAATACTGCATGGACCGCTATGGCAGTTACGACGAGCGGAGCGACAGTTACCGGGCGTCGGACGGCCGCTGGTACCGGTGCGAATAAGCTTGCTACGGCGACGCACCAGGGACGGTTATCCAGGTTTGGCCGATTTCGGACGGTCCGCTTTCAGCTAACAAAACAGCGGACGTTGAATGTCGCGCTGCCGTCACCGGCTATTTGAGATCGAGATAGTAAGAGACCGAGACGACGGCGTCGTCTCGGTCTCAACTGCATGCGCCGCTTCCGATCGGGTCGCTAGATCAGAAGGCGATGCGAGCAGTTACTCGAGCACCATGCGTGTTGCGATCCGACGCCAGCGTGCCGGTATAGGCGGCGCCGAGGCGGAAATTACCCGTCGTGAAGTCGAAACCAGCCTCAACCTCCGCCGAATTTTTGGGGATCGCGGTGCCGATGATGTCGAACGCAGGCCCGCCAGCCGCGAAGCGCGAAACAATCGGGGCACCGCGGTCGTCGAACGCGCGGTTCCAGGCCGCCGATACATAGGGCTGGAAGCCGGGCTGCCCCGCATTGAACTGCGCGCGCGCGCCAAGGCTGAGGAAGGTCGTCTTCTGATCCGCTTTCCCAACGGCCAGCGCTGCATTACCGCCAGCCTCGACAAAGGCGTCGCTGCCCGTGTCGACATGCGCTAGCCGCGCAAAGGGTGTGATCGCGGTGTTGCCTGTGACGATATCATAGCCGATCTCGCCAAAGATCTGCAGCGTGTCGGCATCGCGTTTCGACGTCAGCGTTTGCGCCAGCGGCGCCACGCTGATCGCGCGCGTCGTGTCGATATCGTGCCAGGCATAGCTGACGCCGATCGTGCCGCGCAGCCCGCCCGTCGCGCCATAAGTGGCATGGGCCGCCAGATATTTGCTTTCGACATCGGCCCGGTCGCTACGACCGCCAAAGTGGAAGTCCGAGCCTCCAATGCCCGCGGACAAGGCCGCGGCGAAACCGTTGCCGCCGATACCGACGCCCGCAACCAGGCCCTTGTGATCGGTGTTCATCGCAAAGTTGCCGCGATTGGCGTCGAAATCGCCCCAGCCGCCGAACGCCGAGCCCCATACGAACGCCCCGCCCTCTTCGGGCGCTCGCATGCCCATCAGCGCATTGCGAAGATGACGGCTGTCGTCGGTGAGCCCGCTGATCGTGCTGGCCAGAATTTCACCTGACAGGTCGCCGAAGCTTGCCTGCGCGGTTGCCGCATTCTGTACCAGCACCGCCTCGTAGAGCGGGTTGTCGACGCCAAGTGCCTGCGCCGCGGTCGCGACACTCGCTTGGTTGAAGCCCAGCGCGATCTCGGCGAAATCGATGTCGTTGCGATAAAGCGACAGCGTCACCGAATTGGCGCCATAGCGAAGCAGCGGGTCGAGGAAAGCAAGGTTGCTCGTCACCGAACCGAAGGTGCCGGTAATGCCGCCAGCGCCGGTCAGGATCACATAGTCGGTGCGCGGATTATACGTCCCGTTTTCGGCGAGCACCGCGACCTCCGCGGTGCTGGCGATGGTCACGGCACCGGTTGCGTCGAGCCGGTCGGCCGCACCCGCGGCGTTGGCTTCGACTTCGTAGATCGAGCCGGCCGCAAAGGCGAGGTCGCCGTTGACCGTCAACTGGCCGATCGAGTTGCCCGGCGCGATACGGCCGCCGTTGGCCACGGTGGTCGAACCGACGCTGCCGTTACCGCCGAGCGTGCCGCCGCTGTTGACGGTGACCGGCGAAGCGATCGAGCCGTTGACCGCAAGAATCCCGCCGTTGACCGACGTCGGGCCGGTATAGCTGCTGTCACCCGTCAGGTTGAGCGTGCCGCTGCCTTCCTTCACCAGGCTACCGGTGCCGGCGATATTGCCGGCAAATGCGGTGTTGCCGCTCTGGTCGACGGTGAGTTGGCTGTCACCGATCACGACGTTCGAGCCTTCGGCGCCTTCAAGGGCACCGATCGTCTGGTCGCGGCCGGTGATGTCGAGCGTGCCGCCTTCGCCCAGATCGAATTCGGTTGTCGGGTCGATCATTCCGCCGATGCGTACCGATCCGCCAAGAATGTTGGTGACGCCCTGGAAGGCATAGTCGCCCATGAAGACCAGCGCGCCGTCGCCCTTCTTGTCGAGCACGCCCGTGCCCGAAAAGGCGCCGAGGAAATCATAGTCGTCGGAGCGGTTGAAGACGAAGCGGCCGTCGTTGACGATATTGCCCGCGAAGCTGCCCTCGGTTCCGCCCGCGCCCAGCTCGAAATAGCCGGTGCCTTCGGTCTTCACATCGCCCTGGAGCAGGCCGGTGAGGACGAGGCCGCCGTTCGAGACGATCGTCCCGCCGGTGTGCGCGACATTGGCGGTATCGAGGGTGAAGACCGCGTCGCCGATCAACTGCAACTGACCGGTTCCGTCGATCGTCAGGTCGGCGAGGTTGGACACGATTTCGTCGGCCCCGAAGTTGAGCACGAGCAGGCCGTTGGTGCGGACCGCCGCAGTCTGGATCGGCGAGTCCGTTTCGCCGGTGCCCAGATCGACTTCGTTGACTTGCAACGCCGCGCCCTCGGCGATCGTCACGCTGTCGAACGCTCCGACGACGCCCGATGTCGACCAGTAGCCCGCGGCGACGTCGAGCGCCTCAAAGCCGCTCGCCGCGGTCAATTGCTGCGCCGAGGTGAGTTCCAGGACGTCGCCGTCGAGGATCAGGCTGTCGGAGCCGTCGCCGGCATCGATCAGGCCCGTGACTGAGCTTCCGGTGCCTAGCGTGACATTGTCGTCGAAGGAGCCGAGAAGAACGGCGACGCCATTGCCGCCGATGATCGAACCACGGTTCGTGAGGCTGGTCTGCGTGGTCGATTCGATCCCCGTCGCTGCGCTCTGGATCGTGCCGGCGTTGACGACGCTCAGCCTGCCCTCGCCATCGGCGTAGATGCCATAAGCGGTGCCCTCGATCGTGCCGGCCGACGTGTTGGTGATCGTGGTATCGCCCAACGTGCCATGGAAGACGCCGGCGGCGTGCAGGCTGCTGATCGTGCCGCTGTTTTCGAGGCTGGCCGTCGACAGGTCGCTGCCGAAGCCGACGCCATAGCCATTCAAATCTGCGCGGCTGCCCGAGATGGTGCCGCTGTTGACGACGCTGGCGGTTAGCCCGCTGCGGTCTTCGCCGGGGTCGGTGTTAATCGCCGTTCCTTGAAGAAACATACCGCCATCGACGCCCGCGACATTGCCCGCATTTTCGACCGTACCGCCGCCCGAAAGAATGATGCCGAAACGCTGGCCGGTGATGTTGCCGCCGGCGAGATTGACGACGCTGGCGTTGAACGCTTCCTTCGGCTGATCGACATGCGCGAACATCGAAATGCCGTCGGTGCCCTGCGCGCCGGGATTGACGCCCTCGATCAGGCCGCTGTTCGTTACCGAACCGCCGCCAGCGAGACGAATGCCGTCATTGTTGACCCCGCGGATCGTCCCGCTGTTGTCGATCTGCGTCCCGACCGCGCGGCCGACGCCCTGATAGACCTGGGTAACGATGCCATATTGCGCGCCCTCGATTGTGCCGCTGTTGACGATAACAGCATCGGCGGTCGTGATATTGATGCCGTTCTGCGCGGTGCTGCGAATGAGTCCCGCGTTGTCGACCGTCAGCGAGCCTTCGTTCGAGGTGATCGCCTGACCGCTGGCGCCGATCTGGCCGTCTGCGCGGTTATTGACAACAAGTGCGCCAGTCGATTGGCCTACGATACCCAGTGCCTGACCGCTGATGAGGCCGTCATTGTTGACGATCGCCGTTTCGAGGACACCACCGGCTAGAACGCCGAGAAATCCTGACACTGTGCCGGTGTTGTTGAGCGTGCCAAAGCGCCCTGTCTGGCCCACGACCGCATTCAGGATCACCCCGAACGGGCTGACATTCGGCGTTGCCGGGTTGGGATTGCCTATGCTGCGGATGATGCCCGCATTGTTGATCGTGCCGCCACCCTGAACGGCGACGCCGAACATCTGGCCTTCGATCAGCCCGTCTTCGCTGTTCGTCACCGAGCCGATGCCGGTAATGTCCGTGCCGATCGCCTGCGAGAATTCCGAAAGCGAAACGCCGGTGCCATTGACGTTGACGTTGTTGCTGAGGCCGCGAATGGTGCCGCTGTTGACGACGGAGCCGCCGCCGACGAGCGAGACGCCGGTGCCCGAGGCACCCTCGATCAGCCCGGAGTTATCGACGGCCGTATTCTTCGCCCTCGCAACCACGCCCTGCGCGTTCTGGAAGACATTGGTCGCAACGCCCGACAACCCGCCACGGATCGTGCCGCTGTTACCGATGACCGCATCGGCGGTCGTGATGTTGATGCCATTCTGGTTGGCGCTACGGATCAGACCTTCGTTGTCGACGGTCAGCTTGCCGTCGTTCGACGTGATCGCATGCCCGTTCGACAGGATCTGGCCTGTTGCGCCATTGTTGACCGTCAGGCTGCCGGTCGTCTGGCCGATGATGCCGAGCGCGACACCGTTGATCGTGCCGCTGTTGTTGATCGTCGCGCTTTCCAGAGCGCCGCCGGCCACGATGCCGAGAAAGCCCGAAACCGTGCCGCTGTTGTTGAGCGTGACGCTGCGGCCCGTCTGCTCGGTGGTGGCGTTAAGGATCAGGCCAATGGGGCTGACGTTCGGCGTCGCGGGGTTCGGATTGCCGATGCTGCGGATGATACCCGCATTGTCGATCGTGCCGCCGCCTTGCAGCGCGGCACCATAAAGCTGGCCTTCGATCAGGCCGCCCACGGTGTTGGTGATCGAGCTGACGCCGACGGGATTGGCGGGAACGCCCGGAAATTCAGAGATCGAAACGCCAACGGCCTGCGCGCCGCTGGCCGGATTGCCGCTGGAGCCCGATATGATGCCACTGTTGACGACCTGTCCGCCGCCAACGAGCGCAACCCCCGCGCCCTGATTGCCGCGGATCAACCCGCTGTTGGTGACTTTGGTATTGGCCGCGCGCGCTTCGGGCGGCAGGTCGTCTCCATTCTCGTCCTCGCTGAAGAAATTGGAGGTAACGATGCCGTTGGCCGCGCCGGTGATGTCGCCGCTGTTGGTGACGATGGAGTCGGGCTGCGCGATGACGACGCCGCCGCTCGGGCGGCCAACGACGCCGACGACGTCGATGCCATTGCCGTGGATCGTGCCCGCGTTCGTCACCGTAACCGGACCATTGTCGGCATAGACGCCGATAATATCGCCTTCGACTTCCTCGCCCTCCGCGACGTCGATCACGAGGCGATCGGGCTGGTCGTTATGGATGCCGAACGCTTCCTGCGCCATCGCAGGGGACGTCAGATGGATGATCGACAGGCCGACGATTGCGCTGGTCGTCAGCAGGCGGGTTTTTGAAACAGGCGTCATGAATAGTCCCCTCGGCATTGCAGGCAAAGCGCGGGGTTTGCCGGAAGCTGCTGCTGTCCGGCTGGTCCACCCCGCGAATTTTGCGTCCCCCAGCCGATGCGATGACTGGCATCCTCGGCTTTGTGCGGATGGCCTAGGTCGCGGTGACCCACAGCGTCTACCCAATGTTATTTTGGGTAAATTTGCGACGGACCGTTGCTGGCGCCCTTGCATCGACACGCCTCACGTCGTTACGGCGGACCCGACACCGGGGGGTGGGGACGTTGGCAAGCTGGTGAAGCGCAGGGGGTTTGCGCGCCACATGTCAGGCGCGATGGTGTGCACCGATCCCCCGTCCGGTGGCGGGGGCCATCGATGAAGATCCTGTTTGCATTTCTGACTTTGATGCTGCTCGCGGTTGCACAGGCGCCCCACGCTGCGGCGGCCGAGATACCCGTTCTCGAACTCCATGCCGGTGACGACGGCCCAGCGCTCGCACCCTTCGTTCGCTTCACGAAACAGCTCGGTGAAGCGAAGGTGCCGGAGCTGGAACCGATTTTAGGCGGCCCCCTCCAAAGCGTCGACGGACCGACAATCCATTTCGGCCCTCCCGGCACACCCACCGCGGTGTTGCTGAAGGTCCGCAACGCCGGCCGCGAACAGGGAAGCTGGATTCTGACGACCGGCCGCGGATCGCTGAAGTATTTCCGGCTGTATGAGGCCGAAGGCGCGACGCTCGATCTTCTTGTCGACGGCACCGACCCGAGAGTGGCGCGGGAGAATCTGGGAACCTATCAAGCGTTCAGCACCGAACTGGTCCTGGATCCCGGGCAGGAAAAGCTGATCCTGATCGAATTCATCTCGGAGAATTCGACCTTCATGCCGCTCAAGATCAACAGCTATGGCACCTTCTTTAAGGAACGGCGCGTCAACATCTCGATGGTGTCGGGCGTCGTGGTCGGTGCCATCACCCTGCTGCTGCTCAATTTCCTTTTCTTCTCGATCACGGGATTCAAGGAGTTTTTGTGGCTCGCGGTGGCGGAGGCCTTTTTCGCGCTGAACACCGTCCATTCGGAAGGCTATTTCACCATCTTCTTCCTCTACGACAAGCCGCTTGCCGGTGTAGCGGTGGAAGATTTCTTCAAATGCGGCTTTGCCGGCGCGATGGCGCAATTCTGCCGAAGCTTCGTCAAGACCGCGGCCAATTTCCCCAAACGCGATATGGTGTTGAAGGCACTGGTGCTTTGCGCGCTCGCGATCATGTTGCTGCAACCCGGGCTTGCGCTCTATCCGGCGGAGGCCCGCTTTTTCCTTCACCTGTCCGGGTGGCTCGTGACGATCGCCGTCGCGCTGTTTCTGCCGTTCGTCGGCTATGCTGCGATGAAACAGCTCGGCTTTCAACTCTGGCCGCTCTTCGTCGGCTGGGCCAGCCTGGCGCTTTTCATCATCTATTCGGCGATCGCATCGATGGGCATTTTCGCCTGGATGCCCGTCAACTGGCACCTCGCCGGGCCGGTCGGACTGTTCGAATCGGTGATGGTGACACTCGCGCTGGGACTCAATCTCAAGAAGATCCAGAGCGACAAACTTACCGCTGACGCCAATTATGCCCGCTCGCTCATCGCTGAGCTGGAGATCAGCGAGCAGTCGAAACGCCATGCCGAGGAAAAGGCTTTCGCGCTGGAAACGGTCCACAGCCAGAATGCGCTGCTCCACGCGTCGGGCCATGACAGCCGGCAGGTCATCCTCGCCCTGAACAGCGCCGTCGCGGTTCTCAAGCGTCAGGACCGGCCTGGCGATGATGGTGGTCTGGTCGAGATGCTCGAAAGCTCTGCCGATTATCTGAACGAGATCGTGTCGACGACGATATCGGGCGCTAATATCGCGGCGAGCGATGGCGACTTCGTCGCGCTCAGCAGCTTTCGCGGTCAGGCGCTGGTCGAACCGCTATCGATGATGTTCAAGACGGTGTTCGCGAGCAAGAAACTGGCACTCGACGTTCACGTCAATGGCGACATCACGATCATTTCGGACAAACCGCTGCTGATGCGCGCGCTCGCGAACCTGCTGAGCAACAGCTATAAATATACCGTCGTCGGCGGCGCCAGCCTTACACTCACGCTGGAGGACAGGCGGGCCGTGATAAAAATTTGCGACAGCGGCGGCGGCATGCCGTCCGGCATCGTCGCCGCGCTGAACGAGGGTATCGCGACGCGGATCCGCGCCGACGAGACCACGCAGGGCACCGGATCGGGTTTCGGATCGGCGCGCCGGATCATCGAAATGTTGCGGGGGTCGCTGGAAATCTCATCCTCGACCGCCTCCGGCACAGAAATTCGCATCACCCTCCCCGCCGCCTTCGCCAGCGTCACCCCAGTGTCGGCTGACGATCTGCGCGCCGCGCTTGACGGCTGGACCCTGCTCGACTTCGACGATCGGGCGAGCTTCGAAGCAGGATTGGATTGCGACCGGACGGCAAAGGACCGGACCATCGCGCTGACCTACGACGACACGACCGTCACGCGCGGGCGCCTGAGCCAGATCGTCGCGATGGTCGCGATCAAGCCGGCTTGCCGCGAACTGCTTCAGCACCCGTTGCTCGGGAGGGCCTCAGAGTAAATTTAGCTCATTGGCGCGGTCGACGATCTTGCGATTGTGCGTGACGTCGAGTTTGCGGCGCAGTTCGGCGATGTGAAACGACACCGTCGGCGGCGCGATCGCCAGCCGGTACGCGATCTCCTTGTTCGTCTCACCCTGCGCCAGATAATGCAGGATCGCCATCTGGCGCGAGGATAGCGCGACCGGCGGCTGCTGAAACTTGCCGAGCGCTTCGCCGATATGCGGCGACACGTAAATTTCGCCCGCCAGCGCCGCGTCACAAGCCGCGACGATATGGTCGAGAGGGTCCGACTTGCTGACGACCGCGCGCGCGCCAAGCTTCAATGCCGAATGGATTTCATTGAGGTGCGTTTCGCCAGTCAGGATGATCACCGTCATGTCGCGCGATCCGACGATTTCGGCGAGCACGTTGATCCCGCGGACGTCGGGCAGGTTGAGATCGAGGATCACCAGATCAACAGGCTGTGACTGGACGAAAGCGTTGACGGTCGCACCGCGATCGAGCGCACCGACTACCGCGTAGCGATCGAGCGACCCGAACAGGAATTTGAGCCCGCTCTGAGTAATGCTATGATCGTCAACGATCAGGACATTATGCTTCACCGTCATGTTCGCGCCCTGCTCCGTCCCATGAGGGTCATCCGCATATTCCCTCAATGCCGCAACCAGAATTAATATGGGGTCTAGCTCGGCCTCGTATTCGGTCAGCGACGAAGGAAGTTTTGATTGACGCTATTGAGACTGCATGCCGCGAAGCAACTCACAGTCGCCATCGTGCACGAGAGCCGCGAGCAATTCGTTTCGGCGAGCGGCAGTAAGCAAAAGCAGAAGCATACCTCGGCGATAGATTTCGCTCTCATCCACCAAAGACCTGATCAACAAGGCAATTTCAACATCGTTCAGAAAGCGATTATTTGCCTTTGGACCCGCCGAGAATCAGTTGGAGTTCAAAGATGGCGCGGGATGTTGGAAGAGTTCGATCCCGGCGATTCTTCCCTCGCGACCCGAGCACCATCTCAGAAAGGTGTTCAGCTCGCCTGCCATCTTATTTGCGCGATCCTTGGAGGCGCGCGCCTTGTTATAGACGGCATTCCAGCAATCATCTTCTGTCAGCGTCAGCAGCATCACTCGGCCCAAGGACCGATATCGCGCTTGTAAATAGCCGGCTTGTCCAAAAGGGTTCGCGGCTTGAGAGACCTTCGATCACCTCGCTGCTGAGCCGCCATGTAGAGTTGATGAGCTTTTCCAACGTCAGCGACATTTGCAGTTTCGTCCGGCGCATTTCCACCCGAGGATCCAGACCTCGTGCGACTGAAGCATTCAGTTCGATCGCCCATGATCGTGCGTCGGCGATTGAGTTGGCCGGGTATGCGCCTAGGCGGAATTCTACGACAAGATCACGTTTCGCAATCCGTCGCTTGAACAACCATATCTTCCTACCGTTGGCGCTTGCAACAATGCTGAGCCCCGGGACATGGAGATCGAAGAGCTTGCCTAGGTTTGGGGCATCGATGTCGGAAGGGTTCGCATCTTGGTAGCGGAGGAGGGACTCGAACCCCCGACACGCGGATTATGATTCCGCTGCTCTAACCAGCTGAGCTACTCCGCCCCGAAAGGCCGCCGCGACGGGCGAGCAGCGCCTATAGGCAGGGCATTGCCGTCGGTCAATATCATGTACGCGCACCGCGAAAATTTCGCGCGAATGCAGGTTCCCACGGGCCGCCGCGATAGTGGTGGGCGGCCAGACCCACGATCGATAGCGGGCGCGACTGGAAATCCTCCGCGAGTTCGGCGATCAGCGCGCGCGCCTCGGCGGGGGCGACCTTGTTCTGGACGGTGATGTGGAGGCGCGGGGTGCCCTGGTCCTGCGCGGTCAGCATGCCGGTGAAATGATCGGCGATATGCTCGCGAATCGCGAGGAGGTCTGGGCTTTCAATACGAAAGGCGACCCCGCCGCCGAGCGAGTAAATTTCGCGCAGCCTTGCGGCCGGCAGCGGCGTATCGGCGGCGATGCGGCGGAACAGCCGGTCGAGCTCGTCATGGCACGAGGGCGGCAGTTGGTGAAATAGCGTGATGTGCGCCGGCAGCTGATTGCGCTCGGGCGGATAATGCGCCGCGCGGAGATTATTGAAAGTGAGCTGGTCCGCCGCACCCATCGTCGCGGTCACGATGATGGGTACGGCGCCAGCGGCCCGGACGGGAGGGGGGGATGCCGGGCCGCTTATCGGTTTAAGCCGCCTGCGACAGCTTGCCCTGATACGGGTTCGCCTTCACCCACTCGAGCGCCTTTTCGGGGGTCGATTCGACATAGGGATCGCTGTCGGTGCCGACGTCGTTGATGCCGGGTTCGACGAACATCTGAACCACGACGCCGTCATCGACGATCGCGGTGTAGCGCCAGCTGCGCATGCCGAAGCCGAGGTGATCCTTGTTGATCAGCATGCCCATGCGGCGCGTGAACGCGCCCGAGCCGTCGGGAACCATCTTCACATTTTCAACGCCGAGGTTCTTGCCCCAGTTGAACATGACGAAGGCGTCGTTGACGCTGATGCAATGGATGTCGGCGACGCCTTCGGCGGCGAAGTCGGCGTGGAGGCGTTCGAAGCCCGGGCACTGCTCGTTCGAGCAGGTCGGGGTGTAGGCGCCGGGCAGGCCGAACAGGATGTGACGGCCTTCGCCGAACAGCTCGCCGGTGTCGACATCCTGCCAACGGAACGGGTTCGGGCCTTCGACGGCTTCGTCGCGGACGCGGGTCTTGAGCGTCACGGCGGGAACGGGCTGGTTGATCATGGGAGAGAATCCTTTCTTTATGGATTTTGTGCGGCGCACCAAGAGCAGACCGGCGCGCGCGGGTCAAATCGAGTTGGCCGGTTATATTGATTGACTGAGGCGATCAGAGCCCTGCCCAAAAACGGTGCAAGGACACCGCGACCTCTGCGGGCCGTTCGGCGATCGCCCAGTGCCCCGCCCCGTCGATTACGGTTAGCGGGGTGCCGGTATTCGCGGCAAAGCGCTGCGCCACCGACAGGTCCACATATGGGTCTTTGGCGCCCCAGATCAATGTCCCGCGGGGCGGAAGTTTGTCGATGTCGCGCGCCCAATCATGCTCGAAACTCAGGCCCTTAGCAGAGCGATAGAGTTTAAGGATCGCACGGCGTTTATCCTTTAGCGCCCATTGTGCGGCTTCCTCGTGCGCGATGTCGGCGGGCATGCCCTGCGCCGCGAGCCCCTCGGCGAGCTTGGCAGGCTTGCTGAGTGCCATGAAGAGTTCGCCGACCAGCGGCGTGTTCCAGATGCGCGCGAGCCGGTGGCCGCGATAGTCGGGGTCGATCACCGCGTTCGAGATCGCCCAGCTACGGATGAGGTCGGGACGCAGCATCGCGGTGCGCTGCGCGATCAGCGCGCCCCAGTCGTGACCGACAATGTCGATCGGGCCGTGCGTGGCAAACAAGGCCTCCGCCTGTCCCACCGCCCAGTCGGCGTAAGCCTCCTTCGTCGCGGGAAATCCGGTAGGGAGCGGTGCGGTGAAGCCCGGAAGCGCGGGCACTGCGACGGGCGTATCGCCAAGGTCGAGCGCGGCGAGCAACGGACGCCAGATGGCGGGGCTGTCTGGCACGCCGTGGATGAAGAGTTTCGCCGTGGTCATGATCCCCTCCCCCGTTTACTGCTGAAGCCTACTCCATCTCCCCGCGGTCGCGTCGGAGCTGATACCATTTCTGGACGTTGGCGTTGTGATCGGCGAGCGTGCGCGCGAAAACGTGGCCGCCGTCGCCCTTGGCGACGAAGAAGAGATAGTCGTTCGCTTCGGGATCGAGCACCGCGGCGATCGACGCCTTGCCCGGATTGGCGATCGGGCCCTGCGGCAGGCCGATCATCGAATAGGTGTTATATCCATTCACCGCCAGAATTTCGGAGCGCAGGATGCGGCGACCGAGCGGCTTGCCCTTCGTGAGCGGGTAAATAATCGTCGGGTCGGCCTGGAGCCGCATGCCGACGCCGAGGCGATTGGTATAGACGCCCGCGACGGTGCGGCGCTCGGCGGCGACGCCGGTTTCCTTTTCGACGATCGACGCAAGGGTCATCGCCTGATTGCGATCCTTGACCGCGGTGCGAGGCGTACGCTTCGCCCAGAGTTCGTTGAAGGCCTTGTCCATCGCCGCCTGCATGCGCTTGACGACCTCGGCGCGGCTCTCGCCGGTGGTGAACGCATAGCTGTCGGGGAGGATGCTGCCTTCGGCCGGCACCGGGATCTCACCCTTCAGCCGCTTTTCGGCCATCAGCCGTTCCCAGACCATGATCGACGGCATGCCTTCGGGGATCATGACCATGCGCTGGATCGTCTTGCCCGACTGAAACAGTTCAAGGATGTCGCCCGCGTCCATCCCCTTCTCGACCTTATATTCGCCGGGCTTGATCGGATCGTCCGAGCCGAAGAAGCGCGCTTCGTTGCGAAAGCTCGATGCCGAGACGAGTCCGGCCTCTTCGAGGATTTCGCCCGCCTTCGCGATGCTCGCGCCCGGCGGTATCACAATCTCGGCATCCTTGGGCGCGCCGCCCGAGCAGGCGGCGAGCAGCAGGGCCAAGATCGCGATCGTGAGCCAGCGAAACGAATGCACTCTCTTCTCCCATTCGGCGCTTAAGGAGACAAAAGATACGCACGCAGGCGCGTGCGATGTCTCCTTTGTCGCTTTAGGCCGGGACCTGCGACAAGGTGATAGAGCATGGCAAGGCAATGTAGGAAAGGGGTTTAAACACGCCCCTTTACTTCGTCACTCCCGCTTTCGCGCGAATGACGAAGTTTGGGATTTGGCTCAGTCGATCGCCTTGACGATGACGCTGGCGTTGGTGCCGCCGAAACCGAAGCTGTTGTTGAGCGCGGCCTTCACCTTGCGCTTCCTCGCCGTGTGCGGGACAAGGTCGACGCCCTCGGTGCCCTCGTCGGGATTGTCGAGGTTGAGCGTCGGCGGGACGATCTGGTCGCGGATCGCGAGGATGCAGAAGATCGTCTCGACGGCGCCGGCGCCGCCGAGCAGGTGGCCGATGGCAGACTTGGTCGAGCTCATCGACACATTGGCGATTTCGTTGCCGAACAGGCGCTTCACCGCGCCGAGTTCGATCGTGTCGGCCATCGTCGAGGTGCCGTGGGCATTGATATAATCGATGTCGGCCGGGGTCATGCCCGCTTTCTTGAGCGCCATTTCCATCGAGCGGAACGCGCCCGAACCATCGGGGTGGGGCGCGGTGACATGATAGGCATCGCCCGACAGGCCATAGCCGACGACTTCGGCATAGATTTTCGCGCCGCGCGCCTTGGCATGCTCATATTCCTCGAGCACGACGACGCCCGCGCCCTCGCCCATGACGAAACCGTCGCGGTCCTTGTCATAGGGGCGGCTCGCCTGTTCGGGGCGGTCGTTGTAGCTCGCGTTGAGCGCACGCGCCTGCGCGAAACCCGCGATGCCAATCGGGCAGATCGTCGCCTCGGCGCCGCCGGCGAGCATGATGTCGGCATCGTCGTCGCGGATCATCCGCGCGGCGTCGCCGATCGAATGCGCGCCCGTCGAACAGGCAGTTACGACCGCGTGATTGGGGCCCTGCAGGCCGTATTTGATGCTGACCTGGCCCGAGATCAGGTTAATCAGGCGGCCGTGGACGAAGTGCGGCGAAACGCGGCCCGGACCCTTTTCGGCGAGCAGCAGGCTTTCGCTTTCGATGCCCGGCAAGCCGCCGATGCCCGAGCCGATCGAGCAGCCCGCGCGCAGCTTCATTTCGTCGGTCATGTCCTCGAGGCCCGCGTCCTCGATCGCCTGCCCCGCGGCGTCGATGCCATAGACGATGAAGGGGTCGACCTGGCGCTGCACCTTATGGTCGACGCGCTTGCCGGGGTCGAAACCATATTCATGGTCAGGACCCTTCACCTCGCACGCGATCGTGCATTTCTGGTCCGACGCGTCGAAATGGGTGATCGTGCCCGCGCCCGATTTGCTGGCCAGCAGATTGGCCCATGTGGTTTCCACGTCGGCGCCCAGCGGCGTCACCAAACCCAAACCCGTCACCACAACCCGGCGCATAGTCGTTCCTTTCATCGGCCCCTGCCCCCGCAGGGTGCCGCGTCATTTCACAAAACGCATATCCATAAAAAAAGCTTCCCGGCCACTCAGCGCGAACGCTCGGGACCGGGAAGCCGGAAACGCGTGGGCGGCGTCGCCGCCGCGTCCGGCTATGCCGGACCGGGCCGTTTAGCCCTTGTTCGCTTCGATATAGTCGATCGCATCCTTGACGGTGGCGATCTTTTCCGCCGCATCGTCGGGGATTTCGACGCCAAATTCTTCTTCGAACGCCATCACCAGCTCGACGATGTCGAGGCTGTCGGCGCCCAGATCATCGATGAAGCTCGCTTCTTCGGTCACCTTGTCGGCTTCGACGCCCAGATGTTCGACGACGATCTTTTTAACCTTTTCGGCCGAATCGCTCATGCACAGTTCCTTTTTTCTGACTATGTCGTGAATGTTGAAAATTGCCCTAGTGCCCGTGGGCGGGGCTGGCAAGAGGGCTGGCATCGGCCGTGCGGCGAAGCGCCGCGTCGACCAAGACTTCCTCTGCAGCGCTATATGCCGACCGTGTCCCTTTCTGCCCCTCCGGCACCTGAGTCACGAAATAGGCAATGCCATCGCCGCCTTCAAGGTCGAACCATAGCCCCGAGCGTAATCCATAGGCATCGCCCGAATGACCAAGCCGCAGACGGCCGTCGCCGAACAAGTCGTCATGGCAGGCCGGGTCGCGAAGCGCCGGGCCGCCGGTGCTGTGCATCGCGACGCCATATTCGCAGAAAAAGCCGCCCGTCCCCTCGCCGCTCGTTGGGTGAACGCGCCCCATCGCCTCAAGGTGGGCCAGACTTGCCGGTTTCAGGAAGCCATCGCCGCGACGCAGTAGCATGACGCCGATGCGCGCAAGGCCGTTCGCCGAAATACGAAGCCCGCCCTGCGGGCTGAACCCCGCACCATGGCGCGCGAGACGATAGGTGCCGAGGTCGCAGCTGCCGTCCGCAGCCGGGACCACCGGACAGGGCGGCCGCGCGCCCTTCAGCTCGTCGCGCACGACATTGCCGTCGGCATCGTAGAGCACGACCGCACGCGCGACGGCGGCGTCGCTGCAGGTCGGCCAGTTGAAACAGGCGTCGAGATCGAGCGGGCGAAAAACGAGCTGCGTCATCGCCTTGTCGAACCGCTCGCGGGTTACGCCCTCGATTACCGCCGCGACGACCGGATAGTTGAAATTGGCATAGGCAAAGTCGCCGCCGGGAGGGCGCGCCTTGTCCCACGCGGCGGGGTTACGGAGCGCGGTTTCGAGGTCGGCGTCGAGCGGCAGTGCATAATCGGTGTCGTCGTTGAGCCCCGAACGATGTCCCAGCAGCTGCGCCAGGCTGATCGGCCGATCCGGATAAGCGGGATGGCGCAGCCGCCACCCGAGATAATCGGACACGTCGCGGTCGAGATCGAGGCGCCCCGCCTCAACCAGCCGCAGCACTCCCAGTGCGACGATCAGCTTCGAAACCGACGCGACGCGCACCGGATCGTCGGGTGTCATCGCGCGGCCGCCTGTCCGGTCGGAAAGGCCTTGGGTGACGCGCGTCTCGATCTTTCCTTCCCGGTCGAAATGGACCGCGACCGCGGCGGGAGCAGGCGATGCGACCGAAGTCAGCAGGGCTAGAAGCGAAAGCATTGTGCCACTTTGCGCAGCACCCGGCGCAGCGTCAAGGCGCCGCCCGGTCAGGAACGACGCCCGAATCGCGAAGCGCCGCCGAGGCGCGCTGGATCACGATTGGGGTGATAATGAAGCGCCCCAGCACCTTTTCGGGCGCCGCATCGGCCGGCTGGCGCGTGTAGGCGAGCAGCCGCTGCCACTGCGCGCGCGCCTCCGCCACCTGCCCCTGCCGCGCCTGCACGATCGCACGCACCATCATATATTGCGGCTCCATGTTGCTGGGCGACGGCATATTATCGAGGATCCCGCGCGCCTCCTCCTGTTCGCCGCGCTGCGACAGGGTGAAAGCGAGCGTAACCGCCGGGACGCCGGGATAGGATGAATCGAGCTGCAGCGACCGGCGGAGCAGCACCTCGCCCGCGGGTCCGTGTCCGCACGTCAGTTTAAACAGGCCGAGAAAGCCCGCCATGTCAGAGTCATAGGGATTGAGCGCGACCGCCCCATCGCCCATCGCATTGCCGCCAGCGCAATTGCCCGCATAGAAATTGGCGCGCGCCATCGCGAACAGGCCGGCGGACGAATTCGGGCTGCTTTCATAGGAACGCTGCGCCAGGGCCCGCGCTTCGGCAAAGGCTTCGCGGCCCGCCGGGGTCGTCCGCTGTGGCTGCCAGTCGCCAAAGCGCACGAGCGAAAGCGCGGTGAGCGCGACGGGATCGCGCGGATTGGCCTTGATCGTCGCACGAAGGCAGGCGTCGACCTGTTTGGCGTTCGTCACGTTGCGCATCTGGCGCATCCGGTTGAACTGCGCGAGGCACGGATAGCCCGGCGAGAAATTGTCGGGCTGGCGTTGGACCTGATCGCGGACGATCACGCCATAATCCCCGGCGAGCTGCGCAATCAGCGGCTCGACGGCGGCGAATTCGGGTGTTTCCTGTTCGGTCAGGCGCAGTTGCTGTGACCAGATGGCGCGCTGATCGGCGACGCGATTGAGGACCAGCGTGACATCGGTGTTCCCCTCGACCGTGCGGACGAGCGACGTGTCGAGGCGGTAGTCGCTGGTCCTGGTGACCGTGCTGCCGGGCGCTTTCGAGCTGAGCAGATCGACGAGATCGAAGCGGCGCAAGCCGTCGCGCAGCTTTCCATCGAGAGCCCGTGCAGCCGCGCGCGATTCAGGCAGGTTTCCTGCGACCGGCGCGCTGACTTCGATGAGCGGGACCGGTACCGGATCGCCGACGAACAGGCGGTCCGAACCACCGCGGAGCGTCCAGAGAGTGAAAAGCGCCAGCGCGAGGAGGACGAGAACGACCAGCCAACGGCCAAAACGGAAGCCGCCATCGCGTGGCCGCGCGCCCATTCCCCCGATGGCCGTTGCTGGCGCGATTGCGGCCTTGACGTCATCATCGCTCCCGACTTCTTCGGCTGATCGTGCCGGCGGCGGTGCCGAGCGGTACTGGACGACCACCTCATAGCTGCCCTGCGGCACGCGCAGGCGATGAACCCACGGCGTATCGGCATAATAGCGGTCGAGGAGGCTGCGCAATCGCCCCACCATGACTCGCGGATAGCTGTCGACGGCCGGATCGAAATCTTCGCTGCGGCCCAGCGCCTCGGTCGCGATCGCATAGGCCTTGGGCGAACTGCGCCCGCCGCGAAGACGGTGTTCGACAAGGAATTGCAGCAGGCGCGACAGCACTGGCGAACGGGTAAACATCGGGGAATCGAGCAGGCTCTCGAGCTCCGTGGCGATGATCCGGTCGACCGCGCCGGGATCCTGTGTCTCGTTCGTTTTCGCCTGGTCCATGCTACCCTCAAATGCCCCTGGCGGGCGGTGCGGGTGATACGCCAATACGCAAGCGCAGCCACCCTATGTTACTTTGACGTAACGGTAACAAGCAAACCTTACGCCATATCGGAAGAAATGCCGTGCGCCAATCTGCGAGGAAAAAGGCGAAAGCCGGTTAAGGATTGGTTATCAAACGGCAACATCGTCGCATGTGACCCCTTGTAACTGCCACGCATTCGAAACTGTGGCATTCTTTGGCGTATCGCGGCATTCCTACGATGACGCGGTGTGAGACCAAAAGGCGAAAGGTGCGAGCTGGTCCCTGGCACCCTTCGATCCCCCTCAGGTCTCATTTCAAGACTTCGCCGGGCGGCCAAACAGCCCCACCTGTTATGTCGCCCGGCAAGTCGACACACCTCTCCGGCGACGCGATCCAGGCCGGATAGGGCCAACCCATCGAGTTCAGAGGGCGCCGAAACAAACGGTGCAGAGTTTGATGTCACCAAGGTCGCGAAAGACGCGCGCGTGACGGATCGACGGTTTTAGTCGTCACATAAATCGGCATGGCTGCGACCCCCTTTTTTTGCTGCATATACGAAAGGGGCGCCAGTTTCCACTGACGCCCCGATCATTTTTTTATCAAAGATGTATGACTTAGGTCGCCGCCGGCGCCTTGCACGGGCCGGTGTGGGTGCTGGTCATCTGCATGACCATTTCCATGTCGCCGCCCGTCGGGATCTTGCCCTTGGTCGTGATCGTCACGTCGGTCTTCTTGGCTTCCATCGTGCCGGCCATCGCCATGTCGACGGTCTGGCCGTTCGCGGTACAGGTGCCCGCGACGTCGATCTTGCCGCCCGCGACGTCCTTCTTCGACCATTTGCATTCGCCGCCATTGCCCGGCCCCTTGGCGAGTTCGGCCGCGACATCTTCCTTGTCGACCTGCTCCTGCGTGAAGCACTGCTCCATGCCGCTGGCGCCTTCCATCATCTTCGCCATCTGATCCTTGGCGTCCGCCGGCATGCCGGGGACTTCAAATTTCACCAACTTGACGTCGGTCTTCCAGTTACCGGCTTCGCGTTTCACGGGGCCGCTGGCAGCCGCATTCTCGCTCTTGCCGCAACCCGACACCGCGATGAGGGCGCCGATGGCGGCGACCGTAAGAAATTTCTTCATACCCTGTCTCCTGTGACTATTCGTTTGGGGGTTTTGTTTTGATTCATTGCGATTGTGGACCCGCCCCATCGATACCATATTGGCAGCAATGGCAATTCAGATTCGTACATCGCTCGATGAAATCGACACGGCGGAGGGCTATGTCCCGCATCGCCCGGCACGCCCCGACAAGGTCGAAGGCGGCAAACGATTCGAGTTAGTTAGCGATTATGAACCCGCGGGCGATCAGCCGACCGCGATCAAGGAACTCGTATCCACCGCGCTCGATGGCGAGCGTGATCAGGTGCTGCTCGGGGTTACCGGATCGGGCAAGACTTTCACCATGGCGAAAGTCATCGACGAATTGCAGCGCCCCGCATTGATCCTCGCGCCGAACAAGATCCTCGCGGCGCAGCTCTATGGCGAGTTCAAGAGCTTCTTCCCGAACAATGCGGTCGAATATTTCGTCAGCTATTACGACTATTACCAGCCCGAGGCCTATGTGCCGCGGTCGGACACCTATATCGAGAAGGAAAGCTCGGTAAATGAGGCGATCGACCGCATGCGCCATTCGGCAACGCGCGCGCTGCTCGAACGCGACGATGTGATCATCGTCGCTTCGGTGTCGTGCCTCTATGGCATCGGGTCGGTTGAGACCTATTCGGCGATGATCTTCGACCTCAAGAAAGGCCAGGTCGCCGACAACCGCGAGATCATCCGCAAGCTCGTCGCGCTGCAATACAAGCGCAACGACCAGGCATTCGCGCGCGGCAATTTCCGTGTCCGCGGCGACAGCCTCGAAATCTTCCCGTCGCACTATGAGGATATGGCGTGGCGGATCAGTTTCTTCGGCGACGAGATCGAGGAGATCACCGAGTTCGACCCGCTGACGGGCAAGAAGATCGCGACCCTCAACTATGTCCGCGTCTTTGCGAATTCGCACTATGTCACCCCCGGCCCGACGCTGAAGCAGGCGAGCGAGGCGATCCGGCACGAGCTGACCGAGCGGCTGAAGGAGCTCGAAGCCGAGGGCCGCCTGCTCGAGGCGCAGCGGCTCGAGCAGCGCACCAATTTCGACCTTGAGATGATCGCCGCGACGGGCAGCTGCGCGGGGATCGAGAATTACAGCCGCTTCCTCACCGGCCGCCTGCCCGGCGAGCCGCCGCCGACCCTGTTCGAATATCTGCCCGACAACGCGCTGCTCTTCGTCGATGAAAGCCACCAGACGATCCCGCAGATCGGCGCGATGTCGAAGGGCGATCACCGCCGTAAGATCACGCTCGCCGAATATGGCTTCCGCCTGCCGAGCTGCATCGACAACCGGCCGCTGCGCTTTGCCGAATGGGACATGATGCGGCCGCAGACGGTCAGCGTGTCGGCGACCCCGGGCACATGGGAGATGGACCGCACGCAGGGCGTGTTCGCCGAACAGGTGATCCGTCCGACCGGGCTGATCGACCCGCCGGTCGAGATCAAGCCGGTCGAGGAACAGGTCGACGACCTGATCGTCGAGGCGAAGAAGACCGCCGCCGCGGGATACCGCACGCTCGTCACGACGCTGACCAAGCGGATGGCGGAGGATCTGACCGAGTTCCTTCACGAAGCGGGACTCAAGGTCCGCTACATGCACTCGGACGTCGAGACGCTCGAGCGTATCGAGATCATCCGCGACCTGCGGCTCGGGGTCTTCGACGTGCTGATCGGGATTAACCTGCTGCGCGAGGGGCTCGATATTCCCGAATGCGGGCTCGTCGCGATCCTCGACGCCGACAAGGAAGGTTTCCTGCGCAGCGAAACCTCGCTGGTCCAGACCATCGGCCGCGCCGCGCGCAACGTCGACGGCCGCGTCATCCTCTACGCCGACCGCATCACCGGCAGCATGGAGCGCGCGATGCGCGAAACCGACCGCCGCCGCGAGAAGCAGGAGGCGTATAACGCCGAGCACGGCATCACCCCGACGACGATCAAGCGCAACATCGGCGACATCATCGCGCATGTCGCGTCGAAGGATCAGGTGACGATCGACATCGGCGACGACAAGCCCGCGCACATGGTCGGGCACAATCTGCGCGCCTATATCCAGGACCTTGAAAAGAAGATGCGCGACGCCGCAGCGGACCTCGAGTTCGAGGAAGCGGGCCGCCTGCGCGACGAGATCCGCAAGCTGGAGGCCGACGAGTTGGGCCTGCCCGCCGACCAACAGGTCGCGCCGCGCGTCGGGCGCTCGAACGAAGGCAAGCCCGGAACGCGCAAGGGGCGGTTCGGAAAGCAGAGCAAGACGAAGTGGGGGCGATAGACCGCACTTCGACGAAACCCCGGCTGTAACCGACAAGTAGCCTTGCCGCCTCAGCGCGCGCTGCATAGGGTCGCCCCGCAATCGGGGAGATATGTCTATGAAATCGGGTCTGTCGTTTATCGCCTTGGCGCTCGCGTTGACCGCGCCCGCCTCGCTCCACGCGCAGGACAAGGCCGACGACAAGGCGAAGGCGGAAAAGCCCGCCGACGTTGAGCCGCAGGTTCGCACAACCAAGCTGTCGGGTAGCTTCGGCGGGCAGCGGATCAACTATGCCGCGACGATCGGCGAGACGATCATCAAGAACAAGGATGGCGTTCCCGAAGTCGCGGTGGTCACCACCTCCTATATCAAGGAACCGCGCGACCCGAACCGGCCGATTACCTTCCTGTTCAACGGCGGCCCGGGATCGGGCACCGTCTGGCTGATGATGGGCGCGTTCGGGCCGAAGCGCGTCGCGATCCCCGGCACCGGCGTCGACGACGGCGCGCCGCCCTATCCGATCGTCGACAACCCCGATGCGCTGCTCGACGTCACCGATGTCGTGTTCATCGATCCGCCGGGCACCGGCTTTTCGCACCTGATCGGCAAGGCCGATCCCAAGGATTATTACGGCGTCACGCAGGACGCGAAGCTGGTTGCCGAAGTGATCCGCCGCTGGCTGAACGACAATGGCCGCTGGAACAGCCCGAAATTTCTCGGCGGCGAAAGCTATGGCACGACGCGTTCGGCGGCGGTCGCGAACCAGCTGATGAACGAGACGTACAACGACGTCGCCTTGAACGGCATCATCCTGATTTCGACCGTGCTCGATTTCGCGGCGGGCGCCGACACGCCGGGCAACGAGCTGTCGCCGATCACCAACCTGCCCTCGATGGCAGCGACCGCGCTCTATCATGGCAAGGCGACGGCCCCGTCGGTCGAAGGCTTCGTCGAGGAAGCGCGGCAGTGGGCGATCGGCCCCTATGCCACGGCTTTGCTCAAGGGTCAGAAATTGCAGGGCGAGGAACGCGCCGCGATCCGCCGCGAGCTTTCGCGCTTTACCGGCCTTTCGGAAACCTATCTCGAGAACGCCGACCTCCGCGTCACGCCGAACCGCTTCTACAAGGAGTTGCTGCGCGACCGTGGGCTGACCGTCGGCCGTCTCGACAGCCGCTACACCGGCAAGGATTATGACAGCGCGGGCGAAGGCCCCGACAACGACCCCAGCTTCTATGGCATCGACGCGAGCTATACGGCGGCGATCAACAGCTGGAGCCGCGACGGACTGGGGTTCAAGACCGACCGCGAATATCAGTCGATCGGCCGGATCGGCGGCCAGTGGGATTGGCGGATCGGCGACCGCGATGCTAACTCCTATCTGAATGTCGCGCCCTATATCGGGCAGGCGCTGCGCGAAAATTCGGGACTGAAGGTCTTGGTCGCGCAGGGCTATTATGATTTCGCGACACCCTTTTTCGCCGCCGAATATGCGCTGTCGCGCACCGGTATCCCGCAGGACCGCATCCAGTACACCTACTATGGCGCGGGCCACATGATGTATATCCGCGACGAGGACCGGCATAAACTGTCGGCCGACGTCCGCGCCTTCATCCGCGGGCGGTAAGCACGCCCGCTAACGAACGTTAAGCAAGCCAACAAAAAGCCCCGCCGGATCGCTCCGGCGGGGCTTTTCCTTTGCCCGCAGGCGGTGCGATTCAGACCGCGCCGTGCGCCAGCGCCGCGAGGAGCAGGATCGCCACGATATTGGTGATCTTGATCATCGGGTTGACCGCAGGACCCGCAGTATCCTTGTACGGATCGCCGACGGTGTCGCCGGTCACCGCGGCCTTATGGGCCTCGCTGCCCTTGCCGCCATGGTTGCCGTCTTCGATATATTTCTTGGCATTATCCCATGCGCCGCCGCCCGAGGTCATCGAGATGGCGACGAACAGCCCGCCGACGATCACGCCGAGCAGGAGGGCGCCGAGCGCTTCAAGCGCCGCCGCCGGACCAGCGACTGCGCGGATCACGAAATAGACCACGATCGGCGCCAGCACCGGGAGCAGCGACGGAATGATCATTTCCTTGATCGCCGCCTTGGTGACGAGGTCGACCGTGCGTGCATAGTCGGGCTTGCTCTCATAGGTCATGATGCCCGGGTTCGCCTTGAACTGGTCGCGGACATCCTTGACCACCTCACCCGCCGCGCGGCCGACCGCGGTCATGCCCATCGCACCGAAGAGATACGGCAGGAGCGCGCCGAGCAGCAGCCCGACGATGACGTAAGGCGACGACAGCGAGAAAGTCAGCGGCTCGGTCAGGCCGAGCTTCGCCGAATATTCGGTGATGTCGGCCGTATAGGTGCCGAACAGCACCAGCGCCGCCAGACCCGCCGAACCGATGGCATAGCCCTTCGTCACCGCCTTGGTCGTATTGCCCACGGCGTCGAGCAGGTCGGTCTTTTCGCGAACCGAATCGTCGAGGCCCGCCATTTCGGCGATGCCGCCGGCGTTGTCGGTGACCGGACCATAAGCGTCGAGCGCGACGACCATGCCGGCAAGCGCCAGCATTGCGGTAGCGGCGAACGCGATGCCGACGATGCCCGCGGTCTGGAAGGCGACGACGATACCGACGCAGATCACGAGCGTCGGCAGCGCGGTCGATTCAAGGCTGATAGCGAGACCCTGGATCACGTTGGTGCCGTGGCCCGTTTCCGAAGCCTTGGCGATCGAGCGCACCGGGCGGTAATTGGTGCCGGTGTAATATTCGGTGATCCAGATGATCAGCCCGGTGATGACGAGGCCAAGCAGCGAGCAATAGAAAAGGTCGCTGCCGTTGAACGTCGTACCCGTGATGTCGGTCGCCATGTCGCCCTTCAGCACATAGCTGGTCGAGAACCAGATCGCCGGGATCGAGAGGACCGCGGTGACGAGGAAGCCCTTGTACATCGCGCCCATCACATTCTTGCCGCTGCCGAGACGGACGAAATAGGTGCCGATGATCGAGGTGATGATGCACACGCCGCCCATCAGCAGCGGCAGCGTCATAAGCGGGAGCAGCATGTCGCCCGCGCCCTTCAACAGGAGCGCGATCAGCACCATCGTGGCGCCGACGGTAACGACATAGGTTTCGAACAGGTCGGCGGCCATGCCGGCGCAGTCGCCGACATTGTCGCCGACATTGTCGGCGATCACCGCGGGGTTACGCGGGTCATCCTCGGGAATTCCGGCCTCGACCTTGCCGACGAGGTCGGCGCCGACGTCGGCGGCCTTGGTGAAGATACCGCCGCCGAGACGCGCGAAGATCGAGATCAGCGAAGCGCCGAACGCGAGCGCAACGAGCGCGTCGACGACGGTGCGATCGTCACCGCCGACGGTGAAGCCACCGGGGCCGATCAGATACCAGAAGAAGACCGAGATCGCGAGCAGCGCAAGGCCCGCGACGAGCATGCCGGTGATCGCGCCGGCGCGAAACGCCATGGTCAGGCCCGCCTGCAGCCCGGTCTGCGCCGCGGCTGCGGTGCGGACGTTGGCCTTCACCGAGATATTCATGCCAACGAAGCCCGCGACGCCCGAAAGAACGGCGCCGATGACGAAGCCCGTCGCCGAGATCGGACCGAGGAACAGCCCGACAAGAATGGCGACGACGACGCCGACGATGGCGATGGTACGATATTGACGGCCGAGATAGGCCTTGGCGCCTTCCTGAATGGCGGCGGCGATTTCCTGCATCTTCTCATTACCCGCCGATGCGCTGAGCACCTGCCGCGAGGTAATGAATCCATAGAGTACGGCCACCAGGCCGCACGCTATCGCGATCAAAACCGGATTCATGCGTGTCTATTCCTTCCCCATTGAGAAGGGCGAACGCAGAGATAACAGTCGAACGTCCGACTTATTGTTGCCGGCTCGCTCTCTC
>Ga0209676_1000297_pt1 | contig 100558 bp, 90 predicted proteins | sample AraplaCvi_mLB_r2_FD_184282 | JGI IMG/M metagenome (GOLD analysis project Ga0209676, IMG submission 184282) | Arabidopsis root microbial communities from North Carolina, USA - plate scrape MF_Cvi_mLB_r2 (SPAdes) (version 2) | ecosystem: Host-associated > Plants > Roots > Endosphere | place: USA...
TCCCGTGCGACCGTCGGAGAGACGCCAGCGGAGACGGGTGTCGTCGATCGGCGCGATATCTACAATTTTATCGTCGCGAAGCTTGTACGTTCCGACATGGCATTCGATCGCTTCCTTCCAGGACGAGGTTGCGGACCCATCGGCGATTTGCAACGCAGCGTTGTGAGAGGGCTGGCCGGGCTCGGCTGCCTCGACGTTTGCAAAAGTTCCCGTTGCCATCACGGCGATGATTGAGAGGTGCCGGCCAAGGCCTAGCCAAGCGCCGGCTTTGTAAGATTTAACGACACCCGGCATTGCAATTCCTGTGAACGGTTCAAGCGCCGCCGCGGTTCTCTCCGACGAACAAGGCGGCGGCCAAGCTGGACTATAGTCGCAGAGACGGCGCTCGGAATTGGACGGATTGAAACTATCGACATGCGGCCTGCCTTGCTGACGGGAAGGCGCGCTGTTAATCCACCCATCATGTCCAGATTTGATGGCAACTTGCCTCTTGACTACACGGCGGGCGGAGCATCAGTCCGCACCGTTATCGATCGCTCGGGAGCGGAAGTGCCTCGCCATGCTCATGACTGGCCACTTTTGTCGCTGTTCGTTCTGGGCAGCTACCGCAACGAAACCGAGCTCGGCACCACCACCTTCGAGGGGCCGTCGGCAATCCTTTACCGGGCGGGCGCTTGTCACAGCAATGTAATCGGAAAGACAGGTTTCGAGCAGATCGAGATCGAATTCGATCCCTCTTGGGTCGGATCGCAAGTCATGCCTGACGCTCCCGTAACGCAGTGGGTAAATGGACGCGGCGCGTCGGCGATGCTGCAACTGATCAAAGCCGTCCGGCTTCGGCCTGACGAGCAGCGGTTGCGCGAGGAAATCCAGAGATTTTTGTCAAATTCTCTCTGCGCGCCGATGCCTCCTCGGCCTCGTTGGGCGGACAGGATCGAGCACCTGCTGCGAACCGATCCCACGCGGTCGATCAAATCGCTCGCCGCTCAAGAAAGATGTCATCCTGCTTGGCTTGGCAGGGCCTATGCTCGAACAGCGGGCGAAAATCTGTCGACCACCGCAGCCCGGTTTCGCGTGACACGTGCAGCCCATCTTCTGCGTGAAACCGATCAATCTGCGGCTGAAATATCACTCGACGCCGGCTTTTGCGATCAAAGCCACATGATCAGAACCTTTCGGACAATACTTGGGCGGTCCCCAAATTCAGTTCGCGGTGAAAGGCGCCTTTTCCGCTAGTCGATTGGAGACGGCGTTTCGCTATCCGCAGATAGTCGCGCCGTCCGCCGGCGGCCACTAGGGACGATTCCCGAAAAAGAACGCCCGCCCGATCAAAATCGGACGGGCGTAAGATGAAGAGCCGTGTTTCCTGAAAGGAAGAGCCCTCCTGGGTCGCGCGGCGCAATTAGCCTCGCTGGTAGACCTGATATTGTACCGCGACGCCAAAAAGAGCCGCAACCGGAAGGCGGAATGGTGCGCCGAGCCTGTTGAAGGCGTTCATCGCCGCAATCGCGATCGTCAGGTCCACGAGGCCTTTCGGTTCGAAGGCTTCGGCGGCCGCTGCATAGGCCTCGTCGGAAGCATGGGTCTCGCTGACGCGCGTGACTTCCTCTGCCCAAGCCAGTGCTGCGCGATACTGGTCGGGGAAGAGATGCGGGACTTCATGCCACACCGGAAGGAGCGCGACCTTGTCGATCGACATGGTCTTGAGCAGGTCCCGGGTATGCAGATCGATGCAGTGCGCGCATCCGTTGATCTGGGAGACTCGGAGGAAGACGAGGTGGATCAGTTCCTCAGGGAGGGCTGTGCTGTTGGTGACGTAATGGTGCACACCGTACAGCGCCTTCGCTCCGGCGGGAGCGACTTCGGACCAATTCAACCGGTTCATCTGATCTTCCTTTCTTCCTAAGCCAAAATCGGCGTCACCATGTTTGACGAGCGGGATCCCTCCGCTGTGACATCCCACGCAAATAAAAATGCCGGTTCGACCGGATGTTGGCGAAAGGGATCGGAAGAAAGGTCCGAGATTGATCTAGCGCAGTGTACCGATCAGGTCCCGCCAGGAAACGAGGGGCCACGGCATTGTCGTACCGCGACGGAATGTCCGCTTATCTGGAATCGGAGTTGAAAGCCGCCTGACCCCAATCGGCCAATGGGGACCATTTGATTGGCTGGGGATGACAAGCACCGGCGATTAAGCGGTGTCAGTGCCGATGCTCAGGCGCCGGCGCCGCAGCCACTGGCGCCGCAGGGACGACAAACGATACCGCCTTTCCCGCCAGCACTTTGTGTTCCGGAGTTGCCAGCTCGATCAGAATCTTGTGCGGTCCAGGCGGCAGTCCGACTACGACGACGCTCTCATTGTCGCCGGCGTCCGCCCAACGCCACGGCAGGTCGTCGACACTCACATGAAGGTGTCCCGAGCGTGGTGACACATCGGCCGCTCCGGAACCGAAAATCGGTAGTATGCGAAAATGTCGGGTGCGATAGGGAATGATCACTGCGCCGCGGGCCAGGGGAGCCGCGAGCGGGAGATCGACGAAGAGCTCGGGCGCAGGCTCGTTCACGACCGGGAGGAAAGGCGTGGCCTTCCGTTCTTCGCCGGGGGGCTGTGCCGCTGCGACTTGGGTAAGGCCAAGCGCCATGGCGAAGAGCGTGGCGCGGATCATGGCGCGACGTCCGCGGCCGCATGGGCAGCGGCCGTCAGGAGCGTAAACGTAGTGGCGAAAATAGCGCTCCATATCCCGCGTGTTGGATTGTTTCTCACACTTTGAGCCATTTGAAATCTCCGGGGATGGGTCGATGCAAACGCCGACCGCTGTATGAGGACCGGATCGCGAAGAGCCGGGCGCCGTGCGGCGGCGCCCGCACTCCCCTCAGCGGACCGAACTGAACCCGGCTCGCATCTCATCCACCAGATAGGCCGGCTGTTCGAAGGCCGCGAAATGCCCGCCCTTCGGAAGGCGGTTGTAGTGGATGAGCTTCGGATAGGCCCGTTCCGCCCAAGTTTGCGGGGCCTGGTTGAGTTCATCGGGGAAGGCGCTCACGGCCACCGGAATGTTAACGCCGATCGGCTCGAAGAAGCGCACTGTGTTGCGCTCGACGCCAAAGCCCGGCGAGCTGCGCGGCAGCGCTTCCCAATAGAGCCGCGCGCCCGAGATGGCCGTGTTGGTGAGCCAGGTGATCGTTATGTTGTCGAGAATGTCATCGCGCGTCACGCCTTCCGTCTGACCATCGAATGTGCGGGCGATCATCCGGTAGCTCGAAATGTCGTGGTCGAGAAACCAGGCCGCGAGGCCGATCGGCGAATCCGCGATCCCGTACAGCGTCTGCGGCCGCTGCCCCATCTGCTGCGCATAGGCGAGGCCATGTGTGAAGAAGAGTTCGAGCCGCTCATACGCCCAGCGCTCTTCTGGCGTGGCGCCATCGGGAGGCCCTTCGCCAGCGCGCAGCGCGTCGAAAACCTCTGGAGGAGCGGTCGAAGGCATGTTGGTGTGGATTGCGACGAGCTCGGGTGGGGCCATCGCGCCCATGATCTCGGTCAACACCGCGCCCCAGTCGCCGCCCTGCGCCACAAAGCGGTCATAGCCGAGCCTCTTCATCAGCGTGATCCACGCGGCGGCGATCCGCGGCGGGTTCCAACCTGCGGTCGTCGGCCGGGCGGAGAATCCGTAACCGGGGATCGAAGGGATCACGACGTCGAAGGCATCCTCCGCCGTTCCGCCGTGGGCGGTCGGATCGGTGAGGGGGCCGATCAGCTTGAGCTGCTCGACAACAGACCCTGGCCATCCATGGGTGATGATGACCGGCAAGGCGTTTTCATGCTTCGACCGAACATGAATGAAGTGAATGTCCAGTCCGTCAATCTCGGTAACGAAATTCGGGAGTGCGTTCAGCCGCGCTTCGCAATCGCGCCAGTCATAGTCGTTCGCCCAGTAGGTGGCGAGCTTCTCCATCGTCCCCATCTGCACGCCCTGTGTATCATCCGGGACGGTCTCCCGATCGGGCCATCGCGTCGCCGAAATCCGGCGCTTCAGGTCTGCGAGATCGTCGTCGGAGGCGTGAAACTCGAAAGGGCGGATTGTCGGCTCGCCGGTTTCAGATAGCATGAAACTCTTCGTTGGCGTGTCGACTCCCAGGTCAGGCGACGCCTCGGTCGAGGTTAGGGGTGCAAGTTCCGTTTGAGCTGGTGCATTGGAGTCTGGCTGAGTCATGGTCGCCTCCTCGTCCGGAACGCCAAGCGCAAGCCCGCATTGCGAACGCTATGAGAGTCCGGCCATCAGGGCCGGCGCCGATGTCTCGTGAGAGGGTCAAAATGCATTGTTGTCGGTCGGTCGCAGGTTCGACTCGGTCCCGGGACGGACGAACGTAGCACCTATGTGCCTATCGGTCGCGGACGATTTGACGGCGGCATCAGCTTCAAAGGCCTGCAGTTCATTACCGTTCGCTCAAAGCGGAAGGTCTGCGATCGGCCAAATTCATCGGTTAGCATTCGACCTTGAAGCAATCGAGGCGTCGCCTGTGGCGTGGAAAAGGGACATTAGCTTTTCGGCCTAGAAAATCCGGTCGTCACGGACGACGACGAGCCTCGGACCGAACAGCAATTCACCGCCATGCGTGCAATCTTGTCCTACTGGTGTGGTCTCATGCAATCGTTATTAAGTCCGGTCGGGGACGGCATTTGTTTCGGCGATCGCGGAGCATCTCGTTTACTCCGAGAGAGCGTTGGCGGTCCGACCTCGGGACATGCTAGCCTCGGCGCTGCGTGGTGCATCGATGCTCCCTCATGAATGTCTCGTTCAGCCATCGTTCGGCTAGGCAAGACCATCTTCCTCGTTTCAAAGAAGGAGACGGGCCATGAAGAAATATATTGCTGCCGCAGTTCTTGCAGCTGTGGCTATCCCGAGTGTTCCAGCACTTGCCGATCCGCCGCCTTGGGCTCCCGCCCATGGCAAGCGCGCAAAGGATCGCGGGCTGTATGACGGGTCTGGCCGCTATTATGAGCCGCGTCGCCTGTCGCAAAACGACCGCATCTGGCGAGCGAAGGATGGACGTTATCACTGCCGCCGCGAGAATGGAACGACCGGGCTCATCATCGGCGCCGCCGTGGGTGCGCTCGTTGGACGCGAGCTGGATGGCGGCCGCGACCGGACGGTCGGGACGATCATTGGCGCGGCCGGCGGCGGTCTATTGGGACGCGCCATCGACCGCGGCGAACTCAAATGCCGATGAACTGAATGGACGGCGCGGGAGGGACCAGTCTGCCCGCGCCGCCCTTTTGGTACCGCGCGCTGTGGGGGACGCGCCGCACCCATTCTCTATCTATCCGAAAATATACTGACCACGAAGGCGCTGCCTGTTTGAAATACGGAGACCGGGCACCCCAGCACGGTCGAGCATGTGCCGCCATGCGGCAAGCTCTTCACGGCTGAGGCGATATCTCTCGCAGGCTTCCTCAAAGTCCATTAGCCCACCGTCTATCGCCGCCAGAACTTCGGCCTTGCGGCGAGCCGTCCAATAGGTTGTCGATGACGATGGTAAATCGTCAACTGTGACCGGACCCAGCGGTCCGGCGACCGATGTCGGCTTCGTCTTTAAATCGAGCACCGCGAACTCTCCATTCGCGCGGCTGAAGCCGCTTCAACGTGCCCCCCGCAACAAAACTGCGCCGATAAGGTTAACAAAATATTGCCAACTGATGGTCGATGCGACCAACGGTTGACCGCATCAGGGGTACGGCCGCGACACAAATGCGTCGCGGCATGTCCGCTTTCCTCGCTGTCCGACAAAAACCGGAACAGGACCAAAACCGCTCAACGCGTGCCCGGAATTTCAGCTAGTTCGGCCGGCGTCACGACAGGCTCGTTCCGGTCCTTGCGCTCCGAATAGCGGTCAACGAGCTGGTCGGCATGGCCACGCGTCAGTACGGTGAAACGCACCAACTCCTCAGCAACGTCGACGATGCGATCATAATAGCTCGACGGCAGCATTCGGCCAGCTTCGTCGAACTCCTGATACGCTTTGGCGACGCTAGACTGGTTGGGGATGGTGATCATGCGCATCCACCTACCGAGGATGCGAAGCGTGTTCACGCTGTTGAACGATTGCGACCCTGCCGACACCTGCAACACCGCGAGGGTACGGCCTTGCGTAGGGCGCAGGCCCCTGTAGGCGAGCGGGAGATGGTCGACCTGCGCCTTCATGATCCCGGTGATCTGGCCGTGGCGCTCGGGGCTGCACCAGACTTGGCCCTCGGACCATAGAGAATGCTGGCGCAGTTCCTCCACCGCCGGGTGATCGTCGTCAGCGATCAGGTCGGGGAGCGGCAGGTCGGAAGGATCGAAGATGCGCGTCTCGCAGCCGAAGAGCTGGAGCAGGCGCGCGGTCTCCTCGACGACGAGCCGCGAATAGGAGCGTTCGCGCAAGCTGCCGTAAAGCAGCAGGATGCGCGGCGCCGGATCCAGAGGCCCGAGGCCGAACGCGGGCTGCGTGCGTAGATATTCGGCGTTCAGGGCAGGGAGATGGTCGGGATCGGCGAGCGAGCGGAGGCGCGTATAAGTTTGTTCTGTCATGATACTCAGGCTTGTGAAGGAACGGTCGCGGGAAACCAGCGGCGTCCGAGGCGCAAGGCGACGCCGACGAGGAGAATGAGGACGGGGACCTCGACGAGTGGCCCAATCACGGCGGCGAAGGCGACCGGCGAGGCGAGGCCAAAGGCGGCGATGGCGACGGCGATCGCAAGTTCGAAATTATTGCCCGCCGCGGTGAAGGCGACCGCAGTCGTGCGCGGATAATCGGCTTCGATGAGCTTGCCCATCCAGAAGCTGATGACGAACTGGACCACGAAATAGATGGTCAGCGGGATTGCGATTCGCACGACGTCGCCGGGAATGGTGACGATCTCGCCGCCCTTGAGGCTGAACATCGCGACAATGGCGAAGAGCAGCGCGACGAGTGTTATCGGTGCGATCCTCGGCAGGAAGCGTGTCTCGTACCACTCGTTGCCCTTGGCGCCGGCGAGCCACCTGCGGGTGAGGAAGCCGGCGAAGAAAGGGATGCCAAGATAGATGAGCACTGCCTCCGCGACGGTCCAGAAGCTGACGTCGATAACGCTGCCTTCGAGCCCGAATAGTGGCGGGAGGACGGTGAGGAAGAACCAGGCATAGACGCTGAAGAACAGGATCTGGAAGATCGAGTTGAAGGCGACGAGCGCGGCGACATATTGATTGTCGCCTTTCGCGAGCTGGTTCCAGACGATCACCATCGCGATGCAGCGCGCGAGGCCGATGAGGATCAGGCCCGTCATATATTCGGGCCGGTCCGACAGGAAAATCACCGCGAGCGCGAACATCAGGACGGGGCCGATGATCCAGTTCTGGATCAGCGAGATCGCGAGGACCCGCTTGTCCTCGAACACCCGCGGCAGCTCTTCGTAGCGGACGCGTGCGAGCGGCGGATACATCATCAGGATGAGGCCGATCGCGATCGGTATGTTGGTCGAGCCCCAGGAGAGGCTGTCGATCGCGGCAGGAAGTTCGGCGAAGGTCGAGCCGAGCAGGACGCCCAGCGCCATCGCGAGGAATATCCACAGGGTCAGGTAGCGATCCAGGAACGACAGGCGTTCACGTTTGCTGGCCATCGATCAGCGTCCGACGCGATTGCCGGCGTCGTCGACGATCTGCTCACCATCTTCCTTGGCGAAACTGCTGCGCTGCCGCGCCGGGATGAGGTCGAGCACCTCCTCGGAGGGGCGGCAGAGCTTCACGCCGAGCGGCGAGACCACGATCGGACGGTTGATGAGGACCGGGTGCATCATCATGGCATCGATGAGTGCGTCGTCGTCGAGGCTTTCATCGTCGAGGCCGAGTTCGGCAAAAGGCGTCCCTTTCTCGCGGAGGAGCGCGCGAGGCGTGATGCCCGCGCGCGCTATCATTTGTTCGAGCAACTCGCGCGATGGCGGCGTCTTCCGATACTCTACGACGTGGGGCTCAATGCCCGCGTTGCGGATCATGGCCAGCGCATTTCGCGACGTTCCGCAATCGGGATTATGATAGATGATAATGTCGGCCATGATTGCGTTCCCGTCAGCAGCAGGCGAGTTCGGCGAGCAGCGGCTCGCATAGCTCGGGTCGCCCTTGGCAACAGTCCTTGGCGAGAAAGAGCATCAGGCCTTTGAGTGCATCGATCTCGGCGCGCTGGATAAACTGGCGTCCCCGCTTTTCGGATTTGACGAGGCCGGCCTTGGCCAAGACAGCGAGATGCGTCGAAAAAGTGCTTTGCGTTTGCCCCGAGGCATCGACCAGCTGGCCGGTCGACAGCCCTTCGGGCTCATGTCGGACCAGCAGGCGGAAGGCTTCCAGGCGGGTGGGGTGCGCCAGCGCAGCGAGTGCGGAGAGAGCTGTATCGGTGTCCATCCATCGGGATTATCCGATCTATAAACTGGCGTCAAGAACCATCGGAAAAATACGATGCATATGAGTGGTGGCGCCATATGTCGCGCCAGGCGAAGTGCCTTGATTGCCCGGAAATGGGAGGCCAGTCTGGCCAAAGTCCGATTCAGAAGCGGAGCAAACATGGATGTACGTCAAATAGTCATGGGTGACGCATCAGCCGTTCAGGCCATTTACGCTCCCTATGTAACCGACACCATCATCTCCTTCGAGGACGTGCCGCCTGACATTGTGGAGGTCGAAAGGCGGATCGCCGCCATACTGCCAAAATATCCCTATCTGGTAGCCGAAGAGGATGGGCGGGTTGTTGGCTACGCCTATGCCTCCGAGCATCGGACCCGCTCGGCCTACCGGACATCTATTGATGTAACGGTCTATGTGGCGCCAGGCGCACAACGGCGCGGCGTGGCGCGTTGTCTATATTCTCGTCTGCTCCCGGCCGCAGCAAGCTTGGGCTATCACGCTGCTTTTGCCGGGATCGCATTGCCAAACGACGCAAGTGTCGGGCTGCACGAGGCTATGGGTTTCGAACCGGTAGGAATCTACCGTGAGGTCGGACGGAAATTCGATGCTTGGCACGATGTCGGCTGGTGGCAACGGCTGCTGTGAGCGGTGCGGAACAGCCATATCCGCTTCACACCATTCGCGCCCGCAAGGCGACCAGCCCCTTCCGGCCAGTTACGACTTCAAGGTGGCGGTGATACGTTGCGTTACGGGAATGAGGGCGAGAGCGAAGGCCGCTGCGAACCCGAGACTTGCATCTTGGGACCAGGAATAACTGGCAGCACCCAGAATTCCGCCGAAAACAAGGGCGAGCCAAAGTAGCAGATAGGGAATCCAAGCCGTCCGGCTGCCCCCCAGTGCTGCGTCAGCAAGCCGGTGCCCGAGTTTGACAAGGGTGCCGGTCATGTAAGTGACGCCGACACTTACCTCTCCGTCGCGGCGGAAGATCGTGTTGGAGGCGCCCATTGCAACGCAGAGAAATCCTGTGGAAGCGACATCGGATCCGGTCCATTTGCAGCATGCGGCGCAGAGGAGAAGCGCGGCGACGCCCGATATTGCCACGACCTTGCGATGGGCGACGGTCACCTTTTCCGTCACGATGATATTGAGGAACACGCCGGCAACGAAGAGGCCGATCAGCGCTGCAGCCGCGAAGGCGAGCGTCTTCGCTTCCGTTATACCTATGGCCAGTCTGGTCGAGTTGCCGCTCATGAACGATACGAAAAGTCCGCCAGAGCCTAGGAACCCTATCGCATCGACAAAGCCCGCAAGTGCAGCGAGGCAGAATGCCAGTCTTTGAAAGCTGGTGTCGTATCGGATCATGAGCACTTCGATAGCATCGGGGTAACGGCGATGTCTCCATTCCATTATTCGACGCGAGCCGGCATCACGCCTTTGGTCGCTGTGGCTAAATTCTGCTTCGCACTATCTCGGTCTGAAAGCTGACGGACGACCAGCGGCCAAGTCCAGCCGCAATACGGTTGCCTTGGCTGGCATCACCACCGACGCGGAAAGGATCCAGCTTCTACGCGAGAGGATAAATGCCGTGGAGCACCGCATCGAAATGATTTTCGATGCTGGTCGTGCAGCTGCATGACCGTTCGCGCAGTGCGGCTTCATCCTTGATGATGAACATACCGCGGCGCGTCGCGATCAGTTCCTCTTCGCGGAGCCGGCTCACGACGCGCGTCACGAACGTCCGGCCGACGCCAAGCATCTCGGCCAATTGCTCGTGGGTGAGTTCAATCTCGGTTCTTTGCGTCCGGCTCGCTGCCGCCAGCAGCCACTTTGCGGCGCGCTGCGTGATAGTATGCGTGGCGTTGCAGGCTGCGGTCTGGAAAACCTGCGCGAGAAGGCAGTCCGAATAGCGCGAAAACCAGTGTCGCAGACTGATCGAATCAAGCTTGGCATGTTCGAGCGCCGCAGTCTTGATCCGCAGAAATCGGCCTGAAAACCGAACCTGCGCGGTCGCGAACGCGGGCACATGTCCGTTGGACACGATACCGCCGATCGCACCTTCGCTGCCGACAAGCGCGACCTCGACCGCAACCGTATCGTCCACGCCAATGCAGAAGGACGCCATCGCGGACCCGCACGGGAACCAGGTATGTACTACCTCGTCGCCGGCCTCTTGAAGCGTGTCATGGGCGTTGAGGTCGAACACCATGATGTGCGGGGCGAGACGCCTGCGATCGACATCGTTCAACGTCGCGAGCAGGGCATTGCCGGCAAGATCTTCCTCGGTTGGCGTCGACATGATTTCTCCCGTTGCAAATGAATCCGGGGTTGCCCCTGTGTCCACTAGTGGACCGACAGGCTGCCGCCCTTATGTTACTCGCGAACATAACATGCCAGCGACGCCGCCCGAGGGTCGTCTGTCCACCCCCCTCACGCCAGCGCTTCACGTCGCTGGCCTTCGAACAATAGGTGTCTCATTGCGCCCGACCACTGGTTCGCGTTCCCTGATGTTTTGTCCGGTAATTACTCCGTTTCCCACTATCGATAAGGGGGCGCGCTGGTTCCCTTGTCGAGGCGGCGCACAGGAGATTTGAGATGACTGGAGCCAGCTTCGGCAAGGTCGATCTGACCAACTGCGACCGCGAACCTATCCAGATCCCGGGAAGCATCCAGCCGCACGGAGCGATGCTTGTCGTCGATCCCGATCGCTTCGCCATACTCTATGCGTCCGAAAATTCGGGCGCCTTGACCGGGTTCGACGGTCCGATCGATCGCGGCACGCCGTTGGCCTCGATCCTTGGGGAGGCGGCTGTCCATGATATCCGCAACGCGTGCGCCAAGTCGGGCGGCGGGGAAATCGCGGGCGTCGAGCTCGGCCTCCGGCTCGGGCACGCGAGCGAGCCCGTCGACGTCATCGCGCACCGATATAAGGACCGCGTGCTGATCGAGCTCGAGCCTTCGCTCGACGGAGGACAGAGCGCGAAAAACGCACTCGATCTCACCCATGCCCTCGTTCGCCGCCTGGGTGTGGAGACCGAGCTCGCGAGCCTTGCAAATGCCGGGGCACGGCTTGTTCGCACGATGCTTGGTTACGACCGGGTCATGATCTATCGGTTCCTGCACAATGGCGCCGGGCACGTCATCGCGGAGGCGAAGAAGTCCGGCCTGCAGAGTTTCCTCGGCCAGCATTTCCCGGCTTCGGATATCCCCTATCAGGCACGGCGTCTTTACGAGCTGAATGCCATTCGGATGATCGGCGATTCAGCCTATGCGCCAGTGCCCCTGCAACCCGCGGTCGTGCCGGGCGAGCAGCCTGTCGACATGTCGTTCGCGCAGCTCCGGTCGGTGTCGCCCATCCATTGCGAATATCTCCAGAACATGGGGGTGCACGCATCGATGTCGATATCGATCCTCGTGGACGGCGCGCTGTGGGGCCTGATCTCGTGTCATCACGACAGCCCGCGGATCATACCCGTCCCGCTACGGATCGGCGCCGAGCTCTTTGGCCATTACTTCTCGCTTCAGGTCTCGGTCGCCGAGCGGCGGGCCCACATCGTGGCATCGGGGGTCGCGCGCGAGCGGCTGGACAAGATCCTGTCCGGCCTCTCGGTCGATGAAACATTGCTTGAGGGCCTGCGCGATCACCTCGACGATTTCACCGCTCTTTTCGATTGCGACGGCGTCGGTATCTGGGCGGAAGAGCGTTGGGCGTCGAGCGGGCTTGCGCCGTCCGCAGACGAGGCGCTGTCGCTCGTACGATTCCTCGCGGGCGAGGGGCGCGATGATCCGCGATCCGAGCCTTCCAAGCTTGGATTGTGGCATACGCAGGATCTGCGGCAGACGACAGGGCTCGGCGGGTTTGGCGATGAGGTTGCGGGAGCTCTCGCCATCCCGCTCACCTCGACGCCGCGCGATTATCTGTTGATCTTTCGCAGTGAGGAAGCACACCGGATCGAATGGGCGGGCGAGCCCGCGAAGAAAATCCTGTCAACGCCCAATGGCGACAGGCTGACGCCGCGCGGCAGCTTCGAGACCTGGCGCGAGGATGTGCGGGGTCAGTGCAAGCCGTGGACGGAGACCGACCTCTCGGCAGCCGATACGGTCCGGACCTATTTGCGCGACGTGTTCCTGAAGCAGAACGAGATTACAGCCGAAGAGCGGGGGCGGCTTGACCGTCGCCGAAGGGTGCTCAACGACGAGCTCAATCACCGCGTCAAGAATATCATCACGCTCATCAAGTCGATCGCGGTGCAGACGGGGGCGCATGCGGAAACCGTCGCAGGCTATTCCGCCTCGCTCGAGGGACGGCTGCGGGCTCTTGCGTTCGCGCATGACCAATCGCTGAGTGCGACGGTCGGAGGGGATCTCGCAACGCTCATCGAGGCGGAAGCTGGGCTTCACCGCCACGGCCCCGATGCGGAACGGGTGATCGCGGGTGGAGACAAGGTCCGCATGAACGACCGCGCTTTCGGGGTGATGGCGCTCGTGATCCACGAACTGATGACTAATGCCGCTAAATATGGCGCGCTTTCCGTGCCGGAGGGACGGCTCGAGATCAAATGGTCGTGCAGCGAAACCGAGGGCTGCCGCGTCACCTGGACCGAGACCGGCGGACCGGCGGTCACAGTCCCGACGCGTGAGGGATTTGGCTCAAAACTGATCCAGACGACGATGGTCTACGATCTTGGAGGCCGCGCCGACATCTCCTATCCGCCGAGCGGGATGACCGCGAGCCTCCTGATCCCCGCGAGGCACGTCTCGCTTGTCGATGAGGGCGATCCGAAGGGCGAGACTGCGCCGGAACGGCGCGACCATGACAGCCTCGCGGGGATGTCGATCCTGCTGGTCGAGGATCAGTCGCTCATCGCCCTCGACACCGAGGATCTCCTGCGCCGTCTAGGTGCGAACGACGTTCGTCTCTCGCCCGATGCAGCCCATGCCGTTCTGACGTTGGGCAGCTTCAAGCCCGATGCGGCGATACTCGATTTCAACCTGGGAGAGGGGACGTCAGAAGCAGTTGCCGATCATCTTGTGGCGATAGGCGTGCCGTTCGTCTTCGCGACAGGTTATGGCGACAGCATCATGATCCCCGATCATCTTCGAAGCGTGCCCGTCGTTCGCAAGCCTGCAAGCATGACCAGCGTCGCGGCTCAGCTAGCCGAAGCGACACGACGTCTCGCCGGACTTTGATGCCAAGAACTCCTGCTCACGAGGCACTCCGCGCCGCGACCATCGACTGCCATCAGCGCGTCGACGAAATCTACTCCGCAGCGCGGCTTAACAATCGCTTGTGCTATGGTAATTTCCTGCGTGCGCAGGCTGCTGCACTCTTGCCCGTCGAAGCAGCTCTCGACCAATCAGGGATAGCGGATTTGGTCGAAGACTGGGCAGAACGAAATCGGGGGAGGTTGTTGATCAGGGATATGGCGGAACTGGGCATAACGGGGCCGGAACCCATTGGACGACCAATCTGGTCGGGCCCGTCCGAAATGCTAGGCGCGCTGTACGTCGTTGAAGGCTCGCGACTCGGCGGCAAGCTGCTCCTCCGCTCGGTACCTGCAGATTTTCCGACGAATTTTCTCGCTGCGGAACATTTTGGATCCTGGAGTTTATTCCTAATCCGGCTGGGTAAGATCGTCGATACGGACGCGGAGCGAACCGATGCGATCAATGGCGCTCGCACCGTCTTCTCTCTCTTTGAAAAGAGCGGCCGGTTTTACTTATAACGTTTAACCGCTCCCGCGGCGCCTAACCGCTCAGATATGGACGATCGCCGATCTTTCCGCTGACTGGGCGCCGGCATCTGCGAACACCCATATGCCTCGTGCGACGCTAATCCGGTACATGTGCCTCTTATCCGCGTCGGCAGACTAGCGCAGATTCGGCCTGGCGCCGGCGCCCTCTGCAGCGCCACAGTTAGCTAGCGAATTTGCGCAATGCCAAAGCCCGCTCTTGCAAACTTCTGCCTGAAAAAGTTGTCTGAAAATGGCCGCTGGCGGGACGCCATAGCGGTGATAATTTGGCGGCTACTGAGCATAGTAGGCATTTAACGGAAAATGTCGGGGGCGAGCCACTGTGAAAATCGGCCAGACCAAAACCGTGATCCCTCTGAAAGTTCGCGCGGCACCGTAGCCTTCATCGAGGGCGCAGACCCGACAGGGGATCAGCGCGCCAGCATTTTTCACCGCAATGCGGAGCGGCATTTTCGTCTGTCTTGAGACGCTTCTCCGCGAGCCTTGATTTGGCAGGAACGGCTCGCCAATGTCTGCGGATATTCGGGATAGATTCTCACACGTGCAAACGAGGGGGCTTGGATGCATCGGTTTTTTTGGGGGATGGTGCTGTCGATCGCCGTCATGACCCCTGCCAGCGCGGAATATGGCTGGTGCACGATACAGAAGGACGGGTCTTACGACACATATCTTTCAGCGGTCGTCGACATCGGCGACGGATCGAATGTCCATCAGGAAGTGCTGACGCGCCAGTTTGGCCGCGCGTTCCAGAGCTATGTTGCACAGTTCGAGACAATCGTTCGCGAGCCCGACTGCCATTCCTCCAAACGACTGAGCGATGCCGAAGAAGGCAACAGGCGCTATTCGATGAGCGTCGGAGAAGTCATTCGGACCAACTGGCGGGGAGCATGGCCCGCGCCCGGCGCATCTTCTGGTCCAGTCGCGGCATCGGGTAGCCATCTTACCGTCTCGTCACCGCCAGCCCCCGCGGCTCCGGAGTGGAGCGAGGCGCAGCAGCAACAACAGCGTCAGGCGGCCGCGGAGCTAGCCCGCAACATCGCCGCCAGTGCCAAGGCGAGGGCGGAATCGGAGGCGGCGCTCACGGCGTTTCTAGACGCTATGCGCAAGCGGGGGCGCGCGCAATGAAACATCATCTGAAGCTCTTCGTACTGGCGATCGCGGTCGCAATGATTGGCGGTCCAGCGATGGCGCAGATCGAAAGCGCACAGCCTTTGCCGGTTGGCCAGCCGCTCACGCTTGCGGCTGGTGAGCGCAATGCAGTGCGCTATTTCTATTTCGCCGGCGTGCCCGGGGAAACGCGAAGCATCGATGTCAGTCTCGCCGGGAAAGTCATCATCGAAGTCTATGACGCCGCTGGAACGCTTTTGATGGTGCGGAGCGCGAGCGCTGGACGGTCATTCGACTTCATACCCTCCTACGCCGAAACCTATGTCATCGCCGTCATCCGACCGGGCGCGCCGATCGAAGCGGTGCTGCGGACGTCCGTCGTGGCGCCGACCCTTCAGCAATCGATCATGGCCATAGGCGTGGGCTATGAGTTCGCAACGACGCATGGTGTCTCCCGATCATGCTGGAGCGAGCAAGGCGCCGAGGTCACGCACACAGGTACGCTTCGGAAGGGCGACGGTTTCACGATGCGTATCAGGCTCGGCGCGGATCGATTGTCGCAAACCAACGAGACGCTAGTCGGGGCCATCGTTTCGCGCGCCACGGTCCGTAGCTGGCTGGAGGGTGCCAACCGTGTCAGCGAAGTCGACACGAACGGCTCGGTCAGCGTTTCCAAACAGATAAACGATCCAGCCACCTTCCGCTGGCCGTCGGGCGTCGCGCGCAAGTGGAATGGTTACACCTGTTCAAGCTAGGGGAGGCGGAAAATGTCCGCTACCTCAGATGCGTGGCTAGAAGCTGTCAGTCTGGAACCGGCCAGGTCCAGAGGTATAAAAGGCTTTCGCTCCGGGCGCGGAAAGGAAGACCGAGATGGGTGGGAGATAGGCAGTCCAATATCAGAAGCCTGCAACTCAAAGCCGGTAGCGAGTACCGGTCAGTGTGGCTTCGCTAAAGGCAACAGCGCACTTCGCAAACTTTCGATCACGTCTTTTTTGGCGGACCAGAGCCAAATGTGAGAAAGCACGGTTTCATACCAAACCCACACATATTGGGAATGCCAGATAAGTTCGCCTTGGATAAGGTCGTCGCCGTCGAACCATTCGGGCAATTCGAGGCGCGCATCCGGGTTTTGCTTAGCAAAAGTCTCAAGCAGATGACGGTACATGAACTCCTCGCCATCGGGCGATCCCCATAGAATGAAGCGCCATCCCTGAGGACCAGTGTTCCCAAACTGCGGTGATGGTTCAACCGGGTCAACTCTATGAAAGCGAAAAACGGCCGTCTCCGGCCGCTCAACTTCCTCAATATGTTTCCTTCTCAGCCATCTAAACACTTAGCCACCCCTGTCATCCATGCTCACTTACGCCCTTTGACCAGCGACTGCTATTAGTATCGCAAGCTGTCATTTTGAATGCCCAAGATCCGCCATTCCTTCATTGCCGTGATCGGTCGCGAACGGCCGAACGGAGGCCGAGCGGAATGAGAGGGCCAATCTGACGCGTGCCGTCGAAGTGACCCATTTTCGAGGCACTTTAGTGATTTGGTGATTTGCCCTTGGCTATCAGCGGCTCATGGAAATTCGGCGCGACGCCATCTTTTCGAGCAGCTTGCACGAGCGGACCGCAAGAAAACTCCGAAAGAACGAAACGCCTTCAGTTTGCAATCTCGCGCCGGTGGCAAAAAGGCCGCGCCAGTGGGACGCGGCCTTCCGGCATTTTCATGCAGCCCCCTTGGCAACTCTCAGTCGGGTAGAGTCGCCAAAGTTGCAGTAATCATATCCAAAATGGCGGCATCGTCAATTAACCCGACGGGTAGTGCTGGCCATTTTGGGACAGCACTTCATCCGGCGCGCCGCGATCAAGCCCAATACCGCGCCGTCTCGTCATCCTGCAAGTTCGACACCAGAGGCACCCAAGTCGCATTCCAGGCGGCGATCTCTTCAGCAGAGGCAGGATCAGCACCGGCCTCCTTCAACTCGACACCGCGGGCATGAATGCGACCCTGTAGCTCGTTCGCGAGATCGTTTTCTTGCTGAAGCCTCTCGAACGCGTCCGCCTCAAGGCGGTCGCAACCTACGACCCATTGCATTGTTTGGGCGTACGCCCACGATCGTCCCCGGTGCTCGCCGAGCAAAGCTGAGTCCGCGGGGTTGTCGCTGCCGATGAGGTAATCGATCCATGCCGCCATGAGGGTGAGCATACCCGCTGGCCGGGCGCTCGACCATACCCTCCGAAGCGACGTTCAGGGGGCAGTGGTGCGCGATAGTGGCGGAAATAGCCATTTCGTGATCGAACGAAACCGTGGGTTTGGCTCGGATCTGGAAACAGTTGCTGTTACTTCATCGCAACAATGTCGCCGCTTAGTTGCGCCCGACCATCGCGGATGATAGCCGAAGCCCATGGGGCGGGACCAATCCACAGGGCGCGATGCCGTAATCGACGGCTGGCGCGGCATCAGCGTGCTGATGGTCATCGTCGGGCATCTTTTCGCCTATCGGGCCAAGGGTCTATACCCGATCGATGCCCTGAATGCCTTGGGCCTGTCGCTCGGCAGCAGAAGTTTCGCCATCATCTCGTCGCTCGGCACGCTGGGCGTCTGCTTCTTCTTCATGATCAGCGGCTATTTGATCACGACGCTTCTCGTCGCCGAAGAGCGAAAGCGTGACCGGGTCAGCCTGAAAGCTTTCTACGTGCGGCGCGTCTTTCGGATCATGCCGGCCTTCTACGTCTATGTGCTCGCGGTCTACCTCCTCGGCAGTGCTGGACTGTTGCAGGTCGGTGACGAGGCGGTGTTGCGAAGCTCGCTCTACGTCTGCAACTTCTCCGGCTTCTCGTGCTCGTGGTGGCTCGCCCACACATGGAGCTTGGCCGTCGAAGAGCAGTTCTATCTCGTCTGGCCGATGCTCTTCGCCTTCGCCGCCGGCGCGCGCCGCAGCATCGCCATTGCCCTGCTGGCCGGGTTGTTCTTTGGTTCGCTGTTTTTCGCCCCGCTCGCCAGCTTCATTTACATCATGGTCGGCGTGGTCGTTGCCCTCTTCGTGGGGCTTCGCGAGCGTCTTGCCGCGATCGATCCGAGATTAGTCTGGCTGTGCCTCGCGACGCTGATTGTGCTGCCCGCCGCGCCTCGAATCATCACAGTGGTGATGGAGGCGATGCAACCCGTGATCGCGGCCGTGGTCATGTTCGGAACTGTGCTGGGTAAGCCATCTGACGTCCTGCCAGCGATCCTGCGCAACGCGTGGCTGAACAAGATCGGGTTGGTCTCGTATAGCCTATATCTGTGGCAGCAATTGTCGCTGGCACCGGCCATTTGGGGCGGGGCGCTCACAGGCGCCGACGTGCTTTATCGCTTCGGCGATATTGCTTGGGCTGCGGCGTTCATCCCATTCGCCATCGCGTCCTATTTCCTGATCGAGCAACCTCTGCTCGCCGTGGGGCGCGTGATGTCGCGGCGGATAACAGAGCGCGGCCCGGAATCACGGGCAGCCGGAATACCCGTGTCGCCTGCCAACAACGAGGAAATTGCGAAAGGTAAATGACACCGGGCCTTCATCCCATCCTGACCTGCGTAGCGAATGACTGCAACTGGTCGATTGCCACCACCGTATCCGGATCAGCGTTGAATGGCTGCTATGGGGGGTGGGAAGCGGACGTTAAACTTTCGATCCTCCCGCATCCTTACGATGGGACCAGGCCATCATAATTTTGGCCAAGATGCATATGGTGACAGAAATGGGAAACCACGGCCAAATGAGAAATCCTAGCTGCGCATGTATACCGAAAGCGAGCGAAAGGAAGAGTGTCGCTATGATGAGCGTCAAGTAGAGCAGTCCGACCACTCCGGAGCACAGATAAGCGGCCACCAACACTTTAGTCCGCAAGCTTGCGTCAGACAGGAAGAAATTTGGCATCAGCCGATACTGCATAAAAAATCTTGTGTCCGCAATCGGTCGTTTTCGGTCATTGCCGCGCCAATCGACAGCGAAAGGTCGATCCGGGATCGGAACAGTCATCTGTCAATCCGACAGCAAAAGCCGCCGATCTCTCAATTAGCGGCTTTTGCCGGCTGACGCCGAATGCGGTATCACGCGGCGAAGTGAACGCGCGCAGTATGTTTCCGACGGCGGCGCATAGCGAAACTGAGCGCTCCGAAGCCGAGCAGCATCATAGCCCATGTGCTGGGCTCCGGGACGGCGCCCGGGACGTCGTTGTAAGCGAAGACTGCCTTCCCGCCGTCCGTGCTGAAGTCGAAAATTGGCGCGCTCGGTGAAAGTTCTCCGAATGCAATTCGAATCGAACTGCCGGTGAACGACAACTGTGGCGCTGGAGCGGGATTGACCGCCGTATTGAACAATGGATCAATCTGCAGAGCGCTGAGTGAGGTGATCACTGTCTCAGTTATGCCGGTGACTGCGAATTCGCTGAAATGGTAGTCGGCAAACGGCGCTCGGGCGGTCGTAAAAGTAATGGTTCGAGCAACAGTATCCAAAAACACCGAGTATCCGCCTTGGCAGGGGCCGCTGGCGTAGGTGATGACCTGACCGGTGGCAAATGGGCCGACGCTCGATGCAGAGTTGCACACGGCTCCGTTAGCCGCGTGTCCCGTCACGAATGTAGCAGCAACTGCGGGCGTGGCCAAAAGGCAGCATGACACCGCGGCAAGCAAAACGGACTTTTTCATCATTTGAATTCCCCCAAGACAAAATCAACCAAGCACCCACCGCTTTTCTCTTTAACGACAACGCCACTTCGGCCGGATGCGCCCCCGCGCGGCTGCAGCCGGACGTCGCAATACCGTTAACCATATCCTGATGCAACTCCATCTCTGCCCCATTGTGGGACAACCGGCTACCCGTACGCGTGTCGATCGTTTTGGCTCTTCAGAGATCGAGTGGCGGCGCTGCGTTCTGGCGCTTGATCGATGGAGCAAGCGATGACCGCAATCGGTCGTTTTCCGTCATTCCTTCCAGGCGGGAGTGGACGATCGCAAGAGGTGGGGGTGGGATGTCAGTTATGGGAGCAGATACAGCGATTTGACTTACTCGCGCGCTTTGATGGCTGGCGCGGCCGGAATGGTTGAAAGTTGTCATTAGCTTTTCGGCTTTGAGGACCGATCATCACGGACGGGGTGAGTCCCGCGACTTTATCTATGTTACTAGATAACTAACGGCGTTAAATGTAGCAGAGGGGAGCCGGCGAGCGCGTAGGATGCGCTTTGTGGGACAGACGGTCTGGTTGGGGAAGACTTACATCATGAAAGCGGTCGACCTATCGCTCGAAGCACTTCACCAGTGCGACGCGATCTTTGGGCACCTGCATATGTGGCAAAAAGTTCGGGTGGCTATGCGACCGATGATCGAGCAAAGCAACGACGTCCGGGATGCGATCGTTACGAACAACGCGACCGCGGCCAGATTCGTGATCTCGGTCCTCGCGAGATATGTGGAGCAGCAGATCGGCACCGGCACTTTTCATGCGTACCCCGGCACTCTCGGTCTTCATGGCCAAAGCCTTCGTAACATAGCGGAAACTGCGCTGAGCTACCTCGAGGAGCATCGGGCGGTCTCGCGCAATGACTATCTCATGCGCCTCGAAAAACTTGACCAGATCGTGAAAGGCTCAGGCTGAGCCAGAAGGACGCACGGCTGGAGTGCCAATCTTGGCCGGTGGAAACTCTATGATCGAGAGCAGTCTTGCGTACTGCAGAAAAATGTCGGATCGTTGCCGCGGCTGGTCGGTTTCTGTGTTCAGCGCAGGAGCCTCAGAGCGAGATGGTCGCGCAAATTTCGGACAGGGAGTTTGGTCCCGCTCGCCAGCCGCTATTAGGATCGCGCCATGCCTGTTCTCTTGGTCGGATACCATGGCCTTATCGCGATTGGGAATGACTGGCGGCCAGTCACAGAGACCGACCGCGAGCAAATGCTCAGCTTACCAGCCGCGCGAGATGCAGGTGCCACCCATGTCGGCTATTGGAATGGCAAAAGCTGGCGAGACGTAGATCACATCGATCAGGTTGAGCGAGGCTGGCTGTGACCGCCTGCAGCGATACTCTGGTGCCCATGGCCGAAGTGCCCCGTTTCGAGGTACTTTAGTGTTTTGGCGATATGCCTCTGTTGTCAGAGCGGAATGGAGATCCCGCGCGACGCCATCTACTTCGATCAGCTTGCCCGCATTGCACGGATGAAGGCCGCTAAGTGTGGAGATCCACTTCTCGCCATCGGCTTCGAGAGCAGGCGATCAAACATGAGCGGAACGCGAGAAAACTTCGAAGGAATAAAGGGGCTTTGTCGTTTGCGACCCTCCGATAAGCCGGCGAGATCAGGAACGGCGGCAATCAGCTCCTCGCCGGAGGCGCCAGCTGCGTCAGCGGTCAGCGGTCAGTAATTTGCCGCCTCATTGTGGTTGTTCCAATTTGGTTCGCGGTTCATCCCACAGGCATGACAGACGCAATTTTGTAGGAAAGCAAAAGGGCTGTGCCGGTGGACGCGGTCTTTTTCCACCGCGCCATTATCGCCGCGACAAACGCCAGCTGATGAGATTATGATAATGACCCCTCGGTAGTTCCGCCCTCTCATGTCGTGTGAGGGTTGAAAACAGATTAACTTCGATCTAACCTCGCTGAGCATGTTTAAAGCGCTAGCTGGCGCATAATCGCCGGTCGCTGGCTTTCTTCTTCACGAATGCGTGGAGGTGCTGCGGTTTGGAAGATAGCCTCAAAAAAGCGCAACGCCTTACCGAGCGGGAACTGTCGATTCTTGAGCTTCTTGCCCTTGGTCAATCGACCAAGGAGATTTCGCGCCTGGTCGACATCGCGCCGCGAACGGTCGAACGAATGGTCGACAATATTCGGTCAAGGTTCGAGGCACGAAACCGGGCTCACCTTGTTACCTTGGCGCTTCGCCTGGGTCTGCTATCCATCGAAAGCTAGTAGTCACAAACTTAGACAAATGCGAGGTGGGTAGCCGCTTTGGTCCAGGAACGTTCAAGCTGCCTGAACGCATCGCAACGTTTTTGCGCGCCATGTGTTAGGGCGGGATCAGACCTTCCGGCGGTTTCCCCGGCGGTATTTTGGTGGACCAGGTGTGGCGGTGATCGGGACAAGGATCGATGAGACTGGTACGCTGCTTCGTGACGGGGGCGGCTTCGTGCTGCGCCGCGATCTCGGCGGTCGATGGAAACTTGATCTGCACCGCGTTCCCGTTGATCATATCGAGAAACGTGTTCGGATAACCGGCATCGTTGTTAGCGAAGTCCTGGTTGACGTCGATAGCGTCGCACCCGAGAGATTACGGAACCGGTACGAGCCTCGGTGATGCCTTTCCGGAAGGATAGCGCCTGCCTCGTGCCATGATCTGGCCATCGCCGAGATCTCCGTCTGAGCAATTTAGCATATTGTCCAAGCATCCTGCCTCCCAACGCAGGCGGATTTCTTCCTGCCATGCCTCGAAATAGTCGCTGTGAAAGCTTGCGCCCGCGCGGCGCGTAGAGGCGGGCAGCATGTGATCGCTCGAGAGGCTCCACGCGCTAGGGTCGTCTCCAACTGCGATGCTGTACGCTACGCCCATCGTAAATTGCGGGATAATCCAGGGATGCGTGGCAGGGCAGGTGAGTTGGCCGGCGCTTCGACTGCGCACCATATCGGCGAGGTGACTGCGATGATTCTTCGAATCTAGGTCAACGCCGTTCCAGCACTGCGGCGTACTGATCGTAGCGGACAACCACTGGCCCGGCTTGCAGGTCTTCATCGGCTCGACCATGTCCGGGAAGGCGGCAGTCACTGGCGACCATCCCTGAACGCATTTAAAGTTGAAGAGCTTGTTGTTCTCGGGCTGCGGCTCGCTGGGCCGGGTCTGATCCCACCCAAAAACGAAGCGCAGCCCGCGTGGAATACCGACACATCGCTTCCCGGCTTTGGTGCAGAACGGGTCGCTTGCAGGACGACGCTTGTAATAGATCGAAACAAAGTCCGGCCTCACGACACGGCCCTTGCCGTCAAGCATGGCAGGCATCCAGTATGCCGACCGGTTCAAGTCGTTCTGACAGGTGCTTTCACCACTTTTTCGCAGGCTTTCATAGGTCGAGTGGGCGTTGGCACTCAGGTTGCCAAAGAACTGGTGCAGGTGCGCCGCCCCCGGCTGCCCGGGATAAACAATCGGGTCGTCATAGCTGACCTGACCCGCACCACACAGAAAGCGAAACGCGCCGACGACATCGGGGGCCGAACTCGGCGGAATTTTTTTCGGTCGGAGTAGCGAGGGTATGTCCAGGCCCGACGATACCGGTCTGACATCAGTTAGCTGCGGATAGGTGCTCTGCGCCGGTGGCACCGCCGTCTTTTCGAGCGCGCCCGTGATATCGACCACCCCGCGGTTTGTGCTCAAAGCCGTGGGCTGCAATTCGTGTATGCACTCCGCGTGATTCTTTTTTGAGCAGGCGCTGACCCCGCGGTCGGTCGCGACCGGCGGCAAGCTCATTTCGTCACCGGACCGAAGGGTTTGGATTCCAACTGTCTCCGCCGTGGCCGACGGGGGAGCGATTAGCAGGGTGAGATAAAAGAATGACATGGTCTCTCCCCTATTGCGGTCAATTAGGGCCAACGATAGTCGAGACAGGTTGAATGCCCCGATGATTCGCGCCCGTCGCGTAGGACGGATAGGTGAAGGAACGACGATCACGATATATGTCAACTGGCTGATGCAGCGAGCCAATCTCGATCGGAAACTCATCGTGGGGCACGCACTGATCCAGCGCCTGCGGCTGAGCTCCTACTTCCGGCCGATGAATATCTTCTCGCCCCGGCTTAGCCGATAGCGCAGGACGTCTTCTGGCCCGGCTGTTACTTCGCGCAAATCGAACCCCGCCTCGCGGATGCGATCGCGAACGTCGCTGCCATAATATCGTACATGGTCCCATTGACCAAAATGCATATCGCGAGCCACGGGGTCTGTGATGCCCGAATTCTCGTATGTTTCCGACCAGCCTTCGATGATCGGAAACATGCAAACGATTTCGCCGCCAAGCCGAAGCACACGAAAGATTTCAGCTAGCGCCTTCCGGTCGTCGATATGTTCCAGAATATGGTTGGCGATCACAAGGTCGAGAGAGTTATCCGGCAGTTCAATATTCTCAATGTTCAAGCGGACGTCGCCATGATCGCCTTCATATTCCGAGATTTTATAGCTTTTCGGCTCTTTCGACAGGATCAGGTGGGTTACACTATACTCGCCTGCGAAGTGAATGATCTCCCGACCCTCGATCTCGATATCGCGGCGATTCATGGCAAGCGCGAGTAGCCTCTGGCGTTCGAGCGACCAGCATTTAGGGCACATAACGCCGGTCCGTACGGGCATGCCGAACGGGGCAAATCTGCCCTCATAGTCGCAAGCGGGACAAATGCCGGGCTCCGCTTTAGCATGCGAAATCACTGCGAGCCGCACCTGCTGGAGCATTTGCTTCGTGAAGAGCGTGCTGATGACATTGCGTAATGTTCGTGGGTTCATCCAGCTATTATTCACATCGGGGCGCAAAAGTCATTGGTCATTGCCCGAGCGTGGCAGGCTTGCGGTCGTCAGCCCATCCACGAGCTATGCCGGAGAGAAAAAAATGATACTGCGCGATAGATGGTTCGTGCTGTCTGCTTGTGTTGCGCTCTCATGCGGCGTCATTGGAATGAGCGAAATCTATCAAAGCGAAGATATGCTCGATGATTGGCACGGGCCGGCGTGGCTTCTCGCTGGAATGGCGTGGCTCCTCGTCACCTTTCTGAAAACGGGTAACCCATCCTCAAAATAGAGAGCAGGGTTGAAAACCATAAGCCACGCACCATTCGGACCATTCCGCGAATTCCGAGCGTAACGCATCGATCCAGCTTATGGTCTAGGTTCGCGTCCTGAGGCTCTAATATGCGACTGGGTGATTTTACTGTACGGTGGAGGCAGCCGTGCCTGCTTCCCCACAAAAAAGGCATGGTCAGGGCGGTGCCACTTGGCTGGTCCCTTGGCGCCGCCCGACTTAACGCCCCTTCGTGAACTCTCAACATCAGCGGCTCAAGCCAGCTTCAAGCCGGCACATGACGCTTTGGAGGTAAGGCTCTGCACCTTGGGGGCGAGTTAAACTTCATCAAATCTCCGCCCCGCCTTACGAAGCCAGCAGACCCCAAAGATAGCAGCACCGGCGATTAGCGCGTAGTCCCACCAGTTCTCCGCTGTTATCCATCCTAAAAGGAAATAGGTGGAGCCGACGAGCATGATTGGCGCAAGCAGGTTGACAGTTGCATCGCGAAGAAGCCGGACGCTCCAGCGCGCTTCGGATGTTTCGCGCCGAGCATCGTCCAACTTTTTTTCTAGATCGGTTACTCGTCCCATCAATTTGCCATACGAACGCTGAAGTTGCTCCAGGTCCGGCGGCTGCGGTCCAGGCAATCCGGTCGAGGCGTCAGGAATCACCGCTTTGTCGTTGCCTTCTGTCATGCCTCACCTTCTGGCATCCTTTAATACCAGTATTTCCCCCTTGATCCGATCGAGCTTCGTCGACCGCCGTTGACTTCGAAGCCTAGCGGCGCATCATAAACAGAGGGTGTAGATAAGGGCGAGGCTGATCCGAGCGCCAAAACAGCTCCGGCTTCCGCTGATCCTCTGGGGGAGATGGCTATGTCCACATATGAAGTCCGCGGACCAGATATGGCCGGAAAATATTGGGTGGTCGAGGTAACGAGCGATGGCGCCTTTCTCTCCGAGACCCCGATTGGCGGTTCCTATTCCCAAAGACCGAGGGCCCAAGCTGCGGCCGATCGACTGAACAAACAGTAGGGGAGCCAACCAGGCGGATCTCACCTTTAGATGGCGCAGGAGGCGTCGCTATTTTTCTTTAAAGTCGCCCGATCCGCACACTGTTGATCGCTCGTCCACGTGTGCCGAAACATCACCGAATTAGGTTGATGGTCTGGTGTTCTTTAACAGCAATTCAAAGGCAAAAAAAGGCCGCGCCAGTGGACGGGCGCGGCCTTTTCATGATGAGAATTTTGCTTTGTCAGGCGAGAGACAGAGAAGCATCCTTGTTGCGCCGACGCATCGAAATCCCGATTCCGGCAAAACCGAAGATCATCATAGCCCAGGTCGCGGGTTCGGGGACTGCGGGCGCCGCCGTCTGCCAAAAGCTTATATGCGAGACCTTAGGTCGATTGCCGCCGTTGTTCAGCAGGCCGAGCGTCGTGAACACACCGGAATTGGCGCCCTGTCCGGAAAGCTCGTACAGCGCGAAGCTGTTCGCCGCCTTTACTGTGATATATTTGATCAAAATGCTGTCATCGAGCACGTTCCAAGTCCCGGAAAGTGCTGCTGGCGACACGCCGCTCAGAGCGAAAAGACCGGCGTTACTGTCGCTCTTGCCATATAGGGAGAGCCCGACGGGCGCTACGCCGGTCGCTGAGGTAATCGCTGCCTGAACGGCGGCCAGAGGGTCGCCGCCACCCGAATTGCTATAAACTCCGTCGCCGCCGCCCGGATAGTCGTTGGCCGTACCCGAGACGCAGCCATTGTTCACGAGATCGATGCCCGGACCGCTGCTGCAATAGAGAACCACGGCTCCCGATGCTGGCGTCACCGCTGCAAAAAGTCCGGCGGTTACACCGAGTGTTAACAGTTTGCGAATCATAACAACCTCCCAAGCCCCTTGGCGTTCTCCCTGTTTATGCAACGAATCGGCCTGAGAGTCTTCAGGCTCATATTTATGTACATATTTGGCACAGAATATTGGGAAGTGACTTCCCCGCGTGAAGGTGGTCGAGGATGAAGGCCCGTCGACCATGGTGCGAACAAAGTAGACAATCTTAGGCGTTGCCATCGCTCTTCCCGCTTAATCGCGCGTATTTTGGGCTTATTCACTCGCGGCGGAATCCCGGTGAGCGCGTGGCGCCCAAATGCCTATTGTCGATTTTCCTTATACCTAATTGGTATAGTTGCGGTCGGTCCCACTGACTTCGTAGAAGGTCTTTATCGTACATCGTTTGGAGCGATTATGGAGCTGACGTATGCCCAATTGACCGAGGCGCTCGCGCAAACCCATAACGCCTCGGGGAATGACGGCGGCGCGTTTCGATCTCGCTTGCGAAAGCTGCAGAGTGAAGGAATTCCCGGGGGCGCCAATCCCGGCAAAGGAAAGCGTGTGGCGTACACAGTGCCGCTCATCATCGAGGCGGCCATCGCCGTAGAGCTTTTGCAGATCGGCTGGTCGCCCCACCAAGCTGCCTATCTTGTCGGCGCATATCGGCAGGACATGTTGGCGGCGACGCTCCTGTCGCTGCTGCCTAACCAGCCGAGTAATCATGACGTTTTGATCGCGGTCAGCCCCGAGGCCTTAGGGGCGCAACCGGTTGCGGATCGCGTCGGTGCGATCTCGTTCGTCACGAGAGAGAAAGTCGGCGAACTTTTCAGGCATGGCCCTTCGGCTAATAATCTGGCTGGTCGCCCCTGGCGATGGTCGTTAATCGATTTAGCGCCTGCTACCTTGATCACGATCCGTTCGGTAGCCGTAATTGGGTTCCCGAATGAGGTCTTCGTTCAGGCGCTTCGGGAGGCGATCGAAGAGTATGACGCGGTCATCCGCACCTTCCGGCAAACCAAGCTGAACAAGATTTTGATTGAGAAGGACGTTGTCGGAACTCGGGATTGCGGCCCGTCATAGACGGCACACTATTGGCGGTAGAGCGCGAGCAAACAGCCCTTGCGGCCGTGTCCGCAAACGCATTGCGTGCAGCAGCGTGTCGGCAGCCGCCTTCAAGTAAGCCCCAAGTTTCAAAGGTTACACGCGTCGCCTTGTTCAGCCCTGCTGCTCAGCTATTTGGGAGGCTGACGAGGCGCGGATTTGCGGTCCAGCTCGCTTCCCAACTCTGCTTTATTCTCTGCCCGTTGCCCAGGTCACCGGTCGAGCAATTGAGCATCTTGTCGAGACAGTTCTTCTCCCAAAGGTCGTGAACCATGGGATCCCACGCCATGAAGAAGTCGGCGTGGAATGTGTCGCCTCGCTTGTGCTTCTGCGAAGTATCCATGTGGTCGGACACGAACGCGTAAGTCTCTCCAGGAGCCTGCGTATACCAGACGCCTATCGTGAATGACGGTATGACATATGGATGAGTCGCAGGGCACTTCAGATAGCCCCAGTTTCCATATGAGCCATAAGAAACATGACTTCGGTGATCGGCGCTATCGAGGTTCTTCCCGTCCCAGCAATCCGGCGCGCTCATCCTGGCACCGATCCGGTTCCCGACGGGACAACCGGCCTGAGCATCCTCGAAGTTTTTGAAATCTTGGGGTGTGTAGGGCACGGGCCCATCACAGGCGAAATGCAGCTGCCCGGTAGGTGCGTCGGCCAGGTTAAGCATGTCGCGGCCGAAGATAAACCTCAGGCCGTTCGGCAGCGTGGTCGCCTTGCCCTGATACTGCGGGTGGGTGGGATCGGAAACCACCGGATCCGACTTCGGACGCCTTTTGTAATATATGGTCACATAGTCGGGACGGACCACCTGACCCTTGCCGTTTAACAACGCGGGGACCCAATAGGCCGACCGGTTCACCGGCGACATACAGGTCGAATTTCCCGACGCGCGCAGCGAAGCATAAGTGGAGTAGGCATCGGCGGCATCGTTGCCGAAGAACTGGTGGAGGTGGCTTCTGCCTGGTTGGCCGGGATAGACTATCGGATCGTCTGCTTTGAGCTGCCCCGGCATGCAGATGAACCGGAACGCGCCCACCACATCGGGCGCCGCGGACGGCGGCAGCGAGGTCGACAACAGTTCGCTCATGGGATCGAAGTTGCTGGCAACTGCAGTTACGCCTTGGCTAGCGGTTCCCGCATCGCTTCCGACAGAGCTTGTCGGCGGTGGTGTCGGCGTCGGCGTGGGCGTGCTCGCTGGAGGGGAAGTTGGTGGCAGCACGACTGACGGCGCTGCACTACTGCTTCCAGAACCTCCGCCGCCGCAAGAAGCGGTCGCGAGAGCCATAACGGACACTAAAACAAAATGGCGCATAGGTTTCCTCTGGCAAAAATCATGCGACGATTTCGGATTATTCGAATTGGTGACAGCTTCTGCGATCGCGGCAGCAAGCGCCGCAGAACTAACAAGAGCAATCGACAGAGGATTTTCTCCGTTCAGCTACCCTTTGGCCATTGATGGCATGCAAACGCTAATTTGCGGTAAAGGAGGCCGGTCTGTTTTATTAGAGATGGACGGATCGGTGCCCATCCGGCCGAGCGCTCGCGGCGCGATATTGCCCGAGAAGAGGAACGGGATCGATATAGCGCGAGCGATATCGCCGGCGCCTGGTCTCCTTTGAATGCTGCAGCTTGCTTTTGCCGGACCGCCGCAAACGGCGCCTTCCGTGCGCCCTGATCAGTTCGCCGAGCTATTCACGACTGCGATCTTTGAGAGCACCGTCTCGAATTTATTAACCTTGATCGATTAATTCTGTGGCCGATAAGGATATGGCATGGCTCGAGCTTTTTTGCTTTTCGTCATAGTGCTTGGGAGTTGTGCGCCCCAAGCCAGGGACATTTCGCTGTCGAGCGTTGATCTCAGCGATATGCAAACGGTACAAGCGATTCAAAAGCAGCTCGGGCCTCGCGATGGGGCCGCCTTTGCCGACTTTGTCGTCAGGCATCACGTAAAGTCAGCAAGTTACTGTGGCGACCCGCTCGTTCGCGCCGATGGAGAAGCGCCAGAGACGGTGGGCGAAGCGATCGACCTCTCGACGCGCCGCGAGGCCCTTGAGAGGCAGGCATCGCTCGAGACAAAGGGGCCGAAACACCCGCGCGAGCTCGCGAGAGAAGCATGGGACGGATTAATACGCGACAGAGACATTCTAGTCGACGCGCGAGCCCGGCTTAGCTCTGAATATGGTACTGGAGCTGAACGGCGCCCGGAATGGACGGCGGTCGAGAAGAGGATGGCTGAGATCGATAAAAAACTGTTGGCCATGAAGCCGACGGTTTTTAGTTCCGGCACTTAGAGCACCCTTATGCCTCCTACCTCCCGCTGCCCCAGCGCACTAAATTGGCTCAACGGGTGAGGGCGACAGGGTTACCCCTGCCGCCCCCCTTTTCACCGCATCCTACGAGCGCGGGCAAGCAGAATGTGGCTGTTTACCGTAACCATTCAATGCCGTAACGGTTCCTACCCCTTCCGGATTAGGAGCTTGCCGATGACCGGCGGGCAAAGGCTGCATGTCGTTTTTGCAGAAGATGTTTTGCGCACCAGCTCGCCCACGCCGGCCGCAACGGGGCGCTGCCTGTTGCCGAATGCGCTAAAGCAGCGGCAGAAGTCCATGCAGCGGCATTTCATCGGCTCGGTGCGCACTGCTCGATGATAAGATCGCCCGCCAAGGATGAAGGCGGACGATCTCCAAATGTCGTCAATCCAGTGGCAGGAGACCCAGATAGCGAGCTGCCGAAGAATCTTTCCAACAATGGATTAACTTCAGGCTACGTCGCTCCACCGTACGGCGGAATGCGTCTTGCCGAATGTGCTGACGACACCGGGGGTCAACAGCGTGGTGCCGTCGCAGCATCGTCAGCGGGCTCAATTACTATACTGGGTCAAGGTTGCCAACCTTGAAGAGCCAAGGATGTCGTTACTCAATTGGTCAGATGTCTCGACCTCGCGCAATCGTTGAACCCATCGTAGCGCCGCCGAAGACTCGGGCGCTGGGATCTGCTTATGCAGCGCTTCTGTCCCAGACGCTGATAGTTACGCAGCGGATTTGACAGCAGGGATGAACGCTCACTTTTATCGAACAGCGCCGAAAAAAGGGGCCGCGAGGCATGGCGACACCGCCGCCCGCCAACACCACCATAGGCCTAACGTACGTCATTCTCTACGAATAGTGCCCCAACGAGACGCTCATAGCGGGAGCTGCGCACCGTAGCGATGTCGGGCCGCGCATCGTGCAAACCCGTCGGGAAATTGCCGATGGAAAAATCTCATGATCTGTGCAACCAGAGCCGCGGCAATCTGGTAACTAAGCTGAAAGTTTACAAGTTTTGGGGACAGGCGGCGCTCGCGTTTCGCGAGCACCGCGCAAATTTAATGCAAGTTAGACAAGATGGGTCGCCTTGACTGAGATTCAGGGGAGGCGGGGATGACGCAGAAGATCAAGATTTCGCTACTGGCGAAACATCAAATTGCGAGAGACGCGTTGCGCGACGTCTTTTCGGGAGAAAATTTCCACATATTACAAGCTGGCTCGAGCGAAACCGCTTTGGTTGGAGTCCGAGCTGACATTGACGATGATGTCAACGGCCATGTGGTGATAATCGACGGCGGCAATGGCGGGTTTGGCCTAAATGCCTGCGCCGGCCTGGCGGCAAGAAAAAAAATGGCGCGGATCGCGCTGTTGCTGGACAAATATGTTTTCGAGGACGTTTTTGAGGCGTTTCAGATCGGCGTCGATGCGGTCCTCATCAGGGGGCCTTCGTCTGCGCCCCTGATCGAAGCAATCAAGCTGGTTGCTTTAGGCGAAAAGATGTTTCCGGCTCAACTCGTCAGTGATCTAACCCGCTCGGATCCTGCCGCGCATCGCGTTTGTGCAAAACGGAGCGTCGCTTCAATCGGACTGTCCGGTCGCGAGGCTGAAATTCTCGAGAGCATTATGGCGGGAATGGCAAACAAGGCGATCGCTCGCCAGCTCGGAATCTGCGAAGCAACGGTGAAGGTGCATGTGAAGGCCATCCTCCGTAAGCTCGGTGTTGAGAACCGAACGCAAGCGGCGACCTGGGGGGTCATGAACGGCTTGGCAAAGCCGGGGCGGTTTGGACTGCGCGAAATCGGGCCCGTCCCCAGCGGGCACTTGCGGTCCGCCCTATCCGGAGAGGCCGCATGAATTATCCGGAGAGGCCGCATGAATCGCGATCGGGTCCGAACCGCGGGTTTTGTCCCGCGCCACTAACTTTCGCGTCGATCGAGGACAATTTCGCCGTCGTTCTGCGCGGCAATCACCCTCGTCAGCAAAAAGGCCCCGCCGGGTTGCGGGGCCTTTCCGTAGTTTGGTGATTGTATCACAGCCAAACTGGTCGCGCGGGTGTCACGGCAGATGACTGTGATTTGTTGGAGAATATCGGAAGCGCGCGGAGGGTCAATTATACCGATGGGGGATGAAACCGCGTAATCGTGCATGGCTCGAGGGGGGCAGCGGGCGATACTTCGGAGCGCGATATGCGCGCGGTCTAACGAACGGGGGGGGGCAGGCACGGTTAAGCCCGCCCGATGCGCCTCAAACTGGTTTGTTCCGTGATGCGTCGGGGTCTGTGCTCGGCCAAAGGCGAAAGCCATGCAAGAGTGAGAACCGGTGGTTAGCGTCATTGCACCGGTTGATCCTATCATTATGGTCCGGCCTATAAAGAACCAACCTGTATCGAAGTTTTTCAACGATGAGCGATTGGCAAACCTCCATTGCACATGCGGATAGCGCGGACTGGTTGACGGTCGCGGCCTACCTCGTTGCCGCAGTCTTGTGTACACGCGCCGCACGGCATGCACGGCATCGGCCCGCCTCTTTCGAGAAGCTTTTCTGGGGTCTTGCCGCGGTTGTTATGATTTTTCTCGGGGGCAATGAACTTCTCGACCTTCAGACACTGTTGACGACGATTGGACGCGCTCATGCAATGGCCAATGGATGGTATCCAGAACGCCGCAGCATCCAGTATTTTTTCGTAGTGGCGCTTGGGATCGGCGCCGTCATCTCTACCGGCCTGGGTTTTTGGCTGACACGCCGATTGCATTGCAGCGTACGTCTGGCCCTCGGGGGACTCGTCTTCATCGCCGTTTTCATTTTGGTGCGCGCCGCATCATTTCATCATCTGGATGACATTCTCGGCCGCGGAGCACCCGAATTTCCGCTCGGCTCGATTCAGGAGATGGCGGGTATCCTGCTGGTCGCGGCCGCGGCGCTACTTTATCGGCGGAGCGCGCGGGAGCCAGGTGGCGGGGCCGCGGCGCGTAACGGGTGCTCGAACAGCGGTTAGTTCGAGATCCGCAAAGTTCGACCCGTCATCTGCTCGCGCACGCGACGAATGCCGCTGTTCGATGTCGGCGGACAGGTTCAGCACAGTCTCAAAAGCGGCTTGGCTTGGCGTCGGCCGCTCTTGCCGCCCGGAAACCCAATCCCGATCAAGGCGATGAGTCCGTTGTCAAGCTCGACATGTCCCATCTTGGGGCAAAGTTTTGAGTCGCTTCTTCGGCCGTTTTGGTTAAATGTTACTAAACACGTAACGCAATCAGGCGAGTCGCGCGGGTTATCGCCTCAATCAGGGAGCTACGAACGATGCGAACTTTAATGACGAAAACGCTACTTGCTGCAGCTGCAGTAATGGCTCTTCCCACGGCCGCAAGCGCCGCAATCACGCTTGGTTCGGTTACGCCTGGTACGGCGGTCTACTCTGGCCCTGCGCCGACCTACGACTTCGAATCGCCTGCTCCGCGTACCGGCGGCCTCGTAACAAACACTAGCGTATCGGGCGTCAGCGCTCAGCCCTTCGGCAGCAGCGGCAGCTTTTGGACGGTCGGCCCGACCGATGGGTCGCCGGGAAATCTGGATCTCTCATCGTTCGGAAATATCTCGAACATCAGTTTCGTCTGGGGCTCGGTTGACGCCTACAACCTCCTCGAGTTCCTCGACGTTGGTGGGAATGTTCTGGCCAGCTTCACGGGATCGGATATTTTCAACCCCGCGAACGGCAGTCAGACAGACCCGAATCTGAATCCGGTTGTCCGCTTCAACCTGACCGACGGCAGCCAGACTGCCTTCACGACGTTGCGGCTGAGCTCGACCTCGAACGCGTTCGAGACCGATAACTTCGCAATCAACGCGGTTCCGGAGCCGGCCACCTGGGCTTTGATGATGATCGGCTTCGCCGCCGTTGGCTTCGGCATGCGTCGTCGTCGTCCGCAGATTACGCCGCGTTTCGCCTAATTCTGCGAACCACTGGAAGAGAGAGGCGGCCATATTCTGGCCGCCTCTTTTTTTGCGTGTGATCAGGAAGCCAGTGCGGAGCTTGGGCAAACCCTCAACACGCCGATTTCCAAGCATGCTGAATTGCGCAACGGCAGGGCGGCTTTAATCTTTCTCTTGATCGTTGACACACCCAATGCCTGGAGGTTTCCGCGCCTGTGGCACCAACAGGCCTCTTGTTGCTGCGGTCTAAGCTTTGGCTGTTGATTTGGACCTACCGACTGATCAAGAAGCGGTTCGGATTTCGCATGACTTTGATGCCGCGAAATACGGTATTTTTTACTTGCAGGTCGAGCACCGGCTCGAGTGCGCGATCACCGCGGCGACAGCGCTAACAGAATTTCGAGCGTGCAGCACAAGCCTGCCGTCCACTGCCTCGCTGAGCACACCAGATCTGGCGCGGAGAAACGCGAGCGGACCCGTCAAGGCTCAACTAGAATCCTGATCTGCGCAGCTTCAACGCCAAGAATGGTGGCGATCTCGCTTCGCGCAACAGCAAGTCTGTCTGTTTCGTCGACAATTTTTGTTTCAATGTAAAATGACGCAAGATCGGCAGCGGGAACTCCAAACAATTGGGCAAGGTCGATCAGCCTTCCTCGTTTGGGAAATGACCGATCGCTCTCCCAATGACTAACGGAGGCAACGCTGACGCCAAGGCTCGCAGCGACGTCATCTTGCATCAACCCACGCTGAGACCGCAGATGTCGCATTCGGCTGCCCAGCGTCTCTCCAACAGGATTTGCCAAAGCCGTGTCGGTACGTCTTCGTCTGAAATTTTCGGGTGGAAGTTCATCGTCGCGTCGGGGTGCCGTCGTCACTGTTTCAGTGGCCTCATTTTCGAACTCGCAACCAAACAATTTGCCGCTTGCCCACAGGATCCGCGCGCTAATACTAACATCCGAAGAAAAGGCGATTTCCAGACGCTCGTTGGCAGTCGCCGGTCGATCGGCTTCGATGATCAGGCCGGACGGCGTTGCCAGATGAATTTTCACCAGAACGCCGGGAGTATCTGCGTTCAGTGATTGCTCTTGCAGCCAAAGCCGCGCTCGCTCGCCATGCGCACTTTCATAAAATTCCAGATGTGCGGCTAAAGCCATCGACGCGCCCCGGCAGCGGCGGAGGGTTCCGCCCGCTGGTTACGAAAGCTTACGGCAAACGGCGCATGGACACCATCGATTTGCGCTCGTCACTACAAGCGTGGGAAACGGCACCTATTAGCCGCGTTCTTCATGTTCACTGCTGACCTTCTCCGATTGGTACGGAGAGGAGAGGCCTTCAGCGCAGCTTGGCGAGTAGAAAAGTTCGGACTTCGTCCGCCATGTCGGGCCGTTCGAGCGCGACCGCGAGGCTGGCCTGAATATAGCCGGCCTTCGATCCGCAGTCATAGCGCGCGCCCTCGAAGGTGACCGCGTGGAACGGCTGGTTGCCGATCATCGTCGCCATCGCGTCGGTCAGCTGGATTTCGCCGCCCGCGCCCTTTTCCTGCTTTTCGAGCACGCGCATCACTTCGGGCTGCAGGATGTAGCGGCCCGAAATGATCAGGTTCGATGGCGCGTCGGCGACCGGCGGCTTTTCGACAAGGCCGGTCACCTCGGTCAGCGCGCCGTCGCGCGCGCCGGGTGCGATGACGCCATAACTCGACACTTGCTCATGCGGCACTTCGAGCACCGAGATCAGGTTGCCGCCGACCTTGTGGTAGGCGTCGACCATCTGTTTCATGCAGCCGGGCGACCCGTGCATGAATTCGTCGGGCAGGAAGATCGCGAAAGGCTCGTCGCCGACGATATCGCGTGCGCACCAGATCGCGTGACCCAGCCCGAGCGGTTCCTGTTGCCGAACATAGGCGCAGGCGCCTGGGCCGAGCCGCGTCGGTTCGAGCACCGACAGATCCTTGCCGCGTTCGGACATCGTCTTTTCAAGCTCGAAAGCGACGTCGAAATGATCCTCGATCGCGCTTTTGCCGCGGCCGGTGACGAAGATCATCTGCTCGATCCCCGCCTCGCGCGCTTCGTCGACCGCATATTGGATCAGCGGCCGGTCGACGACGGGCAGCATCTCCTTGGGGATGGCCTTGGTGGCGGGCAGGAAACGGGTGCCGAGACCGGCGACGGGGAAGACGGCTTTGCGGATCGGTTTCATAAGCGTCCTCCTATCAAAATATATTTAAGACAGTCTCAACTTGGCACGGTTCTACATAGTCCGATATTGCAAAAGGGCGGGCCTCCGGCGAAAATAAGTGCCTCGGGCAGTCGCCAGTAGTCTCGGAAATGGCAAATCGCGCCTATCCGACGTGTTACGGCCCTGCTACGCCATACGCACGGACCGGCGTGCGCAATTTGCGCCTATGTCGGTTGCTGACGAGGGGAGCGAACGTGGAAACAGCTTGGGACTGGATTACCGTTTTTACATTTGCCGGGCTTGCGACCTTACTTCTGCAACGGTCAGCAGAAGAAGAACCGCGCGACCATCTTTGGCAATATGCCCCTCCGGCGGTGGGCTGTGCGCTAGTCAACTATGTTGGCAACGAGGGCTATCACGCGCCAGCGGCGGTGATTTTCGTGGCGGTCGTTGCGTACATCTTCAAGGTGCTCAATGTGCCGATCCCCTTTGTCAAACCATAGTTTCGATTATCGTGGCGACGACTGCGGTACCTGCCAGCAGCCAAATTGGGCTTCCATCTTTCGGATGCAGTATGGCGTGTATCGAATGGAGCTCCCGCCTCGCTGATGGTCCTGCAGGCCTAAGTCGGTTTTCAGAGCCCGCGTCATGACCACGATATGTTGCCGAACTATAATGACTGTGGGGCGTTCAATATTGCCAGTAACTCGGTCGAGGCATTTTGATCCGATATGCCGCCAGCGCGCGCTAATCGATAAGGCCTTGAAGCAACGGACTTTCGCCCGGAGAATATTACGGCGGCCCATGAGCATTGCAGAACCAGACGCGGCGTCCAGAGTTTCGGCAGCAAAGGCCACCGAAACGCGATATCATTATAACCGGCTGTAAGTGGGGCCCAGGGCAGGTATTGATGGAAAATTTGCGGACCAAATCGATGGAGGAATCATGGTCTCCAGTTCGCGTGGTCGATCCGGCAGCTAACGCGCCTGGTATATTTTCGTCTGCTCGCGACAAACGAACCTTCCTTTACGGCCTTTCACTCCTCCTCGACATTCTGTCATTGATTGGAGGGTATCTGTGTGCCCTCGAACTGCGTGATGAACGTTGGCTCGCCGCAGGAGGGCAGTCGATCATCTTTATTGCGCTGCCAATCTTCATAATGTTCGAGATCGCGCGCGAGGCGCAGGATGTCGAGACCCTCGGAAATCGGCTTGTAGCGATCCGACGCTCGCTGGGGGCGTTGGGCGCAACGGCCTTCGTTATTATCGGCATGGGTTTCCTCTTCAAATCGCAAGAAATTTCCCGGCTGGGTCTTGCCGTCACCTTTGGTGCCGCGGCGATCCTCATCATTGCCGCGAAGATTTTCCTGGACGCTGTAGTAAAACGCATCTTGGGCGATGCTGTGTTGGCCACGATCCTGATATTGGACGGCCTCGATGCGCGGCCCGAACCGCACGCGTCGGTCGTTAACGTCGGTTCCCAGGGGTTATGGCCAGATCCCGACCGCCCGGACATGATCGATGCATTATCGCGCTTGATCGCTCCCTTCGACCGGGTGATCATCTCGTGCCATTATGATCACCGTCCCGCGTGGGCGACATTTTTGAAAGGGCATGACGTCGGAGGTGAAATTCTGTTGGATCGCGACCTCCTCCATGGCGCCGTTGCAATTGGCGACTATGATAATCGGGACACGATTGTCCTCTCGCGCGGACCGCTCAATCTTGTAAATCGCATCCAGAAGCGATCGCTCGACCTGGTGGTAGCGCTGATCGCAATTGTCCTTCTCATGCCGCTCTTGATTGGCATCGCGATTGCGATACGGCTTGAAGGGCCCGGCCCCATTTTCTTCCGGCAGCTCCGTGTAGGGCAGGGGAACCGTCAGTTCCGGATCTTCAAGTTCCGCTCGATGCACGTAGAGAGCAGCGATAGTGCGGGGAATCGCTCAACCAGTCGCGGCGATGAACGCATTACCCGCGTCGGCCGCATCATCCGTCGGACGAGCATCGACGAACTGCCCCAACTCCTCAATGTGCTTCGCGGCGACATGAGCATGGTGGGACCCCGTCCCCACGCCTTGGGTTCTACTGCTGGAGATGAGCTGTTTTGGCACGCGTCACGGCAATATTGGCTTCGGCACGCTCTCAAACCCGGCATTACCGGCTTGGCGCAAATTCGGGGCTATCGGGGCGCCACCGAGCGCGTGGAAGACATCGACCGTCGGGTCCGATGCGATCTGGAGTATCTCTCCAACTGGTCTCTTTGGAACGATATCATCATTCTGCTGAAGACGGTTCGCGTCGTCATGCACAAGAACGCGTATTGAGCGCTTGGCGCTGAGGATAGCATGAGCTCGCTCGACATCAGATTGGCAGGCAATGGTTGCTCGCCTTGGCAGATCCCATGCGGATAGTCGGTCTTTTGCTAATTCTGCTGTCGATCCCGGTGCTCATCGGTTGGCTTCGACGATATCCCAGGCACCGGAAATGGGCCTATCTTGGCATCGGCGCCCTGCCGTTTCTTATCAGCGCATTTAACCTTGATGCTGCTTTCCTCACGTGGCCGGCATGGCCGGGATATGCGAAGGGGATTGTCGTATCGCTCCTCGACACGCTGGCCATCGCGATACTCGCAACAAGTCGGCGCCCCCTTAGGAAGTTGCCGTTTCTCCTCCTATTTCTAGCATATCTTCTCGCAGTCGCACTCTCACTGGCGGTTTCCAGCCTGCCGATGAGCTCGTTTTTCTATTTGTCTCAGCTTGTGCGCGTGCTTCTCATATTTGTCGCCGTAGCATCCTTTGCAGGAGATCCGCGCGCTATTAGGTGGCTAAGCTTTGGGCTGGCTCTTGGTGCCATCTTCCAAGCTGTTGTAACAATTGATCAACGCCTGTCGGGCGTCGTTCAGGCCGCGGGGACCATGGGCCATCAAAACCTCTTGGGTCTCATGCTGCATTTCGTGACATTGCCGCTCTTGGCACTTCTGCTCGCAGGCGAGCGCAGCAAGCTGATCATGTTCGGCGTGCTCGCCGCCCTCGTCGCGGTTGCGCTTGGCGCTTCGCGAGGCACTGTCGGTTTCGTCGCGATAGGGGTGGCGTTTCTATTCGTGCTTTCGCTCGCGCGTCGACCAACAACGCACAAATGGAAAATTGTAGGCCTCGCTGTCGTCGCACTCGCCATTGTCGCCCCGATCGCGATGACAAGTTTCCAGGAACGCTTTACAGTCAGACCGGTCAGTCAAGGCTCGGACGAAGAGCGGCTTGCATTTGAGCGCGCCGCGAAATCGATGTGGCGCGACCACCCCATGGGTGTCGGTGCAAACCAATATGTTGTGGTTGCAAATTCGCAAGGCTACTCCGCACGGGCTGGTGTCATCTGGAATTGGGCCAGCCGTTCGGCAAACGTCCATAACATGTATCTTCTTGCCGCCGCCGAAACGGGCTGGCCGGGATTTCTGACATTTATCGCCCTTCTGTCCATTCCCATCATTCGCGGCCTCATCTTCGCATTTCGCAATCGCCGCGACGCACGAGGCGAGATCGTGCTCGGCGCGAGCGTGACCTTCATGATATTGGGCCTACACGGGCTCTATGAATGGGTATTCGTTGTTTATCATGCCCAATATGTCTTTGCGATTGCACTGGGGATCGTCGCCGGATGCATCCGGCAGATGAAGATTGAGCGGCAGTCTCAGGCAAGAACTGCGCGATCGTACCGTCCGGCATCCATCAAAGACGCATCAGCTTCTCCTTTGGCGCACGCGTCCGAGAAAAGCCGTTGAGCGACCGTGTCATTGGCCGTTCTATCCCGGCGTGAAGTCCCTCAGCCGCCAAAAGCGAAAGCCCGGCAATGACAAATGCAGCGACCGCGGGCTCGAGCTTCCTAATTAAGGGCACTTCTGCCGCCAGCGCGATGGTCAAGGTGATTATGACCAGATGGATCAGATACAAAACATAGCTGCTGTTGCCGAAATGACTGAGCTTCCGAAGTGCCTTTTTGAAGCCACGAGCGTTTTCCCAAATTACAGCGCCCGCCACGAGCAGGGTGCTGGGAATTCCCCAAATTATAACTGAGGGAAGGCGATCATAACCTGCGGCAATCCCGGCCGCGAACAAGACCAGTCCGAAAAGCACGATAATCGGACCGCCTCGTTGTGGGAGCCGGCCCTTGGCGAGAAGCCATCCTACAGCGGTGCCGGCGATGAATTCCAGGAGCAGGCTATTGGTAACGAGACGTCCAAATGCACCGTCCGCGGGGAAAAGAAAGCCCGTGGCGATGGAGAGCGTGAAGGCTAAGCCCAACGTGATCAGGCCCCGCGTCGCGCCGAGTTTCATTGCGACTCCGAAGCAAATGTAGAAAAACATCTCGAACGACAACGTCCATGCGGGCCCGATAATGGCCGATGCATTTTCCGGAGCAAGCGCAAGCGCTCCCCAGATTTCGGAGCCCTCAAGCAGGTACGGGCTGCCTAGCATATAGTGGATTACGAAATAGAGAGCGGCGCATATCCAATACATTGGGTAAATTCTAAATACTCGCTTGCGAAGGAAATCGCGGGCGACGAATTTCTGATCCAAGCGGGTCGTATAAACCATGATGAACCCACTAATTACGAAGAATATATGAACGCCAACGGCGCCGAAGGCAAAAAGATAGGACTCAGCAGGGAAGGCGGGACTGGCAAAGCGCGCCGAAATTGCTTGCTGACCATGGTAAAGAACGACGAGCAGCGCTGCAACCGCTCGAAGCAACTGGATGGAATGCATCGTTCCATTTTTGGAGATGGACCTTTGCGGCGTAACCGCGGAATCGTTATGCTCGTTGCTGGCCATGGTGTCCCCCGCTGTGCGTTCACCCATATCAGCATTCTTGCGAATGTCAGTTGCGCTGGAGGGGCCGCCTGCTATCCCCTTGGGTCGAGGGCTGGGCGAGATGGCTTGCGCCGGTTGGATTTCTTCGAGAAAGCATCACAGACGCGTGCAGGAAAGCCAGATAGGACCTTCCGATCCGGTCGCCCTCGACGCCGACGCGTCGTCTGGGGTCCGGGCCTTTGTTCAGCGCAGGACACAGCTTATCGGATCGGCCGGATGGGTAGCAGGAGCCCATATCGCGCAACAAATACTGAGGCTAGCTTCGAACGTCGTCCTCGCATGGCTTCTGGCGCCTGCACTGCTCGGCACGATGCTACTCATCAACACTTTGCGCACCGGAGGCGAGCTGCTGACGGATGTCGGCGTCGGTCAGAGCATCGTTAATAATCGACGGGGCATTGAGCCGGACTTCTACAACACAGCTTGGACGATTCAGATCGTTCGCGGATTGCTGCTCTTCGTCCTGGCGATGTTGTTGACGGTGCCGATCGCGCACGCCTACGACAATCCACAGTTGCTGGTCCTTCTGCCGGCGGTCGCCCCCATATTCATCCTGACGGGACTGACATCGCCGGCGCGTTTTCTCCTGCAAAAGCAGCTTCAAGTACGAAAACTGGCTCTATTCGACCTCGGCACTTCGTTGTTTGGAATAGTTGTTCAGATTGGCCTCGCATTATACACTCCAACCATCTGGGCTCTCGTTTTTGGACTTCTGATCGGGACTGCGGTACCCGCCGCAGCGAGTTTTTTCTTGATCGACTGGCGGACGCACCGGCTTCGGTGGGAAAAGGAAGCGGTGAAGGCGATTCTCCATTTCGGAAAATGGATATTTCTTGCGTCCCTTATCTACTTTCTGGCGATGAATTTTGATCGGCTGTACTTCGCCGACACCATTTCTTTTGCTGCGCTCGGTGTCTACGGAATCGCGAGAACATTTGCCGATACCATAATGCAGCTGTTCCAACGAATGGGCAGCCTCCTGATCTTTCCCAAAGTGGCAGCGTCCAATCAGCGAGGCCCCGACCTCCAGCGAGCAATCCGGCCGATGCGATTGGCAGTGCTTTTTCTCGTCGCTGTGGGACTTGCATTAGGCACATCCATCGCGGACGAGTTTATCTTTCTTTTCTACGATGCGCGGTACCATGAGGCGGGGCTGTTTCTGACAATATTGCTCGTCGGAAGCTGGTTCGGTATTCTCGCCACAATGGCAGACGCGATGATGATGGGGGTTGGCAAGCCGTCCGGCGTGGCATTCAGTAATGGCGGAAAACTTGCAGTCATCGCAGTCGCACTCCCATTCGTGTTGCCGCGCTATGGCATGAACGCGGCACTGGCCATTTTCGTCCTTGCCGAAGCCGTCCGCTATGCCGTTCTTGCTTGGCGCAAGCGCGGTGTCGGCCTCAGTTTTCTCAGGCAGGATGTTGCGTTGACTTTCATGTTTGTCCTTCTGATATTTTTGTTTCGGGAGGCGAGCATGCTTGCGGGATTGACAGGCGGGGTGGACGCATGGATCGCTCAGGCGCGCTTCGCACATGAATGATGGCGCGAAGCTTGGGTTAGTTGCGATAGGCCGTAATGAGGGAGAACGGCTCAAGCGTTGCCTCCGGTCGGTCGATCAACGGATGCCGATCGTCTATGTCGACAGCGCGTCAACGGACGACAGTGTGGTGTTCGCCCGCTCAATTGGAGTGCATGTTGTCCAACTGGACCTGACGAAGCCCTTCACCGCGGCGCGGGCGCGCAACGCCGGCTTCGAAGCAATTCTCGGTAACAATCCCACTGTCGAGTTTATTCAGTTTGTTGATGGAGACTGCGAACTCGAGCCTGGCTGGTTGGCGGCTGCGGAAATTTTTTTGAGATCCGAGCCGAATGCCGCCGCAGTGTGCGGCAGGCGGCGTGAGCGCTATCCCGAACGCAGCATCTATAACAAGATGTGCGATGGCGAATGGAATACGCCGATCGGAAAAGCCGACGCGTGCGGCGGCGACGCAATGTTCAGGGCCGAGGTTTTGGTGCAGGCACGAGGATATGATCCCGAGCTCATTGCTGGCGAGGAGCCCGAACTTTGTTTCCGGCTGCGCGAGGCGGGCTGGGGGGTGTGGCGAATTGACCGACCCATGACGATACATGACGCCGACATGCACCGCGCCCGCCAATGGTGGATGCGCGCCGTCAGAAGCGGATTTGGTTATGCGCAGGTCTGGTTGAAGACGAGAGGAGCCAGGATATCGCCGCTCTATGGTCGGCAAGTGGCTAGCGCCCTTGGCTGGACCATCGGCGTCGCGCTGGCGAGTATTGTCTTGTTATTCGCGGTCGGGCCATTCGGCGCCGCTGCTGCTCCCCTGCTCTGGCTAGTCCAGTTAGCGAGGCTTTCCATTCGCGGCGGCATAGCATGGGGTTGGCATACGCTCTTTGGAAAGTTCGCCGAAACGATCGGAATTCTGCGGTTCGCTGCTAGCTGGATCGCTGGCAAAAAACAGGGCGCGATATTCTATAAATGAGCGACATTGCCTATCTGGTCAGCGATTTACACGCACCATCTCACACCTTTGTACGGCGCGAGATCGAGGCGCTTCGCGCCTTGGGCGTGAACGTGACGCCCTATACGATACGCCGCGGGGCATCGACGGCAAGTGCGGCTGAGAACCTTCTTGGCCGGTCGTTGCTCGCCTATTTGACAGCTATCGGTTGGGCATTATTGACTGGACCTCGCCAGTTTATTGCGAGCTGGCTGCTGGCGCTGCGGCACCGCGTGCCGGGGATGAAGTCGCTGATTTGGTCGCAGTTTCATTTCATCGAAGCAATGCTGCTGGCCCGATTGCTCGACCGGGCCGGTGCAAGCCGGCTGCACAATCATTTCGCCAATAGCGGCGCAACCGTGGGATTGATCGCTGCCCGTTATAGCCGGATCCCTTGGAGCGTCACGCTTCACGGTATTTCAGAGACGGACTATCCCGCCGGCCCGCTTCTCGCCGAAAAGCTCAAAGCGGCGTCCTTTGTTGCGTGCGCCAGTTACTTCATGCGAGCCCAGGCGATGCGCATCGTCGATCCGTTGCACTGGGGCAAGATGGCTGTCGTAAGATGCGGGATCGATATGAAGGTGATGCCGCACCCCGAGCCGCATAATGATGGCGCACCGACGAGAATGATCTGCGTTGGCCGGCTGTCCGCTGAAAAGGGTCACTTCGGTTTGCTGGATGCGCTCGCGAATCTCGCATCAGGTGGAGCCGAGTTCCATTTGACCCTGGTCGGGGAGGGGCCGATGGGGCCGGCCATCGAGCGGCGGGCCGCTGAGCTATGCCTTCTCCAGCACATCCGTTTCACTGGCGCCTTGTCCGAGGCTGAGACACTCGCCGAGATAGCGGCAGCTGACATACTTATTCTGCCCAGTTTGATGGAAGGTTTGCCCGTCGTGCTGATCGAAGCGATGGCAATGCGCCGGCCCGTCGTGGCGAGCCGGGTTGCCGGTATACCCGAACTGATCACGGATCGCGCCGAAGGTTTGCTCTTTACGCCTTCGGACTGGGAGGATCTTTCTCGAAAAATCGGCGTGTTGGTCGCAGCGCGAGGCGATTGGCATCTTATGGGTAACGCCGGTCGCATCAAGGTTGAGAATGAGTTTCGGGTCGAGCTTTCCGCAGCGAAGATGGCACGGCTTTTCTCGGGGGAGATAATTTCGTGAGGGTTTTCGACTATTTTGAACGGATACGCATCATAAATCTTCCGTACCGTAAAGACCGCCGCCGCGCCATGGATCGCGAACTCGCGAAGGTCGGATTGTTAGACGACCCGCGCCTGAATTACTTCGACGCGATCAGGCCTGAGGACGCCGGAAGTTTCACTTCAATTGGCGCTCGCGGCGTCTACGCCAGTCAGAAGATTCTCCTGCGCGACGCCGCTGCCGCAGGCGAATCGTTGCTCATCCTGGAAGATGACTGCGTCTTCTCGCCAGATGCTAAAAACCGGACCTTCCATGACGAGTGGGATATATTCTACGGCGGATATCACGCTTCTCTTCCGACTGACCTTGCGCGCAGCGACATCCAGGGTGCCCATATGATGGGCTTCTCGCGACGGGGTGCGAAGTTGATGTCCGATTATCTCGAGCAGTTGCAGTATGAGGGGATCCATCCACCAATAGACGGTGCGTACGTCTGGTTTCGGCGGGCAAATCCCGCAGTGCGCACATTATTCGCGGAGCCACCACTCGCCGGACAGCGGCCGTCGCGTAGCGACATTGCATCGCTTGCCTGGTTCGATCGTCTGCCATTTCTGCGCGGGGCCGCGACCTTGGCGCGAGGATTTCGCCGAGGCGCAAGCCGTAAATAGCGGCTGGTCAAAGCCCAAGAGTCTCCCGGCGCGGCCGAAATAATTTCGGGTCAGCGGCCGTAGCTGTTGTCGTCGGTGTCGACCTCAAACCTTGAACACATCTCCTCAATGAATGTCCCGGGCGCGGGCGGCGCATCGCGTAGACCCTGGAGACGCGAGTGCCACATATGGACCGCGCGGGTCTCTTTCGTCAGCATCGCTCTGACGACATCGGCGGGGTCGTAGAGAGAAAGGGCGTCCTTGTATCGCACAGGATAAAACACATCCGGACTGGAGGCCTGCGCCATGAGTTTGTTTCGCTTAATTGCATAAGTCAGAAGGCCGGCGCTAAAAGTACCCCAAGGATAATCCTCAAGTTCGATCGGTCCCTCCCGCCAACGGCGCCAGAGAAATTTCAGACGGTTCCTGGGACCATACCAAGGCGGCACCATATTGGCGCGGGGTATCGATTGAAGGTCTCTCACAAGCGACGACGCCGCCGGAGCGTAGATCACCGCATTATTGATCCAGCCTTCGTACTCGAGGCCAAAAACATAGCTCGAGTCATCTTCAATCGGCCGCAAAAAGATAAAATCCATATCGACCCAGCAGCCAAGACCTTTCGCGAGGAGCTCGATGCGCCACAAATTTGCGCCAAGAGCAACGGAGCCGCTGTCGCGATATCGCAGTAGTCGTTCCTGAGGCATCACTTCCGATGCATTGCGCAGCGTCGTGCCCGGGGGAACGCCAGTAAGCGATGCCGGATCATAACTCCAAAGCGTGAACTCATGTCCCATCGCCTTTGCGGACGCGAGGCACAGCCGCTCAAGATAGTTCAGTCGTGGCCCGACCCAAAGAGAGTTGAGGGGAAGTAGAGGCATCGAAATCCTTTAGCCGCCGAATTTTGAAAGGGTTGACCGGCCGTTGATCACCAGATCATCCGTCCTGAAAAAAGGCCGGTAATGGCGACATAAGTTTGCCCGCCTGTCAGGTGGAAGGATCGGTGAGATTATAATATTTTCCGTAATCAGGACCGCCGTATCCGTAGCCATAACTATCACCCAGTCCGCCACTATACCGATTGAGAATGGTGCCCAAGCACGGCGTCGGCGACAGCATGGCCAGTACGTCCAAGATATGCCTTCGCGTCGTTTTGCCTGAATCGACGACAAGAATATATCCGTCGAGCTGCGACAAACTGATCATCGCGTCGTCACTTGCGAAGGCGGGGGGGAGGTCGAACAATATCGTAGAGGCTTCACACCGGCCGCGCAGATTCTCGATCATCTGCGTAAACCGGTCACCCGCCAGCAGCTCCGCGGTGTTGCTCGTCCTCCGTACCGACGGAAAAAGTCCCAGGTTCGTCCCTTCGATCCGGTGACCGATTTCGGTCAGATCGATGACGCTGCCTTCGAGGAAACTCTCGACGCCGCGCTCCGGTACAAGTCCGACCTCTTCGGCGAGTGAGGCTCTGCGGATATCGAGATCGACAAGAAATACTGGCTCCTCGACTACGCGAGCGAGCGAGCTGGCCAGGTTCATCGAGAGAAAGGATTTGCCAGCCGCCGGGGTGGCCGAAGTGATACCGACCAGTCGATGGCCATCTTCCTTGAGTTTTTTTGCGAAACTCGTGCGGAGCAGGTTGAACGGGCGCGCGCGCGCGTCGCGGTTGTCGAAACCGACGATACGGTGCTTTTTGACCTCCGAAACCGGCGGGGTGAAGCCTGCCAGATTTGCCAACCTTAGAATGGTCGTGTCACCAGGGGAGGGCGGGTTCGCGTCAGCCATGTATCAACCTTAGAGAGGGGCACGTCAACGCGTGCCTCGGAACGGGAGAAAACGCTTCCAGCCCTTAGGCCTGGTGCGCACAGCTTCGATCACCGGTACGATGCCGAGCGGTGGCGACCCCAAGATAGCTTTCAGCGCCGAGGGATCGCGAATAGGGCGAAGAACAAGCTCGACCGCTAAGGCGAGAAGAAATCCCAGCGCGATGCCGCCGCCAACTCCGAGGGCTCCCAGAATGAGCCGGTTGGGCCAGCTAGGCTGATCGGGAATGACGGGGGGTTCGACAACCGACAAACGCTCGGACATCTGCTCATCTTCCGCCCGGACTCCGGCGCGCGCGCCCATGAGCTGATTTTGAACCTGTTCATACTGGGCATTCACCGCGGTCAGACGTTGCTGCAACTCGCCTAGTTGCTGCTGCACGAGGGGCGCGCGCGCGCGCGCCGAGAGCTGCGAATTGACTTGTGCGGTTTCGCCTGCCTTCGCGCTTCGCAGAGCCGCGATCTGCGAATTGTTGAAGGCGATTTGTTCGTCCAGGGTGTTAACGGGTATTTTCGCGCTATTATCCTTCGCCAGCCGCTTTGCTTCGGCCAGCGCCTGTTTTGCCATGACAACGTCCGGATGCGTTTCTGCATAGATCGATCGAGCTCCAGCCAATCTGGCTTCTGCAGCCGATACGATCGGGTCCCGCTCGTCGCTGGTCTGGGCAAGACTGCGCTGCTGGATGAGCAGCTGATTGTCCCGCTGAAGCGCAGCAATCTGCACATCATAGCTTCCGCCGCCGCCACCCATGATCATCCCACCGCCGGAAAGGACGCTCCCATTGCGCGCGTTGATTTCACTGATTTGCGACTGCAAGGCCGTAATTTGGCTCTCCAAGTCGGCCGATTGGTCGGTCAGGAACTGGACAGTATTCGTTGCTTGCTCCGCGTTCCCTCGTGCATCGAGCTGCAGCACGCGATCCATGAGTTCCTGCGTCACCGCCTGCGTTTGCGCGGGCTGCGAATATTCGAACGCAAGTTCGAATGCGATTGTCCGGTTCTCGGTCCCGCCCGCGGCTGCCGTAGACGTTTCGGAAGGAGTCAGCGTGATGGCTGACCGCATATCGGCAATCACGTCAGAAAGCGGGGCGCGCTTCCGTTCACTCGCATAAAGCCCATGCCGCTCAATGAGCTGAATGAGATCGGGGCGCGCCGTAATCTGCTGGCGGATTGCTGCGATCCGCCGATCGATCAGGTTCCCGGCATCCATTCCAAGCACTTCTTTGGGAAGTTGTGGCGACTCCACCAGCATGATCGCGTTAGAGCGGTAAACGGGAGGAACGAGGAGAATAGCAGCAAGGGCGCCAACGATGCCAATGATCGTGGGTATGATAATGAACCAACGCCGCTGCCACAGTATTACTGGCAATTGCTGAAGAAAATTTCCGCCCGCCGGCTCATCCTCGAGCGACGCTTCAAACATTGCCTCCTCCACTAGCGCTGGTCTCCAAATATGACGGTTAATCCGACCATCAGCGCGAAATTCGCGTCGCGTTTCTCGCGATCGTCGTAAATCTTCGAATAGCTCGGGGTAACGGTTAACGCGACGCGATCACTGAGCCTACGCGTATAGGTCGCGAGCGCACCCACCAATTCGGTGATGCGCGAAAGTGGAAGGCCGCGGCCATCCTGGTTAGTTCGTCCATAGCGTGCTGACAGGGACACACGGTCAACGGCCGACAGCTGCGTGTCAAAGCTCAGCGACGCCGTCGTCACGGTCGATACGCCCCCCAATGCCGTCGGCTGCGCGCTGCGACCGGCGGAGAAACAGAGATTTTGATTGGGTCCGCGGTCGCAGATGCCGACGCTCCCCGCAAAGGATATGGTTTTGCTGCGAAACCCCGCGCCAATATCGGTATCAACATAGGAAATCCCGGCGTCGGCTACGACACTTAGCCGGTCGCTCAGCTTTTGGCTCACTCCGACGCGAGGCGAGACGATAAAACTGTCACCCGTCCGTCGTCCAAGATAATCGACCACGCCAAACTGCGACCCAAGGGTAAGCGAAGTGCGCTCCGAAAGCTTCCGTTCATAACCTAGCTGCGCGGAGGCATTCCGATAATCAAAGCCCACCCCGCCACCGATATAAGTCCCGCCCAGCGCTATGCTTGCGTTTGCCGAGCTAACTTCATCGAGGACGCGAGAGAGTCCGAGGCTGGTGCTGACATTGGTAATGCGAGCGCGCGTGCCCGCGATCGTGGTGTCGATGACGGGAAGCTCTGGCGGTTCGATAGGGCCTGAGCCGGGCGGTGCGCTGGTGTCGAAAATCAAACCGTCCTGAACCGCTGAACGTGCAGTTTGAACGGACGACGAGATGCTGACACTGGTCAACTCGTCAATCATCCGCTGTGTGGAAGCTTCCACGCGTGCTGCAATGTCACTGCCGTATCGATTGGTATATTGCGAGACACGAAGATTTCCTCCGAGCCTCGTGTCGCCCAGCTCGTCCTCGTAGATGATGGACGGCGAAACGCTGAGGGTGACCGAGCCTGCAGTCTCTGCATCGGCGTAAAGATAGGGATTGGTAGCGAGACCGCCCCCGATCGAAACTTCGAGCGTGGCCTCGGGTTCCGACTGAGCAAGCGCAACTTGTGCCTGACAGGCAAAAATTACCGCAACAACGGAAGAAGCGAGCTTCTTCATCAGGAAATCCCCCGCCTCATTAGCGCACGATTACAGTGTCGCCGGTTTCGATGCGCAATATATTGGCGCGCGCCACATCTTTCGCGTCAACTCCCGATTTGAATAACGGGGCAAGACGCACATTCATCGTTGTTAGTTGGTCGTTCGATTTGCGAATGATCACCACATTGTCGAGGTTCGCAAATTCCCCAGGCCCACCTGCCATGCTCAAAGCTTCCAGAACATTGACATAGCGTCCCGGTGAGAATGTCCCCGGCGACTTCACCCGGCCCATAACCGAAAATTGCATCCCGGAAGCAGCGACGACCGAGACCGTGACCTGTGGCACAGCACCGACATATTGGGCGCTCAAGCCGTTCGTGATCAATCCCTCCACTTCAGAAGGCAAAAATCCTTGGACCTTGATCTGACCTACGAGCGGGAAAGCCATTGTCCCGTCAGGAAGGACTTTGACCTTCCGTTGAAGCCGCTCTTCGCCCCAGACATAAATTTCCAGCTCGTCCCCGGCATTGATGCGATAGGTGGAGGCCGTGGACGTCGCCGCAGCGCCGCTGGCTGCCGTTAGCCTGGGTTCGGAAGGCAGTACCTCGGGCGCCTGTGCATGAACGACCGGCAGCCCGGCAATTGCCGCGATGATCCCACCGGAGAGCAAAATTCTAATCATTCGGGAGATACCTCAGTGACCTGTCGACAGTTCAACGATGCTCTTTATAAGGTAGGCCATGGTCTTTGGCTACCACGTTAACCTGCGGATTACCGGCTCATGTTGGGTAGTATGATACGAAATGCGCCCCGTCATGGGACAATATTGGTCGCTTTTTCCTTGACATTTTTCGCTGCGCTGACGGCTTGCGGTCGGTCTGATGCCGCTGCTGCCGAGGAGGCTATGGAGGCGCAATCGCTTCTGGAGCAGCGCCGGCTCGGCGAGGCCCGCATGGCAATCAACGAAGCGATTGCCATGCGCGACGATGAGCCGCAGTTCCACATACTGCGGGGGCGAATTGAAATGGCCGCCGGTTCTTTGCCCGGTGCCTACGACGCATACAGCAATGCGATGTCGCTGGATCCCACGAACATGGAGGCCCTCCAAGCAGTCTCGCAACTAGGCCTCCAGACCGGAAACTTGCGCGAATCTCTCGAGGCGACAGACGCGATACTGTCGCTCAATCCCGCCGAGCCCGAAGCCCTGTTGATACGCGGCCTCCATGCCGTCATCCGCAGTCGGTTCGCCGAGGCGGATGCGTATGCCGATAAAATTCTTTCTCAAGACCCAAATAACGAAGGCGGCGTCATTCTAAAAGCACGTGTCGCCGTTCGAAAAGGTGAACCGGCCAGCGCGCTTCGGGTTCTGGCTAATTACGGCGTTTCAAAAGCCGAAACCGTGGGTGTGGTAATGACAAGGCTCGAGGTGTTCCGGGTGATGCGCGATGCGCCGGGAATGCGGAGCCAGTTCGCGCTCTTGCAGACGCTTGCGCCCGATAATCGGGACGTGCGGCTTGATGAAGCAAATTTCTTGTTCAAGGATGGACGCCCCCAAGATGCCACAAGGTTGATCACGGCGTTGCTCGCCGATCCAAAGCTTCCCGAGCAACAACTTCGAGCCATCTTCGCGGTGGTCCGTGAATATATACCGGACGGACTGGACCGCGAAAGTTTGGCGGCCGTAACAGAGACCGGATCGAAGCCCGTTAAGCTCGCCCTCGCAGAATATCTTGCGGATCGCGGGAAGTTGGCGAGCGCACGCGAGGTGCTGGGGGGCCTTAGCGGGGAAGACCGGCACGCAGTTGAGGCGAGCATCGCGGCGCGGGAAGGCCGCTGGAATGACGCCGGCACGCTGACCCGGCAGATTCTGGGTAAAGACAAGACCCACTGCCTGGCGTCGACGGTTGATGCTGAGGCGAGGCTTCAGAAAAATGATCTTCCCGGTGCGCTCAGGTCAGCGCAAGTCGCTGTGAGCCAATGTCCTACCCAAGAAACGGCATGGGCATTGGCCGCGCGCATCTATGAACGTCGCGACGATTTCGAAAATGCGCGCCGTGTATGGCGTCAGGGTTTAAGAGAAAATTCTCAGAATTCATATATGACTAAAGCCTATGTTGACTGGCTCTTGGAGACCGGGCAGGACCGTGAAGCGCTTGCAACCTCTAGGCGCTTGACCCGTGCAGCGCCTGCACTTCTCAGTGGCTGGAACCTCTACAATGATGTTTGCACTCGATTGAAGCAGCCATGCACTGCCGAGGCGTTAAAAGGTATAGCCAATGCCACCACCCTTTATGGTATTGACCTTCTACCGGGTCAGGCGCCGCCCAATGGTCTGTTCGGCCGGATTGTGACGCGATGATCGGGGAGGGCGCACTTCGCTGCGAGTTTTTGGGAATGATGTTCGATCGATGGTCGGCAGCATCGGTCGGCGCCCGGGTGGCAGATCTCGCTAATGGGCAATCCTTCAGCTATGTCGTCACTCCCAATGTCGACCACATTGTTCAATTGTTCAGATCGCAGGATCCGGCGCATATCGGAAGCTACGAGCGCGCAACGCTTTGCGTTTGCGACAGCCGCATCCTGCAGCGGTTGGCGTCATGGTCTGGTCTGGATCTCCCGCTCGTGCGGGGAAGCGATCTGACCCGAGATTTGCTCGAGGACGTGCTCCTGTCGGGAAAGATCGCTGTTGTAGGAGGTGATGCACAGTTTCATCACGATATCGCTAAGCGCTATCCGAGGTTTGCGTGGCAATTCCACCAGCCGCCTATGGGAGTTCGGCATAATGCCAAAGCGCGCACCGATATAGCCGAGTTTGTCGAAGCCAGCGGCGCCGATGTCATTTTCTTCGTAATTGGGGCTCCACAGAGTGAACTCGTTTGTTCTGAAATACTTGAGCGCGGCCGGGCGCGAGGCGTTGCGCTTTGCGTGGGCGCATCGCTCGCGTTTCTTACAGGTGCAAAAAGGCGAGCCCCGCTCTGGATGCAGGGCGCGAGCCTGGAATGGCTCTTCCGGTTGGCGACCGAACCCCGCCGGCTGTGGCGTCGCTACCTTGTCGACGGCCCCGAAATATTCTTGATCTGGCGTCGCTGGCAACGGGACAGATCTGCTCGCCTCACCGCGGCGTCCGGTTCCAGTCTTTCTGGTTACGAGTGAAGAAGCCGATGTAAATCGGTATCTTCCAGAAAATGTAAAACGGTATGCGCAGAAGGTCCGCAAAGGGCAACATAGCCCTTCCATAGTTCCACCAGCTGATCAAAAGCATTGTGCTGGCGAAAGTGAAAGCGCTTCCGCCGATGATGAGGGGCAGCCAATTGCCCGTCCAGAAGCTTACTGCTGCGACGGCCGCCAACGCGGAGACTGACAGGAGCATAAGAAGTGCCAGGGGCGGCACGAGTAGATGGGCACCTAAGGTCGCCAAGTTTCGAGAGCGCTTTAAAAGGCCCTCGATTATCAGAGGCACACCCTTAACTGCAGCTGTGCGCAGGAACCCGTGCTCCCAACGGCTGCGCTGAGCGCGACTGCTCTCGATCGGCGCCGCGTTACTTGTAACCAAGGCACGATCGTCGAGGTCGATGGGCACGCCTTGTCTGGCGAGCCACAAACCCAGACTAAGGTCTTCGACGGCGTCCCCCGTGGCGAGGGGGAGTCGGGCGAAGAGGGGCCAGCAGAACGCCATGCCGGTTCCAAAAAGCATTGCACCGCCGCCCAACCGCGTAATACCCCGCGCACGTACGAGGTTCTTCACCAGCATCGCGAAATTCGAAACCGCCACAAGCGGCGAAGCTTGATCCGATGTTAGCAAATTGGAAGCCTGCACAGGCAACCCGGATACCAGCGCACGCAACGCTAGCCGCTCCGCGCTGCCGGGAGCGAGCCGGCAGTCGGCGTCGACGATAATGACGACTTCGGGCGGGTCCCGCTCAAGGACCTCACGTCCGAACGCCAAGGCAAAGCCCTTTCCGCGCCGCTCGCGGTCATCGCGTACGGCGACCATCGCCCCGCCTTGCTGGGCAAGCCGCGCGGTATCGTCGTCGCAATTGTCAGCAACGACCAAGATTTCTGCGGTCGGCGCTGCCGCCCGAAGCGCGCCGACGGTGAGCGAGATCCCTGCGCTCTCGTTATGCGCCGGGATCAGAATGGCCACCTTTCTGGGGCGATCGAAGCCCTTCCAAACTTCGTCCGGCAGAGGGCGCAAGCCGAAAGCCAACTCCACCCCCAAGTAGACGAGGGAGAAGGAAAGGGGCAGCATCACGAGCCAGGCGAGAGAAATGATCATTGTGACGCCAACCTTATATGGGACTGGTGAGCCCGTACGAATTTGCGCTGCAGGTGTCTCAATTTGCCACTCAAATCACATCGTCCCTATGCATTCGCCCGTCCGGTGTCTAGGAAGGCTGTGAACATTTGGGGGTACAATTATAATGGCACGCCAATATTTCTCGGCTCGAAGGGTATTGGTTACGGGCGGGGCCGGGTTCGTTGGATCGCATCTCATCGACCGGCTGATTGCAGCGGGTGACGAAGTCCTCTGCGTCGATAATCTGTTCACTGGCGCCAAGGCGAATATAGCCCATCTGTTAGGCCATCCCCGTTTTGAATTTCTCCGCCACGATGTCTGTCTGCCGCTTTTCGTGGAGGTCGACGCGATATTCAATCTGGCGTGTCCGGCATCGCCAATCCACTATCAGCACGATCCTGTGCAGACGACGAAAGTTTCAGTCATCGGCTCGATCAATATGCTCGGGTTAGCAAAACGTATCAAGGTACCCATTCTGCAGGCTTCAACGAGCGAAGTTTATGGTGATCCGACGCAGCATCCGCAGACAGAAAGTTATTGGGGCAACGTCAATCCGATCGGTCTGCGCAGTTGTTACGACGAGGGGAAGCGCTGCGCGGAAACTCTCTTTTTCGATTATCATAGGCAACATGGAATCGATGTGAAGGTCGCGCGCATCTTCAACACTTACGGCCCGAGAATGCATCCGTCGGACGGCCGCGTTGTTTCCAACTTCATCATGCAAGCCTTACGCGGCGAGGACATTACGATCTTCGGCGATGGTTCGCAGACCCGCAGCTTCTGCTATGTCGATGACCTCGTCGAAGGTCTCTTGCGCCTGATGCGTTCTCGAGATGGGTTCACGGGTCCGGTGAACATCGGAAATCCTGTAGAGTTTACCATTAGAGAACTTGCCGAACTCGTGATCGACATGACCGGCGCCCGGTCGAAGCTGGTGCAGCTTCCGTTGCCCTCGGACGACCCGACCCAGCGTAAACCCGACATTTCCCTTGCACGTGCCGAGCTGGATTGGGAGCCTTCGATTGCGCTTCGCGAAGGCTTGGTGAAGACTATCGATTATTTTCGGCAGCTAGCGAATTAACGGTCGCGCGGCCAGCAGGCCGGTAATAAATCCGCGGTACTGGTCTGCTACGTTAGACCAGGAAAAGCGTTCGATGCCGTCAGGGTGCCCCGCCCGAACTGGTCCGCGAGCAAGGGCGGCCTGGAGGGTGCTCACAAGCGCGGCTTGATTTTCGGTATCACAGAGGAATTCGGCGTTCGGCCCGAGAATCCAGCGCAGCCGATCACTGTCGTGCCCGATCACTGGAAGCCCGCTTGCCCAAGCCTCGATGAAGACGTTTCCGAAGGATTCGAGCAGCGACATGTGCAGAAACGCGTCCGCCGAGCGATAGAGCATCGGCATTTCCGATGCGGCCAGACTAACCCGCTTGAAGCGGCCCGGAAGCAACGTATCCGCAAGGGCTTGGCCCTCGTCGCGAAGCGGGCCGTCGCCTGCAACGACCAGAAAGGCGTCTTCGAGGTTGGCGACCGCGCGAATGGCATCCATAACGCGCTTCGTCGCGATGAAGGCGCTAACCATCAGGATTATCGGGCGATCCGCCGGAAGGCCGAAACGGGCACGATCGGGTGGACCTGGTTGAAAGCGCGCAAGGTCGACGCCATTCGGGATTAGCGCGCATTTCCATCGTTGCTCGTTGCGTGCCAAATAATCGGGATTGGTGCATATGAGACCATCACACGCAAAACTTCGATACTCGGAATTGGAGGCGAAGGCCGGCCAGTCGCCATTCTGGGTAACAAAAATTTGCAGAGGTTTCGCGGCGGAGGGGCGCCTTAGCGCCCAGTGGGTAAAGGGAAAGGAGCATGTTATGACCGCATCAAAGGCCGAAGGCTGATAAGCTGCGAGCAATCCGGGTGAAAAGCTGGCATCTTCCCAGGCTGTCTCGCTGCGGAACGGCGGGAAATGAGGAAAACGTTCAAATCGTTCGCGTCGGACTGCGGGGACATGCCGAAAATTGTATGCAACGTCGCCGCGGCTTTCTCCCGAGCCCATCACCGTGATGTCTTCCCCGCTGCGTGCGAGAGCATCGGCCACCGAAAGCAAGGCGACTTCGGCACCGCGATCGTACCGATGGAAGCCGGGTAACGCGAATAATAGTCTCATCTATTCAAACTCCCGTTGGCCCTGCCGCATGGGCGCTGAGACGCTCGCGTGCATAAGTCTGGTGCGGCCTGTCTCGTCGCAGCCGGCGGTAACCGATACTGGTTTGGGATCATGGCCCTCGCCGCGAACGACCGGGCAGGAGAGGGCTACCGCCTCCCTCATCCATCTACCCTCGCCGGATCCCCACGATGTGGGGCGCCCCTCTCCGCTATTTTTTTGCGGCGCCGCCTTTAGCGGCCGCCGGCGCAAAGCCAGGCTGATACTGAATTTCTGCACCGGCACGGCTTTGTTTCAGCCGCTGCTGCATCGTTTCACTCAGCTGCTTGTTGCGAAGAGCCTGAACTGCGAGAGGGCGCGCATTTGCCGCAGGTACGGGCTCTGCCCGCTCGCCGGTCACCACGCCTACTGTTACGACACCATTCTCCGGAACTACAAATGGTTCGCCAGCGGGCAGCGCGCGAATCTGTTGCAGTCGTTGTTGGCCGAGCGCTGCGGAATCGACCTGCGTCGCATCGCGGCGAAACTCGATCCCCATCTGTTTGAGGCGAGCCGCCACTGCCTCCATGGAATGATCGTTCTCGAGCGCCTTGAGCTGGTCGACATTTTTCGGCAGCGCGAATTGGATACGATCAACTGCCAATATTTTGCGCTCGCCGAACATCACGGGATTGTCGGCAATGAACTTGTCGATTTCCTGCTCGCCGGGCACTTTCAAGGCGCGCTCGGCGCGCTGACTCATGAGCTGGACGAGCAGCGCATCACGCAGCTGGCGTTCGCGCAGAAGATAATCGGGGGTTTTGTCGATTTCATCGTCCCGCGCGGCTTGGGCGAGCAGGCGCCGTTCAACAATTCTTTGAAGTGCGGCCTGTTGGACGACCTTTTTATCTATACCATCGGGGATGGGTGTGCTGCCAAGTTCGGCATTGATTTCCTGGAGAGTGATTTCTTCTCCATTGACAACGGCCGCGACTTGGCCGGTCGCTTCCTTGTCGCAGGCTGCAAGCGAGAGCGCAACCAGTGCGAAGGTGAAGCTGATTGTCCGGTTCATTGCCTTATCCTCTTGAATCTGGTCCCAACAGCAATCGCTGCATCCGTAAGTTCGAACTTTCGATAAATTTGCTCGCGAAATCAGCCAACAGTGGCTGAGCCTCTGCCTGGTCGATACCCAAGGCGGAGACCCGCATCATCATGCCATCGGGAATTTCGCCCGCCAGGTTCGCGCGCATGACCGCGGCCCGTTGCTCGATCCATCTGCGCGGATAAGCCGTACCAAGCCGAGTAAAATAGGCTACCTGCTCGACGCGACCTGGAGCGGTTGCGGTGAACATATTGGCGGGAACGGTTTGACCGCTCGCCCTGAACGCGATTTCACGAGTGGTGCTGAGTTCAAATCCCCCGACAGGATAGCAAACCTCCGGGCGGTGGACCTGAAGAACCCCATCTTGAGCATTGTTATAGGCCAGAAGCAACATGACGGAGGGAAGATTTGGTGCCGCGTACACGCGTGTTACGAGGTTATCGTAGAGGCGATCACGGAGTGTATCGGGCGGCGGAAGAACGACTCCGCTTTGTGAAACGGTGTTCCAGTCCCCAAACTCGGGAGGAACCCAGCTCTCAAAATCCTTCTCGGGGACCACCGGATGGGCGATCGCCGGCTGGCGCATGAATGCAAATCCGGAGGCGCCGGCAAGAACCGCGCCCAAGAGCATGTTACGCCGCGACAGTTCGGATGTGCTTGGTCGATAACCTTCAGCCATTTGCCGACGCCTTTTCTGACTCGCCGACATAACGATCCCAGATGGGTTTCAGCAAAAGGTCGAGCGCGAAGATGGAGATCAGAGCGATCCCGAACATCAAGATTCCGGCAAAATTGTGCAGGAAGCCTTGGGCGGCGGCCTCCCCGGCGTGGTAGGTGAGCAGGATCAGGATCAGGACGCGAAAGAAATTTGCGACCAAGGCGACGGGGATGATGAACAGGACAAGAAGCAAGGCATATTGCCAGCGCGCTTGGTGACGCATGTATATGTAGAAAAGCGATATGGCCGAAAGCGAGATAATCGAGTTGATACCGGAACAGGCTGCCGCGACGAGCAGTTCATATTGACCGATATAAATTCTCACTCCTTCGCCCCCGATAGGGTAGCCAAGCAAGCTTAGGAACCAGATCGCAGCCTCTGAAAGCCACATCTTCATGGGGACCGTCACAACCGCTACCAACGTATCCGGCGGCGGGAATATGAAGGCGAGATAAAATAGCGGAAACCAGAGACGCTTCATCACCTCGAGGCCAACGAGACTGTAGAGCACCACCAACAAGGTGAAATACATCAAATAGCCTTCGATCTCGACGATCTGGGTAATCCGCGCAAAAATCTGTAGCGGTATGAGGATGGCTAGGAGGCCCCACACGGGTAGCGACGGCGCGGGATTTGCAAGTCCCTCCGTCTCCTTCCATTGGCGGTAAAGCAGCCAAAGTCCTGTCACGAGAACGATCGGCCCGTGCGCACCCTCTTCGCCGGTCCAGGATTGGCGCACCACAAACATCATCGTGGGAATGCAGAACAGGGCCGCGCCGAGCGCAAGCATTATCGATCCGAGCGGAATCACGCGCGACGCGGGACCCGGAAGGCCTGACGTGATTTTGGAATCGGCGGCAGTGGCCATTAATTACTCGATGATAGAAGAATTAAAGACGGGATATACGAAACTAGTCCTTATGCCAATGTCACTCGTGCTACATACCGTGTCAGGGCGGGACAAAGTTGTGGGCCTGTTGAGTGAATGGGCACGATTTGGCATAGCAGCGTTTTTTGAGAGCTAGGGATAGCCCCGTACACATGGACCATGCAGAAGGGAAAAAGCGGCCGAGCCGACGCCAGGCTCTGCGCGCCCTGACCGCTTTGGCCGCGGTGGTCGGACTTGCCGCCGCATCTTGGTGGGCTCTTTCCGCCGGGTCCGGCCAGCGCGCAATGTCTTCTGCAGACATTCGCAAGCGCGTTGAGGCTGCTAGGGCAAAGCCGCCCGCGGTGCCCACCCAAGAATATATGCCGCTTACGCCTGACGATGCGCTTGCCGAAAATGCGGCGCTGCCTTTCTCGACGGCGCCCGTCGAGGTCGCGCCGCCGCTCGTGGTACCCCTCACGGCCTCCGCCTTCGTCGGTCGCCGTTCGGCGATGGACTGCCTGACGGCAGCGATCTATTACGAAGCAGCACAAGAGTCCGAGACAGGAAAGCGCGGAGTCGCTCAGGTGATTTTGAACCGGGCCCGCCATCCTGCATTTCCGAGCAGCATTTGCGGCGTCGTTTATCAAGGCTCCGAGCGTCGAACGGGTTGCCAATTCACATTCACCTGCGATGGAAGCCTAGCGCGAAAGCCGTCGCGCTCCGGGTGGGACGCCGCAAGGCGCGTTGCCCTCGCAGCACTGTCTGGATATGTCGAACGAAGTGTAGGAATGGCTACCCATTACCACGCGGATTACGTCGTTCCCTACTGGGCGCCATCGCTCGCAAAAATTGCGCAGGTTGATCACCATATTTTTTATCGGTGGACCGGCGGATGGGGGCGGCGTGCCGCGTTCAATCAATCGGTTAGCCAGGAACAATTGCTGGACGACCAACCGCAGATCGTGGGCATCAGCGATTTTGAGATCAGCGTTGCAGCACCTGAACCTCTTATAGGCGCGCCGCCTTCCAAATCGCGCATCATCGCGGACGAAGCGGCTGGCGCACTGGCCGATGGCGACAGACCAGCGCTTCCCGTGGGTGATGGCCCGCCCTCGATCAAGGCCGACGCGACGCCGGCGAAGCCGACCGCAGACGCTGCTAAGGGTAGTCTAAGGCTGGACTGATCAGATTGCGCCTTCGCGAGGACCTTTTGCCAGTCCTGCCCAAACGGGTCGCGGCCCCTTATATTTCCAGGCTCGCTGTACCGACAGACCAGGATTTCCTCGCCGCCCTTATCGCTGAGGCCGCACCCTATTTCGCCCGAGCGGGCCCAGATCAACTGGGTGTAATGAGAAACGTCCTGGGGTCGTCCAGTCTGGCTATTCGCTGGAAACACGCCCGGAATAAAATCCTTCTTCTCGGAAATCCAGCGATCGACCATGGCTTCCGGCCGAAAAGCTCCCGGCGTACCGCCCCATATGTTTTCGCCCTCAAGCGGGCGACCGGGAATGTTCGGCGAGTGCTCGAACTTTCCCGTCTCCGAGAGGTGATCCGCCCAAGCTTGCGCTCGCTGCGCCAAGTCTGAGTTCCAGCGAAGTGCTGGAACGCCTGCGCTGGCGCGCTCGCGATTATGACTGTCGAGAAGACGATCGTTGAGCCCTCCCAGCCTAGGCTGGGCGCCAGTCAGCAGCGTCATCGATACAGCAAGGAAAGCGAGTTTCCCCGCCATATTGTTGAGCCGTGGCATACCGTTTCCCCAAGATGCTGGGGATTGGTAACTTCGGAAGCTCTAAAACCGAGTGGCGCAACACGGTTAATGGCACATTAGGATATCGTGGTGGACACCTGTCTCCGGGGCACATCGGCCGTGGATCGAACGATCTGCACCTCATCGCCAACTGCCGCAGCGGCAAAAAGTAGGCGGGCGAATTCGACCGGCAGACCGACGCAGCCGTGCGTGGCGCGGCGCCTTGACATCGGGCTTCCGTGCAAAGCGACCCCGGTGTGGGTTATGAACATGGAGTAGGGCATCGGCGCATCATAGGCACGCGAATGATAGTCGCGGCTTTTCGTGAGGATGACGAAGCGCCCGGTAGGGGATGACATGCTTTCGGCGCCATAAACGACGACTGCCGTGCCGATCTCATGGCCGCCGCGAAATACGGAAATCAGCTGGGTCCTAAGATCAATCCAGATGGTCACCTTGCCCTCCGGAACGCCGTTTTCATCCCATTTGAAATCACCATGCCGCATGGGACCGACAGTCGTCAGCAACGACTTCGCTCCTTGGGGAAGCAGGCCGCCTCGTATGGCCGTCTCCAGCTCTGCGGAAGAGAGAGACTCCCTGCCAGCTTTGCGCAAAGGTGAAGGAAATGGTGGCGATCCCTCGGCCGCAACTGGCGAGCGAGCAGCCGGCGCGGCATCCAGAATGTCGCTACCTACGAACGCACCCAGGATTGCAGCAGGGACGATTAGAAGCGCGACAATCAGGCTGGTTCGCATAGCGGGTTGCTCGAAGATCCTGCGGGGAGAGGCCGTCTCCGCCGCCGGAGAACGGCACCACACAATCCGAACCCGATCAACATCAGGGCCCATGTTCCGGGCTCGGGAACTGCAGCTACTGGCGGCGTCACGCCGGGATCCGTCGGCCCGCCAGGTGGGGGACTCCCCGGATTGGGGCCGCCGGGGGTTGATGCCGGTCCGGAAGGAACGACCGTGCTGATGCCGCCGGGAAAGCCCGAGGATGATCCGCCGCCGATCTCACCAAGCGCTGGAATGCCAGAGGCTACGGGTTCTCCAAGCGCGAGTGGTCCAGGCGGGCCGTCGACCAACTCCTTGATCGAGTCTTCGGGCGGCGTATCGAAAATTTTGCCAAGCGCGCGTTGCTCGGGATCGCCCCCACCGTTGATGCGGCGGCCAAAGAGCCGATCCGCGAGCGGCTCGTCCCTACTTTTTTTGCCTTTCAGCAGGTCGGTTTCATCTCGCTCGCCGGGGGAACGGCCAACAAAGCGGTCCAAAACATCCGTCGTCTGGGCGAGCAGCTTTCCGCCGTCGCCGCTAAACGCGGGTATTGTGATCGACATGATCGCAAGGAGGAGTAACGCGATCGCCATCGCCCCCACACGCAGTCTCGAGCCCAGAAAGGTTTTTATCTCCGCCATGTCAGCTGATTACCCGATATATAACAATCAGTGAAGATTTTTGTTTCGAACTGACGCTTAATGAGTCCCGATTGGACACAGCGCGGACGAGCTGCAGGAAGGCGTTCGTCCTGCGACGGGCGTCAATTGGCAAAACGGCGGACATGCGGAGTGCTGATCTAGCAGGATAGCCGAGAATGAGGCTGGCACTGAGCAGTTTGAAATCGGCGGCGAAAACTCTGCCGCGCTTCGTCCTCTCGCGTAGATGAGTATGCAATCGAAGCGTAGGGGATATACTCAGGCAATCTGCCAATGTTACGATATGTTAAATGTCGTTGATCAATTTTGCCCGGGCGAGCTGGATCGATGTCGCGAAGGTGTTGCGCGCTGATTCGATTCGCCTGTCAGGGAGCCGCGGCGCGCAAGATGATCGCAGCGGCGGTCCCGGGTAAGGTTTTTTTAACCGTAAGGTCCGACTAAGCGTACATGGTTATTTCGGCATATTTGGATGCGCCAACGGCAGGCCGCAAACGGCGAACTGTACGGCGGAAGCTTCATCTGAGTGCACCAGGCGCTCACTCCGCGGGCGCAGACATCCACGTGCTGATTCATAATATCTCCCTAAGCGGCATGCTCATCGAGTGCGATTCGCCGCTGGCTGTTGACGATCAGATCGAAATCGAGCTTCCGCATGCCGGATCTGTTTCGACGATGATCGTGTGGGCGAGCGGCAATATGTTTGGCTGCCAGTTCGCGGCGCCGATCTCGTCCGCTGCTCTTAGTGCAGCTCAGTTGCGGAGCGAGGTGGTGGAGAATGTCACCGAACCAGCTTTGGCCAGCCCCGGTGCGACCGCACTGCATTCTTCCGACGTGCGTTTCGGAGCAAACCTGAAGCGGCTGCGTATCGCAAAAGGTCTGAGCCAGGCGCGGGTAGGGGCCGAGTTGGGTGTAAGCGGGCCCTCGATTTCAGGATGGGAATCCGGGCGAGCAAGACCGAAGAACGATCGCCTGACAGCTCTTGCCGCACTGTTAGAGGTCCCCGTAGCGCAGCTGCTCGTGGATCTCGCGGCGGATCCCGCTGAGGTGCTGATAAGCCAAGGTCGAGAGAAGATCGCGCGAGCGACAGGGGCCAGCCCTGGAAAGATTCGGATATTCATCGAGATCGATTGATGGCGCGGATCGCCTGCGTTCGGCTGCTGCTCGCCTTTCTTGAAACTCACATGGAAAATTTCGTGAGGTCCAGCTTTGTGCTCTGTATCTGGCCCGATTAAACAAGCCACTGCCGCGTTGGTACATTCTGAAGCACAGGCTTACCGGGCGCTGTTATATCGAAGATGTCGTTACGGGCGAATGCGCCCGTCATCGTTGGATCGCGCTGGCGCCGCCTCAGTTGGCGGAATATGATGATCCATGACCCGGCGAGACAGGCGTTGACCCAATTTCACCATAGGTTTTTCGACCAGGAAGTAAGATTCAATTCCAGCGGGGATGAACGCGAGACCAAGGGCAGCGTTTCCATATTCGTACAGAGCGTTGGCGCCTATTAAAGCTCCGCCCCCTTCCCGGGGCGCCCTCCTTCCGTCGGTCGAGGCCTTCCTGTTGTGTTGGAACGGGCGCGCGCGATAGAAGGGCAAATTGGAAGGCAGCGGCAACACGCCGGCACGGCGCTTAAGGCGCTAGACATGCCTCCAAAACGGGGTAGCGTCATTCAGATGCAATCGACCAACATTGTTGCACCTTTGAAGCACCTGCCACTGCTGGACGGATGGAGAGCGCTAAGCATCACCCTCGTGCTGGTCGGACACCTTCTTCCGGTCGGCCCGAAAGGATGGGCGTTAAACGCTCCAACGGCAGCGACGGGTATGGTGATGTTTTTTACATTATCAGGCTTCCTGATAACACGCTTCCTGATCGAGGACGGCAATATAAAGCGGTTTCTTGTGCGCAGGCTGCTGCGCATTGTTCCGTTGGGTTGGCTCGGCATGCTTCTGGCGTTTGCTGTCGCACGCGACGCAAGCCTCGGGCAAATCGCCGCAAATCTCCTGTTTTACGCAAATTTGCCTCCGTTCTTTCTAGTCGGTCCTGGCAGCCATTTTTGGAGCCTCTGTCTGGAGGTGCAGTTTTATCTGTCGATCGCTCTGCTAGTTGCCATCGGCGGCGCGCGCGCCTTATCCACTATGCCGCTTGCCTGCGTCGCAATCACCTGCGCGCGCATATATTGGTATGAACCTATGTCGATCGTGACTTGGTTTCGCGCCGATGAAATACTTGCCGGGGCTACGCTTGCGCTTGTTTATGAGGGCTGGCTTGGCGATCGTGCCCGAAAATTCGTCGCCAGTTTCAACCCATTTCTCCTGTTGCCGCTCCTTTTCGCGAGCGCCGACCTGCGTACGGGCTTTCTCCCGTTCCTGAGGCCCTATATTTCCGCCCTAATGATAGGGGCGTCCCTATACAACGCGCGACCGTGGCTCCTGCAAATTTGTCGATCGCGCGCAGTTATTTATACGGCCCAGACCTCTTACGCGCTTTACGTGTTTCACGGGATATTCGCGAATACATGGCTCGGCGCGGGGGATGTGCTTGCTAAGTATCTCAAGCGACCATTGCTTCTCGCTGTCACATTGTTATGCGCTCATATCTCGACATTCCGCTACGAGAAATACTGGAATATGCTCGCGCGTCGACTAACCAATCAGGATCGAGCTGACACTACGGCAGTTAAACGGCCGCTCTAATTGGGGACAATGTGTCGCCAGGCTGTTTTGGTTAGTTGCGACGCCTTGTATACCTCAGGTGAGGGGGGCATTCCGATTGCTAAGCTCCAGCGCACCTGTCCAAGTTTCGAGATCAATCAGGAAAAGACTGCAAGACGCGCCACATCATCCAGAGAATTAAGACGGGCACTGAGGCAACGATAATTATCTTGAGCCAAGCAGTGGCACCGTTTTCGGTGTCTGTCAGTGGCAGAATGGTCTCGTGTCTTGCCTTTCTGTAGAGCAGAGCAAGCGAAAGTCCGACCACGAGGCTGATTGCGAACGGATACATCGTATAGTTGTCCTGCCGCATTGAATTTCAGGATTGCGGGTTCGAGAGTAAATAATGGTTGTAGAACTCATTCAAACCCCGAGATTGAGGATTAGTGATCGATCTGAATTCTGACGCGATTTTCACTAACGCGCGCAGTGGTGGCAATGGCTTCCCGGGCGCTTGCGATCTGTGCTTGCAAGCTACTGACCTCATGCTGACCGAGCAACTCGGCCAGACTGACATCGAGGATCGTTGCCAGCTCTTGCGTACGTGGGGGTTTAGGCCGCGTCCGGTTCAGTTCCCAACCGCACACCGCAGCATCACTTACGGCCATCATCCTCGCGAGATCTCTCTGGGACATGGACTTCGCCAAGCGGAGGCGCTGAACCCGCAAGCCGAAACTCTCTTTGTGGCGCGCTGTGCCAGCAATCTCGGGCGTTAGTGCAACCGCGCCCTGAAGGCGTGCCGCCCCCAGCGAAATGCGGGATATCGGGACCGCGAAATCCAGCCCTGCCAAGCGACCGCTCACCCACGCGACGTGGGCCCGCACAGCGCCGCTGTGTGGAAGTTTGACGTCAATCGGAAGCCCTAAATCGAGCGGCACATCTCCCTCCAAGACGAGGCTCCACTCAGAAATATTATGTACGGTGATTTCCGTCTCGCCGTCTTTTGCTCTTCCAACTGGGAAACGCATCCGAGTCTCGCAGGACCCGCCAGGAACTTTTTCGATATAAGCGGTGGCAGTCATGATCCCCAATCCAAAGTGCGATCAGCCCGTCGATCTCGACCCGTTGGACACCCTGCGCGACGCTCTCGTCCACGATGCCCACGTTCGAAAAACGTTAGAGGTGCTGCGTGAATGTTACCGCGTCGCGTGCTCCCGACAACACCGCCGCGCCTCTTGCATTCACAGTAGCAGATGTTTGAAGCATCGCGAAAGCGTGGGACGCCGTGGCAATCGTCTCGCATGCGAGTAAAATGTTCCAGTATGGGACAGTCGTGGCGGTGGCCGCGCGTAAGCTCCTTGTGTCAATTCTAACATAATGTAACGGCCTGTAACATCTGATCGCTTTGGTTTGATCGGTCATCAGGCCGAGGTTCAGGTGACGCGAAATAGGGGAATAAATTATGCGTGGTCTACTTGCTGCCATTGCCGCCGTTGCACTGCTTCCGTCCGGCGCCAACGCTGCTGAATTCGTGAACGGGAGCTTTGAAGCCGGCGCTCCCGCAGGTTCCTTCACCACCGTCGCCGGTGGAAATAATTCCTCGGTTAACGGATGGTCCGTGACCGGTAATAGCGTTGATTACATTGGCAGCTATTGGAGCGCCCAAGACGGCTCACGGAGCGTTGATCTGAACGGGAATGCGCAGGGCGGCATCCAGCAAACTTTCGATACGCTCGCCGGTATCCAATATAATGTGACATTCTGGCTGGCTGGAAACCCCGACGGTGCACCAATCACGAAAAATGTCCTCGTCAGTGCTACCGGGGCAACCGATGGCCTGTTCAGCTTTGACTCCACGGGAGCCAGCAAGGTCAACATGGGTTGGTCGAAATATACGTACAATTTTTTGGCCACTGGGACTTCGACCACCCTGTCTTTCGCCTCGCAGAATGCGGGCGCATATGGTGCCGCTTTGGATAATGTTTCGGTTAACGCTGTACCGGAACCCGCGACTTGGGCTCTGATGCTGATCGGATTCGCGGCCGTTGGTTTTGGAATGCGCCGTCGTTCGCCGGTCGCGCCCGGCGTCCGCTACGCCTGATTTTGGTTTGACAGAAAGAAAGGCCGCCGATCTGTAGATCGGCGGCCTTTCTTTTGTTCAAAGCCCCCGAAACTGTTTCTATCGACCGCTCAGCTCAGTGAACGGATCTCTATGCGAGAGCCACCAAAAGACGATGCAGCGGCTCGATTTTAGAATCAACTCGCGCAGTGGGGTTCTTTCACCATCCTATGCTGGCGTGAGGCAAGGGAGCCGCACGCAAAGCCGGGATCGCGCAGCGCGCAAAATCTCGCTGTGAGTGCCAAAGTAGCCGGCATGGGCGTAGGCGGCACGGAGCCCGCCGAACCTCCTGCGGTAGAGGTTTTTCGCGGGAATTTCGGGCGCCGCGTCAATAAGTCGGACAGAAAGATAACCATGCTTGGCTAAGAGCCGCTTCAAATGAGCAATAAGGTCCGCGTCTGTTATTGGCGACCCGTCGTGGTTTTGGCGGATTGAAGGCTTGGGCGGTTTACATGAAATGCCGTGCTCTTCGCGAAATGCCGCTGCCGCCCTTCGCCGCTCGGCTGATGTCATTTTAAATCCAGCTAGTTCGAACGCCTTCGCGAGCGAGCCGAACCTTCTGACAAAATATTTTCTGTTCGGAGCCTGGCCATCCGCTTGAATCGCGTGACCACTAAGATACCCCTTCTCCAGATGAATTCGGCGCAGATCATTGAGGAGGTCGTCATCGGAGTAGGGCTGGCCGGCAGGATTCTTTTTGATCCTTGAGGGCATCTCATATCCAACCGAGCGAAACGCCGCCGCGAGGCTTCCATATCTCGTGTCGATCGCCTCGGGAGACGGCAAGTAGCTACATCTCTTAATCAAACGGCCGGATAAATGGCCTTCCTCTCTCAAAAGCCGCGCCAGTCCATCCCTAATTTCATTCTCCGAATACACTTTGCGCGTGATGGCTGCGAGACGCTCCTGAGCCGCCTGAAAAAGATCGGTAGGCACGATTTGCGTCATAACTTGTGCCGTCACCCAGTTGGCGGGCGAGGTGAATGCTGGCCGTCCCAGATTGTTGCGACGTTTCCCGAAGACGTACCGGCCGGAATATAGATGCTGAGCGAGTGTTCGCCGGACCGCGCTCGTAGTCCAAGCCCTGCCATTGGCTTGTTTATAACGCCGCTCGTTAAGCCAGGATTCGATTTGACCCAAGCGCAATTCCTCGGTCACAAACAGGTGGAAAATGCGCCGGACTAGCGAAATTTCACAGGGTGGGCCGCGGACCCAAACCACTTTGTCGGTGATCAGCGCCTTCCGCTGGCCGCGGAGCAGAACCATTCGGGGGCTGCCCCCCTCGTCAACGACCTGACGGCGCATTCCCAAGGGCGGGTCGCCGCCTTGCTTGAAACCCAAGCTCGCTTGATATCGTTGCGCCCGCGAGATTTTGACGGACAGCTCTCGACTAAATTCGGCTGCCATGACGCGCTTCATATGCTTCATCATAGACGATAGCGCGTCGCCATCATTGTCGAACGGCTCTGTGCAATAGTGGACTTGGACGCCAGCAGCACGGCACATATATTCGTAGTGCGCAGACTGGTCGGTGTCCTGAAATCTGCCCCATCGGCTGACGTCGAGAACCAAAATGGCGCGAAAATTGGCTTCGCCGGAAAGGACGTCGGCAAAAAGTTGTTTGAGCGCCGGTCGTCCTGCGAGCGTTAGGCCACTTCGTCCCGCGTCAACATACGTTTCAACGATTTCGAATCCGCGAGTGTTCGCGAAGGTAGCGATTGCTGCGCGCTGGCTGTCAGGCGAATAGCGCTGATGCTCCGTCGACATCCGGATGTATTGCGCGGCGGGGATCGCTTCTGCCAGTCGACCTCGACGAAAACGTTCTTGCGACACACCGTCTCCAACGCACAAACGCAGTTAGCCAGTCTGAGCGATCTTTTCTGACAAATCGATGACAGGTCGCCAAACTAATTACGGGCACTGCGCTTAAGAGCGGAGCCGGGGAAGATGCGAGCTCGGCCTCATCGTACACCACTCTAGAAGGACTTGACCGGGTGTTGATCGACAGCAGGGGGGGGGCGTGGCTCGGTTTTACAAAAATGGACTTGCTTCCATGGCTTGGAGTCGCTGGTCCACTTGTGATTCTGTTGACGATAAGTCATAAGATTTGGCGAGCATTCTTGAGAGAAGAAGACTCGAACCACCCCCAAAAAATCGTTGCAGGCCACCCTTCGGGCCATCATTCTATCCAAAATGGATAAAGAAAAAATATATCAAAATCATAGGCTTAGGTATTGATTCCGGCCAGGGGCACCATCGCATGACCGGCCGGAAGAAACCGCCGGTCACGCTCTTCCTGTTTGTTTGTTGAGGGGTTACGCGTTCACGCGCGTATCTCCTTGGGTGGAGCAGGATAGGCGGATGGACGACGAACTTCGGATATTGAATGCGGCGGCGATGCCGGCGGCACTCGATGCGCTGGACGCGCGCGTCCTCGATGCGCTCGCGGACCGCCGCCGCGAGGCCGTCGGTTTGCGCCGGACGATGGTGATCGCGGCGCTCGTGTCGCTGGGCGGCGGCGTCATCGCGGGCAGCGCGTTCGTTCCCGATGCCGTGGCGGCGAACCCGCTCATGCCGCTTGTCCCCGACAGCCCGTTGGCGGCATCGACGCGGCTGGATGGCCGCTGATGGCGCTGCGCCGGATCTGGATCATCGGCCTTATCGCGTTTGTGGCGGCGCTGGCCGGCGTGTTCGTCGGGCGACTGCTCGTCGATCCGCCGCGGGCCAGCGAGACCGAGTTGCACGCGCTGCTGCACCGCGAGGCCAGGCTGTCGGCCGAGCAGAAAGCCCGGTTGCGACCGATCGAAGCACGGTTCGCGGCGCGGCGCGAGGCGCTCGAGCTCGAAATGCGCGCGGCGAATATCCGGCTGGCGCAGGCGATCGAGGCCGAACATGGCTACGGCCCGCGCGTTACCGCGGCGATCGACGAGACGCACGATATCATGGGAGCGCTCCAGAAGGAGACGCTCCAGCACCTGTTCGCAATGCGCGCCGTGCTCGACGCGGATCAGGCCGCGATGTTCGACAAGACCGTGGTCAAGGCCCTGACCGCCGATGCGAGGTGAGCTTCGACCTTTCGCAATGTAGCGACCGCGAACTCGCCGCGCTCGCGCGGACCGGGCGCGAGGATGTCTATCGCGAGCTGCTGGTGCGTTACAAGACGCCGGTCTTTCGCCTCATCCGCCATCATGTCGGCGATGCCGACGAAGCGATGGACCTGTCGCAGGAGACCTTCGTTGCCGCCTTCGCCGCGATCGAGCGTTACGATGGCGACCGGCCCTTCCGGATCTGGATTTCGCGCATCGCGCTTAACAAATGCCGCGACTGGGCGCGGCGGCGCGCGGTGCGGTCCTTTTTCATACGCGCGCTGCCGCTCGAAAATGCGCATGACGTCGCGATCGAGGCGCCGGCCCCCGATGTCGAAGCCGGCGACCGCGCCGAACTCGCGCGGGTGCGAAAGGCGATGGCCGGATTGCCGCACAATTTGCGCGAGATACTCGTCCTTCGCGGCGTCGAGGACCTCAGCCAGTCGGAAACCGCGGATTTGTTGAAGGTCAGCGAAAAGACCGTAGAAACGCGCCTCTATCGCGCCCGCTTGAAACTGCGGATGCTGCTCGGCGAAAATTGAGATGAGGGACGGGCTGTCGCTTCGCGTATGTCCCTAGAGACAGATAGAGGCGGCCGGGATTTTTATGCAGATTGACAGGCGTGGGTTCGTGAACGGGGCACTGGGCGGAGGCGCGCTGGCCGCGTTGGCTTCGTGGTATCCGGCGTGGGCGCAACCGGTCTCGTCCGGCATCGCGTCGACGCTGCCGACCGTTTCGGGGAACGACATCACGCTGCGTATCGCGCGGCAGACGATGCGCGTCGACGGCAAGGTCAGCCGCGCGATCGGGATCAACGGCACCGTTCCGGGACCGCTCGTCCGGCTGAAGGAAGGGCAGACGGCCCGGCTCACGGTCGTCAACGACCTCGACGAGGACAGCTCGATCCACTGGCACGGGCTGATCCTGCCCTTCCAGATGGACGGCGTGCCCGGCGTCAGCTTTCCGGGGATCAAGCCGCGCTCGACCTTTATCTATGAATTTCCCGTCAAGCAGTCGGGCACCTATTGGTATCACAGCCATTCGGGGCTGCAGGAACAGATCGGTCATTATGGGCCGCTGATCATCGACCCCGCGGGCGCCGACCCCGTCGGTTACGACCGCGAACATGTCGTCGTGCTGTCCGACCACAGCGAGCTGTCGCCCGAGGCGATCTTTCGCAAGCTCAAGGTCAATCCGGGGCATTTCAACATGCAGCGGCAGACCTTGTCAGGGCTGCTCGCGGGCAAGGACCAGCCGTTGAAGGACCGCGTCCAATGGGGCGCGATGCGGATGGACCCGACCGATGTTGCCGACGTCAACGGCTCGACCTATCGGTTCCTCGTCAACGGATACGGGCCGCGCGACAATTGGACCGCGCTGTTCGTACCCGGCGAGCGCGTCCGGCTGCGCATCGTCAACGCGTCCGCCATGTCGATCTTCAACGTCCGTATTCCGGGCCTGCGCATGACGGTGGTGCAGGCCGACGGCCTCAACGTCGTGCCGCTGCCGGTCGACGAGTTCCAGATCGGCGTCGCCGAAACTTACGATGTGGTCGTCACGCCGACGGAGGATCGCGCGTACAGCTTCGTGGTCGAGGCCAGCGACCGGTCGGGCATGGCGCGCGCGACGCTGGCGCCGCGTGCCGGGATGGCGGCCGAGGTCCCGCCGCTGCGGCGCCGCCCGCTCGCGACGATGAAGGACATGGGCATGGGCGCGATGGCGCATGGCGCGGCGCCCGGCGACGCATTATGCGAGCCCGAGCATGCGGCAATGGGGCATTGCACCCCGGCGGCCGCATCATCCGATCACGCCGCGATGGGGCACGGCGCCGCTGCCGGCGCGATGAACCACAGCATGCGCGACTTCTCCGTTGCGCCGCAGGTCAAGCGCGATCCGAGCGTCCAGTCGATCTCACCGATGCCCGTCGACCGCATGGGCGAGCCGGGGCAAGGGCTGGAGGATGCCGGCCACAAGGTGCTCACGTACCGCGATCTCGTCGCGCTCGACCGCAATCCCGACGTCCGCGCGCCCGAACGTTCGCTCGACATCCATCTGACGGGCAATATGGAACGCTTCATGTGGTCGTTCGACGGCGTGAAAATGTCCGATCATCACGAGCCGATCCCTTTCATCGAAGGCGAACGCGTGCGCGTAAACCTGATCAACGATTCGATGATGAGCCACCCGATCCACCTGCACGGCCATTTCTTCGAATTGGTGACGGGCAAGGGCGACCGCGCGCCGCGCAAGCATACGGTGATCGTCCAGCCGGGCGGGATCGCGACCTTCGACTTCACCGCCGACGCGCTCGGCGACTGGGCCTTCCACTGCCATCTCCTCTATCACATGCACGCCGGGATGATGCGCGTCGTCAGCGTTCGCCCACGCGGAGAGGCGGCATGATCCGCACCGCGATCCTGCTCACCGGCCTGTCGGTGCTCGCCTTCGCCATGCCTGCCGCGGCGCAGTCGCACCATGGCGGGCACGCGGAACCCGCACCCGCGAAGGCGGATGCCGATCCCGCCTGTTCACCCGAGCATGCCGCGATGGGGCACTGCACCCCGAAACCGGTGGCCCATCCGGCACCACCGCCGTTGCCGTCCGATCCCGATTGCCCGCCCGAGCATGCCGCGATGGGGCATTGCGCGCCCAAGGCCCTTCCGACCGACCGACCGGCGGGCGCCACCGGAACCGATCTGCCCGCGGGTAACGCAGCCGCACCATCGCCGCCCGTTGGCTGGTACGCCGACCGCTATTTCCCGAAGGAGGAGATGGAGCATTCGCGCCACGCGATGATGATCGAAAATGGCGGCCAGAAGACCGCGTTCATCGCGATCAACCTCGCCGAATATCAGGCGCGCAAAGGGCGCGACGGCTTCCGGTGGGAGGGCGAGGGCTGGTACGGCGGCGACATCGACCGGCTGACGGTAAAGAGCGAGGGCGAAGCGGTCTTCGGCAAGGGCGTCGAAAGCGCCGAACTGCAAATGCTCTACAGCCGGGCGATCGGCCCCTATTTCAACGCGCAGGCAGGCATAAGGCAGGATCTGGGGCAAGGCCCCGACCGCACCTACGCCGTGATCGGCTTCGAAGGGCTCGCGCCCTACTGGTTCGAGACCGAAGGCGCATTGTTCCTGTCGGACAAGGGCGATCTGCTCGGCCGGATCGAAGGTTCGTACGATCAGCGCATCACCCAGAAACTGATCCTGCAGCCGATGGCCGAGGTCAATTTCGCGCTGCAGGACGTCCCCGAAAGCGCGATCGGCTCGGGTTTGTCCGACGTCGAACTCGGCCTGCGGCTACGCTACGAAATCGTCAGGGAATTTGCACCCTATGTCGGGGTCGAATGGGCGCGCAAGATCGGCGACACCGCCCGCTTCGCACGGGCCGACGGCGAGGATGCCGACAGTGTCAGTCTGGTCGTCGGGGTGAAAGCCTGGTTCTAGCTTTACGCGCTGGCCCGCGCGCTATCATCGGTATCGGGCGCGAGCTGGCGGCTGTATAGCCAACCAATCCCGATCAGGCTGAAACCGAGCGCGACGAAGGAGCCGATCCGCGCAAGTCCCTCAAGTCCCGACGTGTCGAACAGAAAGACCTTGCCCGCCGCGCCGATCATCAGCACCAGCGACGCGATCCGCCAGTCGTGGCGCTTTGTCCGGATGCCCCACAAGAGGAAGCCGAGCGCGAGCGCCAGGAGAAGGATCGATCGCAGGATATTTTCTGCGTCGGTGACGCCCGGATCGGTCAGCAGCGAGCCATGGAACAGCTGACGGAGCGTCGCCCACGCAAAGCCGGCAACGAGCAGCATCGCTGCGATCTGGACGACGCGATCGATCCAGACCGGCGCGGCCGGGAACAGCCGTGCGATCCTTGTGAGCCCAAGCCACGGCAACAGGAACAGCGGGACCAGCAGGTTGACCAGCGGCCATGCTCCGACCGCCTGCGCCGACCACAATGGGTTGTGCAGCATCAGGCCATATAAAAGGGCGTGCGCGATGCCCGCGACGATAAGGGGGCGGGCGATGCCGGTCAGCCCGCGCACCATCGCGAACCAGCCGGCGCCGACCAACAACGCTTCCCAGATCAGCCGCTGGAGGATGCCCGTCGCGACGAAATCGTCACCCGCCACCGCCGCGAAGCCGATGCGGTAGAAAGAATGGATGGCGATGCCGCCGACGATGGCGGCGAGGCTGATGGCCGCGATCCACAGCCAGCGCGGAAGCGCATCGCGCACCAGCCAGATCGGTATCGCGAATAGCAACCCCGGGAGCAGGAGCCGCAGCAACAGTGGCTCGATCGTGAGCAGCGCCGCGTCGAATTGCATGGGCACGCCGACGAGCGAGAGCGTCGCTTTCGTTGACCATATGCCAATCGGAAGCGCCGCCCACGCGAGGCTGAGCGCGGCCAGACTGGCCGCTGCACCGTCGACACGGCCCAGGGGAATTTGCCGGGCGGCAAGCAGTATCGCCGCGCCGCCCAGCGCCGGAACGAGCATCAACGCGTTCGCCGGTAGGACCTGCGCGAGCGCGCCGTAAGCGAGCAGGGCCGCGGCAACCTGACCCAGCCGGCGTATGATGGCGCCTTCGCCGCGAACCGCGAACAGCAGCGCGGCGGCGGCAAGCCCGCCCCAGCGGACAATCGCCGTGCCATCGGCGCCATCCGCGCCTTCGATCAGTCGCGGCAACTCTACGAGCGCACGCGATGTCGCGACGAGCGCGACCAGCGCCGCGCCGACGAAACCCGCTGCGACGCGTTCGATGCGCGGATCGAGAGCAATCTTTCCAAAGAAGAGGAGTAGGGTGGCCACCACCGCGATGCCAAGCGGCGCCAGCCACGCGGGCAGAATGAGGAGAATGGCGAGCGCCAGCAGCGCGCCGCCTGTCGCCGCCAGCCACGCGAAGCGGCTATCGCTTGTCCGCCCTTCGACTTTCCAGCCGCGGCCGATGGCGGTTGCAGTCAGCAGGGCGCCGCCCAGCGCCACCAGCGCGAGCGACCCGTCGGCGACGCCCCAGAAATGCCATTTGGTGAGGGGCGCGGCGGCAAGCGCGATCACGCAAAGCTCGAGCGTCGGACGCAGGCTTTTGGGGAGTGCCCACATCCGCATAAGCAGCGGCAGCGCGTGGATTGCCAGCAGCGACAGTCCGATCAGGCCGAACCAGAAGGGGGTCGGATCGGGCCAGGCGACAAGCAGCGCCAGCGAGAGCAACAGGCTCATCGCCGGTACGATCGCGAAGTCGCGCTCGCGCCAGGCGAGCCATTGGCCCGCGGCGGCAATCAGTATGAACAGACCCCAGTGCAGCGGAGCAAAGCCACCATAACCGACGAGCAGCGCCAACTGGAGCGCGCCGACGACGGCGGAGGCGGTGCGGAGCAGCGTTGAACGCGGCCCGTCGAACGCCAGCATGGGCAGCGCGATGGCAAGGAGAAGGACGAAGCCGCCGATCGATAGCGATGCGACGACATCGAGCGCGCTGCTCGCAAGGACCATCCATAGACCCCAGCCGATCCCGCCGACCAATGCCGCCAGCGCGAGCCACGGCCAGCGCCGTGCGCGCGCGACCCCGGCGAGCCCGGCGATGGTCAGCGCCAGATAGACCGCGAGCAGCGGGACATTGGGCTCGACCGCCCCGACCATCGCCGGCGCGGCAAGCCCGCCCGCGAGACCGAGCAGCGCGCTCGGCGGCCCGAACCGGAGCGACAGGCCGAGCGCCGCGGCGGTGACCAGCGCGAGCGCCAGAAACGCAAGCAATGGTCCGATCAGCTGATAGACGTTCGCCGCGACCATGATCGCGGCATAGAGCGTCGCGATGCCGGCGCCCGAAAGCGCCTGCGGAACGCGGACGTCGCGCAATTTTTCCTCGTTGCGCCAGGCATATTCGGCGCCGCCGATCAGCCCCAGGCCAAACAGCAGTCCCGCGACGATCTGCACGCCGGGGGTGAAGACGCGCGCGAAAAAGCCAGCGTCGATCGCATAGCGAACGATCAATACACCCGCGATCGCAAGCGTCAGCCCGCCCGCCCAGATCGGCAGCGTCTTGCCGAACAGATTTTCAAAGCGTGACGCAAGGCTGGGCCGCGGTCCGGACGGAACGGGCGCCTGCTTCGGTTTCGGAGAAGGCGCTGCGGCGACCGCGGGTGCCGGCGGCGTTTTAATGGCGTCCGGCGCCTCCACGGGACCGGATGACAGCGCCGCGGGCGCCGGTGCATCGGCGGCGACGTCGCGGACGGCGGGCGCACTCTTCGTATCGGCTTCATCCCCGGTCGCGGGCGGCGGCGCTGCCCCGCGCTGCAACGCCCCGATCCGCTTGGCGGCTTCCAGCAGCGTCGCCTCGGCCCGCTTCAACCGGCCGCGCGTGTCCATCAGCAGGACGAACAAAATGATGATGGCAAGAAATGCGAGGAAGTCGAACACGTTGATCCCTTCAACCTGCCTCGTAGCAGGCCGCGGGCACAATTTCGATCCGTTTGCTGCAATAGGGAAATCGGGCGTCTGTACCCGATCAATTCATCGCGGCGCCCGGAACCATTCGGCCGACGCGCGTCATGGCGATCAGCGCAAGCAGCAAGGTAAAGGCCGCGAATGCCATCGTGTAGATGGGCTCCCCCGGAAACAGCGATTTCATGATCGAGCCCATCACCGTTGCGACGAGCAATTGCGGCACGACGACGAAGACATTGAAGAGGCCCATATAGATACCCAGCTTGGCTTGCGGCAGGCTGGAGGCGAGGATCGCATAAGGCATGGCGAGCACCGATGCCCAGAAGATGCCGATGAAAATCTCGCTGAGGATCAGATGCGTCGGGTCGCGCAGCAGGAAGAAGCTGCCGTAACCGACGGCGCCGCACGCGAGCCCGATCATATGCGTCCGGGCCTGCCCGAAGCGGCGCGAAAGCCAGGGAAGCAGGGTCAGCGCCGCGATCGCGGCAACGCCATTATAGATGGCGAACAGCTCGCCGACCCAGTTGCCCGCTTCCTGATAGGCGGCGCTCGCGGCATCGGTGGTGCCGAAATGATATTGGGCGACGATCGGGGTCGTGTTGATCCACATGATGAACAGCGCCGACCAGCTGAAGAACTGGACGAGCGCGAGGCGCTTCATCAACTCGGGCATTCCCGCAAAATCGCCGACGATGCTCGACAGCATATTTCTATCGTTGCCGCGCCGAGCCAGCGCGATGGCGAGCAGGCTTGCAAGGCCGTAACCGATCAGCAGCGCGCCGAGTAGCAGGACCTCGCGCAGCAACGCGAACTCGATCTGGATCAACAGGACGGCGATGCCGGCGGCAATCCAGACAAGGCTGCTCGTGTAACTGTGCGACGCGAGCGCGCGGACCGCTGGCGCCTCTGCCGCGCCGTCATATGCCTCATAGGCTGCCATTTCGGCAGGTGCATATTCGCGCGTCGTGACGACCGTCCACAGCACCGACAGGAACAGCGCCAGCCCGCCGAACCAGAAGGCATAGCGTACGGTATCGGGAATCTGCCCCGGCGGTGCGACATTGGCGACGCCCATCGCTTCCATCAGCGTCGGGAACAGCGATCCGACGACCGCGCCGGCGCCGATGAAGGCGGTCTGCACCGCATAGCCGACGCTATGCTGGTCGCGCCGCAGCATATCGCCGACGAACGCGCGGAAGGGCTCCATCGAGATGTTGAGCGAGGCGTCGAGGATCCACAGCATCATCGCGGCAAACCAGATCGCAGGGCTTTGGGGCATCACGAACAGCGCAATCGCGGCAAGGATCGCGCCGGCGAGAAAATAAGGACGGCGGCGTCCGAGCCGGCCGAGCCAGGTGCGGTCGCTCATATGCCCGATGATCGGCTGGACGAGCAGCCCGGTCAGCGGCGCGGCGACCCACAGGCCGGGAAGCTTTTCGATATCCTCGCCCAACGACTGGAATATCCGGCTCATATTCGCATTTTGCAGCGCAAAGCCGATCTGGATGCCGAAAAAGCCGAAGCTGATATTCCACAGGCCGGCAAAGCCCTGCTTCGGTTTTTCCATCACGCGTCTCCCCTTGCGGCCGTCGGTCGCGGCTCGCGTTGACCCGGGTGTCGCAGCGCGCACGGGGCAGGGCAAGCGCGGCGCGGCTACGTATACGAATACGTTGGTCTCAGACCGCCGTGCTTTGGCGCCGGATCAGCCGCGCGGGCAAAATCCGCTGTTCGACCGGCCGATCGTCGATGCGCGCGAGCAGCGCGTCGACGAGCAAGCTTCCCGCGCCCTTCATATCCTGCATCAGCGTGGTCAATGTCGGCGTGGTCAGGCTGGCGGCGGGGATGTCGTCGAAGCCGATGATCGCGACATCCTGCGGTAGCCGCAGCCCCGCCTCGGTCAGCGCGCGCATCGCGCCGATCGCGATCAGGTCGCTCGCGGCGAAGACGGCGTCGAAATGCTGGCCGCTTTCGATCAACGACCGCGCGGCGGTATAGCCCGAATCCTCCGACGACACCGCGTCGCGTTGCAGCGCCGGGTCGGGTTCGAGGCTCGCGGCGCGCATCGCGCGGCACAGGCCGTTATAGCGGTCCTGGAACTCGGGCGCATGGTCCGACGCGTCGCCGAGGAAGGCGATATGCCGCCGCCCGATCTCGACCAGATGCGCGCCCGCTTGCTCGCCCGCACCGACATTGTCGGACCCGACGGTGAGGCCGATCCCGTCTTCGGACACCGACCCCCAACGCACGAACTTGGTCCCCATCTCGACCAGATGCTCGAGCTTGGTGAGATAGAGCTGATAATCGCCGTAACCGAGCAGGATGATGCCGTCGGAGCGGTGGCTGTCCTGATAGGTGACGTGCCAGTCATTGTGCATCTGCTGGAAACTGATCAGGAGGTCGTAACCGCGCCGCGCGCACTCGCGCGTGATCGACCCCAGCATCGACAGGAAGAAGGGGTTGATCATCGATTCGTCGGGGTTCGGGTCCTCGAAGAAAAGCAAAGCGAGCGTGTGGGTGCGCTGCGAGCGCAGGCTCGAAGCATTCTTGTCGACGGTGTAGTTGAGTTCCTGCGCGATGCGCTGAATATTGGCGCGGGTCGCGGCGCTGACCGATTTGCTGCCGCGCAGCGCGCGCGAAACCGTCGGCTGCGAGACCCCCGCCAGATAGGCGATGTCGAAACTCGTCGGCTTGGCCGAGGGCTGGCGCCCCATGTCTCTCTCCCTGACGCGGCGTCTTGTCGATGGCCGCCGCTGACCCGGAGACTAGCGATTGGTAAGGTCTATGCCAAGAATTTGCACCATGCGGAGTCGCGCGGTTTTCGGGGGAGAATCCGTTGTATTTCCGCGACAGTCCGAGCGCCTGCATATTATGCGTATACGTATACCCTATGGCGGCGCGGCGTGATTGGTTTCAATTGCGAGGCTCAAGATGGGAAAGCCCACGTGCCGGAGAGGAGCCTGACGGACGCACCGCGTCCCCCTCCCGATGCATGGGTCAAGACCACCCGTCCGTGCCAGGGGAGCCACACATGATCTTGCCGAACAATCTGAACCGCGGTGTCAGCGCCATCGCGCTCGGCCTTGCCTTGACCGCTTTGACGCCCGCCGCCGCGATGGCGCAGGACGCGAGCACCGCGCCCGTCGACGAGGCACCTGCCGAAGGCGAAATCGTCGTCAGCGGCATCCGCGGCGCGATCAATAATTCGGTCCAGGCCAAAAAGAACAACACCTCGATCGTCGAGGTCGTCTCGTCCGAAGACATCGGCAAGCTGCCCGACCTGTCGATCGCCGAATCGCTGTCGCGCCTCCCGGGTCTTGCGACGCAGCGCCTCGATGGCCGCGCCAATGTCGTGTCGATCCGCGGCCTCGCGCCCGATTTCACCACGACCCTGCTCAACGGCCGCGAACAGGTTTCGGCGAGCAACAACCGCGGCGTCGAACTCGACCAATATCCGTCCGAACTGCTCAACGGCGCCATCGTCTACAAGACCCCCGACGCGTCGCTGATCGGGCAGGCGATCGGCGGCACGATCGACATGCGCACGGTGCGCCCGCTCGCTTATGGCAAGCGCACGATCGCCGCCGGCGCGCGGTTCGAGATCAACGATCTCGGCAAGCTCAACCCCGACATTTCGAACAAGGGCTATCGCGCGAACATCTCCTATATCGACCAGAATGCCGACGGCACGCTGGGCTGGGCGATCGGCTATGCGCGCATGCAGTCGCCGACCGCCGAAGAGCGCTTCAATGCGTGGGGCTATCCCGAGGCGACCGACGGCACCAACACCGCTTTCGTCATCGGCGGCGCCAAGCCTTATGTGAAATCGAACGAGCTCAAGCGCGACGGCGTGATGGCGGTGGTCGAATGGGAACCCAGCGACAAGTTCCACACGACGATCGACGGCTATTGGTCGAAGTTCAAGGATGAGCAGCGCCTGCGCGGCATCGAATTCCCGCTCTTCTGGGGCAATTCGACGCTGCAGCCCGGCTTCACCGTCGAGGACGGTCTGGTCACCAAGGGCGTGTGGACGGGCACCGAGGCGGTGATGCGCAACGACGTCGTCCATCGCGACTCGACGATCATCGCCGGTGGGTGGAACGCACAGTTCAAGCCGAACGAGAAGCTGACGCTCGAACTCGATCTTGGTTATTCGCGGATCAAGAAGACCGAGGAAAATCTCGAAATCTATCTGGGCACCGGCCGCGGCCAGAACGTCGGCGCGCGCGAGACCGCGCTCGGCTTCGAAATGCGCCCGAACGGCGGGATCATGTTCGACCCCTCGCTCGACTATTTCGATCCCAATTTGTTCGTGATCACCGATCCGCAGGGCTGGAACAGCTGCGGCGGTGCGGTTCCCAATTGTCAGGACGGCTTCGTCAACACGCCGCGCGTCAAGGACCAGCTGAAATCGCTGCGGTTGCAGGCGACGCAGGAATTCGACGGCGTGATCAGCAGCCTGCGCGTCGGTGCCAATTATTCGGACCGCAAGAAAAGCCTCGACGACCGCGGTTTCGTGCTGACGAGCAAAAATTATCCCGCGAATACGGCGGTGCCCGCCGACTATCTCTATGACCCGGTGTCGCTCGACTTCATCGGCATCCCCGGCATGGTCGCGTTCGACAGCTGGCGTTTCTACAATGACGGCAACTATAATCTGACCGACGGCGCGGGCTTCGACCCGGCGCGCGTGTTCAACGATTATACGATCCGCGAAAAGGTGCTGACCGGCTTCGTCCAGGCGAATTTCAACGCCGATGCGGGCAGCACGCCGATCCGCGGCAATGTCGGTGTCCAGGTCATCCATTCGGACCAGACGGGCTCGAGCTTCTACGCACAGGTTGTCGGCGGCGTGACGCAATCGACGCCGGTCACCGACGGCGCCAAATATACCGACATCCTGCCCAGCATGAACCTGTCGGTCGAATTCGCCGACAACACCTTCCTGCGCTTTGGTGCCGCCCGCGTGCTGGCGCGCGCGCGCATGGACCAGCTGAAGCCCGGCGGCGGCGTCAATTTCGACGCGTCGAAGCGCAATAACACCGACGTCAACGCCTCGCCCTGGTCGCTTGACCTTGGCAACGCACGGCTGCGTCCGTTGATGGCCGACACGGTCGATGTCGGGCTCGAGAAATATTTCGGGCAGGGCGGCTATGTCTCGGTCGGCGGCTTCTACAAATATCTCGAAAATTACATCTACCGTCAGGTCAATCCGTTCGACTTCACCGACTTCGAGGTGCCCGACGGCGGCACGGTCGGCACGCGCGCCGGTCTCACCAAACAGTGGCTGAACGGCAATGCCGGGCGCGTCTATGGCGCCGAAGCCTCCTTCTCGCTGCCCTTCGCCAACCTCACCCAGTCGCTCGACGGCTTCGGCGTGCTCGGCAGCGCCTCCTATACCAAGAGCCGCGTGCGCGAAGGCACGGAGGATGCGATCTCGATGCCGGGCCTGTCGAAATGGGTCATCAACGGAACGGCCTATTTCGAAAAGGACGGCTTCCAGGTGCGTGCGTCGGGCCGCTACCGCTCGAAATTCCTCGCCGAGGTTTCGACGATCAGCCTCGCGCGCGACATGTTCATGGCGAAGAGCGAATTCGTCGTCGACGCACAGGTCGGATACACCTTCCAGAGCGGCGCGCTCGAAGGGCTGGGCATCCTGCTGCAGGCTTCGAACCTCACCAACGAGCCGTTCGTGACCTATTACAACAACGACCCGCGCCAGATCCGCGACTATCAGAATTATGGTCGCAACTTCATGGCCGGTATCACCTATAAGTTCTGACGGGATGCGCGGGCCGGACGGCAAGTCCGGCCCGCTTGTCACGGGTACCGACTGGCGAGAGGGAATGAACAGGGTGGGCGACGGTCGCATCACGAAGGTCGTCATCGTCGGCGGCGGAACCGCAGGCTGGATGGCCGCCGCGGCGCTGTCGCGGACGATGGACAATCTGTCGATCCGGCTCGTCGAAAGCGACGAGATCGGCACCGTCGGGGTCGGCGAGGCGACGATCCCCGCGATCCGCCTGTTCAATGCGCTGATCGGCATCGACGAGAATGAGTTCATTCGCGAAACCGGCGGCACGTTCAAGCTGGGCATCCAGTTCCACGACTGGGGCCGGGTCGGCGACGTCTATATGCACGCCTTCGGGCAGATCGGACGCAGCCTCGGCATGCTGCCGTTCCAGCAATATTGGCTCCGCGGCCGGAACGAGGGCGTCGCGGGGCGGCTCGGCGATTATTCGCTGAACGAAACGGCGGGACGTCAGAACCGCTTCGCGCGGCTGCCGCAAATCCCGAACACCAGCCTCGACGGCATCGCTTACGCCTTTCATTTCGACGCCGCGCTGTATGCGGCCTATCTGCGCAAGGTTGCCGAAGCAGCCGGGGTCGAACGGACCGAAGGCAAGATCGCGAGCGTCCGGCGGGGTGGCGAAAGCGGCCATGTCGAAGCCGTCGTGCTGGACAATGGCACCGCACTCGAAGGCGAACTCTTCATCGACTGCTCGGGCTTTCGTGCGCTGCTGATCGAGGATGCGCTCGAAACCGGGTTCGAGGACTGGACGCAGTGGCTTCCCTGCGACCGCGCGATCGCGGTGCCGAGCGAAAATGCCGGCCCCGCGCGGCCCTATACGCAGGCGATCGCGCACAAGGCCGGCTGGCAGTGGCGCATTCCGCTCCAGCACCGGACGGGCAACGGCCATGTCTTCTGCAGCGACTTCATCAGCGAGGATGAGGCGACCGCGACCCTGCTCGCCCATGTCGAAGGCCGTCCGCTCGCCGACCCGCGAACGCTGCGCTTCCGCACCGGGATGCGCAAAAAGGCGTGGAACGCCAATGTCGTCGCGCTCGGTCTCGCCTCGGGTTTCCTCGAGCCACTCGAATCGACGAGCATCCACCTGATCCAGAACGGCATCGCGAAGCTGCTCGCGCATTTTCCCGATCGCGATTTCGATGCCGCCAATATCGACGCCTATAACCGCCGCGTCCGCTTCGATTACGAGCGCATCCGCGACTTCGTCATCCTCCACTATCACGCCAACCAGCGCACCGACGCGCCCTTCTGGATCCGCTGCCGCGAGATGGGCATTCCCGACACGCTCGCGCGCAAGATCGAGCTGTTCAAAAGCCAGGGCCAGATCGTTCGCGAGGGCGACGAACTGTTCATCGAGATCGGCTGGTTCCAGGTGCTGACGGGGCAGAATATCCTGCCCGATGGCTATCACCCGATGGCCGACCAACTCACCCCCGACGAACTGGCGGGCTTTTTCGGCGACATCGAAACGATCGTCGCGCGCACCGCGTCGCATCTTCCGACCCACGAAGACTTTATCGCGCAGCATTGCGCGGCAGGAGTGCCCGCATGAGCCTTTTGGCTTCGATTGTCGCGCTGACCCTCAGCGGAGCCGCGCCGGCCGCGGACTCCCGCCAGCGCCCGCCCGAGGACGAAATCATCTATTTCGTACTTCCCGACCGCTTCGAGAATGGCGATCCCAGGAACGACCGCGGCGGGCTGAAAGGCGACCGGCTCCAGACCGGCTATGACCCGACCGCCAAAGGCTTCTTCAACGGCGGCGACCTCGCCGGCCTCACCAAGCGGCTCGACTATATCGAGGGTCTGGGCGCGACCGCGATCTGGTTCGCGCCGATTTTCAAGAACAAGCCGGTGCAGGGCCCGAAGGGTGATGAGAGCGCGGGCTATCACGGCTATTGGGTCACCGACTTCACGCAGGTCGATCCGCATTTCGGCACAAATGCCGAGTTCAAGGCCTTCGTCGATGCGGCGCATGCGCGCGGCATGAAAGTCTATATGGACATCATCGCCAACCACACCGCCGATGTCATCACCTACGAGGAAGATGCGGCGGGCGGCTTCCGTTACCGCAGCCTCGCCGATTATCCTTATTCGCGGCGCGGCGGCGTGAACGGCGCGCCGATCAATCCGGGTTTCGCGGGCGATCATGTCGCCGATGCCGAAAACTGGCAGAAGCTCACCGATCCCGCTTTCGCCTACACCCCTGTCGTGCCGAAGGGCGAGGAGCGGGTGAAGGTGCCCGCCTGGCTCAACGACCCGCGCTATTATCACAATCGCGGCAACAGCGACTGGGTCGGGGAATCGGCGCTCTATGGCGATTTCGCGGGGCTCGACGATCTCGCGACCGAACATCCGCGCGTCGTTCAGGGCTTCATCGACATCTACGGCGGCTGGATCGACGAGTTCGGGATCGACGGCTTCCGCATCGACACCGCCAAGCATGTGAACCCCGAATTCTGGCAGGCCTTCGTACCCGCGATGCAGGCTCGGGCGCAGGCCCGCGGCATCCCCAATTTCCACATCTTCGGCGAAGTCTATGTCGATGCCGTCGATCCGGGCGCGCTCGCCTGGTACACGCACGCGGCGGGCCTCCCCGCGGTGCTCGACTTCGGCTTCGCGCGCGCCGCGATCGATTCGGTGAGCGGCACCAAGGGTACCGGCGAGTTCGCGCGGCTGTTCGACGGCGACGCACTTTACAAGGGCGGGGCAGGGGCGGCGCAACAGCTGCCGACCTTCCTTGGCAATCACGACATGGGCCGTTTCGCGATGTTCGTGAAGGCGGCGAACCCGGGTGCGAGCGAAGCCGAACTGCTCCAGCGCGTGATGCTCGGCCATGCAATGCTGCTGACGCTGCGCGGGGTGCCGACGATCTATTATGGCGACGAGCAGGGGTTCGTGTCGGACGACAAGGATCAGCTCGCGCGCGAAAATATGTTCGCGTCGCAGGTCGCTGCCTATAACGACAATGACCTGATCGGCAGCGATGCGACGACCGCGACGGCCAATTTCGATCGCGCGCACCCGCTCTATCGCCATATTGCGGCGCTGTCCGAAATCCGGCGCAAGACCCCCGCGCTGATGCGCGGCGCCACCAAGGTCCGTGCCTTTTCGGAGAAGCCCGGGCTGCTCGCGGTATCGCGCTTCGACCCCGACACCGGCCGCGAAATACTGCTCGCCTTCAACACGTCGGCGGCGCCGCTGTCGGCGAATATTGCCATCGATATGAAAAGCGCGGGCTTTACCGCGCTCCACGGCGACTGCCCCGCGGCCCCCACCGCGCCGGGCAGTCTCCATCTTTCCCTCCCCGCCTTTGGCACGATCATCTGCCAGGCCAGCGAATAAGCGAAGACCACGCCATAATGACCCAGTCCCTCGTTCAGAATGCCAGCTTGTCCGCCGCCGCCGAGGCGCCGTGGTGGAAGGGCGCGGCGATCTATCAGATCTATCCGCGCAGCTTCGCCGATTCGAACGGCGACGGAATCGGCGACCTTGCCGGCATCACCGCGCGGCTCGACTATGTCGCCTCGCTCGGCGTCGACGCGATCTGGCTGTCGCCTTTCTATCCCTCGCCGATGGACGATTTCGGCTATGACATCGCCGACTATTGCGGGGTCGACCCGATTTTCGGCACGCTCGCCGATTTCGACGCGCTGGTGGCGCGTGCGCGTGCGCTGGGGCTGAAGGTCACGACCGACCTTGTCTTCGCGCACACCTCCGACCGTCACGCCTGGTTCGCGGAGAGCCGCGCGAGCAAGGAGAATGACAAGGCCGACTGGTATGTCTGGGCCGATGCCAAGCCCGACGGGTCGCCGCCGACCAACTGGCAGTCGGTGTTCGGCGGCCCGGCATGGACATGGGACGCGCGGCGCGGCCAATATTATATGCACAACTTCCTGGGCTCGCAGCCGCAGCTCAACGTCCACAACCCGCATGTTCAGGACGCGCTGCTCGGCGTCGTGCGCTTCTGGCTCGACCGCGGCGTCGACGGCTTTCGCATCGATGCGATCAACTTCTCGATGCACGATCCCGAATTCCGCGACAACCCGCCCGCGCCGCCGTCGAACAAGGTCCGCACGCGGCCGTTCGATTTCCAGCAGAAAATCCATAACCAGTCGCACCCCGACATCCCGCTCTTCCTCGAACGCATCCGCGCGCTGACCGATCAATATCCGGGCAGCTTTACCGTTGCCGAGGTTGGCGGCGACGATGCGGTGCGCGAGATGAAGCTGTTCACCGCGGGCGAGGGCCGGCTCAACAGCGCCTATGGCTTCGACTTCCTCTATGCCGACCGGCTGACGCCGCAACTGGTGCGCGAGGCGGCCGAACAATGGCCCGATACGCCGGGCATCGGCTGGCCGAGCTGGGCGTTCGAAAATCATGACGCGCCGCGCGCGGTGTCGCGCTGGACCCCCGAAGGCGTCGATCCCGCTGCCTATGCGCGGATGAAGATGGCGCTGCTCTGCGCGCTGCGCGGCAATATCATCCTCTATAATGGCGAGGAACTGGGGCTCGACCAAGTCGAGATTCCGTTCGAGCTGGTGAAGGATCCCGAAGCGCTCAAGAACTGGCCGCTGACGCTGTCGCGCGACGGCGCGCGCACCCCGCTGCCGTGGGCCGCGGGCGAAACGCATGCGGGCTTTTCGAGCGCCGATCCGTGGCTGCCGTTGGGCGCCAAGCACGACGTGCTCGCGGTCGACCGGCAACAGGCCGATCCCGCGTCGCTGCTCAACCTCACGCGGCAGCTTGTGGGGTTGCGCGCCGCGCACCCCGCACTGCGCCTCGGCCGTGACGCGCGCTGGATCGCCGAGGGCGATCTGCTCGGTTTCGACCGGATCGCGGACGGCGAGTATATCCGCTGCCTCTTCAATCTCGGTGGCAGGGCGATCGATATCGCCGACCACGGGCAGGGCGGCACGCCCATCGCCGCCCTCAACGGCGCCGATCCGGCGCATCTGCCGCCGTGCGGCGCGCTCTGGCTGAAACTCGAAGGAACAAATTGATGCGTAGCCTGTTCGCCGCCCTCCCGCTGCTCGCCGTGGCAGCGGCGCCCGCCTTCGCGCAGGACTCGCGGCCCGAGCAGACGGCCTCGTCGCCGGGCGGCGCCATCACGCTCTCCGTATCGACCGACAATGACCAGCGGCCCACATGGTCGCTGTCGCGCAAGGGCAAGCTGCTGATCGCGCCGTCGAAGCTCGGCTTCATCCTCGCCGACCGCATCGGGCTGCAGCGCGGCTTCACGATCGAAAGCGTCGAGCGCGCGAGCGGCGACACGCGCTGGGAACAGCCGTGGGGCGAGCGCCGCTTCGTCCGCGACCGGCACAATGAACTGCTCGTCCGCTTCCGTCAGGACAAGAGCTGGGGCGGCCATGCGATGAACGTCCGCTTCCGCCTCTTCGACGACGGCATCGGCTTCCGCTACGAACTGCCCGAACAGCCGGGGCTCCCGACCGCGAAGATCGTCGACGAAATCACCGAATTCGACATCGCGCCGAAGGGCACCGCATGGTGGATCACCGGCGGCGAGTGGAACCGCTACGAGCAAATCTATCAAAAGACGCCGATCGACGCGGTCGCGACTGCGCACACGCCGATCACCATGCGCCTCGACGACGGGACGCACCTCGCGTTCCACGAAGCCGCGCTCGTCGACTATGCCGGCATGTGGTTCAAGCGCGCCGAGGGACAGAAGTTCCGCGCGACGCTGTCGCCGTCCTCGAAGGGCGCACGCGTCGTGCGCGACCTGCCGTTCGCGACGCCCTGGCGGACGATCCGCATCGCCGACAATGCGGCGGGGCTCGTCGAAAGCGACCTCGAACTCAACCTCAACGAACCGAACAAGCTCGGCGATGTCAGCTGGTTCAAGCCGATGAAATATATCGGAATCTGGTGGGGCATGATACGCGGCGACTGGAGCTGGGCCGAGGGGCCGAAGCATGGCGCGACGACCGAGCGGACGAAGCAATATATCGACTTCGCGGCGAAGCACGGCTTTGGCGGCGTATTGGTCGAAGGCTGGAACAAGGGCTGGAACGGCAACTGGTTCGGCCATGGTGACGAGTTCAGCTTCACCCAGGCGACCCCCGATTTCGACCTGAAGGCGGTCACCGACTATGCGCGCAAAAAGGGAGTGCAACTGATCGGCCATCACGAAACCGGCGGCAATATCGCGGTCTATGAGGCGCAGCTCGACGACGCGATGAAGCTTTATGGCCGGCTCGGCGTCGGCACGGTGAAGACAGGTTATGTCGCCGACGCGGGCGGGATCATCGCGCCCGGCGCGGCGCCGGGGACGACCGCGATGGAATGGCACGACGGCCAGCGCCAGGTGCAGCATCATCTGAAGGTCGTCGAAACCGCCGCCAAATATCATGTCGCGGTCAATCCGCACGAACCGATCAAGGACACGGGCCTCCGCCGTACCTATCCCAACTGGGTCGCGCGCGAGGGCGCACGCGGCATGGAATATAATGCGTGGGGCGCCTTCGCGAACGGACCCGACCATGAACCGACACTCGTCTATACGCGCATGCTGTCGGGGCCGATGGACTTCACGCCGGGCGTGCTGAGCCTCGAGGGCGCGAACAAGGCGCCGCTCGCTTCGACGCTCGCGAAGCAGCTCGGACTCTATCTCGCCATCTATTCGCCGATCCAGATGGCGGCCGACTTCATCGAGAATCTGGAGAAATATCCGCGCGAGCTGGAATTCATCAAGCAGGTTCCCGCCGACTGGGCCGAAAGCAAGCTGATCGCTGGCGAGGTCGGCGATTATGCGATCTTCGCGCGCAAGGATCGGGGCAGCGCCGACTGGTATGTCGGCGGCGTCAACGACGCGACCGAACGCACGCTAACACTCAGCTTCGATTTCCTTGAATCCGGTAAAACCTATACCGCGACGATCTGGAAGGACGGCGAGGGCGCCACCTATCTGACCGACGCGCGGCACCGCATCGCCTATGACACGGTCAAGGTGAAGAAGGGCGACAGCTACAAGTTGTGGCTCGCGCCGGGCGGCGGCGCGGCGATGCGGCTCGCGCCAAACCGGTAAATTCGTCGCATTGGCCGCGAGCTAGACGATGACGAGCGCAAAGATCAGCGACACGGCAAAGCTCGTCAGCGAGGCGAGCGCGACCGGCACCGTCGCGCGCCAGCCCATTTCGAGCAGCAGGTCGAGCCGCGTGCGCATCGCGGTTGCGGTGACGGCCAGCAACAGCAACGCCTTCGATGCCGTGAGCGCGGCGCCGCGCACCGTGTCGGGGATCGGGGCGACGCTGTTCAGCGTCACCATCGCAAAGAAAGCGACGATGAACCAGGGCAGGGCAAGGCGGCGCCAGATGCGCTGCTTGCTGCCGTCCTCGGGCTTCAAAAGCAGCCCGACGAGCGCGACCACGGGCGCGAGCAGCGCGACGCGCGCGAGCTTGACGATCGTCGCGCTCGCGCCCGCCGCGTCGGAAAAGGCGTAGCCGCCGCCGATCGCCTGCGCGACGTCGTGGATCGACGCTCCGATCAGGAACCCAGCCTGCGCGTCGCTCAGGCCGAAGCGCGCGGCGAGCAAGGGATAGATCGTCATCGCCAGCGCGCTCGCGAGCGAGACGCCGACCAGCGTCAACGCGAACTGCGCCTGCGACAGCCGCTGCCGCCCGATCACACCGTAGAGCGCAAGTGCGGCGCTCGCGCCGCAGATCGCGGTCGCGCCGCCCGCGAGCAGCCCGGCGTAGGGCGACTGTCCCGAAATCCGCGCGCCCAGGAATCCGGCGCCCATCGTCAAGGTCATGATGATGATCAGCGCCGCGAACGGCACCGGACCGAGCACCGCGATCTGCAGGAAGGTTACCTGCAGCCCGAGCACGACGATCCCGAAGCGCAGGAAGGTGCGCGAGGCAAAGTCGAGCCCGCGGTGCGTCGCCTCGTTCGTCGAGATGAAATTGAGCGCCAGCCCGACGAGCAGGCCGAGCAGGATGATCGGAAAACCATAATGGTCGGACAACCACGCCGCGGCCGCCGATGCCACCGCACAGGCGGCGAGGCCGGGAAAGAGGCTGCCTTTCGGTGCCGTTCCGGCCATCGTCTGCGCAAGATGCAATTCGCCGAACAGGTCGCCGCCGCTCGGCAAATTGTTCCAGTGCGCGTGGCGCATCGAGGTCAAATCATCTCTGTCTAACGCTGTCATAGAATCGCGGCATATCGCGAAGCGGGGCTGGCGCGCAAGGCTTCTCTTGCGGTGCGCGGCGTGACGCGCCAAAGCAGACAACGATAGTCAGCAAGCCAACGGGGAGATGCGCTGCCGTGACGGGGATTTGCCAGCCAGGTGCGGAGCGCAAGCGCGCATGACTCGGGCGACGATCAAGGATGTCTCGCGTGTCGCCGGCGTGTCGATCAAGACCGTATCGCGCGTGCTTAACAAGGAACGCTATGTCAGCGACGACATGCGGCAAAAGGTCGAGGAAGCGGTCGCGCGCCTCAATTACCACCCGAGCCAGGCGGCGCGCACGCTCGCCGGCAAGCGCTCGTTCCAGATCGGACTGATCCACGACAACCCCAGTCCCTATTATATCTTCAACATGCAGGCGGGGGTCGGGCAACGCTGCCGCGAGGCCGACTTCCGCATGATCGTCCAGCCGTGCGACATCAATTCGCCCGGCCTTGTCGACGACATCGGCGCGCTGATCGATCAGGCGCAGCTCGACGGCATCATCATGACCCCTCCGGTGACCGACGTCGGCACCGCGCTCGCCGAATTGTTCCGCCGCAAGATCCCCGTCGTCCGCGTCCAGCCGGGCACCGATTTGACCGCGACATCAGCGGTTTACATTGACAATGTGCAGGCCGCCGACGACATGACCGCCTATCTCATCTCGCTCGGCCATCGCCGCATCGGCTTCGTCACCGGGCACGGCAATTATTTCGCGAGCGGCCAGCGGCTGACCGGTTACCGGCAGGCTTTGCAGCGCGCGGGCATCGGTTTCGACGCGGCGCTGGTCTTTCCGGGGCAGTTCGATTTCCAATCTGGGACCGCCGCGGCCGAAGCGCTGCTGGCACTCGACCAGCCGCCGACCGCGATCTTCGCGAGCAGCGACGATATGGCGGCGGGCGTCCTCGCCGCCGCGCACCGGCTCGGCGTCGCGGTGCCCGACCAGCTATCGGTCGCGGGCTTCGACGACACCGACCTCGCGCAGGTCGTCTGGCCGTCGTTGACCACGATCCACCAGCCGATCCGCGATTTGGGCTACGCCGCCGCCGACCTGCTGCTCGAATTCGGTGAGACGATCGAGCGCCGCCAGCTTCCGCACAAGCTGGTCGTCCGCGGTTCGACGGCGGCGCCCAAGAACTGATCTGTCACCGTGGCGTGAGACGACATGCAAAGAAATCGCTGTCCATTCCGATATGACAACGTTATCTCATCTGCACGACAGATAGATTCGGGGAGAGACGATCTTGGCGCAAATCGCCGATAAACGCCGCTGGCTCGTGGTGGGGCTCGTCTTCATCGCGATCGTCCTGAACTATGTCGACCGCCAGATTCTGGCGCTCTTGAAGCCGACGCTCCAGCTCGAATTCGACTGGACCGACCGCGATTACAGCCACATGGCCTCGGCCTTCCAGTTCGCCGCCGCGCTCGCCTTCCTCGGCACCGGCTGGTTCATTGACAAGGTTGGCCTCCGCTGGGGCTTCGCGATCGGTGTCGGCGTGTGGAGCCTCGCGGGCATGGCGCATGCGTTCGCCTCGACCGTTTCGGGTTTCGTCGCCTCGCGCGCTGTGCTCGGCGCCGCTGAATCGATTGGCACCCCCGCTGCGGTGAAGACCGCCGCGACTTACTTCAACGCGAAGGAGCGAAGCTTCGTTCTCGGCCTCGGCGGCATCGCGCCGAACGTCGGCGCGATCCTGACGCCCTTGCTCATCCCGCTGATGGCGCTGATGTGGGGTTGGCAGGCAACCTTCCTGATCGCCGGCGGGCTCGGGCTCGTGTGGGTCGTCGTCTGGCTTGCCGTCCGCATTCCCGAACAGCCGAACGCCGCGCGCGACGCCGCGGCGCCGAAGATCGCGTGGAGCAGCCTGCTTCGCGACCGCCGCCAATGGGCGGTGATCCTCGGCAAAGCACTCACCGATCAAGTCTGGTGGTTCCTGCTTTTCTTCATGCCCGACCTGTTCCACCGCGTCTTCGGGCTGACGCAGGGCACGCTCGGCCTTCCGGTCGCCTTCGTCTATTTCATGGCGGCATTGGGCGGCATCACCGGCGGCTATCTGCCCTCCTACTTGATGGGTCGCCGCGGCTGGACCGTGAACGCCGCGCGCAAGACGACGATGCTGATCTACGCGCTGCTGATCCTGCCCGTGCCCTTGCTCGTCGGGGTCGATAGCGCATGGACCGCCGCGATGATCCTCGGCCTCGCGCTCTTCGCGCATCAGGGCTTTTCGACGAACCTCTTCGGGCTCACCACCGACGTCTTCCCCGCACGGATCGTCGGCTCGGCGATCGGCATCGGCGCCTTTGCCGGCAACCTTTCGGGCATGGCGATGATCGAGTTCGCGGGCTGGTCGCTTGACACGGGCAGGGGGTATCTGCCGATGTTCCTCGTCTGCGCCGTCACCTATCTCGTCGCGCTCGCCGCGATCCACCTCATCCTGCCGCGCATCGTCGCGGTCGACGAGGAGGAAGATGGCGAGGCCGCGCCGGTGCTTGCGCACTGAAGAACCAATCACAACAAACCCGCTTCCCTCGTTTCGAATTATGGAGTATATGACAGCGATGTCAGATTTTCTTCCCGCTCCCGCCAATGTGACCCTCGCCGGTCATGAGGTTTCGCCCATCGCCTGGGGCATGTGGCGCTTCGCCGGTGTCGATGTCGCCACCGCCCGCGCGCGCATCGATGCCGCGTTCGAGGCCGGCGTCACTTTGTTCGACACCGCCGACATCTATGGCTGCGACACCCCCGGCGGTTTCGGTTCGGCCGAGGCTTTGCTCGGCGACGTCTTTGCCGAAGCGCCGGAGCTTCGCGACAAGATGGTCCTCGCGACCAAGGGCGGGATCATCCTCGGCGTGCCCTATGACAGCAGCGCGCCCTATCTGACCTCGGCGATCGAAATCTCGCTGAAACGCCTGCGCACCGATCATGTCGAGCTGTGGCAGATCCACCGTCCCGACCTGCTCACCCACCCGCAGGAAATCGCGCGGACGCTCGAGGATGCCCACCGCGCGGGCAAGATCGGCGCGATCGGCGTCTCGAACTTCACGCCGGCGCAGACCGCGGCGCTCGCCAAATTCCTCCCCGTTCCGGTGGTCAGCCACCAGAGCGAATTTTCGCCGCTCCACCTCGCCCCGCTGTTCGACGGCATCTTCGATCAGTCGATGGCCGAGGGCATGAGCTTCCTCGCCTGGTCGCCGCTCGGTGGCGGCCGGCTCGGCGATCCGGCCGACGAGCGCACGCGCGCAGTCGCCGGACTGCTCGACGCGAAGGCCGCCGAATATGGCGTCTCGCGCGCCGCCGCGACCTACAGCTGGGTGATGGCGCATCCCGCGCGCCCGATCCCGATCGTCGGCACCCAGAATGTCGACCGGATCAAGGAAATTCCGCAAGCCTTCGCCCCGCGCTGGACGCGCGCCGAATGGTATGCGGTGCTGCAAACATCGATGGGGGAGAATCTGCCATGACCGACCGCTCGTGCGAAGTCAGCTGGTTTTCGGCGCTCTGCGACGACGACTATGAATTTCTCGGCGTTCCCGACCCGATGCTCAAATCGAGCTGGGAACATTGCCGCGACATCGTGATGCAGGCGGATAGCCAAGGGTTCGACAATATCCTGCTGCCGTCGGGCTATGCGCTCGGCATCGACACCACCGCCTTCGCCGCGGCGATCGCGACGATGGTCAAGAATATCCGCCTGCTGATGGCGGTGCGCATCGGCGAAAGCTGGCCGCCGCAGTTGGCGCGCCAGATCGCGACGATCGACCAGATTCTCGGCGGCCGCCTGACGGTCAACATCATCTCCTCCGACATGCCCGGCGAGACGATGGACTCCGAACCGCGCTACCGCCGCACGGTCGAGGCGATGCATATTCTGAAGACGCTCCTCAACGGCGAAGCGCTCGACCATGACGGCGAGTTCTGGAAGCTGCAGGTCGCCCCCGCGCGCGTCGGCACCGTGTCGGGCAAGGCGCCGCCGCTCTACTTCGGCGGCCTCTCGCCCGCCGCGCGCGACGCCGCCGCCAAGGGCTGCGACGTCTTCCTGATGTGGCCCGACCGCGAAGAGGTGGTGAAGGAGATCATCGCCGACATGACCTCGCGCGCCGCCGCTTACGGCCGCACCCTCAAATTCGGCTACCGCGCGCACATGATCGTGCGCGACACCGAAAGCGAAGCGCGCACCGCCGCGGATCGCCTGCTCTCGAAACTCGACGCCGCAAAGGGCGCCGAGATCAAGGCCAAGTCGCTCGACTCACAGTCGTTCGGCGTCAACGCGCAGGTCGCCTTGCGCGAAGCCGCCTCCGATGATGGCTATGTCGAGGACAATCTCTGGACCGGCGTCGGCCGCGCGCGCTCGGGCTGCGGAGCCGCGATCGTCGGCGATCCCGACCAAGTGCTCGCGAAGCTGAACCGCTATCAGGACATGGGCATCGAAGCCTTCATCCTCTCGGGCTACCCGCACGCCGCCGAAGCCGACCTCTTCGCGCGCCATGTGCTGCCGAAAATGACGCACGGGCCGCTCGAACTCTAAATCTCCGTCATTGCGAGCGAAGCGAAGCAATCCAGAGTCGCGTAAACCGCTCTGGATTGCTTCGCTTCGCTCGCAATGACGATTTGAAGGATACCCCGCCTCCACGTTTGAGACGTAGGAGAGAAGGAGGCGGGGCGAGCGCGCTTAAGCAGCGTTCGCCTTACGTGTCGATGAACAAAAGGTTTAGTCGGCCCAAACCTGCGCATAGAGCATCGCCATTTCCTCGGCATCGGGCACCCGCGGGTTGTTCGCTGGCGAACCCGACGCCGCCGCCTGCGCGCACATCGTCGGCACCAGTGCATCCCAGCGCGCCGCGTCGATGCCCCACGCCGCCGGCCCCGGCACCTCCAACTCGCGGTTGAGCGCCGCCAGTTCGTCGAGCAGCCGCGCCACCGCCGCCTGATCGCCCTCGGCCTCGTCGGCCACACCCATCGCTCGCGCGCAATCGCCATAGCGGTGCAGCGCCGCGGGCGCCGACCAGGCGGTCACCGCGGGCAGCAGCATCGCGTTCGACAGCCCGTGCGGCACATGGAAATGCGCGCCGATCGGGCGGCTCATCCCGTGCACCAGCGCGACCGAGCTGTTCGAGAAAGCGATCCCCGCCTGCGTCGCGCCCAGCATCATCGCCTCGCGCGCCGCCGCATCCATCGGGTCGCTGCACACGCGCCGCAAATTCGGCGCAATCGCCCGCATCGCGAGAAGCGCCATGCCGTCGCTGAACGGGTTGGCGCGCTTCGACACATAGGCCTCGATCGCGTGCGTCAGCGAATCGATCCCCGTATCGGCGGTCAGCCGCACCGGCTTCGTAAAGGTCAGCTCATAATCCACCAGCGCCGCGACGGGCAGGTAAGCGAGCCCCGGGCACAACATCTTCTCGTCGGTCGCTTCGTCGGTGATGATCGTGAAGCGCGTCGCCTCCGATCCCGTGCCCGCGGTCGTCGGGATCGCGATCACCGGCAGCCCCGGCGCGTCCTGCACATGGGGCGCCTTGTAATCCGCCATCGCGCCGCCGAACCGGCCGAGCAAGGCAATCGCCTTCGCGCTGTCGAGCGGACTGCCGCCGCCGAAGCCGACGACGCAGTCGTGATCGCCCTCCAACAGATACGCCACCCCCGCATCGACCGACGCGACCGTCGGGTCGGGCACCGTATCGGCAAACACCCGCGCCGCGATCCCCGCCGCCGTCAGCCCGTCGACCAGTTCCGCAACACGCCCGCTGCTCACCAGCCAGCCGTCGGTCACGATCAGCGGCCGCGCCAGCCCGAGCGTCGTCAGAACCTCGGCCAATTGCTTCGACGCGCCGCCGCCGATGCGGAAAATGCGGGGCAGGGCGATGCTCGCAATACTCAACTGACCATCTCCTCACGGATCGTTTTGCGCGCCATCCAGAACAGCGCCGAGGCGAGCGCGCCGAAGAGGATGAAGATCATCAACGACCAGCGCACGCCCTCGGCCGACCCTAGCCCCATCGGGCCCGAGAGGAAATCGCTGACCACACCGACGCCGAGCGGACCGAGCCCTAGCCCGAGCAGGTTGATGATGAACAGCAGCACCGCCGACGCGGTCGCGCGCGTTTGCGGTCGCACCAGCCCCTGCACCGCGGCAAAGCCCGGCCCGTACCACAGCGTGTTGAGCACGGGCGGAAAGGCGAACATGATGAGAGCGAACACCGCCGAATCCGCCATCAGCCCCGCGATGTAAAATGGGATGCCGAGGAAGGTCGAAACCGCCGGGATCGCCACATAAGCGCGCAGATCCCGCGCGCCATATTTGTCGGCGAGCTGCCCGCCCATCCATGTGCCGACCGCGCCCGTCAGCCCGAGCACGATGCCGAGCGCGACGCCCAGAAAGCCCGTCAGTCCTAGCCCGAAATCGCCCGCGATGGCGGTCAGCTCCGCAGCATGGTTGCGGAAGAAGAAGGGCGCGAGGAACGCCGCGGCGCCATATCCGATGAACGCCTTGATCGCCGCGGCAAAGGCGATCAGCCAGAAGGTCCTTTTGCCGCGGATCTCGGCCATCGCGGTCTTGAAGTCGGGCCGTGACGCTTTCAGCGCCGCCAGATCGGCATTCATATGCTGCCGTCGCGGCTCCTTCAGTGTCGTCCACGCGACGATCGCCATCAGCACCCCCGGCGCGCCGGCGAACAGGAAGGCCGTCCGCCAGCCATATGCGTCCGCGATCAGCCCGCCGAGTGCGAGCCCGAGCAGCCCGCCCAAGGGAATGCCGAGCGAATAGAAAGCGAGCGCGGATGCTCGCTTCTCCTTCGGCGTGTAATCGGTGATCAGCGAATGCGCGGGCGGCGTGCACCCCGCCTCACCGATCCCGACCCCGATGCGGCACAGCACAAGCTGGACGAAATTCTGCGCAAATCCGCACGTAACGGTGAAGACGCTCCACAGCCCCGCCGCGACCGCGATGATCCGCGGCCGGTCGCCCGTCTCGGCAAAGCGCGCGATCGGAATGCCGAGCACGGTATAGAAAAGCGCAAAGGCCAGCCCTGTCATCACCCCCAGCTGCCAGTCGGCGAGGTGCAGCTCATTCTTGATCGGCTCGGCGAGGATCGAGACGATCTGCCGGTCGAGGAAGTTCAGGATATAGATGATGAGGAGGACCGTCAGCGCGTAGCGGCGGTACGCTACGGACACCGGCGCAATGACGGGCGGGGCAGGGGCTTCGGTGATCATCTCATCCTCTCACGATTTTTTTCTTCGTCACCCGGGCTTGACCCGGGGCCTGCCTTCTCTTGAAGGAACAGGCGGATCCCGGATCAAGTCCGGGATGACCGCTGAACGAGCCCAATTGACTCCCGTCCCCGACACGATATGACAGCGTTGTCTGAAAGGGAAGCCATTGCCCGAATTGCTCGTTCTTCAATCGTTCTGGGGCCTCGACAAATGCCCCGGTTTCGACATCGAAAACCGCCTCGACGAAGCACTCGGCCAGGTCGTCGCCGCCGGCTTCGACGGCGTCGGCGTCAACCTCGCACGCACCGCGCGCACCGACGGCGTCGCGCGCGTGATGAACCCGCTCGGTCTCGCGTGGGAGGGGCAGGTGCTCGTCCACGACGCCGACCAGCTCAAGCACTGGATCGGCGAAGCGCACCGCCTCGGCGCGCACCATCTTAACGTCCAGATCGCCGGCCCGACCGCCGACTTCCGCGCCGCACTGCGCCTGATCGACAGCCTTGTCGACGCGGCGAAGGACGCGCCGCTCCCCGTCTGGTTCGAAACCCACCGTGGCCGCCTCACCAACGATTTGCTCTTCACGCTGCAATTGCTCGAGGAACGTCCCGGTTTTCCGCTCACCGCCGACCTGTCGCATTATCCGGTCGCGGGCGAGATGGAACTGCCGCTCCGCGACGACCAGCTCGCCGCGATCGAGACGATCCTGCAGGGCAGCCATAATTTCCACGGCCGCGTCTCGACGACGCATCAGGTGCAGGTCGCGCTGGATGCGCCGCAGCATCAGGCTTGGCTCGACCAGCATATCGCCTGGTGGCGCCGCGGCTTCGAGTTGTGGCTCGAACAGGCGCGCGAGGGCGACGCGCTGACCTTCATGTGCGAACTCGGGCCGCCGCCCTATGCGATCACCGCGCCGGACGGCAGCGAACTCACGAACCGCTGGGACGAGGCACAGCGCATGCGCGACATCGTGCGAGGGCTGTGGAGCGAGGTCGCGGGTTCGCCTCAGTGAAGGGGAAGAAGTGAAGGGCCTTCCAAAAACTTCGTCATTGCGAGCGAAGCGAAGCAATCCAGGGCAGCTTGTCACACTCTGGATTGCTTCGCTTCGCTCGCAATGACGGCGCCTTTGCATTCTCACACCGCCACCGCATCCCGCCAGCGCGCAAACGCCGCATCGGCCTCGTCGCGGGTGACCTTCGGCAGAAACTCGGCATCGTATCGCGCCAACCGCTTCAGATCGCTCTCGCCGAACAGTCCCGCGCCCATGCCCGCCGCCAGCGCCGCGCCATAGGCGCTCGCCTCGCGCACCGCGTGGCGCCGCACCGGCCGCTGCAATGCGTCGGCCTGCAACTGCATCAACGTATCGCTCGCCGACAGCCCGCCCGCGACGGGCAGCGCCTCGGGCACTGGCAGTGCCTTGGCAATCACATTGGCAATCTCGCGAAAGCGGAACGCGATCCCCTGCAACGCCGCGCGCGCCACCTGTCCCGGCCCGTCGGCAAAGCTCAGCCCCGCGATCAGCCCGCGCGCCTCGAACTTGCCGTGCGGCGCGCCCATGCCCGCGAGCGACGGTCGCACCACGACCTTCCCCGCATCAGCCACCGAAGCCGCCGCCGCCTCCATCGCGGCGGGTGAGGCGAACAGCCCCAACCCGCCGCACAGCCACTCGATCATCGACCCCGTGGTGATCACCATCCCCTCGACGCAGAAACGCGGCTTGCCGCCCGCAAAGGCCAGCGCCTCGGCGGGCATGCTGTTGTGGATCGTCTCGGGCACGTCGCCGGTCCCCGCCATCAGCACGCCCGACGTGCCATAGGTCGCCTTCCAGTCGCCGCGCTCCAGCGCGCCATGTGCGACCATCGCGGCCTCCTGATCGGCGATCAGCGCGGTGATCGGCACGCGCGCGCCGAGCACCGCCGGGTCGCTCTCCGCAATCGCGCCCCAGCTTTCGACCTGCGCCGGAAACATCGTCGCGGGCAGTTGCTGGTGCGCGAGCAAGGCCGTGTCCCATCCGCTGCCCGCCGCATAATCATAATAGCCCGTCAGCCACGCCGCCGAGGCATCGGTGACATGCGCGCCGCTCAGCTTGTAAATCAGCCAGCTATCGAGCGTGCCCCATTGCAGGTCGCCGGGGTCGCGCCGCGACAGCGCAATTGCCGCGGGCAGCTTCGCCGAAGGCACTTGCGGCCAGCCGGTGAACCCAGCCGCCCGGAGCGCCTTAAACTCTTCCATTCCGCGTAGATCGCTCCACACGAGCATCGGCGCGACCGGCTCGCCTGTCGCCCGGTCCCATAAGACGATGCTCGCGCGCTGCGTCGTCACCCCGACTGCCGCGACGTCGGCGATGCTGCGCCCCGCCGCCGCCAGCGCGCCGTCGATCACCGCGCGGCAGATATTCCAGACCTCGGCCGCATCCTGTTCGACCAGCCCGGGGCCGGGGAAGCGGCTCGCGATCGGCTTTTTATCGACGCCCAGCACCGCGCCTGCCGGATCGACCAGCATGGCGCGGGCGCCCGTCGTGCCCGCGTCGAGCGCGAGCAAAAGCTCAGGCATCGGGTATCAGATTGCCCGGGTTCATGATCCCCTCCGGATCGAGAGCCTGCTTCACCCGCCGCAGCAACGCAACGCCGCTCTCGCCCAGGTCATGGTGCAGATACGGCTTCCGCAGCCGCCCCGCGCCATGATGGTGCGCGACCCCGCCGCCATGCTTTGCGGTCGCTTCCATGATCGCGCGCCAGCCGGCGAAATA